>ERZ791930.1031-NODE-1031-length-13978-cov-8.498671_pt1 | contig 13978 bp, 9 predicted proteins | sample MGYA00510128_ERZ791930 | MGnify/ENA primary metagenome ERZ791930 (study PRJEB30046, sample SAMN00792057) | human gut metagenome | study: EMG produced TPA metagenomics assembly of the A metagenome-wide association study of gut microbiota in type 2... | reverse complement strand
TGGCCGAGGGCGACGAGGTCGTCGGCGTTTGCATCTGCCGCGAGGGCGGCACGGTGCTCACCGTCACCGAAAACGGCAAGGGCCGGCGCTCTGACATCGACACCTACCGCATCACTGCCCGCGGCGGCAAGGGCATCCGCAACTACGACGCCTCCAAGGACAAGGTCGCAGCCGTCAAGATCGTGGATGACATCGACGATGTGCTGCTGAGCAGTCAGGAGGGCATCATCATCCGCCTGCACGCCAACGAGATCCCCGTCCAGAGCCGCTACGGCTCCGGTGTCCGGGTCATGCGTCTGGGCGAGAACGATAAGGTGATGGTGCTGGCCCGCACTGACCACGACGACGAGGCACAGACCGAGAGCATCGAGGCCGACACCGAGGACGAGCCCACTGCCGAGCAGCTGGCAGAGATGGAAGCAGCCGATGAGGCATCGGCCGCCGAAGCTCCCGAGGCTGACACCGGCGACGAGGAATAAACCTCATTTCCACACATAAACTGACCCTGCGGGGGAGTACACGCTTTCTGCGGTGCTCTCCCGCAGGTTTTTTGCAAAAATCACGGTTATACTGGACAAATCCGCTGTTTGTGTGGTACTATGGCCAGACAACAAGAAAAATCCTCATGGGGGAGTAGCAGGCGCTGTTTTGCAGGCAGCGCAGCAAGTCAACACAATGACGGCCCGGGCGGCTGTCTGGCTTGCTTTCATTTGCGAGACTCATGTGCTTTGGTGCGAGTACCACGCCCATTCCACATGGAGTCAGTTTGTAAAAATCCGACCCGGAATTGGCGAAATGCGCGCCGATCCCGGGTCTTTTGTCTGCCCGCCAATTCCGGTCAAATCAGGAGGCATCGTTATGGAATGGAGTTTTTTGTTTTTCTTCAACAGCGCCCTGCTGGGTGTGGGCCTTGCCATGGATGCGTTTTCCGTCTCGATGGCAAACGGTCTGCATGACCCGCAGATGTCCCGCCGCAGGGGCGTCCAGATCGCAGGCACCTTCGCCATCTTTCAGGCTGTCATGCCCATGACGGGCTGGGTCTGCGTCCACACCATCGTGGAGCTGTTCTCTTCGTTTGAAAAGTTCATCCCGTGGATCGCCCTCATCCTGCTGGGCTACATCGGCGGTAAAATGCTCATCGAGGGCATCAAGGGCGAAGAGGCCGAGGAAGCCGCTGAGCTGAGCGCGGGCGCACTCTTCATGCAGGGCGTCGCCACCAGCATCGACGCGCTGTCGGTGGGCTTCACCATCTCGGAGTACGGCTGGTTCATGGCGCTGGTCTGCTCCCTCATCGTGGCAATCGTCACCTTCTTCATCTGTGAGGCCGGCCTTGCCATCGGCAAAAAGTTCGGCACCAAGCTCTCCGGCAAAGCCTCCGTCCTCGGCGGCGTCATCCTCATCGGCATCGGTCTGGAGATCTTCATCTCCGGCATGATGGGCTGAGAAAAACAGCAGCGCCTCTGCACATCGTGCAGAGGCGCTTCCTTGCTCCCCGTGGAACATTATTCAAAATAATCGGCGTATTCCTCGGTGAGCTTGGAGCCCAGACGGCGGATGCCGCCGTAAAGGTGGCGTTCCACCAGCGGCTCAAAGGCCGCAAGGTCACACCGCTCGATGGCGTCAATGAGATTGTGATGGTCGGCCACCACTTCGGCGAGCCCGCCGGTGGTCAGAGTGTCCAGCATCCGGAAGCGGCTGTAGTCGGCGTGGGCGTTCTGCAGCGTCCGCCAGAGATACATCTTGCCCATGGCAGAGAACCATGTCTCGTGGAGCCGGGTGTCAGCCTCGTAGAGACGGTTGAAATCCAGCGTTTCGGCCTTGGCCAGCTCGTCGTAGGCAGCGGCACGCTGGCGGATGAGGGCGCGGTGCTCCGGTGTGCAGTGGGGCGCAAAGTCCCGCAGGACCCGGGCCTCTACCGCGATGCGCTCATAAATCAGCTCGTCCACAATGTCCCGGTTCAGCCGGGTGACAGTAGTGCCTTTGTAAGGCACGATCTTCACCAGCCCGTTCTCCTGTAACCGCTGCAGCACCACCCGGATGAGGGAGCGGGGCGCGCCGAAGCGGGTGCAGAGCGGGTTTTCGCTCAGCGAACAGCCGGGCCGGAGGGTCAAATCGATGATCTCCCGCTCGAGGACGGCGTATATTTCAGAATCTGTTTTATACTGTTGTTCCATTGTCGTTTTCCTGTCTGATGCCCCAAGCGGGCCATGTCCCGGGCACCGGGAGGCGGAAGTCCATTACCTTTCCGGTGTCGGGATGGATGAAGCGGAGCCGTGCGCTCTGAAGTGCAATGTCTCCCTTGATGCGGCTGCCGTATTTGCCGTCGCCCCAGAGCGGGTGGCGGCGGGACGCGAACTGCACCCGTATCTGGTGGGTGCGCCCGGTGTGGAGGGTGATGTCCGCAAGGCTGGTGCTGCCGTCCGGGGCGGAGGCAGAAATGCGATATTCCAGCACAGCCTCCTTCACGCCCTTGCGCGGACGGCTCACCGGAAAAACACGGCCTTTCCGGCTGTCCTTGAATAAGTAGTCCCGCAGGACGCCTTCGGCGGGCAGCTTCTCGTCCGGCCCGCCTGCGATGAGGGCGCGGTATTGTTTCACGAAAGGCGGCGTGTCCGGTGTGCCGGCGTCAGGCTCGGCCCGGCCATCTTGTTCGGCATAAACCTGCTGGCTCTGTGTCACCTGTCGGCTGAGGGCGGCGGCTGCCTGCGGGATCTTCGCGTAGACCATCAGACCCGACACGCCGGTGTCCAGCCGGTGGATGACGCCCACATAGGCGTCGGGCCTGCCCCAGAGCTTCCGCAGGGCGGCGGGTACGCCGTCCTCGCTGGAAAGTCCGGCGGGCTTGTCCAGAACCACGAGGGCTGTATCTTCGTAGAGTATCACAGCCTGCCCTCGTCCACCAGCGCCTTGAGCTTGAGCACGCCCGCGATGGTCTTGCCGTCCTTGATCTCGCCGCTCATGACCATCTCGTAGGCTTTTGCCAGCGGGATGCGGTCGGGCGTCAGGAACTCATCGTCGTCCAGATGCATTTGGGTGGTGTGCAGGCCGGTGGCCACCCACATATAGATGATCTCGGTGTCATAGCCCACCGTGGGGTAGAACTCGCCCAGCGGGGTGTAGTGGTCGGCGGTCAGGCCGCACTCTTCGCCCAGCTCCCGCTTGGCGGCTTCGAAGGGGTCTTCGCCCTTTTCCAGCTTTCCGGCGGGCAGCTCCCACAGCTCCTGCTGCATGGCGTAGCGAAACTGGCGCACCATGCAGAGAGTGCCGTCCTCAAAATACGGTACGATGCAGGCCCCGCCGTGGTGGTGGACCACCTCCCGGATAGAAGTCTCGCCGTTTTCCAGCAGAGCCACGTCTTTGGTCAGCGTGACCACCCGGCCCTCAAAGAGAACTTCGCTCGAGAGCGTCTTTTCAAAATGTGCAGCATCCATCGTTTTGTGCCTGTCCTCCCCTGCGCTGTGCAGCGCATGATACTATAGATAAAGTTTACGGCAGGATCTGTACAAATGTCAATTATAAATTTAGAATTTTGTAAGAAAAAGCCTCATGGATACTGGATTTTGGAGCATAACACCGTCATGGATGCAGCAAAGAACACATCTGTAAAAAAGCGCTAAAAAATTTCTTGAATTTTTGTTGTGTTTTTACAGTCGGTTTGCGTTGCCTTTACCGGCGGAATTTGCTATTATATTAGATGAGCAATAGTGCCTTCATGGGGTTCTCCGGCCCCGGGCAGGGCTATTGCCCTTGATGAGCGTGTGCTTTTGTGGAGTTCTCCGGCTCCGGCGAAGTGCGGCGCTTATCAGTTGAGCAATACGTTTTTCAAAGGAGTTCTCCGGCTCCGGTAAAAAGACGTTTGCCCCGCGCAGAAGGTACCAAATTCTGAATGGAGGAAGAAAAATGCCTAGAGCAAAGCAAACCATGGATGGCAATACCGCTGCCGCTCATGTAGCATATGCCTACACGGACGTGGCTGCCATCTACCCCATTACCCCCTCTTCTCCGATGGCTGACTCTGTGGACCAGTGGTCCGCTCAGGGCCAGAAGAACATCTTCGGCAACCAGGTCAAGGTCGTCGAGATGGAGTCTGAGGCAGGCGCTGCAGGCGCTGTGCACGGCTCTCTGGGTGCAGGTGCTGTTACCACCACCTTCACCGCTTCTCAGGGCCTGCTGCTGATGATCCCCAACATGTACAAGATCGCTGCTGAGCAGCTGCCCTGCGTGTTCGATGTTTCTGCACGTACCGTTGCTACCCAGTCCCTGAACATCTTCGGTGATCACAGCGACGTTATGGCATGCCGCCAGACCGGCTTCGCAATGCTGGTCGAGAGCAGCGTGCAGGAAGTCATGGACCTGTCCCCTGTTGCCCATCTGGCAGCGATCGAGGGCAAAGTCCCCTTCCTGAACTTCTTCGACGGCTTCCGTACTTCTCACGAGTACCAGAAGATCGAGAAGTGGGACTACGCCGACCTGAAGGAAATGTGCAACATGGAGGCTGTCGAGGAGTTCCGCGCAAAGGCTCTGAACCCCGAGCACCCCAAGATGCGCGGTTCCCACGAGAACGGCGACGTGTTCTTCCAGCATCGTGAAGCCTGCAACTCTGTCTACGACGCACTGCCCGCAGTCGTCGAGAAGTACATGGCCAAGATCAACGAGAAGCTGGGCACCAACTACGACCTGTTCAACTACTACGGCGCACCCGATGCCGATCGCGTCATGATCGCTATGGGCTCTGTCTGCGACGTTGCTGACGAGGTCGTCGATTACCTGAACGCTAAGGGCGAGAAGGTCGGTATCGTCAAGGTCCGCCTGTACCGTCCCTGGGTGTCCTCCGCTCTGCTGAAGGTCCTGCCTGCTACCGCTAAGAAGGTCGCAGTTCTGGACCGCACCAAGGAGCCCGGCTCTCTGGGCGAGCCCCTGTACCTGGATGTCGCAGCTACCCTGCGTGAGGCTGGCAAGAATGATGTCATCCTGACCGGCGGCCGTTACGGTCTGGGCAGCAAGGACACTCCCCCGTCCTCCATCTTCGCTCTGTTCAAGGAGCTGGAGAAGGATCAGCCGAAGGAGCGCTTCACCCTCGGCATCACCGATGATGTCACCGGCCTGTCTCTGCCTGAGGTCAAGCCCGCTCCCATCACCGCAGCAGCTGGCACCAAGGAGTGCAAGTTCTGGGGTCTGGGCGGCGACGGTACCGTCGGTGCTAACAAGAACTCCGTCAAGATCATCGGCGACCACACTGATAAGTATGTTCAGGCATACTTCCAGTATGACTCCAAGAAGACCGGCGGCGTGACCATCAGCCACCTGCGTTTCGGCGACAAGCCCATCCGCAGCCCCTACTACATCAACCAGGCTGACTTCGTGGCCTGCCACAACCCCGCTTACATCCACATGGGCATGAAGATGGTCCAGGATGTCAAGCCCGGCGGCGTGTTCATGATCAACTGCCAGTGGAACGATGAGGAGCTGGGCCATCACCTGAACGCTGAGGCCAAGAAGTACATCGCTGACAACAACATCCAGCTGTACACCATCAACGCTATCGACAAGGCTATCGAGATCGGTATGGGCAAGCGCACCAATACCATCCTGCAGTCCGCTTTCTTCAAGCTGGCTGACGTTATGCCCATCGAGGACGCCGTCAACTTCATGAAGCAGGCAGCTCAGAAGAGCTACGGCAAGAAGGGTCAGGACGTCGTTGAGATGAACTGGAAGGCCATCGATGCCGGTGTTGACGCCATCCACAAGGTGGACGTCCCCGCTTCCTGGTCCAACCCCGAGGCCGATCCCGCTCCGAAGGAGCTGGCTGGTCGTCCCGAGCTGGTCAAGCAGATCCGCGACGTCATGGAGCCCATCGCTCGTATGGACGGCGACAGCCTGCCTGTCTCTGCTTTCGTTGCTAACGCAAACGGCGAGTGGGAGCAGGGTGCTTCCGCTTACGAGAAGCGCGGCACCGCTGTGAACGTCCCCGAGTGGGATGCTGCAAAGTGCGTTGGCTGCAACCAGTGCGCATTCGTGTGCTCTCACGCAACCATCCGTCCCTTCCAGCTGACCGCTGACGAGCTGGCAGCAGCTCCCGCACAGACCAAGAGCCGCGACAACAAGCCCGCTAACGAGTACAAGTTCGTTATGGCTGTGTCTCCTCTGGACTGCATGGGCTGCGGCGAGTGTGTCACCGTCTGCCCCACCAAGGCTATCCAGATGGTTCCTCAGGAGTCTCAGGCCGATCAGCAGGCAGTCTTCGACTACTGCGTCGCCAACATCTCCAAGAAGCCCTCTAAGTTCGCAGACGACACCGTCATCGGCTCTCAGTTCAACCAGCCGCTGCTGGAGTTCTCTGGCTCCTGCGCAGGCTGTGCTGAGACCTCTTACGCACGTCTGATCACCCAGCTGTTCGGCGAGAAGATGTACATCTCCAACGCCACCGGCTGCTCCTCTATCTGGGGCGGTACTGCTTCCATCTCTCCGTACACTGTCAACAAGGACAGCGGCCACGGTCCTGCATGGTGCAACTCCCTGTTCGAGGATAACGCAGAGCACGGCCTGGGCCTGTATCTGGGCCAGAAGACCGTCCGTGAGAACCTGATCAAGCGCATCGCTGAGGTCGCCGGTTCTGACAAGGCTTCTGCTGAGCTGAAGGCTGCCTTTGACGAGTTCATGGCAACCAAGAACAACACCAAGGCTAACGATGCCCCCGCTAAGGCTCTGATCGCTGAGCTGGAGAAGGCTGCTGCCGCTGGCTGCGCCGAGTCCGCTGAGATCCTGAAGAGCAAGGAGTTCATCGCCAAGAAGTCCGTCTGGATCTTCGGTGGTGACGGCTGGGCATACGACATCGGCTTCGGCGGTCTGGACCACGTCCTGGCTTCCGGCGAGGATGTCAACGTCATGGTCTTCGATACTGAGATGTACTCCAACACCGGCGGACAGGCATCCAAGGCCTCCAACATCGGCGAGGTCTGCCAGTTCGCTGCTGCTGGTAAGGAGATCAGCAAGAAGAGCCTGTCTGAGATCGCTATGACCTACGGTTACATCTATGTTGCTCAGATCGCTCTGGGCGCTAACATGAACCAGGCTGTCAAGGCTATCGCAGAGGCTGAGGCATATCCCGGCCCCTCCCTCATCATCGGCTACGCTCCCTGCGAGCTGCACGGTGTTAAGGGCGGCATGACCAACTGCCAGAACGAGATGAAGAAGGCAGTTGAGGCTGGTTACTGGAACCTGTTCACCTTCAATCCGGCCAACAAGGCTCAGGGCAAGAACCCCTTCACCCTGACCTCCAAGGCTGTGGATGCCGAGAAGTATCAGGCCCTGCTGGCAAACGAGACCCGTTACAGCCGCCTGACTCGTGCATTCCCGGAGCGTGCAAAGCAGCTGTTCGCTCGCAACGAGCAGGTCGCAAACGACCGTTACGAGCATCTGACCCGCCTGGTCGAGCTGTACAAGTAAACCAAAGTTCTTTTGACTCTGGCTGGAATTTTGCCGCAGCGGCACCTTAGTCCCGAAAGGGCGGCTGCTCCGTGCTGGCGATTACTGCGCAACGCAGCAGTACGAAACTGTGGCCCCGGCCAGAGAAGAAATGACAGGCTTATTTCTACGCAGAGACTGGAGCTTTGTACTCCAAACTGATTTCAACTCTCTGCCCGCGTCCGAACGCGTCGGGGCGGGCAGAGCATGAAATACCAAAGCGCCCGCGAGGGTCCTTGAAAGCATACTTCGCGTGTGTCAGGAGCATAAGGTCTGTTCGCAGATACCTTGCCCCGCCTGCTGCATAAGACCTGCTTGCAGGTATCTTGCCGCAGTCAAAAACGGATCCCGTTTTTAGCGCCCCGCTCACTGGAAACAGTGTCCGGGGCGTATTTTTGTGTCTTTTACACTTTCTTCATAGGTTTTTCATGAAATCCGGTGCGGAATCTGCTATACTACAGTCATGAGGATTCGGGGCCGCAACCGATTCCTTGTACATGATTCCTCCTCACACCAAAGCAATATCCGAACACAGCGCCCTTTCCGGTGAAGCCGCAAGCACCGGAGAGGGCGCTGTGCGTTTTTCTGTGTCGATATTCCGGAAATGGATGCCTTACAGGGTTGACCGGGCATTTGAGTGGAGATATAATAAACCTGTAAGGCTAAGAAACTTAGTAAAACGAATTTGTGGAGGTGAACGCAGGACAATGGACCCGGATCATAGTCGAAGACGATGGAATGATGCGGCCGGAACGACCGCGAAAGGTGCTGCGTTCGCCTTTTTTGTACGCTGAACAGCGGAGTATCCGCTGTCCGGCTGCCGTACAAAAGAGGCGCAGCTTTGCGCGTGCAGATGGGCAGTGCGGCCCGGGGTCTGCGGCGCAGGAGCGGCGCTTTTTGCGTTGATGCGGCTGTGTCCTCCTGAGACAGAAAAGAGGAGGAACACAAATGGAAGAAGAAAAGAAGACCCCGGAGCGCGAAGAGGAACAGGCTCTTCCGGTGCAGGAGCTGCCCGCGGATATTCCCGCTGAGGTGCGCCAGAAGCTGGCCGAAGACCTGAATGAGCAGGCCACCGAAGACCTCAAGCAGGACGTCCGCGAGGCCGAAAAAGAGGAGGCTAACGACGAAGAAGTCAAGGCCAACCCCGAGATGCTGACCAAGAGCCGTCTGCTCAAGCTGCTCGTCAAAAAGCAGTACGTCAAGCTGCGCGAAGTGACTGAGGAAGAGCAGCCCGCCGACCTGGCCGAGCTGCTGGAAGAGCTGGACGAGAACAACCGCCTCGTGGTGTTCCGTCTGCTGAAAAAGGACGTTGCAACAGAAGCATTCGCCTATATGTCCGATGAGGCCCGCGACGACCTCGTGAATGCTTTCTCCGACGTCGAGCTGGTGAGCGCCATCGAAGATATGAGCCTTGACGATGCCGCCGACCTGCTGGAAGATATGCCCGCAGGCGTGGTCAAGCGGGTGCTGGAAAAGTCGTCCCGCCAGACCCGTGAGAGCCTGAACAAGCTGCTGAACTACCCCGAGAGCTCTGCCGGCAGCCTGATGACCCCCGAATACGTCCGTCTGCGGCAGGATATGACCGTCAGTGACGCCTTCGCTGCTATCCGTAAGCAGGGTGAGAACGCTGAGACGGTCTACACCTGCTATGTGGTGGAGCGCAACCGCCTGCTGGGCGTCGTGTCGGCCCGCAGCCTGCTGCTGTCTGATCCCTCTACCCCCATCGTGGACATCATGGACGACAATGTCGTCACCGTGAAGGTCACGGATGACCAGGAGTTCGTGGCCCGCGAGATGCAGCGCTACGACTTCACCGCGATGCCTGTTCTGGACAACGAGGGCATGTTCGTCGGTATTATCACCATCGACGACGCGATCGACGTCCTGACCGATGAGAGCACCGAGGATATGCAGAAGATGGCAGCTATTCTGCCCGACGACGATGCCACCACCTACTTCGGCACCAGCGTCTGGACCCACGCCAAGCAGCGTATCCCCTGGCTGCTCATCCTGATGCTCTCTGCTACCTTCACCGGCATGGTCACGACCCACTATGAAGAGGCTTTCGTCAGCCTGCCCCTGCTGGTCTCCTTCATGCCCATGCTGATGGATACCGCCGGCAACTGCGGCAACCAGATCAGCACCCTGATGGTCCGCGGTCTTGCTCTGGGTGAGGTGGAGCCCAGCGACTTCCTCAAAGTTCTGGGCAAGGAACTGCGGGTCTCCGCCATCGTCGGCGCGGTGCTGGGCCTCGTCAACGGTCTGCGCATCTACCTGATGTACACCTACCTCTACGCCGGCCAGTATGACAATGTCATCGGCTACGCAGTGGTCGTCAGCGTGTCGCTGTTCTTCAGCGTCATCCTCGCAAAGCTGGTGGGCGGTATGCTGCCGCTGGCCGCCAAGAAGCTGGGCGCCGACCCGGCCATCATGGCGACCCCCTTCATCACCACCATCGTGGACGCCTGCAGCTTGATCTTGTATTTCCAAATCGCACAGGCTGTCTTCCGCGGCATGATGTAAATACACAAAAACGCCCCTGCTCAGTAAGTGCTGAGCGGGGGCGTTCTGTTTCCCAGATACAACAAGGCCCCCGTCTGGCGCTTGCGGCGACGCCAGAGGGGGTCTTGCTGTTTGGGGTATTGCTTTGGTGTGAGGAGGAATCATGTGCAAGGGGCGGTTGCGGCCCCGCACCCTTGTGAGCTATAGTATACCCGAATTACCGGCCAAAATCATGTCTTTCCTGTGAAAGATTTGTTAATCGGCCTGTGAAATTTTTGGAGCGGAAATGCAGCGCTTTGCTTACAGCGTCTCGATGTCGCTCACGATGCGCTTACGAGAGGCGGTGTCAAAGGTATATGTCACGCGCTGGCCGCCGCAGGTGAAAGCAACGCTCGCAGAATGGCTGGTTTTCCACAAATTCTCATAGGTTGGCTGGTCGGTGACATATTCGACCTCGATGGTACGCTCTTCACCTGGCCTGATGGTGAGGTTGTCATAAGTGCGCCAGATTTCGGAACCTCCAATATCCTGTGCGCTGAATTTGGGCTGAGTCAGGCGGGTACCGTCCAGTACGGTGTCGAAATTATCGCCGCTGAGCGTCACGGACTTGGAGCTGACATTGGTCAGGACGATTTTAGCGCCGACATAGTAGATAGGTACGTCGGAACTGGCACTCCGGAATCTGCTGGTACCAAGTATGCAATCCTTTGCCACGATACCGCCGACTGCGCCCTCGATCAAAGCCTGATTGACAGCCTCATTGGTGGAAGAGCAGGCCGTCAGGGCAGCGGCCGCAGCCACAACGCCCAGACCTCTCAGGAATACTCGGCGGGAAAACATCTCAGACATTCTTCATACCTCCGTGCGGGCGGGACGCGCCCTGTTTTGACTCGATGATAGCATAGAAAAGCCTGTGGTACAAGCGGTTCAATGTAATATATAACGTGGCATCTCACAACGCTGCGTGCTGACGGCCCATCTCCACATAGGCTTCAGCGTTCTCGATGTTGTGGGCCAGCTGGTCGTCCCGGATGGTCTTGATGACCCGGGCAGGCACGCCTACCGCCACCGAGTTGTCGGGGATGACCATTCCTTCAGGTACCAGCGCCCCGGCCCCGATGATGCAGTTTTTGCCCACGACGGCGTGGTTGAGGATGGTGGCATGCATCCCGATGAGGCTGTTGTCCCCCACCGTGCAGCCGTGGACGATGGCGCTGTGGCCTACGGTGACGTTTTTGCCCAGAACGACCTGCCCGCCGGGGTCGCAGTGGAGCACGGCGTTGTCCTGCACATTGCTGTTCTTGCCCAGTATCAGCGCGCCCTCGTCGGCCCGCAGTACAGCCCCGTACCAGATATTCACGCCCCTGCCCAGTGTCACGTCGCCCAGCACCGTCGCATTCGCCGCCACAAAGACAGCGCCCTCATCCCGGGGCATTTTTCCACCAAAGGAGAACATCATTGTTGAAAAACCACCTTTCTCTTTTGCTTCATTTATGGTATTCTTTATTATAGCTCTTATTGTCGGAGCAAGGAAGCCCCCAGGCTTCCGAAGGAGTATCAATTTATGCAGTTTCATCCCTTTGCGCGGCGGTTTCTGGCTCTGGTCCTGACCGCTGCATTCATGACTACAGCGGCGCTGTCCGGTTTCGCCGTCTACGCGATGCCCATTCAGGCCGCCTACCCGCAGGAATCCATCTACCTCTTCGATGCCGACACCGGAGAAGCTCTCGTGGAGCAGAACCCCGACCTTCCCCGCTGCGTCGCCAGCCTGACCAAGATGATGACGGCCCTTCTCGTGCTGGAAAGCGGCACCGACCTCAGTGCCGGTATCACCATCCCGGCCAGCCTCACGCCGGAACTTCAGTCCATCCGGGCCAACCGGGGCCACACCATCGGCCTGCAGGCCGGCGAGACGGTGCGCCGCATCGATATGATGTACGCCATGCTCCTGCCCAGCGCCAACGACGCAGCCAGCGTGCTGGCGGTCGATACCTCCGGCAGTCTGGCCGCCTTCGCGGCTCAGATGAACGTCCGGGCCAGTCAGCTGGGCTGTACGGCCACCCATTTCACCTGCCCCCACGGCCTCTACGACGGCGGCAACTACTCCACGGCCCGTGATATGGCGAAGATCGCGCTGGCCTGCTATGCGGACCCGACCTACCGCCAGATAGCGGACACAATATCCTATAAACTGCCCGCCACCAACGTGCATCCGGCCCGGACGATCACGACCACCAACAAGCTTTTGCAGCCCGGCAGCGGCTATTACCGCAGCTATGCCCACGGCATGAAGACCGGCTTCACCACTCAGGCCGGGCGGTGCTTCGTCACCTTTGCCCGGCAGGACGGCCATACGTACGGGCTGGTCATCCTGGGCTCGAACTCCCAGAATATCTTCCGGGAGGCGGCAGAGCTGTTCGACTGGGCCTTTACCAGCCCCGAACTGCACCCCGCCCCGGCAAAGCCCGAGGCCGAACCCGAGAAGCACGGGCTGAGTGCATTCTGGCACAAAGTGTTTGGCTGATGTTTGAATGTTAAGGAGGACAAGCCTATGAATCGACCCACCTTCCTGCGCCGGAGCACGGCGCTGCTGCTCACGCTGGTGCTGATGGTCTGCGCCGCCCTGCCTGGGTTTGCCGCTTATCAGATGCCCATCCAGACGGCCAGCGACACCGAGTCGGTCTATCTCTTCAATCTGGATACCGGCAAGCCCATCCTCAGGCAGAACTCCGACCAGCAGCGCTACATCGCCAGCCTCACCAAGATGATGACGGCCCTGCTCTTCCTCGAGAGCGGCAAGGACATGAACGCTGAGATCACCATCCCCACCAGCCTGACCCAGGAGTTCAAGGACATCCAGAACGCCAACGGCTCCACCATGAACCTCCGCATCGGCGAGACGGTGCGCCGCATCGACCTGCTCTACGGTCTGCTGGTGGCCAGCGCCAACGACGCGGCCAGCGTCATCGCCAGCGACGTCTCGGGCGGAGACCTGACGGCCTTCGTGGCCCAGATGAACGCCCGCGCCAAGGAGCTGGGCTGCACGGATACCACCTTCTCCTGCGTCCACGGCCTGTACGACTACGGCAACGTCTCCACGGCAGAGGACCTTGCAAAAATTGCCGCTGCCTGCTACGCCAACGAGACCTATATGCAGGCCGCGAACACCCTCACCTATACGCTGCCCGCCACGAACCTGCACCAGAACGAGCGGACCATCAAGTCCACCAACCTCATGCTGGACCCGGAGTATGCCTATCACCGCGACTATGTCCGGGGCATGAAGACCGGCTTTACTACCCTCGCAGGCCGGTGCTTCGTCACCTTTGCCCAGCAGGACGGCCACACCTACGGCCTCGTGGTGCTGGGCAGTGATATGAACAACATCTACCGCGAGTGTGCGGAGATTTTGGATTGGGCCTTCTCGAGCTTTTCTGACCGTCAGCTCGTGGACACGGAGACGGTGCTCACCACTATCCCGCTGACCAAGTGCCGCACGGAGGAAGCCGTGGAGCTCTACGCCGCCAGCGACCTCAGCGGCTACGGCCATGCCGACGATGAAGTGACCTTCGAGTTCTCGGTGCCGGAGAGCACTTCGGCCACCGTCAAGGAGGGTGCTGTGCTTGGTACGGCCACCGTCTACCTCGACGGCTACGAGATGGGAACGGTGGACCTTGTGACCCACAAAGAATACGTGTCTGACTTTCGCACCGACGCCAAAACGACTCTTCTTCTCATGGCCGCGCTCATCGGCATCCTCATCGTGCTGGGCTTCCTGACGATGGTGGCCGGCGGCGGTTCGCTGAACCTGCGGCGGCGGAGTCGGTCCCGCAGAAGATAATAGGATCAAATAGCAATAGTAAAAGCTCCCCGGAAGGGGAGCTTTTACTTTATCCAAGCTTCGCTGCAAGAACGGAAAGCGTGATTTTGGGGTTTACCTGTGCGGCGAGCCGCTGAATGGCCGCATCGGCCAGCGAGAGGGCGCGGCGGGCGGCGTCACCCGTCAGAGGGG
>ERZ791930.999-NODE-999-length-14526-cov-1.923640_pt1 | contig 14526 bp, 10 predicted proteins | sample MGYA00510128_ERZ791930 | MGnify/ENA primary metagenome ERZ791930 (study PRJEB30046, sample SAMN00792057) | human gut metagenome | study: EMG produced TPA metagenomics assembly of the A metagenome-wide association study of gut microbiota in type 2... | reverse complement strand
TGCAGAATAATACGAAACAAATATAAAATTAGAAAGTGGATAAAAAATACCCATAAAAAATCGCTCAGACAGTAAATGAAGTCTGAGCGATTTTTGACTGTAATTCATGATACTACCAACTGACAAAATCATTGATAATGCTATATTACAACAACCGATAAATAATAATCGCGATCACAATCCCCAGAATACCGGCAACTGTGATATCAACCGTAAATCCGAATGTCAGAACCAAAATCCCCAGATCTAACACCATTGGATTGACAAATCCAAAACTCTGACCGTAATTCAGCCAGCTTAAAGCAGGAACGCCCGCACATAGCTTTCCGATAAGACCGCCTAACACGACACCGACAAGGATCAGAAGGACTAATGCCCAGTTATTTTTTCCTAATACACCTCTGCTCATATCCCATTTCTCCTGAGTTCATTATTTTAAGTAATCACTGATACGTAAAATACTATCCATATTATAAAATAGATTCTGAAATTAAGATATATATTTTTGCAAATTTATTTATGTCCCTGTCTGTAGCGGATGAATGATAACACGGCAAAAAGCAGGATCACACCGACTGCCATTGTGAGGAATACGTTCTTTGTGAATCCGGCAACCAGATAGGCGGCCACGCAGCAGCCACCGACCGTCAGAGCGTAAGGAAGCTGTGTGGATACATGGTCTACATGGTGGCATTGTGCACCGGCGGAGGCCATGATCGTTGTGTCGGAGATCGGTGACATGTGATCTCCACAGACAGAACCGGCAAGGGAGGCTGCAATGCAGACAACGAGCATCGGATCTGTTTCCGGGAACATAGCGGTAACGATCGGAATTAAAATGCCAAACGTTCCCCAGGAAGTACCGGTTGCAAAAGCAAGTCCGCTTCCAACCAGAAATAATATAGCCGGGAAAAGTGAGGTTGCAGTCATATTGCCGGAGAGCATGTTGCTCACAAAGGCGCCAGCCTCTAACTTTGTACTGCAGAAACCGCCTAACGTCCAGGCCAGAACAAGGATCAGGATCGCAGAAACCATCATCTTAAATCCCTGCGGAATACATTCGGCAAATTCACTGAATGTGATCACGCGGCGTGGCAGGTACAGTAAAAACACAAACACTAACGTAATGAAAGAACCCATCACAAGCCCCATGGATGCATCGCAGTTTGCAAAAGCGTTGATGAAGCTCTCGCCCTCGAAGAATCCACCTGTATAAATCATGCATATAATGCAGCTCGCAATCAGGAAAATGACCGGAAGAACAAGGTCGATCACCTTTCCTTTTGCGGAAATAATATTTTCTTTTACATTTTCATAATCATTTTTGCCGGAGAAAAGATCACCCTTTGCAGCATTTTCTTCAAACTTTTTCATCGGACCATAATCAAGTCCGGTCACACCCATGAAGATCACCATCAGAATGGTAAGCCATGCATACAGGTTAAATGGGATCGTCTGCAAAAACAGAGAGAAACCATCTCCGTTTGTGTATCCGGTGACTGCGGCAGCCCAGCTTGAGATCGGTGCGATAATACAGATCGGAGCTGCGGTTGCGTCAATGATATAAGCCAGTTTTGCACGGGAAATCTTCTGCTTGTCGGTGACAGGACGCATGACATTTCCAACGGTCAGACAGTTGAAATAATCGTCGACAAAGATCACGACACCGAGCGCAAATGTGGAAAGCAGAGCACCGGATCTGGTCTTGATCTTATTACCTGCCCATTTTCCGTAAGCGGCAGAACCGCCGGCTCTTGTCATCAATGCGACAATAATGCCGAGAAATACGAGGAAAATCAGAATGCCGACGTTCCACGAATCCCCCAGCTTTTCCATCATAACTTCAAAAATTGCCTCAATCGTTCCAACCGGACTGAAATTTGTATATAAAAGAGCTCCGGTTACGACACCAATAAATAACGACATATAAACTTCTTTTGTGATCAGGGCGAGCACAATGGCGATCACCGGCGGAAGCAGCGCCCAGACAGTTCCAACAAAATCCATAATTCCTCCTTGTTTTTTCGAAGAAAAAATCCGAGTCTCATTGGACGAGGAGAGGATTTTTCCTCCTTGTTTTGCGAAGCAAAAACTCCGAAGCGTTGCCCCGGAGCCAATATTCTGTAATGAGTATATATGATTTTGTGTGAAAAGGAAACAAAAATTTGCTTTAATTGATAAAAAATACAAAAGTTTAGTAAAAATATACAAAATGAAGGCCTGCAATTCTACAGATCATCAGGTTGTCCGCAAGGTATCGGATAGACAGACGTCATTCCGGTAGAAATCAGTTTGCTGATAAGTCTTGCCATCTCCTCCGGCGTCTCCTTTTTTCCATGAGCCAGCCATGACTCGATCAGACCGGAACAGCCGGAAACGAGAAAATTGCTGAAATATTCATAAGTTGGCAGAAAATCAGCTGAATGATGCGCAACCATCCATTCGTGTATGTATTGGTGTTCAAACAATTTCTTGATCTTGACAGAAAAAGAAATATCGCCGTTGGGACTCAGTAGTGCGCAGCACAGATCGGAGTTTTGGTCAATGATCTGAAAAATTTCGACAAAGAGCGGATAAGGAAAATCCGGAGTATGATCCGGGTGATAATTTTTGAAGACCTGCTCAAACTGTTCTAAAAGCTCCTGCTCGGTCTGCTCCAACATATCATAAATATCTTTGTAGTGCAGGTAAAAAGTGCCGCGGTTGATGTCAACAGACTCGCATAATTCTTTTACGGTGATATCCTTGATACTTTTTTTCAGCATAAGGGAGGTGAGTGCGTGTACAAGCAGATAGCGGGTGCGCTTGATACGGCGGTCGGTTTTTGCTTCCATATAATGTGAGATCCTTTCATATAAAATGTAATGTTATCGTCTGGTATTTTTTTCCGGAGTTATGTTTAAAAATTTATAATCCTAAAAATTTTCTGAAATAATCAACACAGTGTACATAATATGTCAATTAACAAACAGTTTTGAAAAATATGTTTATTGAGTAAACCAGATGCCCTTATTATAATAATGCAGTATAAAATAATCAACACAATGTTAAGTATAGTGAAATGAATCAGCGGTAAAACAACTGCTGTTTTGCAGCGTAAGAAAAATGATTCAGATATAACATGAAAGAGGATGAATATGGAAGAAAAACAAGAAAAAGAAAAAGGGAATTTCTGGCTTACCGTCGCTTCCTTTATTGTAAATAAGCGGAAAGCGATCGAAATTCTGTTTGTTTTGGCAATCATTTACAGTGTTCTTTCTATTAATAAGGTGCAGGTCAATCAGGATATCACATCCTATCTGCCGGCAGACAGTGAGACGAGGATCGGTCTGTCACTGATGGAGGAACAGTTCACAACTTATGGCAGTGCCAAAGTCATGGTCTCGAATATCACCTATGCGCAGGCGGAAACTCTGGTTGACGATCTGGAAGGGATTGAGGGTGTGAAGCAGATTGAATTTGACGATTCCAAAGATCATTTCACAGGTGCGGATGCGCTGTTTAGTGTGACGTTTGACGGAACAGAGGATGAGCAGGTCAGTAAAGATGCGCTGGAGGAAGTAAAAGAGACACTGGATGGTTATGATGTCTATATCTCTTCCTCTGTCGGTGAGGAGGAGCGCAGCGCCGAGTCTCTTTCGCAGGATATGAATATTATTCTTGTGCTGGCGGTTGTCATCATTGTCGCGGTGTTGATGCTCTCCACAAAAGCATATCTGCAGATCCCGGTATTGCTGATCACATTTGGCGTGGCAGCAGTTTTGAACATGGGTACAAACTACTGGTTTGGAACGATCTCATCTGTCACAAATTCCATTGCTGTCGTGCTTCAGCTGGCACTGGCAATCGACTATGCCATTATTTTGTGTGACCGTTTCATGGAAGAACATGAGACGCTGGATGCAGAGGAAGCGGTGAAAGTGGCACTCTCCAAGGCGATCCCGGAGATCAGCTCGTCCTCCCTTACCACGATTTCCGGCATGGTTGCGATGATGTTTATGCAGTTCCGGCTGGGCTACGATATGGGTATCATTCTGGTAAAAGCAATCATACTCAGCCTGATTTCCGTTTTCTTCTTAATGCCGGGCGTGCTTTTGATTTTTGCAAAAGGAATTGATAAAACCCATCACAAATGCTATGTACCAAAAATTACGTTTGTAGGTAAATTTGCAAATCTGACCAAATACATCATTCCGCCGGTTTTTATCGTGTTTCTGGTATTTGCATTTTGGGAATCTAATCACTGCCAGTATATATATGATACGAATTCCATTGTCAGTGCGAAAAAGAGTGAATCGAAAATTGCAAGTGAAAAAATTGAGAATACCTTTGGTGCCAGCAATCAGCTGGTTGTCATGGTTCCAAATGGGGATTATGATTCCGAGAAAAAGGTGTTGGGAAAAATTGAAAAACTGGATTATGTAAATTCGGCGTTGGGGCTTGCAAATGTGGCGATCAATGATGATTATATGCTGACTGATAAGCTGAACCCAAGACAGTTTGCAGAGTTGACGGATCTGGATGTAGAAGTTGTACAGATTTTGTATACAGCATATGCATACAATGAGGAGCAGTATGGTCCGGTATTTACAGGCATTGATGATTATGAGGTGCCGATCATTGATATGTTCCTGTTTCTGTATGACCAGTATCAGGAAGGATATGTGACATTAGATGCAGATCTTGATGATCAGCTTACGTCCTTATATGACACGCTGCATGATGCGCAATTACAGCTGCAGGGAGATGACTATTCCAGATTTGTATTAGATCTGTCACTTCCGGCGGAAGGGCAGGAAACCTACGATGCGATGGATGAGATTCGGGGTATTGCGGCGAAATATTTCGGAAAAGACAATGTCATTCTGGTAGGAAACTCCACGAGTGACCATGATCTGGAATCTTCCTTTGCATCGGATAATATCGTGATCAGCGTATTGACCGCACTATTTGTTATGATCATCCTGTTTTTCACGTTCCAGTCAGCAGGGCTTCCGGTGCTTCTGGTACTCACTATACAGGGAAGTATCTGGATCAACTTTGCAGTTCCGGCAATGAGAGGACAGACAATATTCTTTATTGCGTACCTGATCGTGTCTGCAATTCAGATGGGTGCAACGATCGACTATGCAATCGTTATTTCCAGCAGATACATGGATCTGAAACAGAGAATGCCGATCAAAGATGCGATTACTGAATCTTTAAATCAGGCATTTCCAACTATTTTTACTTCCGGAACAATTTTGACCTGTGCAGGATTTTTGATCGGTGAGATCGCATCCGATCCGACGGTTGCCTCCATTGGTGTGGCTTTGGGACGTGGTACGTTAATTTCCATTATTCTGGTTCTTTTTGTGCTGCCGCAGATTCTGCTGTTTGGTGATTTTATCATTGAGAAGACAGCCCTTGCCATGAATATTTCACGTCCGCAGAAGGAGGTTGCCGGAAGAGTAAGGGTGACCGGACATGTAAAAGGTTATGTACAGGGAGAGATTGATGCAGATGTTTCCGGTGTATTCCAGGGACAGATGAAAGTGTCGTTAGATTCGCACATACCGGGTAGACATGGAGAAGTCACACAGGACAATACACAAAACCCAATGCTGCCGGGAATGACGCAGGATGAAAATATGGCTGCAGAATCAGAGGCAGCCGTAAAGGAAGAGCAGGAGGAGAAAAAGTCATGAAAAAGATGAGAATGAAAGTACTTGCCCTGTGTTTTTCCATGACACTGACCGTTTCTGCTCTGGCAGGAAACGGACTGCTGACCATACAGGCTGCAGCCTCACAGAAAAGCAGTGGTACAAAAGAAACCACAGAAAAAGACAGCACAACGAGTGCGGATACGGCAGAAAATAAAAATCAGATCATCGAAATTGCCGATGAAAAGGCATTTGAAGAGTTTTTACAGAACTGTCAGTATGACAGCTGGAGTGCTGGAAAAACGGTAAAACTTACCCATAATATTGATCTCTCGAAGGTTGATTTCAATGGTGTTGCATATTTCTCTGGAGATTTTGAGGGCGGCGGTCACACGATCAGTAATGTGGAGCTGCAGGTAAAAGGCTCTGATCACGGATTTTTCCGTTATCTGGGTAAAAGTGCAGTTGTGAATGATCTGAAAATCTCCGGTAAGATCACTTCAGAGGGAAGCTGTAAAAATATTGGCGGAATTGCCGGCGTGAACTATGGTACGATCGGGAACTGTTCCTTTGAAGGAACGGTCAATGGAAAAACAGCAGTCGGAGCGATCGCAGGGATCAACAAACCGACCGGAAAAATTGTAAACTGCAGGAGCAATGCAACAGTGACAGCCACCAATCAGACAGGAGGAATCGTTGGAAATAACGAAGGACTTGTGTCAGAGTGTACATCGGAGTGCAGCATTAATACAGATGAGCTGAAAACCACGATGGATATTGGAGGCGTTGACATTGGTACATTAAATCTCACAGGGCGTGTAATAGACCGGAATGATATGGGTGGAATTGTGGGTGTTTCGACCGGAATTGTCAGTGAATGCATCAATCAGGGAAAAATCGGTTTTGCACACACGGGTTATAACGTGGGTGGAATTGCCGGACGCCAGAGTGGAAAAGTCATCGACTGCCACAATGAAGGGGAAATCTACGGACGAAAAGATGTAGGAGGAATTGTTGGACAGGCGGAGCCGTATATAGAATCGGAGTATCTGGATGATAAGGTAAACCAGGTGCAGGATTCGGTCAGTTCCATCAACACGACCTTAAGCAACATTGCTTCGACCATGAGTGATACCTCCACAGCGGCAAAGACCTATGTGGACAATCTGTCGGAGCAGTACGATAATTCTTCGAAAACTTTGTCGGAATCTCTGGATTCCCTCTCGAATTCCATCGGCGAGTCGAACCCGGAAGCGCAGCAGTACATGAATAATATTCATAATTCTCTGGATAAAATAGATAGTATCCAGGGAAACAATCATATTTTAAACAAAGAACAGGCAGAGGCGGTTTCAAAAGAATGGCAGACTATCAACAGTAATCTGTCCAACATTCGTGGAACAATCTCCGATTCCAATAAAACGGCAGAAGATTTTGTGGATGATATTTCCAATCAGATAAAAGAAAAAGATACGAACGGCGATATTGATAAGCTGACGAACACAGTGGATGATGGAATCCAGTCTGTCACAAATGATGTGCAGAAGATCAGTAAGCAGATCAAAAGCATTCAGAATACGGTTGGAGATACGCTTTCTGTGGTGACAGGAGATGAGGAGTATATGGAAGATATCTCGTCCGCAGCCAGCGCAAAAGATACAGATGGTGTTGTTTCGGGAAGTGTAAACCGAGGAACGGTCAATGGCGATCTCAATGTGGGTGGAATTGTCGGAACGATGAACATTGAATATGATCTCGATCCGGAGTTTGATCCTGATCTTACAGATTCTACGGACATTACACTCCGTTCTACCGTGAATAATGTTGTCATCCGCTGTAGCAACTATGGGGAAGTGACTTCAAAGAAAAACAGTGTCGGTGGTATTACCGGATTAGAAGAACTTGGACTGGTCTATGGAAGTGAAAGTTATGGCTCTGTGAAATCTGATACCGGGGATTATGCCGGAGGCATTGCAGGAAACAGTGTCAGTGCAATCTCCAACAGTTACAGTCTCTGTAATGTAAATGCAAAGGATTATGTCGGAGGCATTGTCGGAAGCGGATATACCGTGAAAAACTGTGTTTCTGCATCTACGATCACAAGTGATGGGGAAGGTCTGGGAAGCATTGCAGGAACTGTGTCTGAAGAGGGCGAGGTAAAAGGTAACATTTTTGTGGGCGATGACCTTGATGGAATTGACAACATCAACTATGCTGGGATTGCAGATGAAAAAAGTTATGAGGAGGTCATGAAACTTGAGAATATTCCGGAAGGATTCCATAAAGTGAAGATAACTTTCCGGGCAGAAGATAATGTGGATATTGTAAAGACAATCGCATATAATGGAAGCTTCCGTGAATCTGATCTTCCACAGATTCCGGAAAAAGATGGTTACTATGCAGTCTGGCCGGAGGATCTGATTGGAAAACCAATGACGGAAAATAAAACGGTGGAAGCAGAGTACAGCCGTTGGACAGAGAGTATCGTGGGAACGGAAGTGATAAACAGCGCAAAAACAGAAGATACAGATAGTGAAAGTTCCACTGCAGAAAATGAAAAAGTAGTTTTTCTTCTGGAAGGGAAATTCTATGATGACACTTCCATCCAGATGGCAGAGTGTGACACAGATCTGCCGGACGGAGATGTCGTGTATGCTTACAACTGGAGTCTTGAACATTTGCATGACAAAAAGTATGATACAGTAAAAGCACATTTTTATGTGCCGGACACTTCAGAAAAAAATGAGATCTGGTACAGAGAAACAGGCAGTGATGCATGGACATTGGCAGAAACCACAGAGGACGGCAGTTACCTTGTGGCAGACATTCCATATGAGGCAGCGTTTGCACTGGTACATACGGCGGCAGATCACACCTTGTATTATGCCGGCGGCGGTGCAGCGGTTGTATTGCTTTTGATCGTACTGATCATAAGAAAACGCCGGAAGCGTACACAGAAAAAAATAAAATGATTTGATGGGATGCGCATTGAAACATTTACATAGAAATGCTATAGTTAGTGCATTCTTTTATGACAGAGAGGCAGCTATGATATTTGAGACACATGCACATTATGATGATGAAAGTTTTAACGATGACCGTGAAGCATTGATCCGTTCCCTGCCGGAAAAAGGGATCGGCAGGATCATCAATGTCGGGGCTTCGATAGAGACAACAAAGACAACTCTGGAACTTGCTGCAAAATATGATTACATTTATGCAGCGGTGGGCGTACATCCAAGTGACATCAGCGGGTTGAATGAAGAGACATTTGCCTGGTTAAAAGAGCAGACATCTCTTCCAAAGACCGTTGCGATTGGTGAGATTGGGCTTGACTATTACTGGGATAAAGAGCCGGAGGTGCAGAAAGCGCAGCGTTACTGGTTCAGACGGCAGATGGAACTTGCCAGGGAAACCAACCTTCCGGTGATCATCCATTCCAGAGATGCAGCAGCCGATACTATGGAAGTGATGAAAGAGGTTCACGCAGAGGAGATACCGGGTGTCATCCACTGCTATTCCTACTCCAGAGAGATGGCACAGGAATTTATCAAAATGGGTTACTACATCGGTGTCGGTGGCGTTGTCACATTCAAAAACGCAAAAAAACTAAAAGAAACAGTGGAGGCAATCCCATTGGAGCGCATTTTGCTTGAGACGGACTGTCCTTACATGGCACCGGAACCGCACCGCGGCACGAGAAACGATTCCTCAAATATTCCGTTTGTGATCGCAAAAATCGCAGAATTAAAAGAAATCACAGCGGAGGAGGTCGAGCGTGTGACGGAGGAGAATGCGGGAAGGTTATTCACAAAAGTGTCTTAACTCCACAGCATCCTTCCAGAAGCGTTTCGGAATATTCTGTGCCTGTAATTCGGGGTTGGTACGTGCTTCGATCGCAATGCTGTCGAAAAGGGCCAGCCACAATTTCTGGAATCTTGCTTCATTTTCAGAATAGTTCTGAAGAAGTTCGGTATTGATGTCCGAAGCATCTACAAGCATATAATTCTTTCCGGCGCGGTGGACTGCCGCAAGCTGGTGGGTTTCATCGTAAATCATAAAATTTTCCTGCGGAAAACGATCCGTAAAATGCTCTGCTAAAATTGGCAGGGCATTATTTTTGGGATGGATCGTGGAAAACAGAACGCCGTTCTGCAGTTCCGAAAAGCGCAGAAAACCTTTCAGGTGGTGGGCTTCGGAGGCTGTGGCTCTGGACAATTCAAAGACACGGTAAATATAAGGATTACTTAGTGAATCCAATACACGGGCACCCTTTGGTGAATAAAGTGCGGCAACGATCGTCTGATACACGGCGTTCGCTTTGTCCATCTTCTTCTTGCCGGAAAGATCAATGGATAAAATAGCAGTAAGGATTGTCTCGTAAAAATCGTGTCCAAGCTTCCGGTTTAGCGTAGAAACAACTTTTCCGGCTTTTTCAGCGGATGGTGCGACGGTGTGGTAGTCGCAAAACAGCTCGTAATTATCCGGCTGGCCGGATACCAGATAAATATCAGCGTGGGAGCATCTTTCCTGAATCTTTAATTCCCAGGCATCGTATACGCCGGTCAATATTCCGTTTGGTGTGTTTTCACAGATAAATACATGCATAATGTCCTGCTCCTGTCTTGAGGAAAATATTCAGGGAAATAAAAGTTTTACATTTATCTACGATAGCGGAAGCGGCTCCGTGGATAAGCCGGTATCGAACAGGCTCAATTGTTGATAACCGCTCTCACGGATCTCACGTGGTATCTGTGTCTTATCACCCATCAGATTGCGGCAGATATAATCTTCTTCCAGCTTCGTGCGGTACATCATCCTGCCGGAGCAGGTAATAAAATAAAGAGCGCGTTTCAACACAACACCTATCTTCTTGAGATCGGCAAAATCGAGGGTGCTGTGACGTCTTGCTTTTACAATGCGGCTGGCAGACTTATAGCCAATACCCGGGACACGGAGCAGCGTATCATAGTCTGCACGGTTGATCTCGACCGGAAAATATTCCAGATGCCGGATCGCCCAGTCACACTTGGGGTCGAGAAAAATGTTAAAGTCTGGCCGCTCCGGACTTAAAAGCTCGTCGGCTTTAAATTTATAATAGCGGAGCAGCCAGTCTGCCTGATACAGACGATGTTCCCGCAGGAGCGGCGGACCGCCGGGCAGTGCAGGAAGATTGCTGTTGTGGGTGACATTCACAAAGGCAGAATAGAACACTCTCTTTAGATCAAATTTCTGATACAGATTCTCGGCAATGCTCACAATCTGATAATCGTTCTCCGGGGTTGCGCCGATGATCATCTGTGTGCTCTGTCCTGCGGGTACGAACTTCGGGGCGTGTCGGTAAAGAGCGACTTCATTCTTATTTTCTGTAATACCGTTCTGAACCATGCGCATTGGCTTCAGGATGGTATTTCTCGACTTGCAGGGCGCAAGCTTTTTCAGGCTGTCTGCGGTAGGCAGTTCCAGATTAATGCTCATGCGGTCAGCCAGAAAACCAGTTTTTTCAATCAGCAGAGGATCAGCGCCGGGAATCGCTTTCACATGGATGTAACCGTTAAAATGGTGCACTGTGCGCAATTTATAAAGGGTCTGGTATAAAAGTTCCATCGTATAGTTGGGGCTTACCATAATGCCGGAACTTAAAAAAAGACCTTCAATATAATTCCGCCGGTAAAATTCCATCGTCAGTTCGCAGACTTCCTCCGGGGTAAAGGCAGCCCGCCGGACATCGGAGTTACAATTATTCTGGCAGTAAGAGCAGTTAAAAATACATTCGTTTGTAAATAAAATCTTGAGAAGGGAAACACACCGCCCATCTGCGGAAAAAGTATGACAGATCCCACAGGAAATAGAGTTGCCAAGGCCGATACCGTCACCACTGCGGTCCACACCGCTTGACGTGCAGGCGACATCGTATTTTGCAGCGTCTGAGAGAATCGTAAGTTTTTCCATCAGTGATATATTTTGCTGGATTTTCATCGGGATGTGATCTCCTCAAATTAAAAAAATAAAATAGAACATACGTTCGATAAAATGAGAATACCACATTCGGAAAAAGAATGCAAGAGAAAAAGACTGCCAATTTCTGGATCCAATTTTTGGACAAAAAATTCTCTCATAATCCTGATTCCTTAGTTTTTCAGAATTATGAGAGGATGTGTCTTATGAATGGAGTTGTATTTCTTCATATTTAGCTGCAACACGTTTGCCACTGAATGCAATCCCGAAAAGTCCAATCTTTTTTATACCATGATATTCCATGTCGGTAGAATATTTTTTGCTTTGGATCTGTTGTATCGCACTTGACGCAGAATCAGCAAGTTCGGTATCTGAAAGGTTTTTTCCGGCTTTAAATTCAATAATATAGCCCAATTGGGATTTATCTTTTGGCTCAAGCTGTATATCAAAACGCCCTTCGCCGGATTCTCTGTTGGAAGAGATATAATATCGGTCTGAGAGTATTGCCAACATTCCGAAAACAGTTCCGTGATAAAAATTTTCGTTTGTAGTGTCAAAAGTACTGGCAGACTGCAAGAGATATTTTTGCAAAGTGTCAGTGAAAAGAGCAGTATCACCTGTTCGCAGAGCTAGTTCGAAATCTCGGAGCAGGGAGCCGTTAAATAAGGTATTATAATTATCCAAAATCTCCTTCTGGAAAACACTTTTTATCTCGCGGTTAGGCAGTTTAAGAGAACAAATCGGGTTGTCATTAAATTCACTGATCACACTTGTGGCACGCAGATATCCGGCGACAAGCAGAAAGCTGTAGATTGTGTCAGAATCAGCATTTACCTCCGGGTAAATAATATCCGTATTAATAATGGATTGCACTTCTTTTCCCTGCAGTAAAAGTGAGAGACTTTCGTACACTTCTTTGTCGGAACTGCGGATCAGTTCACCAATAATTTCATTGCCGCTTGTTCGGGACCAGAAAGCCTTTGGTTTACAGTTATTGTTAAAATAATTAATCACAGACCACGGATTATATATTTCTGTATTTCCGAAGAGATAACCGTCATACCATTCCTTAATTTCCGAAAATTTTTCTGCCTTTCCATAGTAAGCTGCCATATTTGATATATCGTTTACGGTAAAACCGAAATACTCTGAGTACTTGTTATCCAAAATCGTGTTTACAACAAGATTATTTAAACCACTGAATAAACTTTCCTTTGCAATGCGGAGTATTCCAGTCAAAATGCCAAATTCCAGATTCTCATTATCTTTTAAAGCGGAGGAGAAAAGATTCCGCATAAAACCGACAACTTCATTATAATAATGATATAAGTGTCCTTGCTGGATTGGCGTGTCGTACTCATCAATAATAATAATAACTTTCTGGTTATAATGTGTGGCAAGTAAAGAAGAAAGTTTGCCAAGAGCAAACTGATAATCGGTAGAATCGGCGACATCATTTATGAGATTGTGAATGTATTTTTTGTCGTATTCATTAATTGCTTTGCTTGATAAAAGTTCTATATGGCGAAGAAATTCTTCTTTTAAGGTAAAACACAGACTGCGGTACATATCAGCCCAGTTAGTCTGATGCGCATCTTTAAAAGACAGAAAAATGACCGGATAAGTCCCCTGAAGCTGTTTGTAAGCATCTCCGCAATCCCAGATTTTTTTATCTGAAAAATATATGGATGTATCTGTGGATGTTTTTTCAAAATAGGTTCGGATCATGTCCATGGTAAGCGTTTTCCCAAAACGGCGCGGTCTTGTGAAAAGATAAACCTTGCTGTGGTCGTCAATTATATCTTTTATGAGAAGCGTCTTGTCGACATAATAGCATTCTTTGGAAACTTCTTTATACGAAGTGATTCCAACCGGACATGGAAGTAACCTGCCGGACAAAGGCGGGTTTTGTTTGTTTCGAAGGATTTCCGGTTTTATTGTATCAGAAGGGATTAACCAGTATCTTCCCTCTTTGTATGCACCGTTAATAAAACCGGCAGTGCAGAGCTGATTTACCCTCCGGGGAGTAATTCCCCAAAGCTGGGCAATATCCTTTGCCTTCAAAAATTTTTTATCCATTATAATCCCTCCATTGCATATGCAATCATTCTATATTTCCTATAATATGATATTTTTGGGAAATAAACAAGAAATAAAAAACATAATTTCCTAAAAACGAGAAATTAACAAGAGAAAAAGACTGCCAATTTCTGGACAGTCTTTTCAAAAGTTGCCGGTTATATGATCGGCAGTCTTAATTATTTGTAAAATAATCAGGGTACATTGCCAGCAGTTCTTCTTTCTCCGACAAATGCCGGGTTAAATGCCGGGTCATAAGCATTTCTGCCATTTCACTATCATGTCGTCTGATCGCATACAAAATATCTTCGTGGTCTTTTAATACATAATCGTGTTGCTTTGATTTTGTGGAAAGGGAGCGGAGACGGTCAAAGTGAACCATCTGTTCCTTGATAATATGGTAAGACCACATTTTATCTGCAGCACGGAACAACAGCTCATGAAATTCATTGTCTAATTCCAGAAAAGTCTCACGATCCTTCTGTTCGAGGCTGCGCTGCTGTTTTTTTATATTATAATCAAGGGCGTCCATATCTGCATCTGCAATCTTGTCGCATAGAAGCCTTAAAATGGCATTTTCCGTTACAAGCCGTAAAAAACGCGATTCTTCTACAATATTGTAATCAATTTTTGAAATATAGCTGCCGCGCTGTGGCAGGATCTCAACCAGACCGATGCGGTTTAACTCGATCAAAGCTTCGCGGACCGGTGTCCTTGACAGGGACAGTGTGGCGGAAAGCTCATTTTCACTGACAGCGGTTCCAGGCTGCAATTCCAGATGAATGATGTTATATAAGAGCACTCTGACAGCATAAGATCTGGAATTTTCAGAGCGTTCCTTTTGAAG
>ERZ791930.979-NODE-979-length-14883-cov-5.867008_pt1 | contig 14883 bp, 9 predicted proteins | sample MGYA00510128_ERZ791930 | MGnify/ENA primary metagenome ERZ791930 (study PRJEB30046, sample SAMN00792057) | human gut metagenome | study: EMG produced TPA metagenomics assembly of the A metagenome-wide association study of gut microbiota in type 2... | reverse complement strand
TGTCCCCGGTCGGACAGGTCTGTTTTTCGGTACAGGACAGAAAGGAACTACCATGCCCGCAAAATTTGAACTGATCGCTCCCTGCTTTTTCGGGTGCGAATCCACCGCTAAATTTGAGCTGACCCGCATCGGCGCAGAGAACATCCGGGTGGAGGATGGCCGCCTGAGCTTCTGCGGCGGGGCAGAGATGATCGCTGCCGCAAACCTCAACCTGCGCACTGTGGAGCGCGTGATGCTGCTGCTGGCGCGCTACAAGGCCTCTACCTTCGACGAGCTGTTTGATGGTGTATACTCCATCCCGTGGGAGGAGTTTCTGCCCGTGGACGCTGCCTTCCCGGTCACCGGCTCTTCTCTGAACAGCCAGCTGACCAGCATCCCTGCCTGCCAGAGCGTTATCAAAAAGGCTGTGGTCAAGCGCCTGATGAAGGGCCACCGCACCACCGTGCTGCCCGAGAGCGGCGTGGAGTATAAGGTGCGCTTTATGCTGCGCAAAAATGTGTGTGAGATCATGCTGGACACCACCGGCGAGGGTCTGCACAAGCGCGGCTACCGCCGCAACGCCATGGAGGCCCCCCTGCGCGAGACGTTGGCGGCTACTATCGCCGACCTTGGCCGTGTGCGCCGTGACAGTCTGGTGGAGGACCCCTTCTGCGGCAGCGGTACGTTGCTGATCGAAGCCGCGCAGAAGGCTATGAACATCGCCCCGGGTCTGAAGCGCCGCTTTGCCGCCGAGCGCTACAGCTTTGTGCCCGCCGCCCTGTGGGCAGAGCAGCGCCAGAAGGCGCTGGCAGAGTCTAAGCTGGACGTGGGCTTTGAGGCCTTCGGCTACGATATCGACCCTGCCGCCGTGGCACAGGCCAACGCCAACGCCAAGCTGGCCGGTGTGGAGAACCGCTGCCACTTTGAGGTGGCCGATGTTGCCACCTTTGCCGCAAAGCCGGAAGCCATCGTGCTGACCAACCCCCCGTACGGCGAGCGTCTGGGCACCATTGAGGGCGCTGCCAAGCTGGCGCGCACGCTGGGTCGGCAGATGGAAGCAAGCCCCTGCGCCGGGCTGTACGCCATTACCGCCGATATGGACTTTGAAGTGCACTACGGCAAGCGCGCCAACAAGCGCCGCAAGATGTACAACGGCATGATCCCCTGTCAGCTGTATATGTACTATAACGCCCCCAAGACCGAAAAGGTGGCAAAGCCCATGCCCAAGTCCGGCTTTGACGGCAAGCGCACCCATTTTGAAAAGAAATAAGGTCGTTGGACCTTTGTCCGGCAGCCCCTGCACCGGAAAAGTGCGTCTTTTGCCGGGAAAATCAGGCACAAACACCCGCAGCCCGTCTTTTGCACAAAAGAGACGGGCTGCGGGTGTTTTTTGAATGGAGAAAACGATCCCGGAAATTCGGCAAAATGACAAATTACGGCAGGTTTTGGTTCCGGTGGTTGCGCTGACGCATAAAAAGGATTATACTAGCTTTATTGACCGCACGATGCTACACAGCACAGAAAGGATGGCTGGCTTTTATGAAGGGACGGATGCGGCCCTACCTGCCGGAACTGACGATCCGGGACTACAACACCTATATGCGTTACCTCCGCGGGGTGCGGCACCAGATGTATAAGTTTTACGGCTTCTACGCCTGCCATCTGCTGCGCACCAACGGGGTGCTGTTTGCCATCCTGTCCGATAGTCTGGCGGGGCGTATGCCCACCTGCAAAAGACAGCGCGTGCCCGGCACGCTGTGCCGGCGCAGCATGATGTGCCAGACACTTGGCATCCGGCAGGCGGCGCAGGTGGAGATCCTGATGGGCTGGCATAACCTGCAGGACCGCAAATACAGCGAGCTGCGCCCGGCCAAGCGTCTGCGCCGCGCGGCAGACCGGCTGCTGCTGCGCCGTGCCTACGAGAAAGCACGGCAGGAGAACCCGGTACTGGAGCGGCTGTTTGCGCAGGAGCGGGAGCAGGCGGTGGTGCAGATGAACCTGAGCGCCAAAAACTACGCCCTTGCTGCCGAGCCCATGAGCAACATCTACGGTGCGCTGTACTCCACGCTGGCTACGGACGATGCCAACCAGCGCAAGAGTATGCGGTATATCGGCAGCTGCATCGGCCGCATTTTCTATCTGCTGGATAAGGCCGAGCGCTTTGAAGCCGACCGCCGCAATGGCCAGTACAATGTGTTTGTGGTCAACGAGCTCAACGGGCAGGCTGCCGCCATGGAAAACGCCCGGCGGCAGGCGCTGGCAGCGGTTAACGACCTGATGCGGGCGTACAAGATGCTGGACCTCAAGCTGAACGATACCCTGCTGAATAATATCATGATCTTAGGTCTGCAACACGCGGTCTACCCGCTGGAACAGGACGCCGATACCGAAAAATGGGAGATCCCATGAAGAAACAAAAAAGCAAAAGCTGGGCCATGGCCTACTGCGGCATGGCAGCAGCACTGTGCGTGGCACTGATGCTGCTGGGCACCATCATCCCCATTGCCATGTTCATTGCGCCTGCGGTGGCCAGCTTTCTTATTGCAACAGTGTGCGTGGAGTGCGGCATCACCATGGCATGGACGGCCTACGCAGCCGTCAGCCTGCTGGGGCTGCTCTTTGTGCCGGATAAGGAGATCGCGTTGATCTTCGCGGTGCTGCTGGGGTATTACCCGCTGGTAAAACCAAAGTTCGACCGCATCCGCCCCGGGGCACTGCAGCTGCTGTGCAAGCTGCTGCTGTGCAACGCCGCAGTGCTGGCCATGTACGGCCTGCTGCTGGTTCTTGTGCCGACGGGCAGCGTTTCGCAGGAGCTGCGCACCACTGCAATTGCCATGTCCCTGCTCACACTGGCCATTGGCAACGTGGCCTTTGCCCTGTACGACCGCGCACTGTGCAATATGCTGCTGCTGTATAAGCTGAAGTGGCAGCCCAAGCTGCATAAAATGCTGGGGATGCACTGAGCGCCCCAAAAACATTGAAAGAAGGAATGTGTACCGCAAGCTGACACAAAGCGCCGGGCCACACGGGTGACAGCCGTGAGGGTGACGAGGAGAGGAATCATCGAAAGATTCGGCGGATGTTTCTCCGGCTGAGGGCTAGACCAGCCGCAGAACAGGGTAAAAACCGGCAGCAATACCGGAACAGCACCCTGCAAAGAAAGCCATACAAGAACATAGACTTTGATAGAGGAAACTGACTGTGCAGCAGCGCATTTCGGCGCGCCGCAGTCGGTCTGGAGGTATTTTGTATGTGTGGCATTGTAGGTTATGTTGGTATGCGCAGCGCCCAGCAGGTACTGCTGGACGGCTTGGAGAAGCTGGAGTACCGCGGGTACGATTCTGCCGGTGTGGCGCTCACCCAGCGGGATGGTATCCGCGTGGTCAAAAGCAAGGGGCGGCTTTCCACCCTGCGCAGCAAGCTGGAAGAGCTGGCGCTGCCCCAGAGCGGCTGCGGCATCGGTCATACCCGCTGGGCGACCCATGGCGAGCCCAGCGACGTGAACAGCCATCCGCACTCCACGCCCCGGGTCAGCATCGTGCACAACGGCATCATTGAAAACTACGGCGCTTTGAAGGAGCGCCTGATCGCGAAAGGCTACACCTTTGCCAGCGAGACCGACACGGAGGTGCTGGTAAAGCTCATCGACAGCTGCTATCACGGCGAGCCGCTGCAGGCTTTGCAGGCTGCGCTGGCCAAGGTGCGGGGCAGCTACGCGCTGGCGGTGCTGTTCAAGGACTACCCGGACACCATCTTTGCGATCAAGCGGGAAAGCCCGCTCATCGTGGGCTGGGGCGAGGGCGAAAATTTTGTAGCCTCGGATATCCCGGCATTGCTCAAGTACACCCGCCGCTACAGCGTGCTGGAGGAAGGGGACATGGCCGTGTGCACGGCACAGGGCATCCGCTTCTATAACGAGTTCGGCGAGGCGGTAGAGCGCGAAAAGCTGACCGCAGACTGGGATATGGAGGCCGCAGAAAAGGGCGGCTATCCCCACTTTATGCTCAAGGAGATCAACGAACAGCCCGCAGCCATCACGGCGACGGTCAGCCCCCGGGTGGAGAACGGCCTGCCGGAGCTGCGCATTCCGGAGCTGACGGACGAGAAGCTGCGCAGCATTGGTACCGTGCATCTGGTGGGCTGCGGCACGGCCATGCACGCCGGTATGGTGGGCAAGACCGCCATTGAAGCGCTGGCCCGGGTGCCCGCAGAGGTGGATATCGCCAGCGAGTTCCGCTACCGCGACCCCATCCTGAAGCCCGAGGATCTGGTGGTCATCATCAGCCAGTCCGGCGAGACCAGCGACACGCTGGCTGCCCTCAAGCTGGCCAAGAGCCGGGGTGTGCCGGTGCTGGCCATCGTGAACGTGGTGGGCAGCAGCATTGCCCGTGCGGCGGATTACGTCATGTACACCTACGCCGGGCCGGAGATCGCGGTGGCCTCCACCAAGGCCTATATGGTGCAGCTGTGCGTGCTGTACCTGTTTGCGCTGCGCTTGGCCTACGCACGCGGGCAGCTGACTGAGGAAAAGACAAAGTACTATACCGCCCAGCTGCTGCACGCGGCAGAGGTCATCAAGCCCCGCCTTGCAGACTGCGAGCAGATCAAGTACCTTGCCAGCCGCTATGTGAACACCCAGAGCTGCTTTTTCATCGGTCGCGGGTTTGATTACGCCCTCTCGTTGGAGGGCAGCCTGAAGCTGAAGGAGATCAGCTATGTGCACTCGGATGCCTATGCCGCAGGCGAGCTGAAGCACGGCACCATCAGCCTGATCACGGACGGTGTACCGGTGATCGCGCTGGCTACCCAGAAGAACGTTTACGAAAAGACTATCTCCAACGCCAAGGAGACCCGCAGCCGCGGGGCGCGGGTGCTGCTGTTCACCACAAAGGACGCGGAAGTTCCGGAGGGTGTTGCCACCGAGGTGATCCGTCTGGACGAATACGACGACATCCTGATGCCGTTACAGCTCATTGTACCGCTGCAGCTGTTTGCCTACTATATGGCTGTTCTGCGCGGCTGCGACGTGGATAAGCCCCGCAATTTGGCCAAGAGCGTAACGGTGGAGTGATAGGGAAGAGAATCATTCAAAATAGTATATAATGACAAAACCGCCCGCTGCACGAATTGCTGTGCAGCGGGCGGTTTGTTCTATGCAGAATAGCGGGGGAATTACCAGAACCAATAGCGCTTTTTAAGCACGATATAAGCCACGGCAATGATGACAAGCACCACGCCGCCGGCGATGAAGAAGGTCCAGTTGATATTGCTGAACCGCAGGTTCTGGTTGGTCAGCAGGTAACGGCCTGCAGTGTCGGCGGTGATCACACCGTCCTTGTAGCTGTTCAGGTACTGCCACTTGTTGCTGATGGTGTTGTACAGGTACAGGCGGGAGTAGTTGCTGACATCCAGCTCCAGCTGCACAGCGCAGGGAAGGGTGCGGCCATTGTCCAGCACGAACTCCAGCCCCTCTGCGCTCTCGGTAAAGGTGATGGCGGTGTCGATCTCGCTGGTGGTACTCTTCACGTTCTTACCGGAAACGTTCAGGGTGTAGCCGTCGCCCACCACACACAGCGTCTTGCCGGTGGTGCGCAGGGCGTTCAGGATCTCGCCGGTCACGGTAGGCACCTCAGATTGGGCAAATACCACCTGCTCTTCGCTGCTGTCCTGAATGGTCTGCACCACAGGGTCCAGCGGAATGGCGGGGGTGTTGTCCGGGGTCTGCGTGCTGCCGTTGCCATCATCACTGCCGGAGGATGCGTCTGCCGTGCGGTTCACGATGACCGTGACCATGGCAGTGGCCTTGCCGTTGGAGATGGTAATGGAGGTGGAGCCGGTGCCCACTGCCGTGACCACGCCCGTGGGGCTGACCGTAGCAATGCTGCTGTTGCCGGACTTGAAGGTGAAGGACTGGGATGCACTGGCCGGGGTGGCCTTGGCGGTAATGGTGCGGGTGGCACCGGGCTTGAGCACGATGTAGTTGGTGCTGGGGGTGATCACCTGACCGCTGTTGCCGGAGGAGCCGCTGCCGGAGGAATCGCTGGGCAGGGCAAGCACCGTAACGGTGGTGTTGGCTACCACAGAGCCACAGGTAGCGGTAATGGTGGCAGTGCCGGGGGCTACGCCGGTCACACGGCCAAAGCTGTTGACCGTGGCGACCTTCTCGTTAGAGGAGGTCAGGGTGACGGTGGCATAGTTGGAAGCGGAGCTGGGCCGCACCTGCAGCGAAGCCGACACCGAGTTGCCCACATAGATGGTGTTGGAGGAAAGGGAAAGATCCATCTCGGTCACGATCATGGAGGAGTCCATGGAGACCACGATAGTGTAGGCGCAGATCTGGTTGCCGGCGGCTGCCGTAATGGTGGCAGTACCAACGCCCACAGCCTGTACCACGCCGCTGCTGCTGACGGTAAGCACGCTGCTGTCATCGGTCAAGTAGACCACGGTATCGGTGGTATAGCTGGGCTTGACCACAGGGGACAGCTGCTGCGAAGCGCCCAGCAGCATATTGGCAGAGTAGCTGCCGGTGGCAATGCTCTCGGCGGGGACGTCCTTGGACCAGGGCAGTGAAACACCGTTCTGCTCCTCAAGGGGCAGGCCGGCGGCGACAGCGCTCAGCGCGGTGCCGCACACCAGCACACCCAGCATCAGCACACAGGCGGCCAGTTTCTTTGCGGTTCGAATCATATTGTTTGTACCTCTTTGGGGGGTGTAAAAAGGGGGGCAGCCTGCCGTGCCGTGCGGTCCGTTTTTAGCGGAACAGCACGCCCAGCGCCTCCATAGCATACTCAAAATAGGTGACCTGATCATATTCTACGCGGGCGGTCACGCTCATACCGTTGGCAAGATCCACCTTGTCACCGCTGCGGCTCACCACATAGGTGGCATCGGGTTTGATGGTCATCTTGTAGTAGGAGGCGTTGTTGCTGGCGGTCACGTCGCTGTCAATGGAGGTGACGGTGCCGGTCAGGGTGCCGTAGGAATACGCCGACAGGCCGGTGATAGCGATCTTGCAGGGGTCACCGACGTGCAGCAGGGGACGGTCGTTCACCGACACCATCGCCACGATCTCCAGATCGTCGTTCTCGCTGGCAACGGTAGCCAGTGCAGAACCTGCGCTCAGCACCATGCCCTCCTTATAGGGGCTGTCCATGTGGATCACGCCGGAGGTGGGCGCGTAGATATAGTAATCGTTAGCGCCGGTGTTCAAGGAGTCTATCTGTGCCTGCAGGTTGTCCACGTTGACCTGTGCGCTGGTAATGCTCTGGGAGATGGACTGCATAGTGGAGTAGTACAAAGCCTCCAGTTCGCTCTGGTTCTGCTCCATCAGGGCCTTGATCTGGGTGTCGGAGTAACCGGCAGCCTGATAAGTAGTGGCATCGAAGGTCTTTTGCGCTACCTGACTTTTGTAGGTCTGGTACTGGTAGTAGTAGGGCTGATCCTCGGCGCTGGTCTCATCAAAATAGTTGGTGTCGTCCTGAATGCACTTGAGCAGTTTGTTGTACTGGTCCAGCTGCTTCTGGTAGATATTCAGCTGGCTCTGCAGGTTATCCTTCTGCATATCCAGATCCGTGCTCTTCAGCCGGGCGATCAGGTCGCCCTCGTTCACATAGCTGCCCTCAGAAACATACAGCTCAGTGATAGAGCCGGAGTAGCTGGACATGATGTAGGTCTTATTGGCGGCCTGCACCACACCGCTGTTCTGGCTGACATAGATGCGGTTGGTCTGGGTGCTCCAGATCACCAGAAAGATCATGAACAGACCGGTCAGAATAACAAAGGCGTACCCGTAAGGGGGCAGCTTTTTGTCCATCATGATCCGGCGATCCTGCAGATCCGAAAGGTTCTGAATGGTTGTCGTCATAATTATTTGGTCTCCATAAATACGTCGATCACGGCTTCGTCATCGTCCTGATTGACATAGATGGTGTAGCTGCTGTCGGTCAGCTTGATGTCGTTTTCAAATGCCATGATCTGCAGCTTGGCGCTGGCAAGCTGGCTTTTGCTCAGCGGACCGGTATAGTGTGCGTACAGGCAGTTCTTCACCCGCAGCACAGCGTCCATGTGGTAGCCGGGCTCCATCTTGCTGATCATCTGGGTGGCCTGCTGCATCATGTACATCTCCGGCACATGATCCGGACCGGTGCCCATTCGGATAGCCTGCACCAGCGGACCGATGGGCTGTGCATTGTTGCTCTTGATAAAGTTCTGCATCTGGGTCAGGATGACCGACAGGTTACCCAGTTCCTCCGGGAGCACAACGCGGGAAAGAACATTGGTCAGCTTGAGCGTCTTGTTTTCAGCAACTTTGATCTCGTTCATGATAAATTACCCCTAATCCTTTTATTTTTTGGATGAAAGCCTGAATAAAAAGATGCCCGGAAGCGTCTGCCTCCGGGCACCATAACGAGGCATTCTTCGGTTTCCCGCCCGGCGGGAAAAGACTTATGCTGCATCCGGGCAAATGCTGCGGATGCGTGCCGATCAGTAGGTGATGGACTCGCCGTCGTCATCCTCTTCCACCACAGCGGAAGAAACCTGCGGTGCGGGCTCTGCCTTGCTCTTGCGGAAGATGCCCTGCTGCATGTTCCACAGCTCTGCGTAGCGGCCGTCCTTTTCCATCAGCTCATCATGGGTGCCGCGCTCCACGATCTTACCGTGATCCATCACAAGGATCAGGTCGCAGTCACGCACGGTGGAAAGGCGGTGCGCCACGATCAGCATGGAGCGGTCTGCCAGCTGCTCGTAGATCATGTTGAAGATCAGCGTCTCGGTGGCAAAGTCCAGATTACTGGTGGACTCGTCCAGAATGTACAGGTTGGAATCCTTCAGGAAGGCGCGTGCCAGCGCAATGCGCTGCTTCTCACCACCGGACAGGCCGTTGCCGGCTTCTTCCAGATAGGTATTGTACTGCAGCGGCAGGTGACGGATAAATTCGTGGGCGTCTGCTTTCTTGGCGGCCTCCTTCACCTCGTCCATCGTAGCATCCATACGGGAGATACGGATATTGTCATAGATGGTCTTGCTGAACAGCTCGATGTTCTGGGGCACATAGGCAATGGCACGGCGCACAGAGTTGTTGGTGTACTCGGACAGATTCACGCCGTTCACATCGATCTCGCCATCCTCAGGCTCGTAGTACTTCAGCAACAGCTTGGTAATAGTGGATTTGCCGCTGCCGCTGCCACCCACCAGCGCCACCTTTTTGCCGGCGGGAATGGTAAAGCTGACGTGATCCAGTGCGGGAGCGCGGTTGCCGTAACGGAAGGTAACGTCCTTAAACTCAATGTCGCCCTCAACCTTATCCAGTTCGCTCTGCTCCGTACCCTCGGCGGTCTCGTACTCCGAGGGGTAGTCCATGATCTCGGTCAGACGCTTCATGGAGATGCTGGCTTCCTGGATCTGCATCTGCAGACCGATCAGGTTGCTCAGGGGAGAGGTGAAGTAGCCAGACAGGGTGCTGAAAGCCATAAAGCTGCCCAGCGTCATTTCGCCGTTCAGCACCTGACTGATACCCACATAGGTGGTAAGCATGCTGAAGCCGGTGGAAATGAAGGAGGAGATCAGGCCCTGCGTGGTGCTGATGCGGCTGGAGCGCAGGCTGATCTTCAGGCTCTTCATGTACTCGCGTTCCAGATTATCCAGCTCGGTCTGCTCGTTGGCGTTGCACTTGACGGTCTCGATGCCGCGCAGGCTCTCGATCATCTGGCTGTTCAGTGCAGCGGACTGGATCATGCTCTCCTCGTTGATCTTCTTATAGGGCTGCTTGTACACCAGCACCAGCAGAATGCTGACCAGTGCCATGAACAGCGAGATGGAGAACAGCATGGCGTTCATGCGGAACAGGATGATGCCGGTGATAACTGCCATGGAAATATCCATCACAAGGCTCAGCGCAATGCTGGTAAAGATGGATTTGATGGTGTTGGCATCCGAGTAACGGGTGGTGATATCACCGGTCTTTCGGGTGGCAAAGAACTTCATGGGCAGCCTGAAGATATGCCCGAAGTAGCCCAGCATCAGCGGGATATCGATCTTGATGGACAGATGGATCAGTACCCATTGGCGAACAAAATCGATGAGGGTACTTGTGATGCTGACCACGCTGAAGACCAGAATCAGGGTGACAAGTAGATTATTCAGCCCATAGGGCAGCACCTCGTCCATCAGGATCTTGTTGAACATGGAGGACGCAATGCCCAGAATGGTGGTGATGATCGAGCTGAGAATCGCGTAGAAGAACAGCTTCTTCTGAGGCAGCAGCAGGTTGATATACCGCTTCATCATGCCGCCCTTTTCGATCTTGCCGCCCTTGAACTCCGAGGTGGGGTTCAGCAGCAGCAACACGCCGGTAAAGTTCTTATAAAACTCGTCCAGACTGATCTTCTTCAGCTCCGTGCCGGGGTCGCCGATGATGACGTAATCCTTGCACTTATGCTTTTTGCCCTTTTCCTCTTCTTCCTTGCGTGTCTCGGCGTCCTGCAGCATATGCTTGCGGCGTGCGCCGTCATCCTTGATAGTGGTCTTTTTGAACACCACAACAAAGTGAGCCAGACCCTGATCGGTGATCACCTGTGCAATGCAGGGAAGCGAGAAATCGCTCAGGAAATTTTCGCGGTCCACGCGGACTGCGGCGGTGGTAAAGCCAAGTTCATTGGCGGCTTTTTGCAGGCCTACAAGGTTGGTGCCTTTCAGGTCGGTGCCCATCATATCCCGCAGGCGGGTGATGGTCACTTCCTTTTTGTAGTGCAGGCACACCATGGCCAGACAGGCAGCCGCACAGTCGGTGGTATCGTGCTGCCGTACGTAGGTATAACGCATAGATGTTTCCTTTTATTCTACAGATTTATTCAAATGACACAAAGCCGCCCTGCCGCCTTGTGTTTGCCGCACAAAGCCACCGGCCTGCCTGCTGATTTGACCAACGAAAAAACTGCGCTCCTGCACGGCAGCCAGAGCAGCTGTTCTGACCGGGGGAGCGCCTGTCTTTGGGCGCAGAAGGGCTGCACGGGCTTTGCCGTGTGCCTTTTCCACACCTATAAACTTATAAAAGTATACCACATCCACTAGGGTTCTTCAAGGCGCTATTTTTTAAGAACAGTTAAGAAAGGGTGAAAAAGATACAGAAAAACAAAAAAGCGATGGAAAATTTCCATCGCTTTGCTGGCGCCTCTTGCCTGACTCGAACAGGCGACACCCTGATTAACAGTCAGGTGCTCTAACCGACTGAGCTAAAGAGGCATATCTGTGACTGCGAGAAGTATTATACCGCAGTCACAGTGCTTTTGCAAGCTTTTTTTGCAAAAAAGCACAGGGTAATTCGCGAAAGATGAAAAAAGTGGCCCGGAAACGTCTGCGGGACGCTTCCGGGCCACAAATAATCATATAGTTTTGCGCAGAAAATGCTTACTTCAGTTTGCTCTTGGCCTTCATGCGCTGGTCATGGTTCAGGATCTGCTTGCGGATACGCAGGTTCTCCGGGGTGACCTCCAGCAGCTCGTCCTGTGCAAGGAACTCCAGGCAGCCCTCAAGGCTCAGCTTGCTGACGGGGATCAGGCGCAGTGCATCGTCGGAGCCGGAAGCGCGGGTGTTGGTCAGGTGCTTGGTCTTGCAGACGTTCACGTCCACATCCTCGCCGGAGGCGGTGTAGCCGATGACCATGCCCTCATACACCTTTTCGCCGGCACCCACAAGCAGGGTGCCGCGCTGCTGGGCGTTGAACAGACCGTAGGTGACAGCCTCGCCGGTCTCAAAGCTGACCAGAGAACCGGTGGAGCGGTTGGCGATCATGCCGGCCCACACATCGTAGCCGTCAAAGATCTGGTTCAGGATGCCCTCGCCGTGGGTATCGGTCAGGAACTGGTTGCGGTAGCCGAACAGGCCGCGGCTGGGCATACGGAACTCCAGACGGACGCGGTCGGTGCCCAGAGATTCGATCTGCTGCAGCAGTGCCTTGCGCTGGCCCAGACCGGTCATGACAGCACCCTGATACTGGGTGGGAACATCGATGACAACGTGCTCCATAGGCTCATAGGTCTTGCCGTCGATGACCTTGGTCAGAACGTGCGGGGGAGAGACCTGCAGCTCGTAGCCTTCGCGGCGCATGGTCTCGATCAGGATGGACAGGTGCATCTCACCACGGCCCATGACGCGGAAGGAATCGGTCGTGGGGGAGTCCTCCACCTTCAGAGCAACGTCCTTCAGCAGCTCCTTCTGCAGACGGTCGCGGATCTGGCGGCTGGTGACGTACTTGCCCTCGCGGCCGGCCAGCGGGCTGTCGTTGACGGAGAAGGTCATCTCCACGGTGGGGTCATTGATCTTAACGAAGGGCAGCGGCTCCACCTGAGCGGGGCTGCACAGGGTGTTGCCGATGGTCACATCCGGCAGACCGGAGAAGGCCACGATATCGCCTGCGGTGATGTTATCGCAGGGCTGACGGCCGTTGGCCTGGAAGTCGTACAGCTTGGTCAGGCGGCCACGCATCTTCAGGTCGGGGTTGTGCCAGTCGCACACGACCACTTCCTCGCCCACCTTGGCAACGCCGTTCTGGATGCGGCCGATGCCAATGCGACCTACGAACTCGTTATAGTCCACAGAGGACACCAGCATCTGGAAGGGAGCCTCGGGGTCGCCCTCCGGCGGCTGGATGGTGTCCAGCAGGGTGTCGAACAGGGGGATCAGGTCGGTACCGGGCACATCCGGGTCAAGGCTTGCAGTGCCCTGACGGCCACAGCAGAACAGGATGGGACACTCCAGCTGCTCATCGGTAGCGCCCAGATCCATCAGCAGGTACAGCACCTCGTCGATGACTTCCTTGATGCGGGCATCAGGGCGGTCGATCTTGTTAATGGCAACCACAAGGCTCAGGTTCTGCTGCAGAGCCTTCTGCAGCACAAAGCGGGTCTGGGGCATGCAGCCCTCGGCAGCGTCCACCAGCAGCAGCACGCCGTTGACCATCTTCAGCACGCGCTCCACCTCGCCGCCAAAGTCGGCGTGGCCCGGGGTATCAACGATGTTGATCTTAACGCCCTTGTAGGTGCAGGAGCAGTTCTTGGCCAGAATGGTGATGCCGCGCTCACGCTCGATATCGCCGCTGTCCATCACGCGCTCGGCCACGGCCTGATTGTCGCGGAAAGCGCCGCTCTGACGCAGCAGGGCATCCACCAGGGTGGTTTTGCCGTGGTCAACGTGAGCGATAATGGCAACGTTGCGCAAATCGTTACGAACCATAAATTTCTACCTCTCTATTAAAAAACTCATAAAATACGAACGAACGTCATACAAATCTAAGTTTATAACAGAACAGGGTGGTTTGTCAAGATTGTATAAAAATTTTTTCTGCAATTCGGCATTATGCCCGCAAACTTCCCGCAGATTTGTGCGGCGTGTACCTTAAAAATATGCTATACTAAAGTCATAAAAAGAACCGGAGGTGTTTTGCATTGAAGCTCACGTTTTTAGGTGCGAACCATGAAGTGACCGGCAGCTGCACCATGCTGGAGGCAGCAGGGCAGCGTTTCCTCATCGACTACGGCATGGAGCAGGGCAAGAACACATATGAAAATCAGCCCCTGCCCGTAGCCCCCGGCGAGATCGATTTTGTGCTGATCACCCATGCACATATTGACCATACCGGCCTTTTGCCGCTGCTGGCGCACAACGGCTTCCGGGGCAGGATCTATGCCACCATCCCTACCGTGGAGCTGTGCGGCATTATGCTGCGGGACTCGGCGCATATTCAGGAGTTTGAAGCCGAGTGGAAAAACCGCAAGGGCAAGCGCTCCGGTGCGGAGCCGGTAGAGCCGATGTACACCATACAGGATGCCGAGGCCGCCTGCCGCCTGTTCTTGGGTGTGGAGTACGGCAAGCGCATCAAGCTTGCCCCGGGCATCGAGGCACGGTTTGTGGATGTGGGCCACTTGCTGGGTTCGGCCAGCATCGAGCTGTGGATCACCGAGGGCGATACCACCACAAAGCTGGTCTTCTCCGGCGATATCGGCAATCTGGACCAGCCCATTATAAAAGACCCTACCTATATCCAGCAGGCGGACTATGTGTTCATGGAGTCCACCTACGGCGACCGCTGCCACGCCCCAAAGCCCGATTATGTGGCAGAGCTTGCTAAAATCCTGCAGCGTACCTTTGACCGGGGCGGCAACGTGGTGGTGCCCAGCTTTGCGGTGGGCCGCACGCAGGAAATGCTGTATTTTTTGCGTGAGATCAAGGAAAAAGGCCTCGTCAAGGGGCACGGCAACTTCCCGGTCTACATTGACAGCCCGCTGGCCACCGAGGCCACCCGCATCTTCCGGGATACAGACCCCGACTGCTTTGACGAGCAGACCCGCGCTTTGCTGGAAAAGGGCATCGACCCCATCAACGTGCCGGGGCTGCGCATCAGCGTGACCAGCGATGATTCCCGCATGATCAACACCGACCGCACACCCAAGGTCATTCTTTCTGCCAGCGGTATGTGCGAGGCCGGACGCATCCGCCACCACCTCAAGCACAACCTGTGGCGGCCGGAATGCACTATCCTGTTTGTGGGCTTTCAGGCCGTGGGCACCTTGGGCCGCACCTTGATCGAGGGCGTTGACTCGGTCAAGCTGTTCGGTGAACCCATTGAGGTGAAGGCCGAGATCTGCCAGCTGACCGGAATGTCCGGCCACGCCGATAAGGACGGCCTGCTGCGCTGGGTGAACGCCTTTACGGAGAAGCCCCGGCGGGTGTTCGTGATACACGGCGAGGACGAGGTGGAGAACCTCTTCGTCAACACCCTGACCGAGCAGGGCTTTACCGCCTGCGCACCTTATAACGGCGCGCAGTGGGCCATCGGTGCCGAGGGCGCAGTCTGCCTGCAGGAGGGCACAAAGGTCCGCATTGAGCAGAGAGCCGCCGAGGGCACAA
>ERZ791930.977-NODE-977-length-14916-cov-5.823027_pt1 | contig 14916 bp, 10 predicted proteins | sample MGYA00510128_ERZ791930 | MGnify/ENA primary metagenome ERZ791930 (study PRJEB30046, sample SAMN00792057) | human gut metagenome | study: EMG produced TPA metagenomics assembly of the A metagenome-wide association study of gut microbiota in type 2... | reverse complement strand
TGGGGCGTGTGTGCGCCATGCCCACCGTGTCCTGCCCGCCCGCCATCCCTGTGGCGGTCAGCGGTGAGGAGATCACCCCGGCGGCGATCGCCCTGATGCAGTGCTACGGCATTGAGGAACTCTCGGTGCTGCGATGAAGATTTCATAAAAACTTAAGCCCGGAAGGCCTGCGTAGACCTTCCGGGCTTACTTTGTTTATTCTCAGATATCCGTCCGGGGCGTGGCGCACATCTGCCAGAAGTACAGCTCGTGCTCCGAGCAGGTGCGGAAGATCTCCCGGCAGCGGGCGGCGCGCTCCGGCGAAAGACCGGTACAGGCAGCCTCGGCGCGTTCTGCCCATGCACGGCAGGCGGCATCATAGCCGGAACCGGCGTAGTCCAGTACCAGCGGGCCGTAGTAGGTGTCCTTTACGGCGGGGGAGCGCGCCAAAAGCTTCTGGAACAGCCAGCCGTAGCTCAGCATACAGGGCAGGCAGGCCATCAGGCACTCGGCCTCGCCCTCACCGGTGCGGGCGGCATCGATCATGCAGCCCAGATAAGCGCGGCTCTCCGGCCGCAAGGGCAGAGACTGGATATCGGCCTCCCGCAGGCCGTACTGTTCCAGATACCGCAGCCGGGTCGGATCCTCATTCTCCTGCACAAAGGACAGCAGGGAATAGTAGGTGCGCATGGCTGCCATGGTGGTGGCTTTGGTCATGCCCCATGCAAAGATCTTGGCATATTCCCGCAGATACAGGCTGTCCTCTACAAGGTAGCTTTTAAAGCAGTCCTCGCTCAGGGTACCGTTTTCCAGCTTTTGCAGAAACTCGGTTTGCAGGCACTGCTCCCACACGGGCAGCTCGGCCTGCACCAGCGCCGAAACAAAGGGCAGGTCAGTCACGGACAAAATCTCCCTTCAGGTTGAAGGTGTGATCCATTGGGCCGGAACCCTTGCCCAGATCCAGCATGGCAGACAGACAGCCGGAGATATACGCCTTGGCGCGCTTCACAGCAGTGTCAAGGTCGTACCCCTTGGCCAGATTGGAGGCAATGGCGCTGGACAGGGTGCAGCCGGTACCATGGGTGTTGGGGTTTGCAATGCGTTTGCCCTTGAACCACTTGCCCGTACCGCCGCGCCACAGCAGGTCGTCGGCATCGTTGATCTGATGACCGCCCTTGCACAGCACAGCGCAGCCATAACGCTGGCTGATGGTGCGGGCAGCGGCCTCCATGTCGGCGGCGTTTGCAATGGTCATGCCGGACAAAATTTCGGCCTCCGGAATATTGGGGGTAAGCACCTCAGCCAGCGGCAGCAGCTTTTCGGTCAGCGCCTGCACGGCATCGTCCTGCAGCAGCTTTGCGCCGGAGGTGGCCACCATCACGGGGTCTACCACGATATGCTTTGCGCCGTAAAAGTGCAGCCGCTCGGCAATGGTGTCGATAAGCGGGGCAGAGGATACCATGCCGATCTTCACCGCATCTGGGTAGATGTCGGTGAACACGGCGTCGATCTGCTGTGCCAGAAACTGCGGCGTAGTGTCAAAAATGCCGGTCACGCCGGTGGTGTTCTGTGCCGTCAGGGCGGTAATGGCGCTCATGGCAAACACGCCGTTGGCAGTCATGGTCTTGATATCGGCCTGAATTCCGGCGCCGCCGCTGGAATCACTGCCGGCAATGGTCAATGCAGTTTTCATGGGTAAAATGCTCCTTTGCAGCAAAAATGCGGATATGCCCGCAAAGACATATCCGCAGATAAAAGCGCTATCTCCCTACGTTGGCATGATCCAAATCAGGTCACAGGTCAGGGCAATGCAGCCCACTCTCAGCCCGCTTTGCGCGGACCCCCTTTTTATAATAGAAAGCATACCACAATCGGGTAAAAGATGCAAGAAAAACAGGCTGCGCAAAATGGACTGCTTATTCGCCCAATGCGGTGCGGATGTTATCCAGCACCTTTTTGCTCAGCAGCACAAAGGCCTGCTTGGTGCGGCCGGCAGATACATTGGCGCAGCGCACATTTTTCCGGGCAAAGAAGTCCTCGGCAACGGGGCCTGCAGCGGCGCGGGTGTCGCAGAAGAAGCGGGTGCCGGGCTCGTCCAGCCACTTTTCCAGCGCAGCGGAATCAAAGCCGGGGCCGATGGAGGTGTTGAACAGCACCTTGTCGGCACCAAGCTGTGCAAACTCAGCTTCGCCCAGCAGCAGCACGTTCTTGTTCAGACAGGTGAACACCACCTCGCTGTCCGCCAGCAGCTGGGGCAGGGGCTTGAAGGTCATGCCGACGGCCTCGGCATCCGGCTTTGCGCTGCGGGCAAAGTAGCTGATCTCTGCACCCATGAACTGCAGCGCCTCAGCGATCATCCGGCCGGAAACGCCCAGCCCCACGATGCCCACCTTCAGGCCGGTGATCTCCACCGGCTCGTCCCACAGCATGGGCATTCCAAAGCCGTGCAGCAGGCCGGTCAGCTCGTGCAGAACGTACTCTACAACGCCGCGATCACCGTAGTCCCGGATGCCCAGCACCTTGATTCCCCGGGTGCGTGCGTAGGCGATATCCACGTTGGCGCTCTCCTCAGAGTACAGGCTGCAGCACATGCCGATATAACGGATGTTGGGGCACTGTGCAATGACCTCCTTGCCCATGCGGGAGGTGTAGCTCAGCAGCACGGCATCAGCGTCCCCGATGCGGCGCACCATCTCGTCGTCGCTGCCGGGTACGTCCCGGTACAGTACCACCTCTTTGGCGTAGCGGTGCAGCTCCTCCTCAGCAGAGGGAATCAAGCTGACCGGCTCAATGGCAACAAGCTTTTCAAACATGGCAGACTCCTTCTTATATTAGTAGAAGCAGACGGGCGAGGCCAGATTGCGCAGCAGGGAAACGGCGCTCCAGCCGGCAATGGCGCTGGTGGAGGAGCAGATGTCCACCACAGCCTTCACGCCCTCGATCTCGGCGGTGATGCGGTGGTCATCGCCTACCCAGCCGGGCACAGAGTGCATAGTCACACCGGTGATCTCCGGGCCGGTGGTAGCCAGAGAGGTGGCTACGGCCACGTTCACGCGGCGGGGGAAAGTGGCAATGGCCTGCTTGGCGTTGCCGGTGAACACGGTGGTCTTTTCGGTGTCGGTCAGCAGGTGCTCTGCCCATACCGGCGTATTGCGGAAACCGCGTGCACCGGTATGCGTTTCAATACCGGCAGTCTCCGGCAGACCCTGTGCCTGTGCCATCAGGGTGACGGTCTGCAGCACATCAAAGCCGCCGATGGCACCGCTGGCGAGGTGTACCTTGACACCGCCCTCCACGGCGGCAGCCTTGACCTGTGCGTAGAAATCCAGATCCGCAAAGGCACCAATGGACAGAATGACGAGGTTGACGCCCTTCTTCAGCACCGGAATGGCCATGGCGCGCACCGACTCCACCGATGCGGCCTCCACGATGTATTCCGGCTCAAGTGCCAACAGTGCGTCCACATCATCGCAGACGGCGCAGCCGACGCTGGCAGCAGTCTTTTCAGCCGAAGCACGGGTGCGGCTGGTCACGCCCACCAGCTCGTAGTCCGGCAGCAGACCCTTTTTCCATGCGTCGGCCACGATGTTGCCCAGAAAACCGCAGCCCACAATGCCCAGTTTTGTTTTCATATCCGTATCCTAAACTCCTTTTTTCTGCCCGAGGCAGCATATTCAAAGCCAGTATACCATACCGGGCACAAAAAGGGAATTGATGTTTGCAGCAGCCCGGCAGTGCAGGACATAAAAAGTTAACAAAATAAATTACAGAAAAATTACAAAACCCTATTGCAAAATGGTTTCAAAAGAGTTACAATATAGTTACAGCAAGGGCAAGGCCCCAAGGCTGTGTGTGAAATCTTTTTCTTCTTGTCTTTTTGGGATACTGGGCGCGGATCCTCCTCCTCCGGCTGTTCTCCTTCACAGCTATGATCCATGCGCCGCACAGGCAGTATCCCGCTTCGTGTGCAAAAGGGCTCGTCCGGTGTTCCGGACGAGCTTTTTTGCGTCCTGAAAACGCCGGTTTGCCTGCAAAAGTGATACTTCAAAAAATAAAGTACGACCAATACCCACAAATGCTTGGCAATTTGTCTGTTTTTCCGCAACGGACAATTATAAAGTTTGGCGCGGCAGGGGTTTGTATTCTTGCGGGCTTTGTGGTAAAGTATATACAATCAATTTATAGGCAGCAGACATGAATGATTTTGATGCTGATTTGTATCGGATGCGTTAAGAGAAAAGGAGTTTGATTATGGCTTATTTCTACGAAGAACCCTCCCGCACCTTTGGCGAGTACCTGCTGGTCCCCGGCTATTCCTCTGCAGAGAATGTGCCCACGGCCGTCAGCCTGAAGACCCCGCTGGTCAAGTACCGCAAGGGACAGGAGGAGTGCCCGCTGCAGATGAACATCCCCATGATCAGCGCCATCATGCAGTCGGTCTCCGGCGATAAGCTGGCCATTGCTCTGGCTCGTCAGGGCGGCGTTTCCTTCATCTACGGCTCTCAGAGCATCGAGAACGAGGCCGCCATGGTGCGCCGCGTCAAGAGCTTCAAGGCCGGCTATGTGGTGTCCGACTCCAATCTGGCTCCCACTGCCACCCTGCACGATGTGCTGGAGCTGAAGGCACGCACCGGCCACTCCACCATCGCCATCACTGCCGACGGCACCCCCAATGGCAAGCTGCTGGGCATTGTGGCCTCCCGCGATTACCGCATCAACCACACCCCGGACGATGCCTGCGTTACCACCTTTATGACCCCGCTGGAAAAGCTGGTCACCGCACCGGCCAACACCTCTCTGCATGACTGCAACAACATCATCTGGGACAACAAGATCAACACCCTGCCGCTGGTGGATGCCGAGGGCAATCTGGTGTATATGGTCTTCCGTAAGGACTACGACTCCCACAAGGCCAATGTCAACGAGCTGCTGGACGAGAACAAGAGCTACGTTGTAGGCGCAGGCATCAACACCCGCGATTACGCCGAGCGCGTGCCCGCACTGGTAGAAGCTGGCGTGGATGTGCTGTGCATCGACTCCTCTGAGGGCTACTCCGAGTGGCAGAGCCGCACCATCGGCTGGATCCGCGAGCACTACGGCGACACCGTCAAGGTTGGCGCTGGCAACGTGGTGGATGCCGAGGGCTTCCGCTTCCTGGCTGAGGCTGGCGCAGACTTCGTGAAGATCGGCATCGGCGGCGGCTCCATCTGCATCACCCGCGAGACCAAGGGCATCGGCCGCGGTCAGGCTACCGCTGTCATCGAGGTTGCCAAGGCTCGTGACGAGTACTACAAGGAGACCGGCATCTATGTGCCCATCTGCTCCGACGGCGGCATCGTCCACGACTACCACATCACCCTCGCTCTGGCTATGGGCGCAGACTTTGTCATGCTGGGCCGCTACTTTGCCCGCTTTGACGAGAGCCCCACGAACAAGGTGCGCATCAATGGCCAGTATATGAAGGAGTACTGGGGCGAAGGCTCCAACCGTGCCCGCAACTGGCAGCGCTACGACCTGGGCGGCTCCAGCAAGCTGAGCTTTGAGGAGGGCGTGGACAGCTATGTGCCCTACGCAGGTCCTCTGGCCGATGGCGTGCAGACCACCCTGTACAAGGTAAAGAGCACCATGTGCAACTGCGGCGCTCTGTCCATCCCCGAGCTGCAGCAGAAGGCCAAGCTGACCGTTGTTTCCTCCACCTCCATCGTGGAGGGCGGCAGCCATGACGTTGTGCTGAAGAACGCCACCCCCAGCATCATGAACGGCTAAGCCTGTTTTGAAGCGAACTTATTGTTTTGACCGCAGAGGCCGCTGCACAGCGTTTGTGCAGCGGCCTCTTTCTGTGCCCGAATCGAATAGAAAATGAGAACTGCCTGCAGACAGTACGGCATCCCTCCTTTTTGCTGAAAATACTTGCACCGGCAGGGAAATCGTGCTATCATGATAGAAACGCTCTGTCTTGACAGGGCGGCAGATCCTCCTGCCGGGTAAGCGGCAGGCGGCGCACAGCAGGGAAGAGCTGACGCCGGGTATAGATAGAGAGGAAAACGTTCATGAACGAGATCAAGGTCGAGCCTTATATTCCCGACGAGGACTACGATAACCCCGCGATGGTGGTGGATTTTTACGAATTTACCATGGCAAACTGCCTGTTCCTGCATGGTTTTAAGAATACCACGCTGGTGTTTGATATGTTCTTCCGCAAGAACCCGGATAATCAGGGCTATTCCATCAGCGCAGGCCAGCGTAAGCTGACCCGCTTTTTGCTGGACTATCACTTCAACGAGCAGGATATCCACTGGCTGCGCACCAAGGGTATGAGCGAGGAGTTCTGCGAGTATCTGCGCACCTACAAGTGGAAGGGGGATATGTACGCCCTGCCCGAGGGTACGGTCTGCTACCCCCATGTGCAGATGGTGCGCATCGAGTGCGATCTGGTGGGCGCGATCCTTATCGAGACCTACCTGCTGCAGACCATGAACTTCCACAGCCTGATCGCCACCAAGGCCACCCGCGTTACCGGCCTGAACACCCACACCCCCCGCAATGTTATGGAGTTCGGCACCCGCCGCGCACAGGGCGAGAGCGCCGGCAACGATGGTGCTTACGCCGCAGTGCTGGGCGGCTGCATCGGTACGGCCAACTGTCTGGCAGAGATGAAGTTTGGCGCAGAGGTCAAGGCCGTGGGCACCGTGGCACACAGCTTTATCGAGTTCTTCCCCACCGAGTTCGATGCCTTCAAGGCCTTTGCTGATACCTATCCGGATTCGGTCAGCCTGCTGCTGGATACCTATAATATTATGGAAAGCGGCCTGCCCAACCTGATCAAGCTGGACGATTATCTGATCGAGAAATACCCCAACGACCCCAACCGCCGTGTCAAGAGCGCCCGCATCGACTCCGGCGACCTTGCCCGTGGCTCCAAGCGGCTGCGCAAGGCACTGGATGCCGCCGGCAAACCGTATATCAAGCTGGTGGCCTCCAACGGTCTGGACGAGAAGAAGATCGCCAACATGGAACTGTACGAGCACGCACACTTCGACTCTTACGGCGTGGGCGAAAACCTGATCACCTCCGCCTCCGACCCCGTATTCGGCGGCGTGTACAAGCTGGTGGCGGTGAAGAAGCCGGACGGCAGCTACACCCCCAAGATGAAGTGCTCGGATTCCGCCAGCAAGGCCATCATCCCGGGCAAGAAGATGCCGTGGCGTCTGTACGACGAAAACGGTCAGGCACAGTGCGATCTCATTGCCATGGACGGCGAGGCCATCGAGGCCGGCAAGCCCATCACCATGGTCAATCTGGACTCGGACGCCATCGAGCGCACCATCACCTTTACCCCCACTGCTGTGCGCCCGCTGCTGGTGCCGCATATTCTGGGCGGTGAACTGGCCATCGACCTGCCCTCCATTGCAGAAAAGAAGGCCTATATTGCAAAGCAGCTCACCGAGGAAACTTGGGAGAGCGAGCTGCGTCTGGAGTGCCCCCACAAGCACTACGTCAACATGACCCCCGCAGTGGCCGAGTGCCGCTCCCGGATGTACGCCGAACTGCATGGCGGCAAGGTGTAACAAGCACCAATTAAGCGGTTTTTCTTGACAAAACAGAGAAACTATTGTATCATAAAAGCCGCTGATTTTGATAATTATGGAATGATCGCCTGACTGCATAGCAGCAGTGTGGTTTTCATTTTTTTACCTCGCACCTGTTATTCCCGGTTCCCTCTTAAGCCAGAGGGCAGCAGGGTTTTGTAAGCCGGGTTTGCGCCGCTGTGGTGAAATTGGCAGACACGAGGGACTTAAAATCCCTTTCTGGAGACAGAGTACGGGTTCGACCCCCGTCGGCGGCATGTGAAAGCTCAGAATTGTTCGTTGATTCGAATGATTTTGGGCTTTTTCTTTTTGCTCCATTTTCTGGAAGTGCTGAGCGGGCGAGAGGGATTTTTCGCGAAAAAGGAGGAGTCTCTCCCGTGCATAACCGTGATTTATAGCAATTCAACTTTTTAATGCAACAGCAACAACGGTGCATTGCATATCGCAAATATGCTGTTTGAATGTTGCACTAATTTCTTGACTTGCGATAAAATCCTCTTACACAAAGCAAGCCCGCAGCACGGTATTTTGTGCTGCGGGCTTGTTATTTTATGCGGTTACAGATGCAGCATATCCCGCTGGGCGGCGGCGCGGTAGCGCAGCGCAGCGGCGATAAAGCCCTTGAACAGGGGATGTGCACGGTTGGGGCGGCTCTTGAACTCCGGGTGGAACTGTGCACCCAGATGGAAATCGCGGTCGGGCAGTTCTACCGTCTCCACCAGATGCCCGTCGGGACTTGTGCCAGAGATGACCAGCCCGGCATTCTGCATCTCCTGCCGGAAGTCGTTGTTGAACTCGTACCGGTGGCGGTGGCGCTCCCAGATCTCGCTTTCGCCGTAGCATTCGGCCATCTTGGTGCCGGGCACTACCGTGCAGGGGTACTTGCCCAGACGCATCGTGCCGCCTTTGGGGATGTTGCCCTGCTGATCCGGCATCAGAGAAATGACGTTGTGCGCACCGTCCGGGGTAAACTCGCTGGAATTGGCATCCTTGTAGCCCAGCACGTTGCGGGCAAATTCAATGACCATGATCTGCATACCAAGGCAGATGCCAAAGCAGGGTACCCGGTTCTCGCGGGCATACTGGGCGGCTTGGATCATGCCCTCGATGCCGCGGTCGCCAAAACCGCCGGGCACAATGATGCCGTCCACATCCGCAAAGGCTTCTTTGCAGGCGGTCTGGTCGGTCAGATCCTCGCTTTCCACCCAGCGGATCTCCACCTGACTGTCATTCTCAAACCCGGCATGGTACAGGCTTTCCATCACCGAGAGGTAAGCATCATGCAGCTTGACATACTTGCCCACCAGCGCAATGGTGCAGGTCTTGCTGCGGGTGGCAATGCGGGAGACCACCTGCTTCCACTCGGTCAGGTCTGCAGGGGGAACATCCAGCTGCAGCTTCTGCACCACCACGTCATCCAGACCGTTGGTGTGCAGCATCAGCGGGCACTGATACAGGCTGGGCATGGTCAGGTTTTCGATGACGCATTCCGGCTTGACATTGCAGAAGGTGCTGATCTTGCGGCGGATATCGCTGCCCACGCTGCCGTCTGCGCGCAAAATGATGATATCGGGGCTTACGCCCATGCCCTGCAGCTCCTTGACCGAGTGCTGCGCAGGCTTGGATTTATACTCGTCCGAGCCAGAGATGTAGGGCACCAGCACCACATGGATGTAGCAGCAGTTTTCGCGCCCCTGCTCCAACCCTACCTGCCGGATGGCTTCCAGAAAGGGCTGGCTCTCGATATCGCCGGTGGTGCCGCCGATCTCGGTAATGACCACATCCGCCTCGGTAGAAGAGGCCAGATTGTAGATGTAGCTCTTGATCTCGTTGGTAATGTGGGGGATGATCTGCACCGTCTGCCCCAGATATGCGCCCTGCCGCTCCTTGTTCAGTACGTTCCAGTACACCTTGCCGGTGGTCAGGTTGGAATACTTGTTCAGGTTTTCGTCGATGAAACGCTCGTAATGGCCCAGATCCAGATCGGTCTCGGTGCCGTCGTCGGTCACGAATACCTCGCCGTGCTGCAGCGGGCTCATGGTGCCCGGGTCTACATTCACATAGGGGTCCAGCTTCTGGCTGGCCACCTTCAGACCGCGGCATTTCAGCAGCCGTCCCAGAGAGGCAGCCGTAATGCCCTTGCCAAGGCCGGAGACCACGCCGCCGGTCACAAAAATAAATTTTGCCATAAAAAATACACCTTCCTCTATCGTAAAAAATATAACCTTTCCATAAGGGCTCTCCTGTGGCGCACCCCTTTCCCTGCGGGTGCGTGCAGAAGCCCTGCTTCTCAATCGTTTATCTCTGCATACTCCTCCAGCACCTCCTGCGCAACCTCGGTGCGGTCGCGGCGGGTGTCCATGGCCTGCTTTTCAAGGTAGCGGTGCGCCTCGGCCTCGGTCATGTGGGCGTGCTCTACCAGACAACACTTTGCGCGGCTGACCAAACGCAGCTGCACAAGCTTGTCCTGCAGACGGGCGTTCTCCTGCCGTAGGCGCAGCAGGCGGTGGTTGCTTGCCGCTGCCATGTGCATGGCCTGTAAAAACAGGGAGGTGGTGAAGGGCTTGCTCAGCAGCAACACCCCCTGCTCGTTCAAGGGGGCAAGCAGCTGCTCGGCCTGCGCGGCTTTTACCAGAAAAACCACGCCGGCATCGGTCTGCTCTACGGCATTGACGCACAGCTCGTGCCCGAACTCATCGGGCAGGGGAGCATTGACCACGATCAACTCAAAATCGGATTCCAGCATTCTGCGCCGCGCCTCGGCTCCGCTGGGAATGATCACCGGGCGGCTGTAACCCAGCTCGGACAGCCGTGCGGCGAGGTACTCGTTGGAGCTGGCACCGGCGCTTACGATCAGTGCGCGTCCCATTTTCGCGCTCCTTTCTCCTGCACAGGCAGGGATCAGATGGCGTTAAAATAGTACACGCGCTCGTGCTCGGCCCGGTCAGGCGCATCCCGCAGCGCGGCGCAGCGCTTGAGCTCCTCCGAGAAATAGCGGCGGGAAAGCTCCTCCGGAAGTACCTGCCGCAGAAATTTGCTCTCCTCGGCCACCTGCACCGCCTCCTCCAGGGTGGCGGGCAGGGTTTCCAGCCCAAGTCCTTCGGCTTCGGCGGCGTTGAACAGGTTGCGGTTCACCGGCGGCTGTAAAACCATGCGCCGCTCAATGCCGTCCAGTCCGGCAGCCAGTACAAGGCCAATGGCCAGATATGGGTTGCAGGCGGGGTCCAGGCTGCGCAGCTCCATGCGGCAGCTGTCACCCTTTACCATGGGAATGCGCACCAGCTGGCTGCGGTTCTGGCGGCTCCAGCTGACATAGCGGGGCGCCTCGTCACAGCCAAAGCGCTGGTAGCTGTTGGGCAGGGGATTGGTAAATACGGTCAGCTCCCTGCTGTGGGTCAGCACACCGGCCATAAAGCTGCCCGCAATGCTGTCCGGGGCGATATCGCCCTCAAACAGGTTTTTGCCGTCCATGTAAAGCGAAAGATTGATATGCAGCCCGCTGCCGGCCTGTTGGGGCAGGGGCTTGGGCAAAAAGCTGGCGTGCAGGCCGTTGCGCATGGCAATGGCTCGGACGATCTGCTTAAAGGTCATCACGTTGTCGGCAGTTTTCAGCGGGCCGGCATAGCGGCAGTCGATCTCATTCTGGCCGTTGCCGCTTTCGTGGTGGCTGTGCTGGGGTGCCATGCCCATCTGCTCCATGGTCAGGCAGATGTCCCGGCGCAGGTTTTCACCGGCATCCAGCGGTGCAACGTCAAAATATCCGCCAAAATCAATGGGGATGCAGGTCGGGCGGCCCCGGTCGTCCGTTTCAAACAGATAAAACTCGCACTCGGTGCCCACGTTGCAGGTGATGCCCAGCTTTTTGAATTTGCGGTTCATATCCCGCAAAAAGCCCCGGCAGTTGCCGCCAAAGGCTGCGCCGTCCGGTTTTTCCACATCGCAGAAAAACTGCATCACCCGGCCTTCGGTGGGCCGCCACGGCAGAATGGTCACCGTGGAAAGATCCGGCCGCAGCACAAGGTCGCTTTCCTCAACGTGCATAAAGCCTGCAATGGAGCTGCCGTCAAAGCACACGCCCTCTTCCAGCGCCTTGGGCAGGTTGCTGGCCAGCACGGCAATGTTTTTCTGGGTGCCAAAGATATCGCAGAAGGCAAAGCGCACAAACTTGACGTTGTTGTCCTCCACAAAATCCAGAATATCCTGTTGGGTGGAATAGCTCATAAATAACCCCCTTATAAAACAACTTCTCAAATAAAACGCCCAAAGGCCTGCCCTCAAAAAGGGAGCGGGTCTTTGGGCTGGTGTAAGAAATAGGAAAAGGAGAATGGCTAATTGATCCGACAGCCGGCGGATGCTTATTTTTACGCTGGTATGAGAAGATCAGACGTAGTAAAGCATCTTGCTGTAGCTGGGCAGAGGCCAGTAATCCTCGCCGCAGATGGTCTCGGCATCGTCGGCAGCGGCGCGCAGGGCGTCCATCACCGGGAGGACATTATCGTGGAAGGCAACGGCCTTCTCGCTCTCGGTGGGCAGTGCCTTGGCGGCAGTCACAGCATCCTGCAGGGTGTCAATGGCATCGCTCATGGCATCGGCGTCAGAAGAAAGCTTTTCCAAAGTCTTGGTCTCGCTGCGCACGCTGATACGCTCGCTGACAGCCAGCTTGGAGGCGGCGGTGTTGGCAACCTCGCTCATGTAGGCATTGACAGCGGGCAGCAGCTGCTTGCGGGCCATCTCCAGCATGGTCAGAGCTTCGATGTTGATGATCTTGGAGTAGTGCTCCATCTCAACCTCGTAGCGGCTCTGCATCTCCACCTTGGTCAGCACGCCGAACTCTTCCATCAGGGCGATGTTCTTGGGCTCGATGAGTGCGGGCAGAGCAGCGGGAGTATTCTTCTTGTTGGGCAGGCCGCGCTTGGCTGCTTCGGCCTCCCACTCGGCGGTGTAACCGTTGCCGTTAAAGATGACGCGGCGGTGGTCGCGGATGGTGCGCTTCACCAGAGCGATGGCTGCGCTGGTAAAGTCCTCAGCGCCCTCCAGCTCGTCGGCGTAGCCCTTCAGCTCCTTGGCAACAGCGGTGTTCAGAATGGTGTCGCAGTCGCTCAGGTTCTGAGAAGAGCCGGGCATACGGAACTCAAACTTGTTGCCGGTGAAGGCGAAGGGGGAGGTACGGTTGCGGTCGGTGGTGTCCTTGCTGAACTTAGGCAGCACGTCCACGCCCAGATCCATCTTCATCTTGACGGGGCCGGCGTAGGGGGAATCGGATGCAATGGCATCGATCACAGCCTCCAGCTCCTCGCCCACAAAGATGGAGATGATAGCAGGGGGTGCCTCGTCCGCACCCAGACGGTGGTCGTTGCCCGGGGTGGCCACAGAGGTACGCAGCAGGTCGGCGTACTCGTCCACGGCCTTGATGACAGCGGCCAGGAACACCAGAAACTGCAGGTTCTCCATAGGGGTGTCGCCGGGATCCAGCAGGTTTTCCTCGGTGGTGGACAGCGACCAGTTGTTATGCTTGCCGCTGCCGTTCACGCCCTCAAAGGGCTTCTCGTGCTGCAGGCAGACCAGACCGTACTTGGGCGCGATCTTGCGCATCATCTCCATGGTCAGCAGGTTGTGGTCGATGGCCACGTTGGTGGTATCGAAGATAGGGGCAAGCTCATGCTGGCAGGGCGCAACCTCGTTGTGCTTGGTCTTGGCGGGCACACCCAGCTTCCACAGCTCCTCGTCCAGTTCCTTCATAAAGTCGGAAACCTCGGGACGGATCACGCCGAAGTAGTGCTCCTCCAACTCCTGACCCTTTGCAGAGGGTGCACCGAACAGGGTGCGGCCGGTCAGGATCAGATCCTGACGTGCCTCGTAGTCCTCCTTTTTGATCAGGAAGTACTCCTGCTCGGGGCCCACGGTGGTGGAAACATAATCCACATCCTTGCCGAACAGCTTCAGGATGCGGACAGCCTGACCGGACAGTGCGTTCATGGAGCGCAGCAGGGGGGTCTTTTTGTCCAGAGCCTCGCCGGTGTAGCTGACGAATGCGGTGGGGATGCACAGCACGTCATCCTTCACAAAGGCGTAGCTGGTGGGGTCCCATGCGGTGTAGCCGCGTGCCTCGCAGGTGGCGCGCAGGCCGCCGGAGGGGAAGGAGGAAGCATCGGGCTCGCCGCGCACCAGCTCCTTGCCGGAAAACTCCATAATGGCGGTGCCATCGCCCACAGGGCTGACAAAGCCATCGTGCTTCTCACTGGTGATGCCGGTCAGGGGCTGGAACCAGTGGGTGTAATGGGTAGCACCCAGCTCCATGGCCCAGCGCTTCATCACGCTGGCAACCACGTTTGCCACCTCGATGTCCAGCGGAGAGCCCTTGTGCAGGGTATTCTTCAGGCTCTTATAGGTAGCGCTGGGCAGGCGCTCCTTCATAACGTGCTCGTTAAAGACCTTGCTGCCGTAGATCTCCATAACATTTGCTGCCATAAATCCTACTCCTTACTTGATCTTACTTTCTTGTACTGCCTTGGGTCTGCCGCAATGCAGCACCCAAAGCACGAATAACTTCTTAACAAAAACGGCGCTGCGAGTCAGGAGGTGACCCACAGCGCCGTTGCTGTCTATGGATTGATTATAGTCGCTGCGGGCAAAAAACGCAATTGACAAAACTGACGATTCTGCACAAACACGATCCCATATTTTTGGAAAAACCGCGATTAGTGTTACTTTTGATGACGGAGAACCCTCCGCAGACCTCTTCCGAGGGGGATCCTTTTGGGGAAAATGTGTTTGTCGCGTCCTGCGGGACGCGACAAACACGAAAAAATAATAAAATACCTTAACAGACCGCGGAGCAAAGCGGAGCGATTTTTTAGATCATCAGATCACCTGAAACAGGAAGAACTTCAGGTAATTGGTCTCCGGCACGCCCCACAAAATGGGGTGATCCGGTGCCTGCTGCTTTACCTCGATCTGCCGCAGCTGCCGGTGGGCATCCTTGGCGGCAGCGCGCAGCATCTTGATGAACAGCTCCTCGGTGGCAAAGTGGGAGCAGCTGGCAGTGGCCAGATACCCGCCCCGGGGCAGCAGCTTCATGGCGCGGTAGTTGATCTCCTTGTAGCCGCGCATGGCGTTCTCCACCGTGCGGCGTGCCTTGGTAAAGGCCGGAGGGTCAAGGATGATAAAATCGTAGGGGTGGCCCTCCTTTTCCAGCCGGGGCAGCAGGGTAAAGGTGTCCTCGCAGACAAAATCCATGTTGGTCAGGCCGTTGCGGTCGGCGTTGCGCTTTGCCATGGCAATGGCTTCGGCGCTGATATCGGCGGCGGTCACCCGGGCAGCCCCGCCCTTGGCGGCGTTCAGCGCAAAG
>ERZ791930.976-NODE-976-length-14931-cov-7.638209_pt1 | contig 14931 bp, 9 predicted proteins | sample MGYA00510128_ERZ791930 | MGnify/ENA primary metagenome ERZ791930 (study PRJEB30046, sample SAMN00792057) | human gut metagenome | study: EMG produced TPA metagenomics assembly of the A metagenome-wide association study of gut microbiota in type 2... | reverse complement strand
AGCTATGATCTGGTGCTGATGGATGTGCAGATGCCGGTGATGGACGGCTACACCGCCACCCGGAAGATCCGCGCACTGGATGACCCTGCCCGGGCAAAGCTCCCGATCCTTGCCATGACCGCCAACGCCTTCGACGAGGACCGCCGCAACGCATTGGAAAGCGGCATGAACGGCTTTTTGTCCAAGCCCATCGTGATCGGTGACCTTGTGCAGGAGCTGCACAAGATCCTGTAAGCCAAACGCCTGTCAGACAAAAAATAAATAAAGCACCCGCAGCATTCGCTTCCAGAGGTCAAGAGCCTCTGCGAAGCCTGCTGCGGGTGCTTTTGCTTTTGTTGGCTGGCAGCCGTTATGATTTCAGTACATCTGCGAGGACCTGCAGCAGATGCGGAATATCCAGCGGCTTTGCAATGTGGCCGTTCATACCGGCCTTCAATGCACTCTGACGGTCTTCTTCAAAGGCATTTGCCGTCATTGCAAAGATGGGAATGTCTGCCTTTGCAGCATCCGGCAGAGCGCGGATCTGCCGCGTCGCCTCGTAACCGTCCATCTTGGGCATCTGGATGTCCATTAAGATCAAATCGTACTGCCCGGGGGCCGCCTGCTTCATCTTCTGGACAGCGATCTCGCCATCCTCAGCAGTGTCTACCGCAAAGCCCGCTTCCTTCAGGATCTCCAGTGCAAGCTCGCGGTTCAAGGCATTGTCCTCCACCAGCAAAAGCTTCTTTCCCTTGAGCTCGGCGGCATCTGGCTGCGCTGGCTTACAGGCAGGCTCTGCACCGTACGGTTCTGCCAGCACTCTGCGCAGTTCGGAAAGGAACAGCGGCTTTTCGCAGAAGGCGGTCACTCCGGCAGCGCGGGCTTCCTCTTCAATATCCGTCCAATCGTAGGCCGTCAGAATGATGATAGGGCAGCTTTTCCCGATCACCTTGCGGATCTGCCGCACGACCTCGATGCCGTTCATATCGGGGATGAGCCAGTCGATGATGTAGACGCTGAATTCGTCGCCCTGCTCCATGGCGTATCGGGTGCGGATCACCGCTTCCCGGCCGGAGATCGTCCACTCCGGCCGCATCCCGATCTTGGACAGCATGGTGCTGACGCTCAGGCAGGTGTCGGTATCGTCGTCTGCTACCAATGCGCGCAGCCCTTCCAACTGCGGGAGCTGCTTGGGCTCCACCTTTTGTCCGCTGAGTGCGAAGCAGAGATCTACGATGAATTCGCTGCCCTTGCCCGGTTCACTTTCGATCGCAATGGTGCCGCCCATCATATCCACGATGTTCTTGGTGATGGACATACCCAGGCCGGTACCCTGAATGCCGCTGACGGTGGAGCTTTCCTCCCGGCTGAACGCCTCAAAGATGTGCTTCTGGAACTCTTCGCTCATACCAATGCCATTGTCCTTGATACGGAACTCATAGCAGCCACGGCCCTTGGGCGCACCGTTCTTCTGGGCAATGCGGATGCTGATCGTACCGCCTGTGGGAGTGAACTTGATGGCGTTGGACAAAATGTTCAGCAAGATCTGGTTCAGCCGCAGCGGGTCGGTGATGATGTCCTCGTTCTCCACGTCCATGGTATCGATGAAAAGCGACAGCCGCTTTGCCGAAACATCGGGTTGGATGATGGAGCGCACATCGTGGACAAGGTCCGGCAGATGCACCGCTTTTTCTTCAATTTTTACTTTTCCGCTCTCGATGCGGCTCATATCCAGCACATCATTGATGAGGGAAAGCAGATGATGGCTGGAGATAGAGATCTTTTTCAGGTAGTCCAGCACCTGTTCCTTATTATCAATATGAGTCGCAGCCAGCGAGGTGAAGCCGATGATGGCGTTCATGGGGGTGCGAATATCGTGGCTCATATTGAACAGGAACTCCCGCTTGGCACGGTTTGCCGCACCCTCGTGCTGGAGTGCGATCTCCAGCTTGCGGTTCTGTTCCTCCAGCTGAGCCTGATACTTCTTCTCCTGCTCTTTCTTCTGCTGCTCCATCTCCTGCATGGAGCGTCTGCGCAGCACCCGAAGGACCATTACAAGCAGGATGTAACCGGCCAGCGCCATCAAAATCAACGGAAACGATTCACGGAAGACGGATTTTTCATCCGTATACGCGTAGAGATCGAAAGACCTTCCGTGGCAGTACATTCCAACATAGCAGCCGGAGCCGTTCCGATCGTGGGTATGGGTCAGCGTTTCGGCAGCCCCGGCTTTGCGGATCTCCTGCACTGGCGGACTGTCCGCAGCATTCTGCCCGATGAGTTCCGGGCGGTTAGAGGCAATGACCTGATTGTTCTGCACGATGAACAATGTGCCGCTGGTCTCAACCGAGTAGCCGTCCAGTACACTCTGAATGGACAAAGCCGTTCCCTCTACAAATTCTGCCGGGGTATAGCGGTAGGCAAGCAGGATCACCTCTTTGCTTTCTGCCCGGTGTGCCGCAACATCCACGGCAGACCCATCCTCCAGCAGGACCCGCTTCAGGTAGGTCTTTTGCGGGTAAGAGAAAACGTCCAGAACGGCATCATTTTTGAGCTGTTCTCCAAACTGGGCATAGCCGATGCCGTTCGTTGTGGATTCGCATAGGAGCGTACCGTCCGGGGCCAGAACCGAAATACCTGTGAGCCAGAGCATTTCTGCCTGCCTGTTCAGGCATTGCGGGTCGGAAAGGTCGAGCGCAGGGGCCTGTGCCAGCTGATGCACCGAGACCGCCGCGCGGCGGAGCGCTTTGGCCACGACCGTATCGTTGTGCTTTTCAAAGCTGGTGGACTGGGATTTGACAAAATCAAGGGTCTGGCAGAAACGAGCCTCCGTTGCGCGCAGTGCCTGCCAACTCGAGAAAAAAACGACGCCGGCCATAAAAAGCACGCCGATGACCAGATAGAGCCCCCATCTCCATGTATCTGAGATGGGTTTGTTTTTATGTGCCAATGGTGTCCACCTCCAGATACTGCGAAGCATGTTCAAGATACTTGCCAAGGATCTGCTCCAGTGTGCCGTCTGTGCGCATCTGTGCAAGAACAGCGTTCAGCTGGATGTCCAGCCCGCGGCTGTCGTTTTTGGCAAAGGCGATGCCCAGCCCGGTGATCAGCAACGGTTCTTCGAGGATGCGGAACTCCACGGAATTGTCCTTCATGTATTGCAGGATGGCCGTCTCATGGGCAGCGATGGCATCCACATAGCCGCAGGCCAGCATCGCATACTGCACGCTGCGGTCTTCGGTGCTGAACACATCGACCGCTTGTGGGATGCGCGGGTCGGAGCCGCTGAGAAAGATCTCCTCCGGCTTGCCGGTGCTCTGCACGGCGATGGTCTTTCCGGCAAGGTCGCCGAGTGTCCGGATGCTGCTGTCGGCATCCACCGCAGCCACCTGACGACTCACCATGTAGGGTCCCGCCCAGCGGTATACCTCCTCGCGCCCATCCATGGAAAAGCAGCCCCAGATGCAGTCGATGGTACCGCTTTCCACCAGATCTGTTTTTTGCTCCCAATCGATCGGTTCAAACCGGGCAGCATATCCCATGCGGCGGAACGCTTCGGTGGCGATCTCCACGTCGATCCCGGCGGGGACGCCGTCATTGTTCAGATAAATATAGGGCGGATAGGTATCACTTCCCACAATGATCTGCGGAAGACTGCTGTCCTTCGCGTTCGTTCCGCCGCAGGAAGTCAGACTGCCGACGGCAGCAGATGCCGCCAGCAGCGTGCAGCCGCGCAGAAATGCACGGCGTGAGATTCTGTGTTTCATTTGGGCTTTTTGTTCTCCTGTTTTATTGCATCCATTGCTCAGTTGTGCTGCTGCAATTCTTCTTTCAGGTCAGCCTGAATATCTGTCAGGCACTGCAGCAGCAGCGGGTTGAACGCTCCGCACTCGCCGTTCAGGATCATCTGCACGGCTTTTTCGTGGGAGAAGGCTTTTTTGTAGCAGCGTTCGCTGGTCAGTGCATCGTACACATCAGCCAGCGAGACCAGTTGTGCGCTGATGGGGATCTCATCGCCCTTCAGTCCATCCGGGTAGCCGCGCCCATCCCAGCGTTCGTGGTGCCAGCGGGCGATCTCGTAGGCCGTTTGCAGCAGCGGCTGCTCTGCAAAATTATCCAGATCATGCAGCATCTGGGCTCCCAGCATACTGTGGGTCTTCATGACCTCGAATTCCTCCGGGGTCAGCCTGCCGGGCTTATTAAGGATCTTTTCGTCAATGCCGATTTTTCCGATGTCGTGCAGGGCAGAAGCCAGCGGGATCATATCCTGCTGTTCCGCAGTGATAGAGTATCTGCTGCTGAACTCCAACAGACGGCGGAGCAGCAGCTCGGTGATGATACGGATGTGCCGCACATGGGCGCCGCTTTCGCCGTTGCGGAATTCTACGATATGACTCAGTACACCTACCAGCGTATCCGTATTATTTTCACGGGCGCGGATCTGCTCAGAGACCATCTGCACCAGCCGCCGCTGCTTGGCGTACAGCTTGATGGTGTTGGTCACACGGCGGTACACGATATGAGCATCGAAGGGGCGATTGACATAATCACTTGCGCCCAGCTCATAGGAACGCCGGATCGTCGCATCGGAGTCCTCGCTGGAGATCATAATGACCGGGATATCCTCAATGGTGTGGTTGGCATTCATGGCTTTCAGCACTTCAAAGCCGTCCATAACGGGCATATTGATGTCCAGCAGCACCAGTGCAATGTTTTCGGCTTCTGCCTGCAATTTTTCCATGCATTCCCGTCCGTTTTCTGCTTCCAGGACATGGTAACTATCCCCCAGGATCTCTGTCAGCATCATGCGGTTCATTGCGGAGTCATCCACAAGTAAGATCTGTGACTTGTTCTGCAAAAGTTTTTCCAAAGCCGCCAGGTCATGCCCCGGAACCTCCACCATGACGGCATTCTTGCGGCACTTTGCCTGATACATCAGCCAATCTGCCCGGCGAACCGCATTCTCCATCGGGTCGGTGATGGCCTGCATCGTTCCGCCGATGCTCAGTGAGAGGCGAAAATGCGAATAACCGGGTACAGTAGCCTGCTGCACGGCGGCTCTGATCTGCTCCAGCTTGGCTTGCAGGATGTCGCTCGGAATGCCGGGCAGTACCAGCAGAAATTCATCCCCGCCGTAGCGGATGAGCAAGTCGGTGTTTCGGATGCAGGAGTGGATGGCATTTGCCGCTGTTTCCAGTGCCATATCTCCGGCGTAATGTCCATAGGTGTCGTTGCAGATCTTGAAATCGTCCACATCCATCAGCGCGATGCCTGCGGGGCCGACGATACGGGATGCGATATCCTCATAGTAGCGGCGGTTGTATGTGCCAGTCAAGACATCGTGGTAAAGTTTTGCACGGTAGCTCTCTGTTGTTTCTTGAAGCTTTTCCTCGGCTTCGGCCTGCATCTTTTCCATGCTGGAGCGCTCTAACTGCCATTGCAGGCGACCGATCAGCAGAATGTTCGCAGCGATACCAAGGCCGATCACGATAAGCTTTTGAAGGTTCAAAGAGGTGTAAAGAAAAAAGCTGTGGTCGGTAGAAAAGAAAAACGCGGAGTATAGGAATGCAATGAGGCCGCTTACGATTCCTGCTGCATAGCCGTATTTCACGAGCACAGCAGAAAGAACAACAAAAAGCAGGATATTTGGATTTGGAATATGAAAATTCCAGACGATCAGGCAGGCGCTCAACTGGGCAAGTGCCGATAGCAACATAGGCAGGATTTTATTTGACTGTTGTTTCATACGCAATACCATCCAATACTTTGATTCATCATGATTGCTCTCTCACAAAAAAGAGCTGGGCTACAAATGGGCGGCCATGCTAGGTCGTGGGTGCCGGTCATCTGCGAAAACGCGCTTTTCCGCTATTTTTTAATGGGGGGGGGTAACGCGGAAGCGTTTTACGGTCTGTTCCAGTGCTGCAATGTCCACGGGTTTGGAGAGATGTTCATCCATGCCGGCTTCCTTGCTCTTTTGCATATCCTCAAGGAAGGCGTTGGCGGTCATGGCAAGGATGGGGATGATCCTGCCCAGCGGATTTTCGCCATTGCGGATGCGGCGGGTGGCCTCCAGGCCGTCCATCACCGGCATCTGCACGTCCATCAAAATCATGTCATACTCGCCGGGCTTGACGCTGGCAAAGGCATCCACGATCTCCTGACCGTTGGAGCAGATGGTGCAGCTTGCGCCCTTGGTCTCCAGCAGCATTTCCAGAATTTCGGCGTTGATGGCGTTATCCTCGGCGCAGAGGAACTTCATCCCGGACAGGGGAGAGACGGCCTCATCCTCCTCCGGGAGGGCCGACGCCGTCTGCACCTTATCTGCCTCGGCGTCGATGGGAAGTTCCAGCACGACCTCAAAGCGGGAGCCTTTGCCGGGGGCGCTCTCCACATGGATGGTGCCGCCCATCAGGTCTACGATGCTCTTGGTGATGGCCATGCCGAGGCCGGTGCCCTGCACCCGGTTGGTGCCGGATTTTTCCTCGCGGGTAAAGGGCTCGAAGAGGGTCTTCTGGTAGGCCTCGCTCATGCCGATGCCGTCATCCTGTACCACAAAGCGGTATTTGGCATAGTGCTCGGTATGGGTAAGTTCCTCTACCTCCAGCCGGATGTGTCCGCCTTGGGGCGTATACTTGACCGCATTGGAGAGGATGTTCATCAGGACCTGATTCAGGCGGTTGGGGTCGGCCAGCACGTTTTCGTGCTGCACATGGTTCTCCACCGTGAAGGTCTGGCGGCGTTGGCTGGCCTGCTGCCGGATAATGCTGTCCAGCTGGCTGACCTGCTGGGGAATGTTCGTTTTTTCAATGTTCAGGGTGGTCTTGCCGCTCTCGATGCGGCTCATGTCCAGAATATCGTTGATGATGCCCAGCAGCAGCCGACCGGAAGTTTCCAGCTTGCCCAGATGTTCGGCCAGCTTTTCCGGCTGGTGCAGCTCGTTTTTCATCAGGGTAGTAATGCCGATGATGGCGTTCATGGGGGTGCGGATGTCGTGGGACATATTGGAGAGGAAGTCTGTCTTGGCTTTGCTGGCCTTTTCGGCTACTTCCAGTGCGGCTTCCACAGCCAGCGTGGTCTGGTGCTCGCCTGTGCGGTCAGACAGATCCACGATGCACTTTCTTGCGCCCTGCACATCATTGATGAAGCCGGTCACATGGATATAGCGAGGCTCACCGGTCTCCTGATTGACAAATTCACGCTCCCATTCCTGCTGGACGCCCTGTTCCATCTGCATCAGATTTTCCAGCCGCGATGCACCGCTGTCGTCTCCGGCAGGGTATAGAACGTGGAGATCCTCCTGCACCGCCTCGGGAGAGAGGCCCAGAATGCGCTGGACATTGGGGCTGACGTATTCCACCTTGCGAGTTTCAGTGTCGATCATCAGGAACACATCGTCCACATTGCGGGAAAGGTTCGAGAACAACTCCTCGCGTGCCAGCAGCTGCTGATCCTTTTTCCGCAGCTTTTGCCGGTTGTTCTGTACCACCAGCAGCAGAGCAGCAACGGCCAGCATACCCGTTGTACCGCTCATCACGGCCATGGTGGTGTATTGCAGCCGGTTCATGTTGGCGTTCACAACGCTTTTGGGAGCAATGCCAAGGATCGTCCAGTTCTGGAAGGAGGCAGAACCATAAACCATGTAATAGCTGACGCCATGGATGGAAAACTCAAGGTTGCCGCTCTCCCCGGCAGCAAAAGAATCTTGCAGGGCATCGACCTGTTCTGCCGTAAAACCAGCCGAATTTTTGAGCATGGCAAGGATGTTGTGTACGCCGCGCATATCCGCGCTGCTGCTGTCCAGTACCACGCGGCCATCCGGCAGCACCGCAAAAGTGCTGCCGTGCCCTTCAAAGGCAGAAATCTTCAGGGAGTCCACCAGATCCTTGTTGTTGTAGGTGACGGCAATGGCTTCGTAGTCAAAGCCCTGATAGCTGCCTTTTTCCGTGGGGACTGCAAACACCATGATCTCCGGCTTGTCCGGGACCACCGAGTTTGCCACGATAGGCTGCTGCTCCAGGATCAGCTGCGACAGCGTCCGACCCAGATCAAGATAGCCTCGTTCACCATCCAGTGCGACATAGGAGCCATCCCGCGAAACGAAGAAAAAGTCTGTAAAATGGTATTCTCCCTTTGCCTGTGCAAGGAAAGAGCAGACATCGGCATCGCTTTGCGCGCTTTCCAGATAAGGTGTCCACATCCGCATGACGCCCCAGTTGAGAGATACCTTATTGTAAAGGGTCTGGTTTGCCTGATGGTAGATCTCCGTAAGGTGTGCCGTGCTTTCCTCGTAGATGGTGTGCTCCATAAAATCCGTAAAGACAACGAAGCTCGTCCAAATACCGATGCCGAGCAGCAGTGCTGCCAGAACTGCGAGGATACGTTTTTTTATCGTAGGCCGCATCGTAGTTTCATTTTTCAAGAGTTTATTCTCCCTGTACAATGGTCAGATACTCGGAGGGGGCGGGGAACTGCTTGCTGACCGCCAGCGAATCCTTCAGGCAGGAGCGGCTGTCTGCTTTTTCAATGGCATATTCCGTCCGCTTGGCTTTCAGGTTCTCCGGCATGGGGCAGTTGCAGTAGACTTCGTTCTCTATCCACACATCGGTGCCTGCCACAAATACGGTATAGGCAGCAGCATCGTCCAGCGGTGTACCGTTGATGGTGAGTTCTTCCAGACGGAACTTGCCCTGCTCGTATTCGGTCACCTTGTATTCCATGCCGCTGGTCACGGGCATATAATTCCGGTGACGGATGGGGTTTGCGCCGTTATCCTTCACGTTCACCAGCCATTCCATCATCTGCCGCAGCTCTGCACCGGTATATTCACCCTGCGAGACAGCGTAGTTGCCAGCCATTACCCACAAAAGCTGCTGCTTGCTGTAATCGCCGCAGTAGATGGAGGTGGACACCAGCGGCGAATAGCCGACTGCAACAGACGCATCATAGGCGGCGCGCAGGGCGTTCATCAGCGAGGAAGCCGCAGCGCTGCCGTGGTCGGTCATGTCGAGGGAGTATGCGGTGTTCTGGGTGAACAGGATCTCGGTTTCGGGGTCTGCTTTGGGGGTGACCAGCTGCTCATTGAACGCATCGTATCCGGCCCTGGCATCGTATTCGCCGGTGATCATCTTGTGGCCCACGTCTTCCGAAATGCGGAAGAACTCGGTGGAGGCCAGACGCATATACAGATGATTTGCGCTGATGACATCCTCAACGTGTTCCAGAGAGGCGGAGGAGGTAATATTGACTTCCTTGTTATAAGAGAGCACCGCGCCGCCAGAGGCCAGCTTGCTCTGTCCCTCTGCGCTGTACACGGCCCCAAGTACCTTCAGCACAGCAGCCAGCTTTGCCTCGTCCTGTGCTACCGTGTTGGAAACTGCTGCCTGACACATGGGGTAGGTCAGTAGCCAGCTATCGTTGGCAGTCTCGCCGAAATAGGGCAGAATGGATGCGTTAAAGCCGTACTGGTCAGGCATTACATCCGCTATGCCTGCAGTGGTGCGGATCATGGCGGTCTGCTGCGCATAGAAAGGCTTGGCAATGGGGTTCAACTCCAACCGGTCGTCACCGGACTGCACACGCACATCCCTGAGGAACTGCTCATATTTTTCAAAGACTTTCGGCCATACCACATCGTCCAGACCGGTGGAGCCGTCCTCGGTCTCGCTCTCGTAGTTCATGCGCCATGTGGTGCCCTCCAGGCTCATCAGCTCCGGGATAGCGCTGCCCTGCATGGTTTCCAGACAGGTGTAGTCATACCTCCAGTCTGCCTGATAGCCCTTGATGCCGACAGCCTCAAAGGCATTGATGGCCGCCACGAACTCAGCGTAGTTGGTGGGCAGGGGGATGTTGTACTGAGCAAACAGATCGACATTTGCAGCCGTGCCGTCCACCTCGGCGCACATGGGCAGCCAGCGGATCGCACCATCCGGCTCCTGATTGTTGTTCAGGTAGCTGGAATAGAAGGTGCCAGCTACCTCGGTCGTGCTCAGGTCCATCAGGTGCTCTGCCAGAGGAGCCGCATCGTTCAGGGAGAAGCGGCGGCAGGTGATGATGTCCGGCAGCTGCTCCGCACGGTTCAGCAGGTCGCGGTAGTAGTCCATGGTGTTGAAGCCCTGAATGAAGTTGAACTCATACTCCGGGAACTTCTGTTCCAGCCACGGAGTAAGCTCTTTCATCATGGAGCGGTCCCACAGGTAAAAGGTGATCTGGATCCTGCCGTTCTGGCTGCCCTTGCCGCTCTCGGCCTTACCGCCGCCGCAGGCGGTCAGCGCTGCCGTTGCCGCAGTAATGCCGCAGACCTGCAAAAACGAGCGGCGGGAGATCTTCTTCATCATACAATAATACCTTCCTCACATTTTCGGAAAGCAATACTACGCAAGTGCAGTAGCGCAGTGCTGCCTTAGCTATTCTTACACATCCCACAGGAACTCCGACGCTTGCGGCCTGTCCGCACGGGGCTTTGCGCCGAGTTTCCATAAAATGACAATATAATTGTACCATTGCGGCAAAAGTGTTTCAAGTTGATTTTGAACGTCTTGCGATATTTTGCATGAAAAATCTGGAAAGTTCTGAATTTCGCTGACTGGAAATAGACTGAAGTGACACATATCACAACCAAGTGGACCGAAAGGGGGGATCCGATGAAAAAAACTCCTTTTATTCTGCACGAAAAATTTCGTTCGGACAACAACGAACAGCGCAAAGAACGGTTTCAAAAGGAATTTGAGCGATATATCATCGATGGATTGTTAAATGCTGTTCCTTCAAGAGCCTGCACCTGATGCAGCATCCCTGAATTTGAAGGAGAGATGCGTTATGCTGCGCATGGATGCTCGTGTACAAAAAGAAGGGGGCAAATCATGAAAGCAGCAATTTATTGCCGCCTGAGCAAAGAAGATGAAGATAAAATTGGCGAATCGGAGAGCATTCAGAATCAAAAGTCGATGCTGCTCCAGTACGCCCTGGAGAAAGGATTTGATATTTACCAGATCTATTCGGATGAGGATTATTCCGGCATCGACCGGAACCGTCCGGCATTCAACTCAATGCTGCAAGCCGCAAGCGAACATCAGTTTGATGTGGTACTGGCCAAAACGCAATCTCGTTTTACCCGTGACATGGAACTCGTGGAAAAATATCTGCACGGAAAGTTCATGGAGTGGGGCATCCGCTTCATTGCGGTGGTAGACCATGTGGATACGAATGATACCGCGAACAAGAAGTCCAGACAAATCAATGGTCTGATTAACGAATGGTATCTGGAAGATCTGTCCACCAATGTGCGCTCCGTGCTCGACCACAAGCGGAAAGAGGGGCTGTTCATCGGCTCTTTTGCACTTTACGGCTATTGCAAAGATCCGGAGGCAAAGGGAAAGCTCGTAGTTGACCCGGAAGCGGCAGAAATTGTAAAGCGGATTTTCTCAATGGCTCTCAGCGGGATAGGAGCACATAAAATCGCGCGCATCCTCAACGATGAGAAGGTCCCAAGCCCGACAGCCTATAAGCAGATGAACGGCATTCACTATCACATTGCTGCGAAAAACAGGAATGTAGGACTTTGGAGCAGCCCGACGGTGTACCAGATGCTCCATAATCAGACCTACGCAGGAAATCTGGTGCAGGGGAGACATAAGAAGATCAGCTACAAGACGGAAAAGACGATGTGGCTCCCGAAATCGCAGTGGATCGTTGTAGAAAATACCCATGAACCGATCATTGACATGGAAACCTTTGAGACTGTCCAGATGATGCTGAAAGAGCGCACCCGGAGCGGGGCAAAGGGCGAGATACATCCACTTGCAAAAAAAATCGTCTGCGGATGTTGTGGAAGCTTTATGGAGCAGACGGGACGACAGCCGAGAGCGGATGGAACACAAAGACGCTATGTTCGCTGCCGGATGCACCAGCGCGCACCGGAAGTGTGCGGCAACAAGACCTGTACAGAGATGGACGCGTTGGAGAATGCTGTACTGGAACGTATCCGGGCGTATGTAGCAGACTATTTTGACCCTGAAAAAGTTACCCTTCCAGAACAGGATGACCCTATCCGGCAGCGAGAGCAGGTCAGGCGTGACGAGCTGAAACGGTTGAAGAGCGAAGCAGCCCGGCGGCGCAAGGCCATGCAGGAGTTGTATCTGGATAAGGTGTCAGGTTTAATTGATGCCGTTCAGTTTTCTGAAATGAACCAGACCTTTCTGGAAGAAGTGAAAAAGGCAGAGACCCGGATCGATACATTGGAAACGGAACTGGAACAACAGCAGGAAGAGACCGGTGTGGTCCAGACGCAGAGGCAGCGTGTCCGTGAACTGGCACAGGTTTCGTACCTGACCCGCGAACTTGTTGTACTGTTGGTCCATCGGGTCATTGTCAGCCCAAAAGATCCGCTTACCGGAGAACAAAAAATAACGATCGAATGGAATTTCTGAGTCGGAAGACAGTTCGACTGCTCCGCTGGGCTATTTTCGTCAGCCCAGGTCGGATACACCTCACTGGACGCCACGTTGGCGATATAGCTGCGGAACGAGACGGTGACGTTCCGGGCCGAGGCGGCGGGCCTGCCGAGATGGACGGTGATATTTTTCGGGATGATGACCCGGTCCAGCACCCGCGGCACACAGGCGAGGGCGGGGGTCGGGCCGCTGCCGCCGTCGCCGGTGAAGAGGCTGTGGGGCGGGATGACGATGGGGGTGTTGAGGGGGTCCCGCATCTCCTCGGTGTCGGGTATCATCTCGGGCTGGGCCAGCGTCACCTGCCCGGGGAAGACCTGCACGCCCAGGATGCGGACGGTGCGGTAGCCGGGCTTGGAGGCCACGAGGTCACAGACCGCGTAGGGGGGCTGCGTGGTGTTGTTCTCGTCCAGCGAGAGAGCACAGGCTGGGGTGGTAAGGGTGACATCGTCGGCGTTGCCTTCGGCGTCGGTCAGGCGGGTGGCGGTGAAGCCGTTGCCGCTGACGGTGACGGTCACACCCTCGACAGGGCTGGACTGACGGGCCGCAAAGGCCTGGATGCGGAGAATTCCGGTGTTCTTCATGGAGATACGCTCCTTTGCTGGTAAAAGTATGCTTCTGCCCCAGCGTATTCCGTCCGGCGCCCGGGCGTGCATGACAATGCCCGGTGCAAACAAAAAAAGCCGCCCGTAGGCGGCAGGGAATTACAGAAATCAAATTTTCTCTAAAGGCTTCCCCCGGTTGGGGGGAAGCTGTCACCGCAGGTGACTGATGAGGGCGCAAACGAGCAGCAGCTTACGGGAAATTGCCCCTCATCCGGCTGCTCTGGGATGAACTCTAAAAGTTGATTTCCGTGGCAGGGGAGAATAGCTTATTTGGCGTTGTCCTTGGCAAGGGCAGCGTCAATATTTTTTTGCAGGGCGGCAAGGTTTTCTTCCTTGTCGATGCCGCCCAGCAGGGGCTGGCCCACAACGTTGCCGTCCCGGTCAAAAACGTAGGTGGTGGGGAAGGCCATGATGTTCAGCGCAAACTTGCCGGCGTCGCTGCCGGAGGCAAAGTAGATGTTGCGGTAGCTTGCGCCCGTTGCAGCCAGCAGTTTTTTGGCGGCATCAATGCCCTGCTGGTTGCCGTCTAGCGTCTCGGTGTTGATGCCGACAACCTCGCCGCCCTGTGCCTTGACCTTCTCGTTCAGGGCGTTCAGGTCGTCCAGTTCCTCTACGCAGGGCTTGCAGCCGTTGAACCAGAAGTTCACCACCGTAAAGGCGTTGCCCGCAAACAGACTGTTGTCCACCGGGTTGCCCTCTAAATCGCTGCCCTCAAACTGGGGGAAGGCAGTGCCCTGTGCGGCAGCGCCGGAAGCGGCCGCGTCCGCGAGGGCAAGGGTGGCAATCTGCTCCTCGATGGCACGGATTTTTTCTGCATCGGCGGTCAGGGTCTTGTACTCATCATCCGAGAATTGGTCCTTTGTCTTTTCCACGGAGCTGCGCAGAAAATCGCCGTAGTTCGTGCTGAGGGTGGTCTCAGTCATGTTTTTGTCCATGGAAGCGAACACCTTCTCCCACAGGGCATCGTTTGCGGAAAGGATCTCGTTTTCCTCGGCCAGCAGCTGCTCCTCGGTCTTGGTTTCCGCTGCCGCAGAGGAAGCGGCAGAAGAAGAGGATGCAGAAGATGCAGAGGACGCGCCCTGCCCGCAGGCGGCAAGGCTGAAAGCCAGCGTAAGGCTGAGCAAAAGTGCGGTTACACGGTTGAATTTCATGGTTTTACTCCTTTGTTGTTTCGGTGTTTGATTGGTCTCCCAGCCCGAACTTGTACTGGATGGCGTCCGTGGGGCAGGCTTTCATACACATCCCACAGCGGATACATTCGGCGTGGTTGGGGGTCTTGGTAATGTCTACGTCCATCTTACAGGCCCTTGCGCAGGCGCCGCAGGAGACGCATTTGTGGGTGTCTACACGCATCTGGAACAGCGAGACCTTGTTCAGCAGCGCATAAAACGCGCCCAGCGGGCACAGCCACTTGCAGAAGGGGCGATAGAACACCACGCTGCCCATAATGACTGCCAGCAGAATGCAGGCTTTCCATGTGAACAGCTTGCCCAGCGCGGCGCGGATGCCAGCATTGGTCAGGGAGAGGGGAAGGGCGCCTTCCAGCACGCCCTGTGGGCAGAGATATTTGCAGAAGAAGGGGTCGCCCATGCCCAGCTCGTTGACCGCCAGCAATGGCAGCAGCACCACCATGACCAGCAGCACCGCATACTTTAAATAGCGCAGCGGCTTTAGCTTTTTGGTGGAAAGCTTGGGAGAGGGAATCTTGTGCAAAAGCTCCTGAAACCACCCGAACGGGCAGAGGAAACCGCAGATGAACCGTCCCAGCAGCACCCCGAAAAGGATGAGAATGCCGGTGATGTAGTAGGAAAAGCGGAATTTGGAAGAGCCCACTACCGCCTGAAACGCCCCCACCGGGCAGGCACCGGCAGCGCCCGGGCAGGAATAGCAGTTCAGCC
>ERZ791930.959-NODE-959-length-15197-cov-7.527275_pt1 | contig 15197 bp, 13 predicted proteins | sample MGYA00510128_ERZ791930 | MGnify/ENA primary metagenome ERZ791930 (study PRJEB30046, sample SAMN00792057) | human gut metagenome | study: EMG produced TPA metagenomics assembly of the A metagenome-wide association study of gut microbiota in type 2... | reverse complement strand
TGCGGCAAAACGGCTGGACGGTGCGGAAAAGCGCTGTCCTGAAAGCCTCGTTCCCGCTGACCTATGCCGAGTGTGTAAAAATGGAGGTGTGATATGTCATTCTTTGAAAATACCCGCAAGCCCGTGGGCTTTGGCGGGAAAATTATGGTCGCCATGATGAATCTCGGTCACAGCGCCGTGGCCCGGTGGGGGCTTCAATTTCTGAATACTGCGCCGGACGCCAAGGTGCTGGACTGCGGCTGCGGCGGTGGGGCGAACATCCGACGGCTGCTGAAAAAATGCCCACAGGGCGTCGTCAAGGGCATCGACTATTCGCCCGTCAGCGTGGAGAAGCCGAAAAAGGTCAACGACGTCGCCATCGCGGAGGGTCGCTGCGCCGTTTTGCAAGGCAGCGTGGCAGATATGATGTTTACGGACAACTGGTTCGATGCGGTGGCGGCCTTTGAAACCGTCTATTTCTGGCCTGATCTGCCTCGGTGCTTCCGGGAGGTTTACCGGGTGCTGAAGGTCGGCGGGACATTTCTCATCTGCAACGAAGCAAACGGCGACACGGACAAGGACGAGAGGTGGACGGAGATCATCGGTGGCATGACCATCTATAAGGACACCGAGCTGAAGGCGTATCTGGAGCAGGCGGGCTTTCACGAGGTGCAGATACACAAAAAGAAAGGCTGGCTCTGCGTCTCAGCGCAGAAATGAGGGAGAAGCAGACAGATGAAGGACAAGAAGCTCCTATTCAACCGCAAATCGCATTGACAACGGAAAAAAAGCCCGCTTCCTTCAATGTCAGTGCGATCGGTCTCCAGTATGTACTGGTATGTTCCATTACAATACGGATATCGCCTCCCAGTTTTTGAGTGTGGATGCCAGCTTTTTCAAGTCACTGTTCGTGTGGTGGACCTCGAAAGGCCGAAGTACGATTTCGCCTCCGGGTCTCCGTACCGCAACTGTGCTTTTGCTCTTTGACACATCGATACCGACGGCGGTAATAACAGCAGCTTCCATTTTTCTGACGTTTGCGAGCACAAGCGTTCAGCTCAAGCAATGCTTCGTTCTCTCAGCACATCTTCATTGTAGCTTAGGTTTGGGCATCTGTATAGCTCACTGGCTGTGAACTTCTCAGAACCAACACCATTGTAGCAAGCAGTGCAGACGTATATACATCTGCTTATTTTGCGTTGCAAAACGCTTGTTGGGGAATGCCCCAAGCCCCTTTGATCTGCATTTCCCAATGCAGGCTGCGCATCCCTTCGGGACGCTTTTTACCCTGTACACAACGAAACGAGAAAGAGGGAGCTTTATGAACGCCGAACTCACTTTCCTGCAATTCCTGCAATCCCTGCACAGCCCCATGCTGGATGGAAGCATGGGTTTTATTACCCGTCTGGGAGACTCCGGTATTCTCTGGGTGACGCTGACAGCGCTGCTGCTGGTGTTCCGCAAAACGCGGCGGGTCGGCTGCGTGCTGGCAGCGGCGCTCCTCATCGACGCTGTCCTCTGCAATCTTCTTCTCAAGCCGCTGGTGGCCCGCGTCCGTCCATGCGACATCCTCACGGAGGTACAGCTGCTTATCCCGCACCCGGACGATTTCTCCTTCCCTTCGGGCCATACGGCGGCGTCCTTCGCCTCGGTGACAGCCCTCTGGCTGGCCGGGAAAAAGCAGTGGGCGATGGCGGCTCTGCCGGTAGGCGTTCTCATCGCATTCTCGCGGATGTACCTCTGTGTCCATTACCCGACGGATATTCTGGGTGGTGTCATTTTGGGAGCTGCCTGTGGATGGGCGGGAGCATGGCTCGTAAAGAAAGCAGAGCGACGAATGGCCATCCCGCGGAGCTAAAAAAAGAAGAAGAGACCGCGGTGCAGCAGCTTGCTGTACTGCGGTCTCTTTTGTTATGAGGCAGACCCGCTTATCTGAGGGAACATCCCGGTTTTCCGCAAAAGCCCAAAAGACATGCAGGCAACTCAATGCATCCCCCCCACACAAAGCTGTGGGGATGGATGGTGATTCACGGTAAAACGATAAAATTTGAAGAAAGCCTGAATGTCTGCGTAAAGCTGACGTTCAGGCTTTCTTTTTTATCTGTTTATGCCCAGTTCATCCGGCCATAGCGGGTGGTGATGCTGCAAATTTCTTTTTGCAGCTTTGGGGTCAGCTGGCTCTTTTTCAGCCGCCAGCGCCAGTTCTCGCCTACGGTGGAGGGCTTATTGATACGGGCGGAATTGTCCAGCCCCAGCCAATCCTGCATGGGGATGATACAGGTGGCAGCGGCACTGCGGAAGATAAGGGCAATCATGCTCTTGTAAAGCTGTGTTTCCGGCGTGGTGTAATCATACAGATAATCCCGCACCAGTGCACGTTCGGCAGAGGTGATGGTCTGATACCACGATACCAGCGTTTCGTTGTCATGGGTACCCGTGTAGGCCACGCTGTTCACCGGGTAATTATGGGGCAGGTAATCGCTGGCGCTGCCGGTGTCACGGGAGTCGAAGGCAAATTCCAACACCTTCATACCGGGGAAGCCGCTGTCCTGCACCAGCTGCCGGACGGTCTCGCTCATATAACCCAGATCCTCGGCAATGATCTCCCGCTTACCAAGTGCCTGCTCCACCGCACGGAACAGCTCGATGCCAGGGCCTTTTTCCCAATGGCCGGGTGCCGCGGTTTCACTGCCGTAGGGAATGGAGAAATACTCATCGAAGCCTCGGAAGTGATCGATGCGAACCACGTCGTACAGCTCAAAGCAGTACCACAAGCGGGTGATCCACCACTGATAGCCCGTTTCCCGGTGCTTTTCCCAACGGTAGAGCGGATTGCCCCAGAGTTGGCCAGTGGGCGAAAAACCATCCGGCGGAACACCTGCCACAGCGGTGGGAATGTTGTCCTCATCCAGCTGGAACATCTGTGGGTTCGCCCATGCATCGGCGGAATCCAGTGCCACATAGATGGGGATATCGCCGATGATGCGGATGCCCTTTTCGTTGGCGTAAGCCTTTAGTGTACGCCACTGCTGGTCGAATTTGAACTGGAGATATTTGTAATATTCCACCTCAAAATACAGTTCCCGGCGGTAGTAGTCCATGGCATTCTGCCAGCGCAGGCGGATATCCTCCGCCCACTCGATCCACGGGTTGCCCTCAAAGCGGCCTTTCACTGCCATGAACAGGGCAAAATCGTCCAGCCACCACTTATTTTTCTCGCAGAAGGCCGCAAATGCCTCGTTGTGGCCGATGTCGCTGCGGGAGTAGGCCAGCCGGAGCAGGCGGCCCCGCTCCTTGTAGAGCTGGCTGTAGTCGATATCATCTGCCTTGCGGCCAAACTTTGCCTTTTTGCATTCCTCTGCCGTGAGCACGCCCTCTTTGACCAGCTCATCCAGACTGATAAAGTACGGGTTGCCCGCAAAGGCCGAAAAGCTCTGGTAGGGGCTGTCACCATAGCTGGTCACACCCAGCGGCAGGATCTGCCAATAAGTCTGTCCGGCCTCTTTGAGCCAGTCCACAAAATCGTATGCTTCCTGCGAGAAGCAGCCGATGCCGTAAGGGGACGGCAGACTGCTGATGGGCAGCAAAATGCCTGCACTTCTCTGCATCTTCGTTTACCTTCCTTTATAACTCGATCAAAACGCCCGCATGGTCGGAAACCTGCGGTTCCTGTGTGCCACGGAATACCACCCGGCTGCTGCGCACCGGAACAGCCTTGGAGCACCAGATCTGGTCGATGCGCTTTTTGGCGGAAGCATCCGGGGCATCCCGCCAACCGTCAATGGCCTGCACAACGGTATAGCCGTCATCCCGCTGTTGTGCCAGCCGGTAGGTATCCTGCCAGCCGCTACAGAAGATGAGGTCGTAGCCCTCCCCCCGCACATCGGCCTCGCTGTTGAAATCTCCCAGCAGAAAGGCAGTCTGCTTTGCACCCGCCGCCTGCGACAGCTTTTCCCACTGGGCCGAGAAGGGTTCTTCTTTGTCCTTCCACCAGCCCATGTGCACCGCATAATACCAGACATCTCCTGCACAGATGCCCAGCGCACGGCGGGTCTTCCAGTAGCCATAGTCCCTGCTTTTGCTCAGCAGGAGGTTTTCGGCAGCGGCGATGGGGACACGGCTGAATACGGCCATGCCCTCATCATATCTGTCATAGCCGATCTTGGCCGGGAGCCAGCTCCAATGGTAGCAAACGCCTTTCTGTTCTAACATCCGGGCCACGGCTGCCGCATGGTTGTCGGCTCTCAGCGGAACGGCGTTGCCCGGACAGGGCGTGTAGCCCGCCGGGACAGCTTCCAGCTCCGGTGCGGCGGCTGTCTGGTTCACCTCCTGCAAAGCGAACACATCCGGCTGCTCCTTTGCGATAAACTCCACGAAAATTTCCCGTTTTGCCTCGTATTCCGGTTCGATGAGGCTGTGGGTATTCAATGTCAGCAGTTTCATAAGCAATTACAGAATATCGTTGATGTCAGATTTCAGAACATCTGCCTTGGGGCCGTACACGGCCTGAATGCCGTCGCCCTTGACCAGCAGGCTCAGAGCGCCCTCGGCCTTCCATGCGGCAAGGTCAGCGACCTTGGCGGGATCCTTCACGGTAACGCGCAGACGGGTCATGCAGGCATCCACCAGCACGATGTTCTCCCGGCCGCCCAGCAGGGCGATGATGCGCTCGGCCTGACCGTTATCGGACTTCTTCTCGGTCTTGGCGGCGGTATCGTCTGCGTTATCGTCGGTATAGTTGCCCAGACGGCCCGGCGTTGCCAGCTTGAGCTTGCCGATCATGAAGTAGGCAACAAAGTAGCCGATGGCAAAGAACGCAGCGACGCAGAGCACAAAGTTGATGATGTCACCGCCCAGACCAGCCTGCAGGGACATGGGGATGCGGGTGATGAATTCCAGATTGCCGAAGGAGTGCAGACGCAGATGGATGATGCCCGCCATGGCGAAGGCGCAGCCCTGCAGCAGTGCGTACACGATGTACAGCGGCATGGCGCAGAACATGAACATGAACTCCAGCGGCTCGGTGACGCCGGTAAGGAAAACAGCCAGCGCGGTGGAGATGAACATGGACTTATAGTTTGCGCGCTTATCGGCATCCACCCGGCGGAACATGGCCAGTGCGATGCCCAGCAGCAGACCGGTGGCACCGATCATCTGGCCCACCTTGAAGCGGGCGGGGGTAACGGTAGCCAACAGGTTATTGTAAGCGGCCATGTCACCGGCCTTCTTGAAGTTGATGAGGTCATTGGCCCATGCCAGCCACAGCGGGTCCTGACCGAACACCTGACTGCCTGCGTTGACGCCGGTAGCGATGGTGTAGGTGCCACCGAAGGAGGTGTAGTTCATGGGGATGGTCAGCATATGGTGCAGGCCGAAGGGGAGCAGCAGACGTTCCAGCGTGCCATAGATGAACGGAGCCAGGACCGGAGACGTCTCGGAAGAGTTGGCGATCCAGATGCCGAAGTTGTTGATACCGGTCTGGACCACAGGCCAGAACAGCGACAGAACGATGGAAATGACCACCGAGTAGCCAATGACCACCATGGGCACGAAGCGCTTGCCGTTGAAGAAGGCCAGCGCATCCGGCAGCTTGCGGAAGTTGTAGTATTTATTGTACGCCACGCCGCCCACAAAACCGGCGATGATGCCCACGAACACGCCCATGTTCAGCGCCGGAGCACCCAGCACGGAGGTAAAGTAGCCGTTGACGGCGATCTCCTGCCCGAACAGGGTGTGGGTCACGGCGTTGGGGTCTTCCAGCATGGCGCTGGTGACGCCGAAGATGTTGCCGGTGATGACATTGATGAGCGCAAAGGCCAGCACAGCCGCAAAGGCACCGCCTGCGCGTTCTTTTGCCCAGCTGCCGCCGATGGCCACGGCGAACAGGATGTGCAGATTGTTGATGACAGCCCAGCCGATGTTCTCCATGGTGGTGCCGATGGTCATGACCGCCGCAATGTCGCCGCCGCCCATCTGCACCAGCTTGCCCAGACTGATCATCAGACCGGCGGCGGGCATGACGGCGATGACGGTCATCAGAACTTTGCCCAGCTTCTGCAAAAAGTCGAAGTTGATGAAGCTCTTCTTTTTCGGCTTCTCTGCGCTGGCCTCTTTGGCCGCAGGTGCCGCTTCCGCTGCCTCGGCGGGCTGTGCCTCTTTGGACGTCAGGGTCAGCACCGGCGTCTTGCCTGCCGCCGCGATCCCCTCGGCACAGTTCAGCTCCATATCGTCTGCGCCGCCGGTCAGGACGATGGACGTGATGGTGTTCAGGCCGCGCGCCCGGATGAGGTCAAGGTCTACCTTGGCCACGGGCTGACCCTCCTTGACGGTGTCGCCCTCCTTGACCAGAATCTCAAAGCCCTCGCCCTTCAGACCGACCGTTTCCAGACCCACATGGACCAGAATTTCCAGCCCATTGTCCCCGGCAAAGCCGATAGCGTGCCTGGTCTCTGCGATGCTCTCCACTGTGCCGCTCACAGGGCTGCAGAACAGTCCATCGGACGGTTCAATGGCGATGCCTTCGCCCAGAACGCCGCTGGCGAATGTCTCATCCGGGACACTGCTCAGCGGTACAAGCTTGCCGCTGAAAGGTGCTGTCACAACAGCAGAATGTGTTATTGTTGTCATGATTTTCCTCCTTGGTTTCTCTTTGCATTGCGTTACGCAATCGTTGCGCTACAATTGCGTTAAATTGCGCAATAAGAATAACTCGTTTTCGCAAATTTTACAAGAGCTTTTTGAGATGCAGAACGCTTTTCTGCATTTTGTATATTGTCGTAAGCGATTTTTGTTGAAAATGTCGAACCTTTTCAGCAACACCGTTGCGCGATTTGCGCAAACGAGCACGCAAACGTTGACTTTGCGTGCAAAGCCCTTTACAATAGAGATATCAGAAAGGGGATTCAGAGCATGGCAGTTACGATCAAAGATATTGCGGCCGCTGCGGGCGTTTCGCCGTCCACGGTCTCCCGCACCTGCAAGGACAGCCCATCCATCAGCCGGGACACAAAAGAACGCATCCGCCGCATCATGGCGCAGATGGGCTATGAACCAAATTTTGAGGCCGAACCGTCAGAAGCATTTTCCAAGACCATCGGCATCATCCTGCCTTCTTCCCAGCGGGACGTATATGAAAATGCCTTTCATCTGGAGATCATCCGGGGCATCGGGCAGTTCTGTAACCAGCGCCGTTATGTAAACACCGTCATCACCGGCGAGGACGATGCCGAAGTATTGGATGCCATCCAGAGCATGGTAGCCAACACACAGGCCGATGGATTCATCCTGCTCTACTCCAAAAAAGATTGTCCGGTGGCTGCCTATCTGCGCAGCGAGGGTCTGCTTCACGTTATCGTGGGCAAGGCAGCGCAGTCGGCCAACCAGACCATCTATATCGACAACGACAACGCACTGGCGGGCGAGGAAGCAACCGACTATCTCTATGAGATGGGACATCGCCGCATCGCCTATTTTGGGGTCAGCAATGCCATGCTGTTTTCTGCCGAGCGGAAACGCGGCTATCAGATGTCTCTGCTTAAGCACGGCATCACCCCGCGCGAAGGGGACTGCGTGGAGATCGATACCCTGAATGATTCCTATGAACCTGCCCTAAAAGCGCTGCTTACCGCTCCTGACCGCCCTACAGCGGTTCTGGTCAGCGATGACATTCTTGCGGTGGTACTGGAACAGTTCTGCAACAAGCGGGGCCTGCGCATCCCGAAAGATCTGTCCATCGTATCCTTTAACAACTCGCTGTTCTCCCGCATCACCAGCCCCCAGCTGACCACCGTGGACGTCAACCCCTACCAGCTTGGCATGGAAGCGGCCAGCCAGACCATCAACCACATTGAAAACCCGAACCTTCTGGCCACCAAGATCATCGTGCCGCACCAGCTCATCCAGCGGGAGAGCTGCTGCCCGCCGCCGGAGGTCTGATCTTATAGCAAAAAAATCATCCGCGATCGTTTCTCATGAACGGTTTGGACCTCGTGAGATCTTATCGCGGATGATTTTTTTCAGCTGGCCTGCTCTCTCCGATTTTTTTATTTTTTCCGATATTCCCGTGGTGTCATACCGAAGTGTGCCTTGAAGGCCCGATTGAAATAAGAGAGATTTTCAAACCCGCACCGGGAGGCGATGGTCAGGATGGTCTCATCCGTGGTTTGCAGCGCTTCGGCGGCGGCGTTCAGGCGGTATTCGTTCAGAAAAGCGATGAAGCTCTGCCCCGTCATCTGCCGGAACCACCGCATGAAGTGGCTGGCGCTGAAGGAGCAGACCCCGGCAGCATCGGCGACCCGAAGCGCCTCGGCATAATGGGCCGAGAGCCATTGCAGAACGGTTTTCAGCCGCTGGGTGTCGGCAGTCTCTGCGGGGGGCTGCTGTTTTCCCTGTGCAATGAGCAGGGCCAGAAAGCGCAGCAGCGCCCCCTTGACCAGCAGCTCATAGCCGGGGAGCTTCGAGCGGCTGGCCTCTTCCACCTCCCGCAGACAGGCGGCAGCCTGAAGATAGCACAAATCGTTTGGGGTCAGACGGACAGGCAGCGACAGCCGCCCGCTCTGGAGCGGAAGCAGGTATTTCTCGGCGCAAAGGTCCTCTGCGCCGCCCAGAAGCTCCAGCTCAAAGATGAGATTCTCGTATTCCATGGACTGCCCTTCTGCCTGCCGCAGGGCGTGGAGGGTGCCGGGCGTAAAAACGAAGATGTCCCCCATGCGGGCCAGATAAGACACAGCGCCCACCTGCACCAGCCCCGCACCGCGCTTGACAAAGACCAGCTCCATGCTCTCCTGCCAGTGGAGCGCCACCTGCGGGAAATCCCCCGGGATGGTGCAGGGATACAGATTGAATGGGAACCGCACGGCACCGTGCTGCTTGGTTTCCTGCAAAGAAGCCCAATTTTGCATCGTCTCACCTCCTGATGATAGGATTGTACCATAGTTTGCACTTTTAAGGCAAGATTTTGATTGTTTTATGTGGTATATCTTGAATTGCAGATGTCAAACCTGTTTTCCGTAGCAAAGGAGGATCCGTTTATGAACTTCACCGAGACCTTACAGAATCTTACGGGCAAGCCGCTGGCCGACTGCACGGATCAGGAGCTGTACCTCGCTCTGCTGGAACTTGTCCGGCAGAAGAGCGCAGACCGTGTACAGCCCGTCACCGGTCGCAAGCTGTACTATATCAGTGCCGAATTTCTCATCGGCAAGCTGCTGTCCAACAACCTCATCAATCTGGGTCTGTACAAGGAAGCCCGCGATGCACTGGCTGCTGCCGGAAAGCGCCTGTCGGACATCGAAGAGGTGGAGCCGGAACCTTCTCTGGGCAACGGCGGTCTGGGCCGTCTGGCGGCCTGTTTTCTGGACTCGCTCGCAACGCTGGGCCTGCCCGGCGACGGTGTGGGTCTGCGGTATCACTTCGGACTGTTCCACCAGTCCTTTGAGGACGGCGTCCAGAATGAAAAGCCCGACCCGTGGCTGACCGCCCACAGCTGGGCCGAAAAGACCGACGTCACCTATCCGGTGGAGCTGGCAGGCAAAGAATACACCGCCCGGCTGTACAAGCTGGCCGTCACCGGCTACGAGGGCCGTACCAATACCCTGAACCTGTTCGATCTGGACACCATCGACGAGAGCATCGTCCACGACGGCATCGCGTTCGACAAGACCGCCATCGACAAGAACCTGACCCTCTTCCTCTACCCGGACGACTCCGACGAAGCAGGCCGCTATCTGCGGGTCTACCAGCAGTATCTGATGGTCTCTGCCGGTGCCCAGCTCATTCTGGCCGAATGTGCCGCCCGGGGCTGCAACTACCACGATCTGGCCGACTATGCCGCCATCCAGATCAACGACACCCATCCCAGCATGGTCATCCCGGAGCTGATCCGGCTGCTGGGTGAAAAAGGCATTGACTTTGACGAAGCCGTGGAGATCGTTACCAAGACCTGCGCCTACACCAACCACACCATTCTGGCCGAGGCGCTGGAAAAGTGGCCCCGCGCCTATCTGGATGCCGTTGTGCCCCAGCTGATGCCCATTATCGAAAAGCTGGATGCTCTGGCCCGCACCCGCACCAAGGACGAGAGCCTTGCCATCATCGACAAGGACGACCGGGTGCACATGGCCCACATGGACATCCACTTCACCCATTCCACCAACGGCGTGGCGGCGCTCCACACCGAGATCCTGAAAAACTCCGAGCTGCACGGCTTCTACGAGCTGTACCCGGAAAAGTTCAACAACAAGACCAACGGCATCACCTTCCGCCGCTGGCTGCTGGAATGCGACCCGGCCCTGTCCGCTGAGTTGGAAAAGCGCATCGGCTCCGGCTTCCGCAAGGATGCCGAAGAGCTGGAAAAGCTGCTGGCCTTTGCGGACGACGAGACCGTGCTCAGCGAGCTGACCGCCGTGAAAAAGGCAAACAAGCAGGCTCTTGCCGACTGGCTGCTGCACACCCAGAACGTCACCGTGAACACGGAGGCCGTGTTCGATATCCAGTCCAAACGTCTGCATGAGTACAAGCGTCAGCAGCTGAATCTGCTGTACCTCATCCACCAGTACTACGAGATCAAGGCCGGGCACCTGCCCGCGGTGCCGCTGGTGAGCATCTTCGGTGCCAAAGCCGCTCCGGCCTATACCATTGCCAAGGACATCATCCACGCCCTGCTGACCCTCTCCAAGGTCATCGCCGCCGACCCGGAGGTATCCCGGTGGCTGCAGGTGGTCTTTGTGGAAAATTACAACGTCACCGCCGCCGAAAAACTCATCCCGGCCTGCGACCTGTCCGAGCAGATCAGCCTTGCCTCCAAGGAGGCCTCCGGCACCGGCAACATGAAGTTCATGCTGAACGGTGCGTTGACGCTGGGCACCATGGACGGTGCCAATGTGGAGATCAGCCAGCAGGTAGGCGATGAGAATATCTATATCTTCGGCCAGACCTCCAATCAGGTCATCCACCGCTACGCCGCCGGGGATTACTGCGCAGCCCAGTGGTACGAGGGTGATGCCAACATCCGCCGGGCCATCGACTTCCTCACCGGCGCCGAGATGCTGGCGGCAGGCCATGCCGAGAATCTGACCCGCCTGCACGATGAGCTCATCCACAAGGACTGGTTCCAGACCCTGCCGGACTTCAACGCCTATGTCGTGCGGAAGGGGCAGGCTCTCAACGATTACGCCTGCGACCCCATGGGCTGGCGGCGCAAGTGTCTGGTGAACATTGCCAAAGCGGGGATGTTCTCCTCCGACCGCACCATCGCCGAGTATGACCGCGACATCTGGCATCTGGGCCAGTAAAGAAATTTTTCTGGCGTTTCACGATTATTTTCTCTCAAAACCTGCTGTATCATTTCATACGGCAGGTTTTCTTTTTCAAAATAAAATTGCTGGATTCAAAATGGCTGCTGTTTACCATTTATCAGATCAACATCTCGTTCAACTTCGATCTCACTCCTTACATTGAGGGGGAGTGATGCGTCCGCCTACAAAGCAGTCGGGATTGAAACAAGCATTTTCAAAAACAACGAAACAGCAAGAATTGGGGGGCTGCATTCAAGCACCTGCAAAATGGGGGTGCCATTCATCCGCCTGCTGATTTTGGGCCTGTTTTTGGATGAAGCAAAAAGAAAAGCACCGTACTTCAAACGAAGTACAGTGCTTTTTTGGTGGAGAATAGCGGGATCGAACCGCTGACCTCTTGCATGCCATGCAAGCGCTCTCCCAGCTGAGCTAATCCCCCATAGCTGGCGTATCATTCCTGACGATGTGTATCATTATACCAGCCAAAAGGAGAGTTGTCAATAACTTTTTTATTTTTTGTGAGCGACGCTGCGGCGGGTGCTGCGCTTGTAGTAGAACAGGTACTGCTGTACGATGCCAGCCTGCTGACCATAGGAAGGAAAAGGGTCGCGGCCGCCGAATTCCTCATCAATGAGTCGCTGTATCCAAACATCAATGGGAGCCATCGCGGTACGGCCATAGCCAAAGAGGCAGACGCAGTTTGCTACCTTTTTGCCGACGCCGTCCAGCTCGAGGAGGCGGGAAAAGAGAGCGTCGTCGGGCAGCGCCGCCAGAGCACCGAGGTCGAGTGTGCCGCTGGAAGCCTGTGCGGCAGCGTTCTGGATGTAACGGGTGCGGTAGCCCAGACCACAGCCCATCAGCTGCGCCCCAGAGAGGCCGCAGAGCTGCTGCGGGGTGGGGAAGAGGAAAACTTCATCGTCTTCGGCATTGAGCGGTTCGCCGCAGCACCGGGCAAGGCGTTCTACGGCGGTGCGGATGGCCGGAATGCTCTTGCGCTGGGAGATAAGAAAGGTGATGAGCATTTCCCATGGGTCCTGATGCAGGATTCGGATGCCCTGCCCGAAATCGAGCGATTTGTCCAGATAGCTGCTCTGTCCCGCCAAGCTGCACCGCAGCGCGGCATAGTTCCGGCCCAAATCAAAGTAGTTGGCCCAGTACTCCCGATTTGAGCCATGCCACGCGGCGTCGTATTGCCCATCGCCTAGCGGGGTCAGATAAAGGAGTGCACCGCCGGAAAGAAAACGGTATCGCCCGTCGGCCAGTTTCTGTGGCCGGAAGCACTGGCCGCTCTCGATGATCTTGTCGAGGTCAAAGTCGTCCTGGATGGTGACGAGCTGATGGGTAAGGGGAACGGTATGCATGGAAAACTCCTTTTTGGAAAAATTGTGGCGATGCCCGATTCGAGGTGAAAACTGGTTTCTATACGTACCCTCTGCGGGGAGGGCAACCTTGATGCTGAAAAGACCGGCGTGGTTGTGACAATTTCTATCTACGCCCTCGGTGAAGAGGACGACTTGGTTACGCCTTTGAGAACCGCGATATGATTATTATGTTATTCTATCCACACCCCTCAAATAGGAGCGACTTCAAGTCGAAGAATGCACCGGGGAACACAAACTGATTTCAACCAATGTCTTTAAGAGACGGAATTGTAGGTCAAAATACTCGGTTCCTTAGAGAGCGCATGGCAACAACTTATAGCAATTCAACTTTTTAATGCAATAGCAACAGCGTTGAATTGCATATCGCAAATATGCTGTTTTCATGTTGCACTAATTTCTTGCCTTACGATAATAAGAGTTTACCATATTTTTGTGTCGATTTCTACCTGCGCCCTCCGTGAGGAGGGCGACTGAAAAATAGCTCGAAAGAGCTTAACGGTAGCTTATTTCTATCCACGCCCTCCGCGAGGAGGGCGACCTGGACAGCGACATTGCGCAGATCATTTACAAAATTTCTATCCACGCCCTCCGCGAGGAGGGCGACGCTGTTGTCGTCCTCCAGCACGCGGGCTTTCACCAATTTCTATCCACGCCCTCCGCGAGGAGGGCGACGACAACGATGCCGCCGTTTTTGGGCAGCATAGATAATTTCTATCCACGCCCTCCGCGAGGAGGGCGACACGGAGGAGGACGTGAGGCGCTACGAGGTGGTAATGATTTCTATCCACGCCCTCCGCGAGGAGGGCGACTTCATGCACCGGGAGAGCAGCACATAGACTGAATCATTTCTATCCACGCCCTCCGCGAGGAGGGCGACGGCCGTGGACGGCATCTGCGGTCCTGCCAGCTGATTTCTATCCACGCCCTCCGCGAGGAGGGCGACGGTGATGGGATAGACACACACCCTGTTTGCAGCCAATTTCTATCCACGCCCTCCGCGAGGAGGGCGACGATGATAAAATGGACCGAATTTTCTGCGAGAGGCTATTTCTATCCACGCCCTCCGCGAGGAGGGCGACCGGCCATGCCGCCGGAACAGATAGAACCAGTTCGTATTTCTATCCACGCCCTCCGCGAGGAGGGCGACGTTTGGGTGAGCTGCACAAGCAGCTTCTTCAGTTCAATTTCTATCCACGCCCTCCGCGAGGAGGGCGACTCGAGGTGTCTGGCTCTTTTCCACCTGCCCGCATATTTCTATCCACGCCCTCCGCGAGGAGGGCGACCTCTTGTTCTTAAACTTCGGCCAGTTGTCCTTGAAATTTCTATCCACGCCCTCCGCGAGGAGGGCGACAGTAGCTGCTGTGCGAGGTCGAGCAGAGGAGGCAGATTTCTATCCACGCCCTCCGCGAGGAGGGCGACGCGTGAGCACCAGCTTCTCGGAGAGGAGCCCGTTATTTCTATCCACGCCCTCCGCGAGGAGGGCGACAGAGCGGGAACGTCGTTGAGAACTTCACCATCGGATTTCTATCCACGCCCTCCGCGAGGAGGGCGACGCGACGAGCTCCATGGCGACAACAGCCCGGAGCAATTTCTATCCACGCCCTCCGCGAGGAGGGCGACCACCACTGAAAGGGGGTGAACCACATGGCTGAACAATTTCTATCCACGCCCTCCGCGAGGAGGGCGACTTCCACTGGTGAAGAACCAGTACAAACATCTTGGGCTATTTCTATCCACGCCCTCCGCGAGGAGGGCGACCTATGTGTCATACGCCATTACTTCAGTCTATTGGAATTTCTATCCACGCCCTCCGCGAGGAGGGCGACGCGATAGGTGTCGAAACGCACAGGCAGGTTACAGAATTTCTATCCACGCCCTCCGCGAGGAGGGCGACACCCTGGCAGAGTATCCACGGGCGGTCAACCCAATTTCTATCCACGCCCTCCGCGAGGAGGGCGACAGCCTCGGAACGGTTCGCAAAGCTGACGGCGAAGGATTTCTATCCACGCCCTCCGCGAGGAGGGCGACTTTTGGCGCGGGTGGCCCACTGCTTCGCGTGGTTATTTCTATCCACGCCCTCCGCGAGGAGGGCGACAGCCTCATTCACGCCGGACTGAGCTTCACTTGCGATTTCTATCCACGCCCTCCGCGAGGAGGGCGACCCTTTCTCAAAATTGTTTACTGCCAGTAGTTGTAAATTTCTATCCACGCCCTCCGCGAGGAGGGCGACATCGTTATGCAGTAAAAACGGTGTCAACCGTCAGATTTCTATCCACGCCCTCCGCGAGGAGGGCGACCTCAAAGCAAAATCCCAAAAGCGCAAAATTACGATTTCTATCCACGCCCTCCGCGAGGAGGGCGACGGCCCCGCCTAGCTTTTTTGGCTGCGGCGGGGGTTATTTCTATCCACGCCCTCCGCGAGGAGGGCGACCTCTGCGCTGCTCATGTAGCCATGCAGGCAAGGCTCATTTCTATCCACGCCCTCCGCGAGGAGGGCGACCTGCGCTGCTCATGTAGCCATGCAGGCAAGGCTCATTTCTAT
>ERZ791930.925-NODE-925-length-15749-cov-14.083981_pt1 | contig 15749 bp, 9 predicted proteins | sample MGYA00510128_ERZ791930 | MGnify/ENA primary metagenome ERZ791930 (study PRJEB30046, sample SAMN00792057) | human gut metagenome | study: EMG produced TPA metagenomics assembly of the A metagenome-wide association study of gut microbiota in type 2... | reverse complement strand
GGTTGTGGTAAGTCTACAACTCTTCGTATGATCGCTGGTCTTGAAGAAATCAGTTCTGGTGAATTATGGATCGGAGACAAGCTCGTTAATGATGTAGAGCCTAAGGATAGAGATATCGCTATGGTATTCCAGAATTATGCGTTATATCCACATATGTCAGTATATGACAATATGGCATTTGGTCTTAAGTTAAGAAAGGTACCTAAGGATGAAATAGATAAGTCAGTTCATGAAGCTGCTAAGATTCTTGATATCGAGCACTTACTTGATCGTAAGCCAAAGGCTCTTTCAGGTGGTCAGAGACAGAGAGTTGCTATGGGACGTGCTATCGTTCGTAGTCCTAAGGTATTCCTTATGGATGAGCCTCTTTCAAATCTTGATGCTAAGTTAAGAGTTCAGATGCGTGTTGAGATTTCTAAGCTTCATAAGAGATTACAGACAACAATCATCTACGTTACACATGACCAGACAGAGGCTATGACACTTGGTACAAGAATCGTAGTTCTTAAGGATGGTATTATACAGCAGGTAGATACACCTCAGAACCTTTACAATACACCTAACAACATTTTCGTTGCTGGTTTCATTGGTTCACCTCAGATGAATCTTATCGATGCTACAGTAGCTCAGGAAGGTTCACAGGCAGTTCTTAAGATGAGCGAAGAAGTTGTTATCAAACTTCCAGCTGAAAAGAGCAAGAAGCTTATCGATGAAGGTTATGTTGGAAAGACAGTTGTAGTTGGTATCCGTCCAGAAGACGTTAAAGATGATCCAGAATTTATCGCTGCTCATCAGGATACTAAGTTTAAGTCAACAATCAGAGTATATGAATTACTTGGTGCTGAAGTTAACCTTCACTATGAAATCGGTGATGTTACATGTACAGCTAAGGTTAATCCTAGAACAACAGCTCGTCCAGGTGATGAAGTTGAATTCGCTATGGATGTTGCAAGACTTCATGTATTTGATAAGGAAACAGAAATGGTAATTACTCACTAATTACTATACATAATTAGATATTTGTATTATTTAAATATAATTATTTTATAAAATTTAGAGGAAGTGTATAATTTCTATACATTTCCTCTTTTTTTTTTTGTCATTTTGCTTTACAATGATATAGTAAATGTCAAAAAGATGCGAAGGAATGGAGTATAATATGATTTCAAATCAGATTTTACAGACAACCGTTGATGGGTTAAAAGAAATATCACGAGTTGATTTATGTGTTATTGATGCAGAGGGCAAGGTTGTAGCTAAGACATTTGATAATGTTGCTGAATGTACAGCAGATGCACTTGTATTTATAGATTCACCAGCAGATAGTCAGGTGGTTAATGGATATCAGTTTTTTAAGGTTGTTGAAGATGGCAATCTTGAGTATATAATATTGGCTAAGGGAACAACTGATGATGTATTTATGTTAGGAAAGCTTGCAGCATTTCAGATACAGAATCTTTTAGTTGCTTATAAGGAAAGATTTGATAAGGATAACTTTATAAAGAATCTTCTTCTTGATAATCTTCTAAGGGTTGATATGTATACAAGAGCTGAGAAGCTTCATATTGATACAGATGTAAAGAGAGTTGTGTATATTATTGAGACTAAGCACGAGAAAGATACTAATGCATTAGAGACAATAAGAACTTTATTTGCTTCAAGAACAAGGGATTTTATTACAGCAGTTGACGAGAAGAGTATAATACTTGTCAGAGAGGTTAAGAGTAATGAAACTTACGAAGACCTTGATAAGACAGCAGAAGTTATTATAGATATGTTAAATACAGAGGCTATGAGTTCTGCCCATATTGCTTATGGTACTATTGTTAATGATATAAGAGAAGTATCACGTTCTTACAAGGAAGCTAATATGGCTCTTGATGTAGGGAAGATATTCTATAGTGACAAGAATGTTGTTGCATATAACAGACTTGGTATTGGACGTTTAATATATCAGCTTCCACTTCCACTTTGTCAGATGTTCATAAGAGAGATATTTGACGGAAAGTCACCTGATGATTTAGATGAGGAGACATTATCAACAATTAACAAGTTCTTTGATAACAGCCTTAATGTATCAGAGACATCAAGACAGTTATATATCCACAGAAATACTCTTGTATACAGACTTGATAAACTTCAGAAGACTACAGGTCTTGATTTGAGAGTGTTTGACGATGCAATAACATTTAAGATTGCACTTATGGTAGTTAAATATATGAAATATATGGAAAGTAAAGATACATACTAATTTGGAGGAATATTAATAATGATTATAATGGAAGATGTTACCAAAACGTATACATCTGGAGTTCCTGCTTTGAACGGAATTAATCTTCACGTTCAGAAAGGAGAATTCGTATTTATAGTAGGTAAGAGTGGTTCAGGTAAGTCAACTCTTATAAAGCTTCTTCTTAAGGAACTTGACCCAACATCGGGTAAGATATACGTTAATAAAAAGTACCTTAATAAACTTACAAGAAAGAAGTTACCATATCTTAGAAGAGATATTGGTGTTGTATTCCAGGATTTCAGACTTTTACCAGATCGTAATATATACGATAATATTGCATTTGCACAGAAAGTTGTCGAAGCTCCTAATAAGAAGATTAAGAGCAGGGTTCTTGCTATGCTTTCAATGGTAGGACTTCTTGATAAGTATAAGTCATTTCCTAATGAGTTATCAGGTGGTGAACAGCAGAGAGTTGCCATAGCCAGAGCACTGGTTAATAAGCCAGCTATATTATTGTGTGATGAGCCTACAGGTAACCTTGACCCAGCTAACTCTAACGAGATTATGAAGATATTAGATCAAGTTAACAAGCAGGGAACAACAGTACTTGTTGTTACTCATAATATGGAGATAGTTCAGCAGATGAAGAAGAGAACTATTACTATGAGCGAAGGCAAGATTATCAGTGATTTGGAAAAAGGTGGTTATTTCTATGAAGATTAGATCGTTATTTTATCATATTAAAGACGGATTAAAGAACATCTATCGTAATAGATTGTTCTCTCTTGCGTCTATAGCAACAATTACAGCGTGTATATTCCTTTTTGGTGTATTCTATGCACTTGTATCCAATTTTCAGTATATGATTCATAAGGCTGAGAATGAAGTATGCGTAACAGTATTTTTCGATGAAGGACTTACAGACGCAGATATTAAGAAGCTTGGCGATACGATAAGCCAGCGTAATGAAGTGTCAAGAATTCATTATACATCAGCTGATGAAGCGTGGGAGAATTACAAGGCTGAGTATTTTAAAGATTACCCAGAACTTGCAGAGGGTTTCAAAGATGATAATCCTCTTGCTAATTCTTCATCATATGAGATATATCTTAATGAAGCTTCAAGTCAGGCTACACTTGTAACATACCTTGAAAATCTTGATGGTATAAGACAGGTTAACCGTTCAGAGGCAACAGCAAGTGGACTTGCCAGTGCCGCAAGACTTGTTAGTTACATAACAATAGCAATTATAGTTATTCTTCTTGCCGTATCTATATTCCTTATTACTAACACAATTGTAATAGGTATTACTGTCCGTAAAGAAGAGATTTCTATTATGAAGTATATAGGTGCTACAGATGCGTTTGTTAATGCACCATTCTTCGTAGAAGGTATTGTAATTGGACTTGTTGGTTCAATTATTCCAATAGTTATTCTTAGATTTGTATATGAGAATATTATTAATTTTGTTATGAATAAGTTCTCGATACTTCAGAACATTCTTGCGTTTATGCCGGTTAATGATGTATTCAGAATACTGGTTCCAGTAGGAATTCTTCTTGGTATCGGAATAGGTGCATTAGGAAGCTTCTTTGCCGTAAGAAAGCATGCTAATGTATAGCAGATAATATTAGCCAGACATAGGACTGCTGCATTGAATTATATGATTATGTATTATATATGAAGATTATATTATGTGATTGTATATGATATGTGGAAGTCCTATTTAAAAATAAAAATGGTATCTGACAGTATAGATTGTTATGCTATTGTTAAGCGGCTGTTTGTATGCATTTTATAAATGGTCTGGCTGAATGGAGGAGTTGTATGAGGAGAGCATTAGCAAAAAGGCTTATTCCATTGTTGATGGTACTTGTGCTTGTAATACCATATTTTGCAGTGTCATATTATGATGTATATGGAGATGATAAGCAGAATCTCAATGATGCTAACAGCAAGAAAAAAGATTTGCAGAGCCAGTATGAACAGACAGAGAAAATAATTGAAGACTTAAAGGCACAGAACGATGATATGATAGCTTATATTGCCCAGCTTGATGCACAGATGTCCAGCGTTGATGGCGAGCTTAATGAGGTTAATGAGCAGGTTGAGCAGATAGAGGCTGAGATAGCGGATACAGAAGAAAAGCTTGCACAGGCAGAGATAGAGGCAGAAGAACAGTATAGTTCAATGAAGCTTAGAATTCAGTTTATGTATGAACATAATGATGAAACATATTTTGCATTGCTTATGAATTCCCAGAGTATGGGTGATATGCTTAATAAGGCAGAATATATTACAAAAATCTCACAATATGACAGGGAAATGCTTGAAAAATATAATGCTACTGTTACTTATATAACTGTCGCCAAAGCACAGTTAGAAACGGACAGGGAGACACTTGTAACCAAGCAGGAGGAGCTTGAAGATAAGAGAGCTTCACTTTCACTGCTTGAGTCAACCAAGAAGAGTGAAATGGCTTCATTGCAGAAGAATAAGCAGCAGCAGGAGGATTATAAAGCTAAGATAGAAGCTGATATAAAGGCTCAGGACGAATATATTGCCAAGATAGAGGCAGAGATTAAGGCCAAGGAGAATAGCGGAAGTGCCAATGTTGTAAAATATGATGGTGGAAAGTTCAAGTGGCCTACAGAGTCAACAAGGATAACCTCACCTTATGGTGATACAGAGGGCAGAAGCTCTCCGCATAAGGGAATTGATATCGGTGCACTTAACAGAGGCGTTGCGGGTGATGCTATATATGCGGCGTATGATGGTGATGTGGTAATTGCGACATTTAGTTCATCAGCGGGTAATTATATTATGATTAATCATGGTGGTGGATTGTATACAAGATATCTGCATGCTTCAAAGCTTCTTGTCAGTGCAGGAACACATGTAACTAAGGGACAGAAGATAGCACTTATGGGAACAACTGGTGATTCTGACGGAGTTCATCTACATTTTGATGTAAGATATAACGGAAGTTATGTTTCACCTTGGAACTACTTAAGCAAATAAATATTAATAAATGCAGAGGCATATAGGTATGGACAATCAAAATAACAACATTTATTCAAATGATAATGTCAATAGTGATGATTTTAATGCTGGTGATAACATTAATGTAATTAATAATGTTAATGTAGATAATGACAATAATGCCGGAAACAGAATTAATAATAGTGCTTCGGATAATCGTGGAAATATTGGTGATTTGTATGGAATGAATGATTTAAGAAGAAATGCACAGCCGCCAAGAAAGAAGAAATCACAAGGCTTTGCAAGTGGAATGATTATCGGTGCTGTATCAGCATTTATGGCTGTTATACTTCTAATATTAAGTGTGGCAGCAGTGTGTATAGCTAAAGGCTACATTCATATAGGTGTTAATGGAGATGTATATATACAATCTGATGCAGTCACAGATTCAGACGGAATTGGAAGTGAGGTAGAAGGCAAGCTTAATGCAATTGATTCTGTGCTTGAATCCTTTTATTTTGGTGATGTAGATGATGAAACCGCCAAAGATAACATTTACAAGGCGTACCTTAGTTCATATGGTGACAAGTATACTATGTATTATACAGCGGATGAATATAAAGCCTTAAAGGAGTCAACAAATGGCAAGTTCTATGGCATAGGAGCAGTCTGCCAGCTCAGTGGTGAAGGTGGTGTTCTCCTTGTAGATGTATATGATAACGGAGCAGGTTATCAGGCTGGACTCAGGAGTGGAGACAGGGTCGTAAATGTTGATGGCAGGGACATAACAGATATGGAGCTTTCATCAGCAGTTGCACTTATTAAAGGCGACAAAGGTACATCTGTCACGCTTGAGGTCATTCGTGGAACTGAGCGACTGACATTTTCCGTGGTAAGAGATGCTGTTGAAGCAAAGACAGTGTCATATACACTTCTTGATAATAATATTGGTTATCTTTCGATATCACAGTTTGAGGAGGTAACAACAAAGCAGTTCAAGGCGGCTGTTGAAGATTTGCAGTCACAGGGGATGAAAGGACTTGTAATTGATATAAGAAACAATCCAGGTGGATTGCTTGATACAGTTGTAGGTATGCTTAAATATATGCTTCCTGACGGACTTATTGTGTATACAGAGGATAAGCAAGGCAATAGAAAAGAGTATAAAGGTCAGGATAATGATGAGTTCAATCTGCCACTGGCAGTCATTGTAAATGGCAACAGTGCCAGTGCCTCAGAGATATTTGCAGGTGCTATACAGGATTATGGCAAAGGAACGATAATTGGAACCCAGACATATGGCAAAGGAATTGTGCAGACAGTTAAACCACTTACAGATGGAAGTGCAATAAAGTTCACAATTGCCAAGTATTTTACACCAAAGGGTCAGGATATACACGGAAAAGGTGTTACTCCAGATATGGTAGTGGAATATGATACTGATGCAGATGTTGATACCCAGCTTGATGCGGCAATTAAGAATGTGGAAGCACAGATTAATTAAATATATGCAAATGGAAAATATATAAATTACAGTAAGCCTGATGGCTGATATGCAGATTGGCAGTTTGTTGAAATCTGTTGTGTATCAGCAGTCAGGTAATTTTTATTACAAAATAAAACAAATGTTCTATTTTTAATAGACAAAGGCATTTATTTGTAGTAAAATCAATATATAAGGTAAATACTATTAAATAATATTGTTGTTGACTATTTTACTATAGATTAACGAAGGGAGAATTGTTATGGAATTCAAGTTACACGCTCCTTATAAACCGACAGGAGATCAGCCCCGTGCAATAGAGAAGCTTGTGCAGGGATTTGAAGAGGGTAATCAGTTCGAGACCCTTGTCGGTGTTACAGGCTCTGGTAAGACATTTACTATGGCGAACATAATACAGCATGTACAGAAGCCTACTCTTATAATCAGTCATAATAAAACATTAGCAGCACAGCTGTACTCTGAGATGAAAGAGTTCTTTCCTGAGAATGCAGTAGAGTATTTTGTTTCTTATTATGATTATTATCAGCCGGAGGCTTATGTGCCACAGAGCGATACTTATATAGCCAAGGATTCTTCGATTAATGACGAGATAGATAAGTTAAGACATTCAGCAACAGCGGCACTGTCTGAAAGAAATGATGTAATCATAGTTGCTTCAGTTTCATGTATATATGGATTAGGTGCACCTATTGATTATAAGAACATGGTTATCTCACTTCGTCCAGGTATGGAAAAAGACAGAGATGAGATGATAAGAAAGCTTATAGATATACAGTATATGCGCAATGACCAGGATTTTAAGCGAGGAACATTCAGGGTAAGGGGAGATGTTGTAGAAATATATCCTTCTGCATCAAGTGGAGATGCTGTGAGAGTAGAGTTTTTTGGTGATGAGATAGACAGGATAAGCGAGATTGATTCTCTTACCGGTGAGGTTAAATGTAACCTTGACCATGTTGCTATATTTCCTAATTCACATTATGTTGTTGAAAAAGAGAAGATGGAAAAGGCGATTGAGAATATAAAGAAAGAGCTTGCAGAGAGAATAGAGTATTTTAAGAGTGAGGATAAGCTTCTTGAGGCACAGAGAATAGAAGAACGAACGAACTTTGATATAGAGATGATGCAGGAAACAGGCTTCTGTTCAGGTATTGAGAATTATTCAAGACATTTAGCAGGGCTTCCGGCAGGGTGTCCACCATATACGCTTATGGACTATTTTCCAGATGATTTTATGATTATTGTCGATGAGTCACATATTACTATTCCACAGATAAGGGGAATGTATGCAGGCGATCAGGCAAGAAAGACGACACTTGTAGACTATGGCTTCAGGCTTCCTTCAGCGAAGGATAACAGACCGCTTAATTTTCAGGAGTTTGAGAGCAAGATATCACAGATGCTTTTTGTATCTGCTACACCTAGCAGGTATGAGGAAGAACATGAGCTTATGAGGGCAGAACAGATTATAAGGCCTACAGGACTTCTTGATCCTAAGATAACAGTAAGACCAATAGAGGGTCAGATAGATGATCTTATAAGTGAGATTAATAAGGAAGTTGAGAAAAAGAACAAGATACTTGTAACTACACTTACCAAGCGAATGGCAGAGGATCTTACAGATTATCTTAAGGAAGTCGGCATAAGAGTCAAGTATCTTCATGCGGATATTGATACACTTGAGCGACAGAAGATTATAAGGGATATGCGACTTGACGGATTCGATGTACTTGTTGGTATCAATCTGCTTAGAGAGGGACTTGATATTCCAGAGATAAGTCTTGTGGCTATTCTTGATGCGGACAAAGAAGGCTTCTTAAGAACAGAGACTTCACTTATCCAGACTATAGGACGAGCAGCAAGAAATGCAGAGGGACACGTTATTATGTATGCAGATACTATAACAGAGTCTATGGAAAAGGCTATATCTGAGACGGAAAGACGTAGAAAGATACAGCAGGAGTACAATGAGGCACACGGAATAACCCCTCAGACTATAAAGAAGGCAGTAAGAGATCTTATAAGTATATCTAAGGCAGCAGAAGCAGATAATTCAAATGGAAGGCTTGATATAGATTATGAATCTATGAGCATTAAAGATCTTGAAAAGGTTAAGAAGCAGATTGAGAAAAATATGCGTAAGGCTGCAGCAGAGCTTGACTTTGAACAGGCGGCTATGCTTCGTGATAAAATGATCGAGATTAATAAGTATATTTATGAGGATAAGAAGTCAGGCAGATAGAATTAATAGCTATTATACCAGGTGAAGCTATAAGTTCAAAAGCAATATTACGCAGTCAGGAATGACAGGCAGATATTATCATTACAGTATTATATGATGTATGTGTCATAATTATAAAAAGCAGTTGCTGTTTACAGAAAAAGCATTATGTAATTGAGATGATTAAGGATTAAGAAAGAAGAAATAACGGAGAAAATAGAATATGAAAAAAGGCGATTACAGGAATTATATAAGAATAAGAGGTGCAAGCGAGCATAATCTTAAAAATATTGATGTAGATATACCAAGGGACAGTCTTGTAGTACTTACGGGTCTGTCTGGTTCTGGTAAGTCAAGTCTTGCCTTTGACACTATATATGCAGAAGGCCAGAGAAGATATATGGAGTCATTATCTTCATATGCAAGGCAATTCTTAGGACAGATGGAAAAGCCGGCGGTAGAGAGCATAGAAGGACTTTCACCAGCTATTTCCATAGACCAGAAGTCAACTAACAGAAATCCACGTTCAACAGTTGGAACTGTTACAGAGATATATGATTATTTCAGATTATTATATGCAAGAATAGGTACACCACATTGTCCTAAGTGTGGCAAAGTAATCAACAAGCAGACTGTAGACCAGATGGTTGATACTATTATGGAGCTTCCAGAAAGAACAAAGATACAGATATTAGCTCCAGTTGTAAGAGGAAGAAAAGGTGAACATAAGAAGCTTTTTGAACAGGCTAAAAAGAGTGGTTATGTAAGAGTTATTGCTGATGGCAATATGTATGAGCTTACAGATGAGATAAATCTTGATAAGAACAAGAAGCATAATATAGAAATTGTTGTTGACCGTCTTGTAGTCAAAGATGGAATTAATAAAAGACTTACAGACTCAATAGAAACAGCACTTAAGCTTGCAGAGGGACTTATGACAGTTGACGTTATAGATGGTGAGCCAATTAACTTTTCACAGAGCTTTTCGTGTCCGGATTGTGGCATAAGCATAGATGAGATAGAGCCAAGAAGCTTTTCATTCAATAATCCATTTGGTGCGTGTCCAGATTGTTACGGACTTGGTTATACAATGAATTTTGATGCAGAGCTTCTTATACCAGATGATTCATTAAGTATCGATGAGGGAGCTATAGTTGGTATGGGATGGCAGTCAGTAAAGGATGAGGGCAGCTTTTCTAGGGCTATTATGAGCGCACTTGCAAAGGAATATAACTTCAGTTTATCAACACCATTTAAGGATTATCCAGATGATATTAAGGATATGATTATAAATGGTACTAATGGCAGAAGTGTTAAAGTGCATTACAAAGGCCAGAGAGGCGTTGGAGAATACGATATAGCATTTGAAGGCCTTATCCATAATATGGAGAAAAGATACAGGGAAACTTACTCAGACAGTGCAAAGCAGCAGTATGAGGAATTCATGCGCATAAGACCTTGTAAATCCTGCCACGGACAGAGATTAAAGTCATCATCTCTTGCTGTTACGATAGCAGATAAGAATATATATCAGATTACAGATATGTCTATTGTTAAGTTAAAGAAGTTCTTAGATGAGCTTGAGCTTACAGACAGACAGAAGTTTATCGGTGCAGAGATACTTAAGGAGATTAAGGCAAGAATACAGTTTCTTATGGATGTAGGACTTGATTATCTTTCATTATCAAGAGCTACAGGTACGCTTTCAGGAGGAGAGGCACAGAGAATAAGACTTGCGACACAGATAGGTTCAGGACTTGTTGGTGTGGCTTATATACTTGATGAGCCAAGTATCGGACTTCACCAGAGAGATAACGACAAGCTGCTTGGGACACTTATACATTTGCGTGACCTTGGTAACTCAGTTATTGTGGTTGAACACGATGAAGATACTATGCGTGCCTCAGATTATATTGTTGATATAGGACCGGGTGCCGGACGTAATGGTGGAGAAGTCGTTGCGACAGGAACAGCAGCTGATATTATGGCATGCAAGGATTCGCTTACAGGTGCATATCTTAGCGGAAGAATCAAGATTCCAGTGCCGGCGAAGAGAAGAAAGCCGACAGGCTGGATAACTGTTAAGGGTGCAAGGGAGAATAATCTTAAAAATATTGATGTTGATATACCACTTGGAGTATTTACATGTGTAACAGGTGTATCGGGTTCAGGAAAGAGCTCCCTTGTGAATGAAATTCTGTATAAGCACCTTGCGAAGTCTTTAAACCGTGCAAGATGTATCGCTGGTGACCATGATGATATTACAGGAATCGAGCAGCTTGATAAGGTTATAGATATTGACCAGTCGCCAATAGGAAGAACTCCACGTTCTAATCCTGCGACATATACGGGCGTATTTGATATGATAAGGGATCTTTTTGCTTCAACAACAGATGCTAAGGAAAGAGGTTATAACAAAGGACGTTTCAGCTTTAATGTAAAGGGAGGACGTTGTGAGGCTTGTTCTGGAGATGGTATTATCAAGATAGAAATGCATTTCCTGCCGGATGTATACGTGCCTTGTGAAGTGTGTGACGGAAAGCGTTATAACAGAGAAACACTTGAAGTTAAGTATAAGGGAAAGAGCATATATGATGTGCTTGATATGACAGTTGAGGATGCAGTTGATTTCTTTGAAAATGTGCCATCAGTCAGAAGAAAAATAGAAACTCTTAATGACGTTGGACTTTCATACATTAAGTTAGGACAGCCATCTACAGAGCTTTCGGGTGGTGAAGCACAGAGAATAAAGCTTGCTACAGAGCTTTCTAAAAGAAGTACAGGAAAGACTATATATATTCTTGATGAACCTACAACAGGACTTCATTTTGCTGATGTCCACAAGCTTGTTGATATACTTCATAAGCTTGCAGAGGGCGGTAACACTGTTGTTGTTATTGAGCATAATCTTGATGTTATCAAAACAGCTGATTATATTATAGATATGGGACCAGAAGGCGGCGACAGAGGTGGTACAGTTATTGCAAAGGGTACACCAGAAGAGGTTGCCAAGGTTAAGAAGTCTTATACGGGACAGTATGTTAAGAAGTATTTATAAGGATGGTGCAGATGACGGCATTGTGGATGAAAGTTCAATGATAGAAGATGTTTAAAGTCTCTAAATTGGCAAATTTGAAAATTGCAGGTGCTGGTCAGCGTTATAAATTATAAAAACATATCTTTTATAGTTACTTTAAATAATATAAAGTGTAAAAATACGACATTTGATTGCTAGGAGAAGAAAAATGGTATCAGGCATTATATTTGATATGGATGGCGTTCTTATAGATTCAGAAAGACAGTCTAATGAGGGCTGGCTATGGGCGGCAGGGCAGCTTGGAGTGGATATGCCCATATGGCTTATAGACAGCTTTAAGGGGGCCCCGGCAGAGCTTTGCTGCAAGTTCTTTGATGATTATTACAAGGGTGTGATAGATTATTGGGAAGCGAAGGAGCTTAGAACACAGCATGTATACAAGATAAGGGAAACAGAAGGTATTCCTGTTAAAAAGGGCGTAAAGGACATATTTGAATATATAAGAAATAATGGATTAAAGTGTGCAGTTGCTACATCAACAAGGCGTGAAAGTGCTGAGAAAACACTTCATGAAATAGGAGTGTGGGATTATCTTGATGCGGTTGTATATGGAGATGAAGTCGAACATGGAAAGCCAGAACCGGATATATTTCTTCGTGCTGCTAAGGCAATAGGCGTAAATCCGTCAGAGGCAGTAGTAGTTGAGGACAGCATTAATGGCATTAAGGCTGGATATGCGGCAGGTATGAGAGTTGTCCATATTCCTGATACAATAGCAATAGATGATGATATCAGGAAGCTTACATATATGGTATGTGATGACCTTAATGGACTTATCGATGTTGTGGAAAGTATTAACAAACCGGCTATTAACAGGAAAAATGTAATCAATACATTTGCAGAGTATGTAAGAAATTACGACCCATCAGATGAAAAGATAAAGCTTAAGATAGATCATACCTACAGAGTAGCAGGAATGTGTCAAAGAATTGCAGAATCATTAGGCTTAAGTGAACCAGATGTGGATATTGCATGGCTTCTTGGAATGTTACACGATATAGGAAGATTTGAGCAGATAAGGCGTTTTGGTACATTTAATGATGTCCAGTCAGTAGACCATGCAGAATTCGGGGCAGATCTGCTGTTTAAGGAAGGTCTTATAAGGAAGTTTGCAGAAGGATATTACGAAGAATGTGAGCTTGCACGTTCAGGGAATGAAGAAGCTGAGCAGATAATAAAAAATAATGAGCACCACAATAAAGATACAGGACTTCTTGAAATGGCAATAAGACAGCATAATAAGTATCGTGTAAAAGAAGACCTCACTGAAAGACAGCGTATGTTTTGTGATATACTGCGTGATGCAGATAAGGTTGACATATTTAAGGTAAATGCAGATATTCCTATGGAGATTATATATGATGTAACAACAGAGGAGCTTAAGAATGGAATTATAACCAAAGAGGTACTTGAGAGCTTTTATAAGAAGGAAACAGTACTTAAAAGTGTAAGAAGGAGTGCAGTTGACCATATAGTAGGGCATATATCACTGCTTTTTGAACTTGTGTATAAAGAAAGTTATAGACAGGCCAAGGAACAAGGTTATGTATATAAACTGCTGGATTTTAAGTCTGATGTACCTGAGATTAATGCAGAATTTGACGATATGAGGAAATATGTAGACGAGTTCCTTATGGAAATATAAAGTTGTATAAATCTGAAATTAAGCGGTATAAGCATACAACAGATTAATAATAGGAGGTTGTGTTGTATGGGATTGTAATAAAGATTGAAGAATATGCTTGTCATTATACTGCTTGTTTACTATAATAAATGTATATATGAGTTGTAGATGTGTTATATATACTGATATATACTTTGAAAGCAATAGGAGAAAATATAAGACAATAAAAGCAGTAAATTACTATACATAAATTGTTATGTAAAATATCCAATTAATATATGTGTGTTATATGTATACATTATAATATTATATATGTATATGTTATATATGTATATGTTATATATGTGCATATTATTTATATATGCACATTGTGTCAGGATATTTTTTATGATTGGCTGATTAAAGTATAGAAATGCATATAAAATATATCTTCAACGCAAACTTATGATTAGGAAAGGGACAATATGAATCAGGAAAAGGTTATAGTTATTGACTTTGGCGGACAGTACAACCAGTTAGTTGCACGTCGTGTCCGTGAATGTAACGTATATTGTGAGATATATTCTTACAAAACACCTCTTGAGCAGATTAAGGCGATGAACCCTAAAGGAATTATCCTTACAGGTGGTCCGAATAGCTGCTATGAAGAAGGTTCACCTACTTGTACTAAAGAGCTTTTTGAACTTGGTGTTCCAGTACTTGGATTATGTTATGGTGCTCAGCTTATGCAGCACGTTCTTGGCGGCAAGGTTGAGAAAGCTCCAGTAAGAGAGTATGGAAAGACAGAGACATTTGTTGATAAGAGCAGTGCTTTATTTGGAGATGTTTCAGAAAAAACTATCGTGTGGATGAGCCATTTTGACTACATTTCACAGGTTGCTCCAGGTTTTAAGATAATTGCACATACAGCAGACTGTCCAGTGGCAGCAGCAGAGTGTTCAGAAAAGAACCTATATGCAATCCAGTTCCATCCAGAAGTTCTTCATACACAGGAAGGTACAAAGATGCTTCACAACTTTGTGCGTGGAGTATGCGGATGTGCTGGAACATGGAAAATGGATGCATTTGTAGAGAATACTATTAGGGAAATACGTGAAAAGGTTGGCAATGGTAAGGTATTACTTGCACTTTCTGGTGGAGTTGATTCATCAGTGGCAGCAGGTCTTCTTTCAAGAGCTATCGGAAAGCAGCTTACATGCGTATTCGTAGACCATGGTCTTCTTCGTAAGAACGAGGGCGATGAGGTTGAAAATGTATTCGGTCCAGAAGGACAGTTTGACCTTAACTTTATAAGGGTAAATGCACAGGAAAGATATTACTCTAAGCTTGCAGGTGTTACTGAACCAGAGGCTAAGAGAAAGATAATCGGTGAAGAGTTCATCCGTGTGTTTGAGGAAGAAGCCAAGAAGATTGGTGCAGTTGACTTCCTTGCACAGGGAACTATATATCCAGACGTTGTAGAGAGTGGACTTGGCGGTGAATCAGCGGTAATCAAGTCACATCACAATGTAGGTGGTCTTCCGGATTTCGTTGATTTCAAGGAGATTATTGAGCCACTCCGCGACTTATTCAAGGATGAAGTACGTAAGGCTGGTCTTGAACTTGGCATACCAGAACATCTTGTGTTCCGTCAGCCATTCCCAGGTCCAGGACTTGGAATAAGAATTATCGGCGAAGTAACAGGCGACAAGGTTCGTATCGTACAGGATGCCGATTACATCTACCGTGAAGAAGTAGACAAGGCAGTAGAAGCCTACAAGAAAGAAAATGGCAAGGCACCAGCCTGGATGCCAAACCAGTACTTTGCAGCCCTCACTAATATGCGTTCAGTTGGTGTTATGGGTGATGAAAGAACTTATGACTACGCAGTTGCACTTCGTGCAGTCAATACAATTGACTTTATGACAGCCGAAAGTGCCGAGATACCATTTGAGGTACTCCAGACAGTTATGAGTAGAATTATAAACGAGGTGCGTGGGGTTAATAGGGTATTCTATGACCTGACTAGTAAGCCACCGGGAACGATTGAGTTCGAATAAATCGAGTTGCTTAAAAAAGCCAGTGTTTATGCGGGTTTCAGCGATTTCG
>ERZ791930.921-NODE-921-length-15870-cov-2.962188_pt1 | contig 15870 bp, 15 predicted proteins | sample MGYA00510128_ERZ791930 | MGnify/ENA primary metagenome ERZ791930 (study PRJEB30046, sample SAMN00792057) | human gut metagenome | study: EMG produced TPA metagenomics assembly of the A metagenome-wide association study of gut microbiota in type 2... | reverse complement strand
AAAATTAAATAATAAATATATATAACATATAAAGTAAATAATAGCAGTATAGTAATAATTGAGGTGAAAATGCAGGTATATATACTATATATAGTTATAGAGTGGTGCAGACAGCTGAAATGGTAGAAGAAGTACAGTCATTGGTTATATAGATAATGGAATACTTTATACTAGATATGTATTTGTACTGCAATTTGTTTTGAAAGGAGTATAAACATGGCTGATGCAAAGAAAAATCAGTTACAAATAATCTATTCTAAGAATTATACTGAAGAAGCGAGTTTGGAAAATAAATATAAAAAAGAAGTAAAAAACTCTGAGCGGGCTATAACTATAAGAGTTACAGAAGAAGAGTTTTGTGATATTACTATAAAATCCAAAGCCGCCGGAATGAGTAAGACGGAGTTTATCAAACAGGCTGTCAAAAACAGTGACATAAAATTTGTAGATTCAGAAATAGTATCTAAAATTGTTGAACTGGACGAGAAGGTTAACCAGTTGAGCTGCAAGGAAAAAGAAGCTGCAAGAGCGGAAGTAAACAGCATCAAAAATAAAATTTTTGCGGGACTGCTGGAAGGATGATATTATGGCTACTTTAAAAATCTTGAACGGAACCTACAGAACTTTGGAAGGCATGATTCAGTATATTGCCGATGACGCAGGACATGATAATGGCGTGCTGTTTTATTCAGCACGAGGAGCTGACCCTTACAGGGCAGCAAGAGATATGCTCAATGTACAGGCGGCATATAATAATCTTGGCGGAAATGAATACGTGCAGGTGATATTATCTCTGGCGGAAGATGAAATAAGCAGCCGGGAAGATACTATACGTTTTCAGCAGGCAGTAAAAGATGTATCTCATCTGCTGTTCAGCCAGTACCAATGCCAGGTAGCTTATGCCATACATGGTAATACCGATAATCTGCACGCACATTTTATAATTAATTCTGTACGTTATGTTGACGGCTATAAATTACAGATTGGCAAGGGTGAGTTATACCGGCTGAAAGCATCGGTAAGCGATATTTTAGATAGTTATGGATTTAGCAGGATTTTAGGGTATCATGCAGCTTAAAAATTGAAACCGCATTGGAGTAATATCCAATGCGGCTAAGTTTTACTTTTAATAAACCATTTTTTAGAGTTATTCGCTTTGTAAAAATATTCTATTAACTAGTCAATGATATCCATGGTTAAGAGTATAAAAACAGCCAGAATCAACAATGATTCTGGCTGTTAGTGTTTTTAGGTTATTTTATAATCAGATTTTGAGTCATTCTTCTGATTTTTTCATATCCGTCATTTTCAGAAGCAATACTGTCGAGATACATCATAGAAAGCTGAGTACCCATATAGTTACGCATTCTGTTAAATTGTTCACCTTCCAAAGCAGCCTGAGACAAGCCGTAATCTTTTGCGGCAATAGTTTTAAGCAGCTTTACTGATTTTTGGCAGGCAGGTCCGCTCAAAACATAGTCATGGTCGCCAAGGCTGACAATATAACCTTCCTGTTTATGTGGAGTAGGCAGGGTATTTTCTTTAGTAATTATACCGATAGCGACAGGGTCTTTACCGGCAATAACAGCGGCAGCAGTAAGGAAGCCTACAACTGCTGCTTCTTCTTTTTGGTTGCCAGGAGTTTGATGAGCGCAAGCTTGAGCTACAATTTCTTCAGCGGGGAAATTACGGTAAATAACTTCGGCTAAACTGAAAATGTGATGCGCACCGGTACCAGCAATTTGATATTCCGTAAGACTGGATTGGTCTTCTTTCCATTGGAAAACAAAAGGTTTGGCAAGATCGTGCAGTGCCTGTGCCGCGATAATGATATCTCTGCTTAGGCTGCTGTTGAATAAATCAATATATGTATTGTAAATACCTTCAGAAATTTTCAGGTTTGCTGCAGTATGTGTTGCCAGACCGCCGGGATAAGCATGATGGCTGGCATAGCCGCTGCCGGGAGCAGAATAGAAGGGCTGAGGCGCAGAGCCTTTATATGGCGGCATAAATTTATCAAGAGGTGTTTTGGCAGTATCAATAAGCCCTAAAGATACTAATTTGTTATAAACTTTTTCTTTTTTACCAGGCATTTGGTATTCCTGCATAAAAGTTGGGTTGGGATTTTTTAATATTTCTACAGTCATACGGCGCAGACTGGTATTTTTAATTGTTGCTGCGCTGTCTAAAATATTTTGATGGCAAATTTGTACTAATTCAGATTCTGCTGCTAATTTTACTGCGTCAGGTAATTGGGAGAAGGGTGTTGCTTTAGCGCGTGCTTTAGCGGCAAAGGATAATTGAGGGACATTTAAAAAAGCTGCCCCGGCAATGGCTCCGGCAGTAATCTGCAAAAAACTTTTTCTGGAAATTACGGTATTTGTTGTAGTCATAATAATCCTCCTTTTATTGACTTGAGTGGAGTATACAATTTATTTATTAGATAAAAATAAACAATAGGTAAAAAAAGTGTAAAGAGAAGGATATTTGATTGGAATTTAACATTGCAGGAAAAACTTAAAGTATTTTTTACTTTTTATTAATGAGTCTTTTACAGTCATTTATTATATTAGGAATGAAAATAAGTGGAGGTGATAAGGATGTTTGGTATTGGTTTTTCTGAAATGCTGATTTTGGCAATTATCGCTTTATTGGTTTTTGGACCTAAACGACTGCCGGAAATTGGCGGCGCTGTTGGTAAAGGAATGAGAGAATTTAAGCAGGCAGTAAATGGCGAAAGTACTGCTGTCAAAGCGCAGGAGAGCACTCCTGTAGCTGTTGCTGCAGTAAAGGTAGAGAATGATAGATGAGCAGTATATCGCAGGTTTATGCGGATGATAATACCGCTGCAGCCAGTATGACCTTTACGGAACACTTGGAAGAATTACGTGCCAGAATTTTTAAAATACTTTTGGCAGTATGTCTGGGAATGGCCGTCAGCTATCTTTATATTGACGAGATTATTACGATAATAACTTCTCCAGCTGGCAAGTTATACTATTTGCGTCCGGCTGAGGCATTTTTTATTTATCTTAAAGTTGGTGTAGTAGCTGGATTGGTATTAGCATCGCCGCTGGTTTTTTATCAGATATGGGCATTTATTATGCCGGCTTTATCTGTAACGCAGAGATTGCGCCTGTGGTTGGTTGTTTTTAGTTCTGTAAGTTTTTTCTTGGCTGGGCTGCTTTTTGCTTATTTCCTGGTTTTGCCATTAGGACTTAAATTTTTCATGGGCTTTGATACCTTTTATGTACAGCCGATGATTTCTATGGAAAGTTATATAGACTTTATCCTGATGCTGATACTGCCTTTCGGCGTAGTGGCGGAAATGCCTTTAGTTTTAACTCTGGCTGCCTGTGCCGGATTAGTTACAAGCCGGCTTTTGACAAAAGTCAGACCTTATGTGATTTTTGGTATTTTTGTTTTAGCTGCAATTATAACTCCGCCGGATGTTGTTTCACAGCTTTTACTGGCACTGCCCATGATTGGCTTATATGAAGCAGGTCTTTTGTTTATTAGACATATATTGCGTAAATAATATATTTAACGCTTATTTAACTAAATATACAGCAGTTTTTTTACACAAAGATTGTAAAATAGCGCTGTAGAATTAAATAAATTTTTTAGTGAAGGGATGATGATTGTGAATTTTTTAAGTAAGAAAAAAGCAATGCTGGCAGCTGCCGTATTAAGTATGTCCTGTGTTGTAGGCTTCCATAACAACAGTGAAGCAGCTGGATATATGGCTCCACAGGAAAATACTATTAAAGTTCTGCCTATTGATAATGCTAAATTTGTACAGGGACAGATTTTTGACTTTGCTGTAGAAATAAAAAATGGCAGTTCTGATATGAATGTAACTGTTAATGGTAAAGAAGCTTCTAAATTTTTTGGTAAGGATTCTGTAAGAAAAATGGAGGGTAATACCGCTGTTTATAGAATTGATGACGTAAGCTTCCCTAAAGCTGGTAATATTACTATTGAAGTTAAGGACGGCGCAAATGAACGCAGTGCAAGCTATACTGTAACTAATGAAAAATCTAAAAAACGCGCTAAAAATGTTATCCTTTTTGTTGGTGACGGCATGAGCCTGCAGGCAAGACAAATTGCCCGTATTTTATCTAAGGGTATTACTGAGGGTCGTTACAATGATTTGCTGAACATGGAAAAAATGGATAATGTAGCAGTAGTGACTACCTCCGGCTATGATGCTATTGTAACTGACTCTGCAAACAGCGCATCTGCTTATGCTACCGGTCATAAATCCGTGGTGAATGCTATGGGCGTTTATGAAGACTGCACTAAAGACCCGTTTGATGATCCGAAAGTAGAAAACATTATCGAACTGGTAAAACGTACTCGTGGTATGGCAACCGGTATTGTTTCTACCTCTAATATTACTGATGCTACTCCAGCGGCAATGGTTTCTCATACTCGCCGTAGAGCAGAACAGAATTTCATTGCTCAAACTATGTTAGAAGATAAACATCGTCCGGATGTAATTCTTGGCGGCGGTTCCAGACATTTTATTCCCATGGATGTGCCCGGCTCCAAACGTAAAGATAATGTTGATGTTATCAAATCTTTTGAAGATTTAGGTTACTCCTTCTCCGGCACCAAGACTGAGCTGGAAAATACTCCGGAATCTGCTGATAAGCTGTTGGGCCTGTATCAGCTGGATAATATGAATGTTTATATCGACCGCGCAGTAATTAAAAATCCGAAAGTGCTGAAAGGATTTAACGATCAGCCGGGTTTGGTTGAAATGACAGAAAAAGCTATTGATACTCTCAGCAAAAATGATAATGGCTTCTTCCTGATGGTTGAAGGCGCATGTGTTGATAAACAGCTGCATGTACTGGACTGGCAGCGTGCTGCTTACGATAATATCGAACTTGATAAAGCTGTTGGCGTAGCTCAAAAATTTGCTGCTCAAAACGATGATACCTTGATTGTTGTAGTTGCTGACCATGCTCATGGTGCAAGCATTACCGGTACTTATCATGAATTGGATGGTAAAACCGGCCGTGAAGCAGTAAGAACCTATGCTGATTCCAAGTGGCCTACTTTTGAAGATGCTGATGGCGATGGCTTCCCGGATAATCCGGATCCGGCTGTAACCTTGGCAGTACAGTTTGCAAATCACCCTGACTGCAATATAGACTACAGATTTAAAGATGTTCCGACTCCGCCGGCAATTATGGGTAAGGACGGCAAAGCTATTGCTAATCCGTTGACTAAAGGTGAGTTCTATGCTGGTAATATTCCTGCTAAAGCTGACCAGGAAGTACATGCTGCTGACGATGTTATCCTGACTGCGCAAGGTCCTGGCGCTGATTATTTCAAAGGTACCATGGATAATACAGAGGTATTCTTCGGCATCGTAAGAGCTCTGGGTATCGACGGCAACAAAAATAAAAAATAATTTGAGGTGGCAGTATGCTTAGTAAAATTGCAAAAATTTTATTAATGCTTCTGCTGATAGCTCCTATAAATGTTGAAAGAACGGTTCCTTTTGCGGAACCGTTCTTTAATGTATGTGGGAGGGCAGAAGCGTTTTGGGGACAGACGGTGGAACTAGGTTTTGACGATTTATATTCTTCCGTATCTTCGCGAGGAGTTGTGCTGTCTGATAAGCTGCGCAGCAATGAGGGGAATAGTGTAAGTATGGTTGGATTTATGGCCCCGCCGCTGACACCGACAATAAACTTTTTTGTACTGACCAGAGAGCCGATGTCTATTTGTCCTTTTTGCGGCAGTGATGCCGACTGGCCTGCGGATATTGTTGTAGTAAAGCTCGATGAACCTGTAACGGCTTTACCGTTTGATAGTCCTATTAAGGTTACAGGCACATTGGAACTGGGAACAGAAGTTGATGCTGAAACTGGCTTTGTAAGTTTAGTGCGTATCAAAGCAGACAATTTGGAGGCTTTGTAATGTCGCTGTTAGAGATTATTGATTTAGAAAAAACTTTTTATACTCCTGATAATAAGGTAAGTGCTCATATTGAGATTCCAAAGTTAAATCTGGAGCAGGGAGAAGCAATGGTTTTAGAAGGACCGAGCGGCAGTGGTAAAACTACGGTGCTGCACATGATTTCAGGACTTTTAAAACCGGACAAAGGAAGAATTGTCTTTGCGGGGACAGATGTTGCCAAGATGTCGGCAGAAGAACGTGACAGGTGGCGTGGCAGTAATATCGGCTATGTATTTCAAAAACTGAATCTGCTGTCTGCGCTGACTGTAGAAGAGAATATTCTTTTGGCAGGAAAATGGAATACTAAGACAGCAGATGCCGAGCTGATAAAGAACAGAATGCATGCTTTACTGGATTATGTCGGCTTAGCAAGCAAAGCAAAATTGTTTCCTGATAAGCTTAGCATTGGTGAACAGCAGCGTGTAGCGGTTGTTCGTGCGCTGTTATACAAGCCTAAAATGATTTTAGCCGATGAACCTACGGCAAGTCTGGACAAAGTTAACAGTGAAAAGGTTTTACAGCTTTTATTAGGATTATGCAAAGAAAATAATGTAGCTTTAATGCTCTGTACCCATGATGAAGCTGTAAAAAATAAATTTGCTAAACGATACAATGTAAGAAAGGAATCTTACAATGAGTGAAATATTATTAATAAGGAGACTGCTGGCAGGCAGACCCTTACAGAATCTTTTGGCTGTTATTGTCATGGCTGTCAGTGTAGCGTTAGCGATTGGAATGCTTTTAATGTCTGCTGGATTACATGGCAGCTTAGTCCAGGCTGGAAAAAACTTTCCGATGATTATGGGTGCTAAAGGAAGTCCTAATCAGCTAGTCTTAAATAGCGTGTTTTTGAAAGATCAGCCTATTGGTAATTTCAGTTATGCCAAAGTGCTTGAGTTAAGAAAAAACAGGAATGTTGAGCAGGCGATACCTTTAGGATTTGGCGACAATTACAGGGGATTTCGTCTTGTTGGTACGGAAAAAGAAATTTTTTCGTTTCATGGGATAGAAAAAGGCAGTAACAACTGGCTGCAATTATCTGAAGGAAGAGTTTTTGAACAACCATTTGAAGCAGTTATTGGTGCAGAAACAGCTGCCAAAACAGGACTGAAAATAGGTGATACGTTTGCATCTGTACATGGTGTAACGGCAACAGCTAACAGTAAGTCTCATAGCGAAAAATATAAAGTTGTTGGTATTTTAAAGCCGGTACAGGGGCCATATGACAGTGCTGTATTTGTAAGCATGGAAAGTATCTGGCATCAGCATAATCATAGCAGTATTAATAAAACACAAGATAAAACGCAGCAGGAAGTAACTTCTGTTCTGATAAGGCCATCCGGTTATGCACAGTCCATGCAACTGGCTGCGCAATACAGCAAAGACAGAGATGTACAGATTATCTTTCCGTCTAAGACGATTATTGAATTATTTTCTGTTATCGGCAACATTGAAAAAGTAATGCAGATTTTTACAGCAGCAGTCTTACTCATGGCTTTATTGATTATTGGAAGCTCACTGTATTGGTTTGTTGTGGGAAGTGCTTACGAACAAGGAATTATGCGTTCTTTAGGGGCGACCGCTAAACAAATTATGTATTTGTATTTTAAGCTTGGCATAACACTTGTCAGCATTGGTACTTTACTGGGATTAGTACTGGGGCATGGTGTATTTCAATTTGTCAGCTATCTTTTACAGGAAAAAGTGGGCTTGTATATGCAGGTTGGTTTCATACCAGAAGAAGCTGTATTACTGGCAGCTGTATTTGTTTTTGGTGCAGTATGCAGTATCATTCCGGCATATCTTTCTGGTCGTAAAGATATAGTAGAATCTTTATAAGATAAATTTATTATCATCGGGCAGAGAAGTCTTACTTCTCAATAAACCATTTACCTTCTTCGTCCCAAATAGCTATTTCTTTGCCGTAGATTTTACAGATATATCTAGTGCCTATACCGCCACATCTTAGTGCGGCAGCCTGCCTTACATCCAGTACCTTATCAATAGAGAATTTGCGGCCGTCATCCCAAAGTATCATCTTTGGAACAGCACGGCCGTCTTTTTTATGTTCAACGATAATATCAAGTTCTATTTTCTTAGCCATTACAAGCACCTCTCAGCGGAAAAAAGAAACAGGATGTATAGTATGATCCTCTTTGGGATTAAAGCCTGTCAGCTTGCTGTCCAGCAGGTAAGATGCCTTAATTACCGCCGCATGGCCAAACCGTCTGCGCAGGCAGTCTATCGTATGAGCAAGGTTTTCCTGAGCTAGAAGCTTCTCATTATCTTCAAACAGCGACAGCTCCACATAATCCTTCTCCGTAACCAGGTCGATAGCACGCAGACTGATACTGCGTATAGGTCTTGGCCATGTATAGAAGCCAGTAAATAACTCCATAGCAGCTTTTAAAATATCATCACTAAGGTAGGTAGCCTTAGTGATTTTCTTTTGCCTGGAGAAAGAATACAGCATATTATCACGCACATGAATCTGGATGCCGGTAGCCTTCAGACCATAATCACGCAGACGTGCGGCAATAGACTCAGCCAGTACAGTAAACACCAGCCTTACATCCTCATTATCTGTTAAATCCCTGGGACAGGTAGTACCATTGCCGATACTTTTGACAGCGGCAGACTCATTAATTTTGCGTACAGGGGAGGTATCACGGCCATTAGCAAACAACCATAGAACATCGCCCCATTTACCTAAAACAGAATGCAGAACTTCCGTATCACATGTGGCAAGATTACCGATAGTCATAACACCGATATTATGCAGCTTTTTAAGTGTAGATTTGCCGACATACAGCAAATCCTCAATCGGCAAAGGCCAGACAATAGTTTTATACCTATCTTTCGGAATAATAGTTACAGCATCAGGTTTTTTCAAATCAGAGCCGAGCTTGGCGAAAATCTTATTGAACGAAACACCTATACTGGCAGTAATACCCAGCTCTTCACGGATACGTAATCTTATAGAATTAGCAATACTGCTGCCATCCCCAAAGAGAGCGGCAGAACCACTGACATCAATCCAGTTCTCGTCAATACCGAAAGGCTCTACTTGGTCAGTATAATCATAGAGAATCTTACGGGCTAAACGGGAAAACTTAAGATACTTGCGAAAATCCGGCGGAACAGTAACAAGATTAGGAGCTTTAAGCTGTGCCTGCCAGATAGCTTCACCAGTTTTAACACCTAACTTCTTAGCCAGCATGTTCTTAGCGAGGATGATACCATGTCTGTTAGCCGGATCACCAGCAACAGCGACAGGAAGATGTCTGATCTCAGGACGATACAGACATTCTACGGAAGCATAGAAGTTGTTCATATCCACATGGAGAATAGTTCGACTCATCTTATCACCTCACTAAAACGAACACAAGTTTTAAAGAAAGTATACTATGTTCGATAAAATAAAGCAAGATGAATTTGTTACATTACTTACTAGTTTTAACATTTAGTTACTTTAAAATATTATAAATAAAATGTCAAAAATTTTTATAACTTTGGTTATTATTGATTAAACGCCTAATAAATGCTAAAATTGAGCCATAATTATGTTCATATATAGCCAAGGAGACGATAAATATGGTATTTGCAGATATTATTAAACAGACTAGACAACGATTGTTTTTTTCACAAGAGGCTTTTGCTAGAGAGATTAATGTAAATTTGACAACGGTAAGTCGTTGGGAAACTGGTAAAAGTAAGCCGAATATGTCTACAATGAGACAAATTAAAGAATTTTGCTCAAAATATAATGTTGATTACATTCCTCTTGAAAACAGTTGGCTTGCTTTTAAGCAGGAGAAGTAGTCATGGAACAGGAGAATAATATACATAACCAGATGTATAGTAAGAGTTATAATTTTATAGACTTATTTGCAGGAGCTGGGGGATTATCTGAAGGATTTGTTCAAGCTGGATTTAATCCTATTGCCCATGTAGAGATGAATGCATTTGCTGCTCAGACACTAATTACGCGTAGTGCTTATTATTATTTGAAGCAAATAAATCGGTTGGAGATTTATTATCGATATTTACGTGGTGAAATTACTCGTGAAGATTTTCTTAAGATAATTCCAAATCGTATTGTTAAAACTGTTATTTGTGAAACAATGTCTGATAATACACTTCCTATAATTTTTAAAACAATAGATGGCATTATGAAGATACGTAATATTCAGAATGTAGATGTAGTAGTTGGTGGGCCACCTTGTCAAGCATATTCATTAGTGGGACGGGCACAAAGTAGCCATATGAGCCGACCTATGTCCGAAGATCCGAGAAACGAACTTTATAAGCTATATGCACGATTCTTAAAGCGGTATCAACCAAAGATGTTTGTCTTTGAGAATGTAATGGGAATTTCGTCTGCGAATAATGGGATAACTTTTAAGAATTTAACTAAATATCTTCGTAGAGTTGGTTATGAAATCGAATGTAATGAGCAGAATTCAAAAGATTTTGGCGTTTTACAGAATCGGCGTAGAATGATAATAGTTGGATGGCTAAAAAATAGTGGAATGCAATATCCTATATTCTTGAAGAAAGAGATAGGATGTACGGTAAACGACTTGTTAGCTGATCTTCCTAAATTAACACCTGGTATTGGCTCAAATGAGTATCGAACAAATGTATGGAGCCAGTGTGTGACAGATCTTGGTATACGTACTTTGTATGATGTGCTGACCCTTCATAATAGCCGCCCTAATAAAGAGAGAGATATTCAAATCTATAAAAGAGCTATAAAGTTATGGAACGATGGGCATAAGCGTTTAAATTATAATGACTTGCCAGAAGAGCTAAAAACACATAGAAATAGGCATTCATTTGTTGACAGATTCAAAGTTGTTGAGGGTGATGAACAGTGCTGTCATACTATTCTTGCGCATCTTTCTAAAGATGGACATTATTTTATTCATCCAGACATAGATCAGCATCGTTCTATAACGGTTAGAGAAGCTGCTCGTATTCAATCATTTCCTGATAGTTATTTTTTTGAAGGACCAAGGACTGCACAGTTTATTCAAGTAGGAAATGCAGTTCCACCTCTCATGGCAAAGGAAATTGCATTAGGAATATCTGAGCAACTAGGTAAAAAGCAGGTGTAATAGGTATGGGAAGAAACTTACTTTTAGAACAATATGGAAAATTCAAAAAATTAGAATTAGAAGAGTCTCCTTTTCGCTGTTTATTGGATACTAATATTGAAATTAATCCTCATCAAATTAATGCATTTTGTGCCGCAATCCAAGCTTTGAAAACTGGAGGTATTGTTCTTGCTGATGAAGTTGGTCTCGGTAAAACTATTGAAGCAGGTCTTACTCTTAAATATGTATTGCATTCAGGTGCAAAACGTGTCTTAATTGCTCTTCCGGCAACTTTACGAAAACAATGGGAAATTGAACTGGAAGAAAAATTTGGATTGAAGTCTACGATTTTGGATAGATTCACAGTAGAAAGTGAACCTTTAGTTTGGAAGGCTTTGTTGGAAGATAAAAGAAAAGTACAAATTATATTAACTTCTTATGATTATTCTTCGAAACTAATGAAACGATTCCCCAGTATTAAGTGGGATTTTATTATTATTGATGAAGCTCATAATCTTCGTAATGTTTTTCATGGAACAAAACGTGCAAAGAGACTTTATGATATTTCTCAAGGTATACCAAAGCTTTTACTTACAGCCACTCCACTACAAAATGCTTTATCAGATCTTCATGGGTTAATTTCATTTATTGACCCTCGTATTTTTGGAAGTGAAAAGATATTTAGTAAAAGATTTATTGAGGGAGAGGACTATAACGAGCTGAAAAGAGAATTGGCACCTGTTTTATACAGAACACTTAGGCGAGATGTTGGAAAATATATGGAATTTAAAAAAAGAGAATGTCGAACAATTGATTTTGTTCTTTCTACTGATGAAGTCGAATTGTATATGCGTGTAAATAACTTTTTAAAGCGCAACATTCTTTATTCCATACCAAGTGCTAATAGGAGATTGATTATACTAGTTATCAGGAAGCTCCTTGCATCGTCAAGTTATGCTTTGATTGAGACATTCGAGGTGTTGAAGAGTAGACTTGTAAAATTATACGAAGGAACAAAATCAGCAAATGCCCAAGATGGTTTTGATTTATTTTGGGAATTTGTTGAAGATGAAATTGATGAGTCTGGTTTTGATGAGATAGATGATGAGACTACAGTTTTTAAAAAGCAGCAAATACAAGCTGAAATTGATGAGGTTAATGCGATTATAGAGACAGCAAGCCATATTCAAAGTAATGCTAAGATGAAAGCTTTGAAAACTGCTATTCATACGGCTTTTGAATATCAAGAAAAGCAGGGGATTCCTCAAAAAATTGTGGTATTTACTGAATCAAAGCGAACTCAGAAATATATTGCTTCTGAGTTACGTAAGGACGGATTTGATGAGGACGATATTCTTTTGTTTAATGGTGACTTCAACGATACAATGACTAAAGAAATTTATCGTGCATGGAAGGTGAAAAACTTCGGCAAGATTAATTATGGTCGTGGAATAGAATATAAACATGCTATTGTTGATTATTTTAAGGGAAATTCTAAAATACTAATTGTGACTGATGCAGGTTCTGAAGGTTTGAATCTTCAATTTTGCAATACAGTTATCAATTACGACCTACCTTGGAATCCGCAGAAAATTGAGCAGAGAATAGGTCGTTGTCATCGTTATGGGCAAAAGTATAATGTTGTTGCAATAAACCTTTTGAATACAGGAAATGAAGCTGACAGACGTGTCTATGATATTTTGTCAAGAAAGTTTGAGTTGTTTGATGGGGTATTTGGCGCCTCTGATATTGCATTAGGAGCACTGGAATCAGGAAACAGTTTTGAAAAAACAATTCTTGATATTTATCAAAATTGCGGTACTAAGTCAGAGTTTAAAAAGGCATTTGATAAGTTGAATCGCCAACTGGATGCTAGACGTAATAAAAAAGTTATTCAGTTACGTTCGATTTTAATGACGGAAAACAGTGTTGCAAAGGGAGTTGCTCTTGATAAGACAAAAAAAGATATAGATAGATATTTACAAGAAGTTGACTACTGGTCTAAAATTGCTGATCCTGAAATACAAGGTGATACTTGTTATTGGAGAATTGATAATTGGGGTGGGCAAACATTTGGTTCTCATGGAATTTTATTTGTTGGTGCTTTTTGCAATTCTAACTGTAAAATGTTATTTCCAGTTTTGTTGCTTTGTGATGAGCAAGGAAAGTATATTAATTTTACTGAGAATGACATTGTTAACGCACTTGAATCAATTGATGATGATGATGTTAGATACTTTAAGCCAACAGATGAAGAAATGGCTAAATATAGAGATGTTTATGATACTCTGGTTCAAGAGATGTTAGTCAAGTATCAAGCGATGTCTAAACCTGTGATGGATTATAATAGACGCAAAGTAGAGAATTGGGCCAATATTCAGCAAGAACAGTTAAACATTCAGATTACTGAGATGAAAAAGGAAATTGAAGAGCTGTTGGCTCAATCGACAGCGGCAAAGAACTTTTTTCAAAAGATGGATATTCGCAAAAAAGTTGATGAGAAAAAGAAACAGCTTCATAAGGTGCAAGCTACCTTCCATCAAAAGGTATCGTCTATACAAGCAGAGGCAGAAAGAGAAATAGCTTATTTCAATAAGCAATTCGATATTCAGCCAATTTTATTTGTCAATGTCGTGCTAAAGTTCTGATAGAAAGATCGGAGACACAGTTATGGAACGTAAAGGAAAATTGGAATTAACTTGGGTTGGAAAATATGATGATAATGTTATTGAGCCTCGTATTTTAATTGAGAATCATGAAAAATCGTATGGAGACTCAAATAGTGAAAATATGTTAATTCACGGTGATAATTTAATTGCTCTACAAGCACTTCAGCAGGATTTTCATGGATCGATAAAGTGTATCTACATCGATCCCCCATATAATACAGGTAGCGCACTTGTTGGGCAGAAGTACGACGATAATTTGGAGCATAGTACTTGGTTGACCTTGATGAGGAGTAGGCTTGTACTGCTAAGGGAATTACTTTGCGAGGAAGGAACTATATGGATTCAGATTGATGATGAAGAGCAAGCATACTTAAAGGTGCTTTGTGACGAGGTTTTCGGACGAGGAAACTTCGTTAATATGATTTCTGTTAATATGAAGAATATTGCTGGCGTTTCTGGTGGTGGAGAGGATAAGCGACTCAAGAAGAATTGTGAGTATATTCTTATTTACGCTAAGGATTATTCCTTACTACCGCTTTTCAATGGCCCTTACACATATACGGAAATTTCTGACTTAGTGCAACAATATGCCGAAGAAGGAAAAAGCTGGAAATATACTTCAGTCTTGGTTGAGCCAGGTGAAAAGGAATATTATGGATCAACTGTTGATGGAGACGGAAATGAAATTAAAGTGTACTTACGCAAAAATCCTGTAATGATGTCTATAAAACAGGTTGCAACAAGAGATGGTATCACAGAAAAAGAAGCCTATCAAAAATATGGCATCTCTATATTCCAGACTACGAATTCGCAGAGTTCCATTCGTACAAGGGTAATGGAATATCGAGCCGAAAAAGGAATAAGTGAGGACTTGATTTCTATTGAATATGTTCCTCGTACAGGAAAAAATCGTGGCATTGTTTATGAACAGTTCTATAAGGGTGATAAGTGTAGATTATTTGTTTGGCTGAAAGATACATCAGAAGTCATTGATGGTGAGTTGTTCAAGAAAGATCTGCAAGGTACCTACTGGGATATGAATGCTTGGATGAAAAATCTTACCAAGGAAGGATCCGTCGAATTTGGTAACGGGAAAAAGCCAGAACAGCTAATCAGGCAAATTTTTGAAATGACCACTGAACCAGGAGACTGGGTTCTAGATTCTTTCTTGGGTTCTGGAACTACAGCTGCGGTTGCAACTAAGATGGGGCGAAAATGGGTTGGAATTGAACTTAGAAATCATGCATACACTCATTGCAAGGTTCGACTTGATAGAGTTGTCAGTGGTGAAGATGCTGGAGGTATTACAAAAGCTGTGGGTTGGGAAGGTGGAAGCGGCTATCATTTTTATGAACTTGCACCGAGTCTTCTTGTCAAAAATGAGCATTTACCAATTTATCAAATAAATCCTGAGTATACCTTTGAAATGCTGTGTGAAGCTATTTGTAAAATCGAAGGATTTAGATATAGACCAAAAGGGATATATCATGGACACTCATCTGAAAAACGGTTCATTCATATTACGAAAGAATTTGTAAATGCTGAGTACATTCGTTCTATTTCTACTACTCTTGGTGAAGATCAATCACTACTGGTGTATAGCACAAAGGTTCAGTCTGATTTGAGACTTCCAGATAATATTGAAGTTAAACGTATTCCAAAGGATTTGTTGAATAAGTGTACATTTGAAAGTGAGGTGCGATAGATGGCAGATATTGTTACTAGGATTGGATATGCTATGAGCCTTCGTAAGCCTCAACAGGAAGCACTTTCCTATTTGGATGCAATAACTACTCACTGTGATTATAAGAGAGATACTAAGGTATCAATTGAAACTATTGCAACAGAATATTGTGAAAAGCAACGTAAAATAAAAGTTGATGATAAATTTGATTTTCCATCTTTTTGTTATGCTATGGCGACCGGCATAGGCAAAACACGACTCATGGGTGCAAGTATTTACTATCTTTACAAGACTAAGGGATATCGACATTTCTTTATTCTGACACCTGGCAATACTGTTTATGAAAAACTTCGGAAAGAGTCTAATCCGAATCATCCGAAGTATATTTTTAAGGGATTAGAATCAGAAATGGGTCGTCCTAAAGTATACGATGGTGAAAACT
>ERZ791930.912-NODE-912-length-15991-cov-3.400414_pt1 | contig 15991 bp, 15 predicted proteins | sample MGYA00510128_ERZ791930 | MGnify/ENA primary metagenome ERZ791930 (study PRJEB30046, sample SAMN00792057) | human gut metagenome | study: EMG produced TPA metagenomics assembly of the A metagenome-wide association study of gut microbiota in type 2... | reverse complement strand
ATGAAATTCCACATAATGAATCTCATCTAACTGGCATAATGTTTCCACAATTGCTGCACGGGACAATGTCTCTTCCACGCCGCTTCTCTCATAATACGCGGCAGAAAAAGAAATTGACATCTGATGATTTTTCATTTCAAAATCTAATACATCTACATTTTCACTAATCGGACTCTTTAGGTTGGCATCCTCCCCCGTAGTCTGAAGCTGTTTTAATAAATCGGCAACAACTGCGTTCGTATCCTTTTTTTCATGAGGAGATTCCATCGTCCCTTCTACAAGTCCTGTCATATCCTGATTCAGATAATAAACCAAATATGAATCCATTTTCTCTTTACTTTTGCCACAAGAAAATAAAATCCCCGCCGCCATAATAAGAAACATGGAAATTATAATCTTTTTCATAGCAGCCTCCTATTCCGAATACATCAGAGGAATTCGTACGGCAAACGTAGTTCCCTGTTGTTCTATACTGTGAACTTTAATTGAGCCACGGTGCAATAAAATTGCATTTCTCGTAATTGCAAGTCCTAAGCCGTTTCCACCGGTTTCTCTGGAACGTGCCTTATCCACACGGTAAAAACGCTCGAAAATACTATCCTGCAATTCTTCCGGAATACCAACCCCGGAATCCGATACCTTCAAATAAAAGAATTTATGGTCTGCATTCAAAGAAACACGAACCCAGCCATTATCGTAATTATACTTAATCGCATTTTCAATCAGATTACGAAATGCCATAGCCAATTTTACTTCATCCACCTGTGCTGTAACAGAACGAACACTTTCAAAAATCATCTCAATATTCCGCTTATCCGCAATCGGCTGAAGCTGTTTCAAAATTGCTTCCAGAAATTCATTAATATTGACCTCGGAAATATTGACTTCTGAGGCATTTTTATCCATTTTTACGAGGGTAAGCAAATCATTGATAATTTTATTCATTCGCTCCAATTCTTCATTAATGTCCACCATAAATTCCTGATAAAGTTCAACCGGAACATTTTCCTGTCCAATCAAAGATTCTGCTAAAACTTTAACCGACGTAATCGGTGTCTTCAACTCATGTGAGACATTCGACACAAATTCCTGTCTTGCATCTTCCAGATTCTGCAGCACACTAAGCATTGAATTAAATTTATCCGAAATATCCTCTGCTTCCGAATATCCGGTTATCTGCATCGTCTCATTAAAATCACCGGAAGAAATCATCGCAATCGAGCCGGCTACTTCCTTCATAGGCATTACAACCTGACCGGAATACAAAACAGAAATCACAAGAATAATAAGTCCAAGCACCAATACGAGCGTAATTGCAATCGACTGCATCGAATCATACAGAGTGTTCACACTGTTCAGCGAAAAATTCATTACGACAACACCATCAATCGAATTGCTCTCCGGATTATGCACCGGAAGAACCAGTTCTACCATGTTTTCACTCTGGCTTACAAATTTGCTGTCTGCACCGTTGACACACCGGACAACTTCCTCCAAAAGAATCACTTTACCTTCTTCTAACCCATATGTGTCACGGGTTACATTCAAATCAGAATCCGCAATCAAAATACGGCCTCCAAAAATATCCGCAACCTGTGTCAGTTCAGAATCTACTTCTGCCCCTGAATCGCTGGTAAAATAGGCAGAAGAAACAACAAGGTTACATATAATGGAACCTCGTGTCTGCAATTCATTAATACGTTGTGAAATAGCCTTTGCCCGATATGTATTGATAAAAATCAATGTAAATACAACGAGCGGAATGATTCCTATCAGAATCAATACAGCCATGCTTTGTGCCCGCAGGCTTTTAAAAGCTTGAATTTTACTCTTTATTCTCGAAATAATAACCAACACCCCATTTTGTATGTATAAATGCCGGATCACTTGGTGTCTCTTCTATTTTTTCACGAAGTCTTCGGATATGAACATCCACGGTTCTTGCATCCCCCGGATATGCAGCTCCCCATACTTCATGAAGCAGATTATCCCTGCTGTAAATCTTTTTCGGATTACGAACCAAAAGACTCAATAATTCATACTCACGCGTTGTCAGACTAATTTCCTTATCCTTGATATAAACACGTTTACCCATCGAATCCACCTTAAGGCTTCCATAAACTTCCAGTCCATCGGATTCTTTTTGATTTTTCTTACTGCTTCGTCGAATAATCGCCTTAATTCTCGCCTTAACCTCTAAAATATTAAATGGTTTCGTAATGTAATCATCGGCTCCATATTCGAGTCCAAGGATCTTATCCATGTCGTCGCCTTTTGCTGTAAGCATAATAATCGGAACATCTGAAAATTCCCGAATCTGCTGACAAACTTCAAACCCTGACATCTTTGGTAACATCACATCTAACAAAATAATATCATATTTTTTTTCGTGAGCCGCCTCTAAAGCACTCTCTCCATCATATGCATAGTCCACTTCCATTCCATCCTGCTCTAAGCTGAAACGGATTCCTTTTACAATTAATTTTTCATCATCCACTACTAAGACTTTTTTTGCCATCTGCTCTGCCTCCACAAATTTTACAGTTATACTGTAATATCATCCTTGATTTTTCCGAACACTCCTTCTTTAATTCCGGTAATGTTCATAATGTCCTCAATTTTCTTAAACGCACCGTTTTTTTCCCGGTAGGAAATAATCTGTGCTGCTTTGGATTCCCCTATCCCGCTTAATTTCATCAGTTGTTCTGCGGAAGCGGTATTCAGATTAATTTTACCCGCTTCATCCGCTGATGACATTCCGTGGGAACTTTGTTCCTCTTGCGCGGCTTCCCTTTTCCTCTTCTTTTCAATCGTAAGTTGTGTTCCATCCTTGACAACCTCTGCTAAATTAACAGAAAGTTTATCTGCTTTTTTGGTAAAGCCACCTGCTTTTTCCACAACATCGATAAAATGAGGTTCTTTTGCAAAAGTATATACTCCCGGATTCTTCACTTCGCCACATATGTAAATATACACCACAGCTTCTGTTTTTGAATCCGATGTTTCTTTTTTACCCTTTGTTTCTCCTGACCGGTCAGCAAACGATTCCGTCACAACTGCTTCTTTTTTAGAACTGGCATTTAGCGAAAAATACAAAACACCGCATAAAAAGAAAGCTCCAATCAAAAGAACCATTTTTAACTTATTTTTGTTATCTTTCATCACTCTTTCCTTTCTGGCCGGAAAAAAAGAGTGCTACTTAACTATTTTACCAATGTTATTCCATTTTTACAATGGCAAATTTACTTATTTTTTACTTCCACTTGAAAATGGCAATTCCAGCAACAATCGCAGCTACACCAATACACTTTCTCCACTCAAACGGCTGTTTATCAATCCCAAACAGCCCAAAAAGTTCAATCAGATACGACATGACGATCTGAACCGACACAATAAACATCGCAGAACGGGCAGGACCAATCGCATTAATGCTGTAAATTACCGTATAAGTAATAAAAGCTCCCAGTGCTCCACCTAACAGCATATATTTAGGTGAAACATGCCACAAACTACTGATTGCACCATCTCTTCCGGTAATAAACCAAGCCAGTACACAGACAACAAATGCACTAATCTGTACAAATGCAGATGACAGCCAGATACTCGTCTGTTTGGTCACTTCCGCATTAAATACACCCTGTACACTCATAATGGCCCCTGAAATGGCAGCCACTAAAATTCCCAACATAAAAGCACCTCCTTAGTAACTTCACGGTAAACGATTCTACCGTAAAGTCTTCCCAAGAAAGGTGCAATTATTCATCCATTTTTAATCATCCAGTACAGAATCTAAAATCGCAATCATTTTATCCACATCGCTTTTTTCAATAATAAGCGGCGGAATAAAACGAATGACATTTGCGCCTGCGCTCATAAAAATGACGCCTTTTTCCAATGCCTTTGTAATATAAGGACCGGCAGGAACGGAAAGTTCCAAGCCACGCATCAGTCCCATACCACGTGTCTCAACAGCAATTTCTTTTTTCTCCACCAATTTCTGTAGACATTCACTAAGATACTCGCCAACTTCTTCTACATGGTTTGGAATTTCTCTCTTTTCAAAAATTTCCAGTGTCTTTGCCACCGCTGCGCAGGCAAGTGGATTCCCGCCAAATGTTGTACCATGATCTCCCGGCACAAGGCACTTAGCCACTTCTTCTTTTGCCGCAATTGCACCTACGGTAATACCATTTCCGATTCCCTTTGCCATCGTCACAATATCCGGTACAATATTATATTTCTGGTACGCAAACATCTTACCGGAACGTCCCATACCACACTGAATTTCATCACAAATCATAACGATATCATTTTCATCACACAATTTACGGATTCCCTGTAAAAATTCAGCGTTTGCAGGGTAAATTCCACCTTCGCCCTGAACGGCTTCCACAATGATGGCATATGTATTTTCTGTAACCGCTGCTTTTACACTCTCGAAATCGTTGTAATCAGCAAATGTAACACCCTGTAACATCGGTTCAAAAGGCTCTCTGTATTTTGCCGTACCGGTAACGGACAATGCTCCCATGCTTCGTCCGTGAAATGCTTTATTCATCGAGATAATCTCATGACGATTTTCATGCCCCTGCATAATGGCATATTTTCGTGCCATTTTCAAAGCGCCCTCATTGGCTTCCGTACCGCTGTTTGCCATAAATACACGGTCAAGTCCGGTTGCCTTTGCAAGACCTTTCGCTGCCTGCAATAATGGCTCCGAATAAAAATAGTTAGAAAAATGAATTCCTTTATCAATCTGTGTTTTCAAAGCATCTGTGTATTCCTTATCTCCATAGCCCAATGCACAAACGGCAATTCCGGCACCAAAATCCAAATATTCTTTTCCATTTGTATCGTATAATTTCACGCCTTCTCCATGGTCTAATACAACCGGATAACGGTTATACGAATGAACTAAATACTGTTCTGATTCGTCTATTATCTGTTTCATATTACATGCTCCTTCCTAATCCTGCTCATGCGGATACAACGTTGTGTTGTTATCAATAATTGCTGTACCAATACCTTTTTTGGTAAAAAACTCAAGCAGCAGACAATGTTGTCTGCGTCCGTCCAGAATATGGACACGGCTTACACCTTCTTCTACCGCTTCCACACAGTTTCTTATTTTCGGAATCATACCACCGCCAATGGTTCCATCCTCAATCAACTGTTTTGCCTCATCAGTTGTCAATACAGAAATCAATGTTTCCGGGTCTTTCGGGTCTTTGCAGACACCCTCAATATCCGTCATAAATGCCAGTTTTTCTGCATGAATACACTTTGCAACTGCACTTGCCGCATCATCCGCATTAATGTTATATGCCTGATAATTTTCATCCATACCAATCGGCGCAATAATCGGAATAAAATCTTTGGCAATCAAAGTGTCAATTAAATCGGAATTAACAGATTTTACTTTTCCTACAAAACCGATATCTCTTCCACCGGCTGTTTTTTTCTCACAGAGCATTGTGCCGCCGTCTTTTCCACTGATGCCGGCTGCCTTTACGCCAAGTTTCTCCATCATCTGGACTAAATGCTTATTTACCTTATTTAAAACCATTTCTGCCACTTCAATCGTATCGGCATCTGTCACACGAAGTCCTTCTACAAATTCACTCTCTTTTCCCATATAGCCAAGCCATTTGCTAATTTCTTTTCCGCCGCCGTGAACAATAATCGGCTGCATGCCAACCAGTTTCAACAAAGCAACATCTTTAATCACTGATTCCTGCAATTTTTCATCCAGCATAGCGCTTCCGCCGTATTTTACAACTACTTTTTTTCCGTTGAAATCACGGATATAAGGCAGTGCCTCAATCAGCGTTTCCGCCTTAAGTACAACTTCTTTCATCTTATCTTCCATCTTTTTGTCCTCTCTAACTTCTGTAATCGCCATTTATTTTTACATAATCATAAGTCAAATCGCATCCCCAGGCAATTGCCGATGCATCCCCCTGCTTCATGTCACAAATAAATGTAACTGCATCTTTTCCTAATAAAATAGTCGCCTCATCTTCACTGTAATCTGTCGGCACACCATCTTTTACTAAAACAATCTGCTCATCCTCAGCTTCTAAAATCAAATCGATTACATCCGGGTCAAAGTCTGCACCGGAATACCCCAGTGCGCACAAAACACGTCCCCAGTTCGCATCCTTGCCAAACACCATTGCTTTCACGAGGTTTGAAGTCACAACCGATTTACTAAAAATCTTTGCCTCTTCTTTATTCTTACAGTGAACTGCTCTTACTTCCATCAGCCTCGTAGCGCCTTCTCCGTCCGCTGCCATCTGTTTTGCCAAATCCGTTGCAACAAAACTCAGTGCCTCTTTGAATTTTACATATCCATTCGTTCCTGCTTTGATTTCAACACCGGATTCGCCATTGGCAAGCACCAGATATGTATCATTTGTTGATGTATCGCGGTCAACCGAAATCATATTAAAACTATCTGACACAATTTCGGAAACCATTTCCTGCAGTAAATCATGTGAAATTTTTGCATCTGTTGTCGTAACGCTAAGCATCGTTGCCATATTCGGGTGAATCATACCGGAACCTTTGCTCATGCCACCAACTGTTACGGTTACTCCGTCCACCTCAAAACTGGCTGCCGCTTCCTTCGGAACAGTGTCCGTTGTCATAATTGCCTTAGCCGCAAGCAGACCTGCTTCTTTTGTATCTGCCAGTGCATCCTTTAAAAGTTTTGCACCTTTTTGTATCGGTTCTTTTTTTATCTGCATTCCGATAACGCCGGTTGAAGCTGTCAAAACCTCTTTTGTCGAAACGCCAAGTGCCTCTGCAATTTGTGAAGCCATGTACTCATTAATTTCTTTACCTTCGCCTCCGGTACAGGCATTGGCAATTCCACTATTCAATACGACCGCATGAACATCCTTTTTGCTCTCAACAATTTCTTTATCCCACCAAACCGGTGCTGCCTTTACTACATTCGTTGTAAAAGTTCCTGCACAGACCGCCGGGCTTTCTGTATAGACAAGGGCCATATCTGTACGGTTTTTATATTTAAATCCTGCCTCTGCGCTCGCCGCCATAAATCCTTTTGCTGCGGTAACGCCGCCTTCTATTGTATTCATCATATTTTCCTCCTTTACGGAACCATCGGTACAAGCCGGAGCCCCTCTGCCTCATCAAATCCAAACATCAGATTCATGTTTTGAACTGCCTGTCCGGCAGCACCTTTTGTGATATTATCCATTGCTCCCATCATAATCACGCGATGCGTGCGCTCGTCAACTTTTACATTTACATCGACAAAGTTGCTTCCCTCAACCCATTTGGTCTCCGGACACACACCCTCATCCAGCACGCGCACAAAATATTCATCTTGATATGCTTTCACATAAGCCTCTCGAATCTGCTCTTTTGTCACACCTTCTTTATATTTTGCATATGCCGTAACCAAAATACCACGGTTCATTGGAATCAAATGCGGAGTAAAATTAAGTGTAACATCTTTTCCGCTAATATAGGAAAGCTGTTCTTCAATCTCCGGTGTGTGGCGGTGCGTGGCTACTCCATATGCCTTAATATTCTCATTTACTTCGCAGTAAAGATTTGGAACTTTTGCACCTCTTCCTGCTCCTGATGTTCCGGATTTTGCATCAATAATTAAAGTATCCATATCAATCAGTCCTTCTCTTGCAAGCGGTGCAATCGAAAGTGTTGAACAGGTTGGATAGCATCCCGGATTAGCAATCAAACGTGCCTTTTTAACTTGCTTGCGGTTTAACTCACACAATCCGTATACAGCCTCATCCAAATACTGAGGGCTTTTATGTGTGATGCCGTACCATTTTTCATAAACCGCAACATCTTTTATTCGGTAATCCGCACTCAAGTCAATCACCTTTGCCTGGGAAAGGATTTCGTCATCCAGAACACCTGCCAAATACCCCTGCGGTGTTGCGGTAAATATCACGTCTGCCTCTTTTGCCAAAGTATGTAAATCATCACTTTTACAAATATTTTCTACAATCTGAAAAACATTTCCAAAAACGGAACTAAATTTCTTATCCACATAACTTCTCGAACCATACCATACAATCTCAACTTCTTTGTGCTGCAATAATAATCGAACCAATTCCTGTCCTGCGTACCCTGTAGCACCGATAATTCCAGCCTTTATCATAGCATCCTCCATTCCGCCGTACTTTGGCAGCTCACTCTTTTTATTCATCATTTATGCATATTTATACATATTATACACAAACCTCAATTATTATACATCTTTTCCGATAAATATGCAATACCTAACTAGAATTTATTCGTCATTCTTTGAAAATAATTGATTTTATGCTTGCATAATATTCACTTGTGGTGTATATTAGAAAAAGGTTAATACCAAAAAATACATACGGAGGTTCTATTATGAAAGAAAAAGTTATTTTAGCTTATTCCGGCGGCCTGGATACAACAGCAATTATTCCATGGCTTAAAGAGAATTTTGATTATGAAGTTATCTGTGTCTGCATTGATTGTGGACAGGGTGAAGAATTGGACGGTCTGGAAGAAAGAGCTAAGTTCTGTGGTGCATCCAAACTTTACATTGAGGATGTTGTCGATGAGTTCTGTGATGAATATGTAGTTCCTTGTGTACAGGCTCATGCTGTATATGAGAACAAATACCTTCTTGGTACTTCGATGGCTCGTCCGGTTATTGCAAAACGTCTTGTTGAAATTGCAAGAAAAGAAGGCGCTACTGCTATCTGCCATGGTGCTACCGGAAAAGGAAATGACCAGATTCGTTTCGAACTCGGTATCAAGGCACTTGCTCCTGATTTGAAAATTATTGCAGCTTGGAGAAGTGATAAATGGACAATGGATTCCCGTGAATCCGAAATTGAATACTGCAAGGCACATGGAATTGATCTTCCATTCTCCGCAGATTCCAGTTACAGCCGTGACCGCAACTTGTGGCATATCAGCCATGAAGGTCTTGAATTGGAAGACCCGGCAAACGAGCCTAACTTCGATCATCTTCTGGTTCTTGGTACTACACCGGAAAAAGCACCGGATGAAGGTGAATATGTAACTATGACATTTGAAGCCGGCGTTCCTAAGAGCGTAAACGGAAAAGAAATGAAAGTTTCCGATATTATCCGCACTCTGAATGAATTAGGTGGAAAACATGGTATCGGTATTGTTGATATCGTAGAAAACCGCGTTGTTGGAATGAAATCCCGTGGTGTTTATGAAACTCCTGGCGGAACAATTCTTTACGAAGCTCATCAGCAGTTGGAAGAATTAATCCTTGACCGCGATACAACAACATTGAAAATGGATATGGGGAATAAACTTGCTCAGATTTGTTACGAAGGCAAATGGTTCTCTCCTCTCCGCGAGGCAGTTCAGGCATTTATCGAGTCCACACAGAAATATGTAACCGGCGAAGTTAAATTCAAACTGTACAAAGGAAACATTATCAAAGCCGGAACCACTTCACCATACAGCTTGTACAATGAAAGCATTGCAAGTTTCACAACCGGAGATTTGTATGACCATCATGATGCAGAAGGTTTCATTAACCTCTTTGGTCTTTCTACCAAAGTTCGCGCAATGAAGATGGCAGAAGTAGAAAAGAATAATAAGTAAACAACCGTATTGTTGTAAATAACAAAACAGCCTTCCATCCAATGATGTGAAGGCTGTTTTATTATCTTTTTATATCACTTATATATCAGAAGATTTTATGCATCTTCATTGGTATCTTCGGTATCTTCTTCTGCTAACTGTTCGTATTCATCCGTAGAACCAAACTCAGCAAATTCAGAGAAGTCCTCATCCTCATATGATGCTGCTGCTTCATCTTCCTCTACATCAGTCTCCGTTTCAACTGCTGCATCGTCAACAGTTTCACTTTCCTCTGCATCGTCCGGAATCGTAAGATAAACGTCATCATCTACCCCAGTTTCCACATCCTCTGCTGCTTCTGTTTCCTCATAAGATTCAGATTCTTCTACGACATCTTCATAATCAACGGCCGCTGGAACATCTACATCCGCCTCTGTCACAAATTTAGCAACTTCAGAATCCAAACGACGGCTTACATCCTCTGTTACACGAATGCTTGTCTGAATATCCATCATACTATCCGTCAATGTAGTTACAGACTCTGATACACCGGATACCTGATTGGAACTATCATTAATCGTCTCTGAAATCTCATGTATCAGTGTTGCCATCTCATGCATCGTATCTTTCAATGCGGTTGCACTGTCAGCAAACTGAAGCATCAATGTATCAATACGATTTGCATCGTCGTTATACTGGTTACCGGTATTTACAAGATTATCATAATCCGGCATAACCTCATTTTGGATAAAGGTCAGCATCTTATTGGCATTGTCTGCAAGTTCTCCTACTGAAGAGTTTACTTCCAAACTGATTTCCTGAATGTTATTCGCTGTCTCACGGCTTGAATCTGCCAGCTTACGAATCTCATCAGCCACTACAGCAAATCCCTTACCAACCTCACCGGCACGTGCTGCTTCAATGGATGCATTCAATGCAAGCAGGTTTGTCTGAGAAGAAATCTCCAAAATATCATTTGTCAATACATTAATCTTTTCAACATCTTTACTCTTTTCAAGAGAACTCTGAAGCAGCGTATTAATTTCACTTGCCATCTCTGCCGTCATCTTACGGCGTTTCTGACCACTCTCCTGCAATGCATTCGCACGGTCTTTAATTTCTTTTGCAAAATCAGAACCATTATTTGCCTCACCGGCAATATGCTCCATTGCTTCATAAACACGTCCTGCCTGGTCATTCAGATGGTCGGCATGATTTGCTACCTCTTCCATTCCGGCAGAAAGTTTTTCCATTACCTCAGATACCAGTTTGATATCGCCATTCGATGTATTTACACCATTAAACACCTGCTCTACATTGCCCTGCAGCTCAACGGCATCGGATTTGATTTCCATAATAATGTCGCGGAGCAAATCAATGAACTTATTAATTCCAACAACCAAAGTTCCCACTTCATCTTTTGTTTTTACCTGAATCTGGGATGTAAGGTCACCGTGGTCTTGTTCAATACTTCGTACAATACCGTTCAAGTGACGAATTGCATGTTTGGTTGGACGAAGGATTGTTGCTACAACCATTAAAATACAGAATACAATAGAAACAACCAACAAAGCAATTAAAACAACAAATGCTAATGTACTCTGTGATGCAGCTGCACCGAGTGCTCCCTGCGAATCCTCTACTTTCTGGCTGTTCACCTTCTGCATGTCATCAATAGCACTCTGGAATTTCTTGTAGATAGGCTCTACCGCTTCGTTCAAATTCTTCATGCCATTCAGTTCATAATCATCAATTGCCTTTTTCGATTTCTGGTAAGACTCACTAAATGTTGCATACGCAGCTTTATAGTCTTTTACAGCATCGGCTTCACCACCGTCAGAACTCTTCTCTGCAATAACAGAAATATTCTTATCCATGCGTGCTGTAGCTTCTTTAATATCCTTTGATAACTGTTTTAAATCATCGTCATCAAATGCAGTTACATAGCGAGCCAGCTTATACTGAAGCAATATAAAATCTGACTCCATCTCTCCTGTCTTCTCCGTTATCGTCATATAATTGTCGCTAATCGACTTGGTTGCCTGATTCATCTGTGCAATCTTTGAATAAATCAATGTAGAACACAGTCCACATACAATTGCAAGAATGCAAAACGGCACCATGATTTTCAATCCAATTGACTTCCTCATAACAAATCTCCTTTTATGTAATTATATAGTTATAAACTCTATTTAGATTATAACATCATACCTAAAAAAAAACAAGAAAGAATGTCTTAAATCGACACTCTTTCCTCCAAAAAAATTCATTAACAGCTTTTTATTTATTAATATCTCTCACATCATATGGCGTACTCTGATATACATAATAATTAAGCCAGTTACTGTAGAACAATTGACCGGCAGAACGCCAGCGGACAACCGGCTTTTTCTCCGGGTTATCATCCGGAAAATAATTAGCCGGAATACTCGGATTCATTCCCTTATCCAGGTCACGAAAATATTCTTTTGCCAGTGTATCCGAATCATACTCCAAATGTCCCGTCATAAAAAACTGTCTGCTGTCTTCTGTTTTTATAACCGCCACACCTGCCGCATCTGATACGGCAAGTACTTCCAGTTCCGGAATTTTCTCAACATCTTCTCTGTTTACCGTCATCGCACGTGACTGCGGACAGTCAAAAATGTCATCAAAACCGCGAAACAGTGGAGAGCTTTTTTTCAGCACCCGATGCTTGTACACGCCGGATAATTTTTCCTCTCTGTCGACCCTCTCAATACCATAGTGATAATATAAACCGGCAAATGCAGCCCAACACATGTAAAGAGTACAGTGAACATGCTTCTTTGACCACTCCATAATATTTGTTAACTCATCCCAGTAATCCACGTCTTCAAATTTGGTATAGTCAAGCGGTGCTCCTGTAATAATCATACCATCAAAATTACGGTCTTTGATGTCATCAAACACACGATAAAAAGTTTCCAGATGGCTTGGTGCCACATGCGTCGGCTTATAACTGCTCGTCTGCATAAACTCCACATCCACCTGCAGCGGTGTATTGGACAATTTACGCAAAAGCTGTGTTTCTGTCTCAATCTTTGTCGGCATAAGGTTTAAAATCAATACATGCAGCGGTCGAATATCCTGATGCATTGCACGATACTCCGTCATTACAAATATATTTTCATTTTCCAGAATTTTCTGGGCAGGTAGTGAATCCTGAATTTTAATAGGCACAATTACCACTCCTAACTTATTTGATAATATTTGCCATTGTAACACAACCAGATACTGTTTGCAAGGCTTGCGGTTATTCTCTCATGCATCCTGACATAATACAAATACCGCTTGCACCTTTACGCATAACTTCCGGCTCTCTCTCCTTTGTCATGCCGCCAATAGCATAGACAGGAACCTCTGAATTATCGCAAATATTTTCCAAAAATGATAATCCTCTCGGTGGTAAATCTTTTTTGCAGTCCGTAGCAAATATGTGACCGGCAATTACAAAATCCATTGAAAATGCCTCTGCCTCTTTTAACTGCTCAAGAGAATGAATCGACGTACTCATTTCCTTCACGGAATTACGAAGTTTTTCCCTTTCCTTTTGAGACATCTGTGCCATAACTGAAAGCGGCACATGCACAAAAGGATGCGAAAGAGAAAGTGCCGTCCGGTAATCCGTATGCAGAATACATTTTTTACCTTCCTGATTCGTAATTTTCAAAACCTTTCCCGCAAGTTCTTCATATTCCTCATGGGATAAATCTTTTTCCCGCAAAAGGATGGCATTATATTCATCACCTTGTGCGATCTGCCGGATTCTTTCCAAAAAATCCCCCTCACACAGATGACGGTTTGTTACTGCTATTCTATACATAAATATAATCACTCATAACCGGCTGAAGTCCATGCTCCAAAATCGCATCATAAACTTCCTGCACATTTCTGGTATCATCAATTTCAAACTGTTCGTCGCCCTGCTCTTCTCCGCTTCTGCCACCAATTCCAACGTCCACGCCGGCAGATATCTTCGTTGCACAAATTTGAATCAGATTATCGCGGACGCGCTTACATTCACGAGTAGAAACCGTAATGGAAGCAAACGGTAAAAGCAGACGATAAGCACACACAACCTGTAACAACTGCGCTTCATGCACATCCATCGGATTAATTCTATCATTATTAATAATCGGGCGAAGTCTTGGACAGGAAAATGCAATTTCTGCCTGTGGATATTTCCGCTGCAATAAATAGGCATGAATTCCTGTTGCAAATGCATCTTTTCTAAAATCATCAAGGCCTAACAAAGCAGCAAAACCAACGCCTCGCATACCACCCTTTAATGCACGTTCCTGTGCGTTTAATCGATATGGAAAAATACGTTTTTTACCTGCCAGATGAAGTGTTTCATATTTATCTGAATTGTAGGTCTCCTGAAATACGGTAACATAATCGGCACCACATTCATGCCAGTACGCATAGTTCTCGGAATTTGTCGGATATACCTCCAAGCCAATCACCTTGAAATATTTTCTTGCAATCTTACAAGCCTCTCCAATGTATTTTACATCCGACATTTTCTCGCTCTCCCCGGTTAAAATCAAAATTTCCTGCAAACCGGATTTTGCAATTTCAACCATTTCACGTTCAATTCCATCGGCATCAAGTTTCGCACGACGGATTTTATTATGGCAGTTAAAACCACAGTAAATACAATAATTCTCACAGTAATTTGCAATATAAAGCGGTGTAAACATCATAATGGAATTACCAAAATGTTTCCTTGTCTCCTTCTGTGCCATCTGTGCAATTTCCTCCAAAAAAGGAAGGGCAGCCGGTGACAAAAGTGCCGCAAAATCTTCGGGTGTACGATTGTCTTTATAAATCGCGCGTCGGACATCCGCAGCCGTATAAGAATCATAATCGTAAGCATTCATTGCTTCCACAACCGTTTTCTCAACATCGGAATCCAAAACTTCCATTCCCTCTAAATATGTCATGTGGTCAATTCGGTTTTCCTTCATATCTTCCAGAATTGTCTCACTTAATATACTCTCATTTACTTTATCCATGTCGTCCTCCAACTATCTTTATTTCGTTTTAAAACTGCCATCCTGAATATAGCCGGTCAGCGGTGAAGATGCACTTCCTCCACGCTCTAACACGCGTCCGGTACCGGCAAGATAAGCCTTTCTTCCTGCCTCAATTGCAAGTTTAAATGCCTCTGCCATAGCCGGGATATCTCCAGCTGTCGCAATACCGGTATTCGCCATAATTGCGGCAGCTCCCATTTCCATTGCAGCACATGCTTCAGATGGTTTTCCAATGCCGGCATCCACAATAATCGGAAGATTAATTTCATCAATCAAAATCTGAATAAATTCTTTTGTGCAAAGACCTTTGTTTGAGCCAATTGGTGCAGCCAACGGCATAATCGATGCAGCACCGGCATTCATCAAATCGCGTGCCACATTCAAATCCGGATACATATAAGGCATAACTGCAAATCCTTCTTTTGCAAGAATTTCCGTCGCCTTGATGGTTTCCTGATTATCCGGAAGCAAATACTTGGAATCTCTCATAATCTCAATTTTTACAAAATTGCCACAGCCAACTTCTCTTGACAAGCGTGCAATACGAACTGCTTCGTCTGCATTTCTCGCACCGGATGTATTCGGAAGCAAGGTAACACCTTCCGGAATATAATCTAAAATATTTGCACGTCCATCCTGATTCGCACGGCGAAGCGCCAATGTAATAATCTGTGCACCGGCATTTTCAACCGATGCCTTGATTAAATCCAGTGAATATTTTCCGGAGCCTAAGATGAAACGGGAAGAAAACTCCTGTCCACCAAGCATAAAAGTATCTTTATTTTCCATGTTCTTATCCTCTCAATCTTTGTATTTGAAATTTACATTTTACATGTCATGATTTTGACAGGGTTGTTTTATCAACCTCCACCAACAAAACTTACCACTTCAATCACATCATTTTCTTTTATCTGAACCGTTTCGTAATCTTTCTTTGGAATAATCTCACCGTTGATTTCAACCGCAATTTTGTTCTTCTCAAAATTTTGTTTTGCGATAAAATCTTCCAGTGATAATCCTTCACAGTCTGAAACCTGGTTTCCATTCAAGCAAATCATATCGTCTCTCCTTTCTCTCTGATACAACAAAAGGATACCACAAAAAAAGTCCACACCCGAGGTGGTGTGCCCCTTCTTGAGATATCCTCAATCTGCTCTCAACTATATCATGAATGTTAAGGGGTGTCAAGAGGGTTTGTTGGCAGTATTTGTTGCCACTTTTTTTGTTTTCCGTAATTCCGGCAGAAAAGTTTTGCGTCTCGTGGGCACTCCCGTTAATTGAGTGCGTAGCGGTATGGGCACTGAAACTACCAGTGCCACATACCGACGTAC
>ERZ791930.911-NODE-911-length-15994-cov-6.582973_pt1 | contig 15994 bp, 10 predicted proteins | sample MGYA00510128_ERZ791930 | MGnify/ENA primary metagenome ERZ791930 (study PRJEB30046, sample SAMN00792057) | human gut metagenome | study: EMG produced TPA metagenomics assembly of the A metagenome-wide association study of gut microbiota in type 2... | reverse complement strand
CCCCGGTCGTGCCATTCCAGCGCCACGATGCCGCAGCCGGAGCACAGGTCTGCAGCCTTCTGGCTGCGCTTCGGCTCACAAAAGCGCGCCAGCAGCAGCGCGTCCGAGCCGAACCGGTGCTCCGGGGTGCAGTAGACCATGGTTCTATTATACAAAACTTCCGTAGAATGTTCCATAGACAGTGTGCCGTTTCCCTTCCAAAAAATGCAGGGTATTTTCCTGCGGAATTTGTGCATGAAACAAAAAGAGGGGCGGCTGCACAGTGTTGTGTGCACAGCGCTCTTTTTTGATGCGGACGATCCGGAATGGCCGCTGCGGATGCTTTGGCCGTGTGCAGCGGAAATATATTTTTTGATTCAGCAGTTCGGCGCGTCTGTGGACGCGCCGAACTGCGTTTTTTACAGGAAAGAGCGGTTTTACTTTATGATACCACAAAAAAGGACTGCTGCACAGGTGTGCAGCAGTCCTTCTTGATGCGTTTTCAGCAAAAACTACTGATTATTCAGCAGCGATTGCACCAGTGGGGCAAGCACCCTCGCAAGCACCGCAATCGATGCAGGAATCAGCGTTCACAACTGCAGCGCCGTTCTCGATGGTGATAGCGCCAACCGGGCAAGCGCCCTCGCAAGCGCCGCAGCCAACACATGCGTCAGAAACCTTGTGTGCCATAATAAACTCTCCTTTTTTATCCCGTGCCGATGTAATTATGAAGAAACGTACCTTGGCACGGCCACGCACGCCCCCCGGAATTTGTATCCTTGTCTGCATTCTAACAAAGCAGGCCGGAAAAGGCAAGACTAACCGTGTTGCCATTCCCACAAAATAAAATATTTTGTGGGGTTGCACAAAAGCACGACCTAACTTATAGCCAAAATTGCCGGAGATTTTTAGCGAAAATCACGAAGTGCAGTTAGTTTTACAATACTAACCACGAACAAACCCTCTCAGCTTCGCTGCGCTCAGCAGCTCCCCCGAAGGGGGGAGCTTTTCGCTATCTGGCGGTAAGTAGAGCAAAACCTCCCCCTTTCGGGGGAGGTGGCATCGCCGTAGGCGATGACGGAGAGGGTTCAAGCTAAGAGCAGCCCCTCAGTCGGAAAATTGCTCTCAAAGGATGCTTATTCCTTCTCGCTATTGCGGCGGCGGGGGCAGGCGGGGCGTTTTTCGTCCTCAGAGCTGGCCACCACCGGGGCGGGATTGCGCACACCGGAGTAATCATCGTCCGGGTCGGGGCGGCGGGGCGGGCGCTTGCCGCCGCTCACATACTCGCACACGCCCACCTTGTAGTACCGGGGGGCAAGGCTCTCGGTGCCGCAGCGCACCCGCAGGTAGCCGGATACCGGGTTCACCTCCAGCACAGTGCCCAGACCGTCCGGGGTGCGCACCGTGCTGCCCACCATGGGCATGATGCTGTTCAGGTACTCGTAGGCGCTCTCCTCGTAGGCAAGGCAGCACATCAGGCGGCCGCAGGCACCGCTGATCTTGGTGGGGTTCAGCGAAAGGCCCTGCTCCTTGGCCATCTTGATGGAAACGGGCTGGAAATCCTTTAAAAAGCGGCTGCAGCAGAAAGGCTGGCCGCAGATGCCCAGACCGCCGATCATCTTGCTCTCGTCCCGCACGCCGATCTGGCGCAGCTCGATGCGGGTGTGGAAGATGCCGGCCAGATCCTTGACCAGCTCCCGGAAGTCCACCCGGCCGTCGGCGGTGAAGTAGAACATGATCTTGGAGCGGTCCAGCGTGTACTCGGCCTCCACCAGCTTCATCTCCAGCCCGTGGCGGGCAATGCACTCCTGACAGGTGTGGTAGGCGCGCTTTTCGTCCTCGCGGTTCTGGCGCATCCGGCGGATATCCACGCTGTCCGCCATGCGGGTAATGGGCTTGAGCGCCTTGGGCACGGCGGCATCGGCCAGCTCCCGCACGCCCTGCACCACCTCGCCGCACTCCACGCCGCGGGCAGTCTCCACGATCACGAACTCCCCGGCGTGGATAACAGCGTCGCCGGGATCAAAATAATAGCTTTTGCCGTTTTCCTTGAAACGGACCGAAATGACTTTTTTCATAGTGTTCCTCGTTTTTGTATCGGATAAGCCCTTTGCAGGGGCTGCTTTTTCAGTCTGCTGTTAGTATACCATAATCAAAAGCACATTTCTATGCAAAAAGAAAAGTCTTTGTACCCGCGGTAGGACGATTTGGAATGCGCTCCGCGTTGCTTTGCGCATCAATAGCGGAAAGATTATTTAAGATTTCGCGTTTGTCGCACTCTGCGGAGTGCTCCAAACGCATTTTCACGGGAGGGGTCGTAACGGTAAACAGCATTTGCAGCGCCGCTTTCTGCGAAAGCGCGGCGCTGCGGCATCTCCCAAAGTTTTCCCTCCCTCTGCAATCATTCTGCCCGCTCAACCGTATGCAGTACGGAAAAGGTGTCGAAATTCTGTCCAGCGGCCAAGGGGAGGAACAAAGACAGACTGCCGTTTTTGGGCGGAAAAGTTATGCGTTTTGCAGATTTTGACACAACTTTCGCAAAAGATTCGCCGCAGCGCTATTGAAAGCACACGCCCTGCGTGTATAATAGAAATGTTAAGACCTTATTGCCCCGCAAAGAGGGAGGAACTGCTGCGCCGGGCGGCACGGCAGAGAAACGGTAGGAGAAGATGGAAAAATTCAGTGTCAAAAAACCATTTACGGTGCTGGTTGCGGTCATCATGGTGCTGGTGCTCGGCTTTGTGTCGATCACCAAGATGAAAACGAACCTGCTGCCGGATGTCAGCACCCCGTACCTGATGGTGGTTACCGTGTACCCCGGCGCAAGCCCGGAGCGCGTGGAGACCGAGGTCTCGGATGTGCTGCAGAATGCGCTTACGGTGCCCGGTGTGGAAAAGATCACCGCCACCTCGGCTGAAAACTACAGCCTGCTGCTGATGCAGTTCGTGGACGACACGGATATGAACAGCGCACTGGTGAAGGTGTCCAACAAGCTGGATCAGGCCAAAAGCGACCTGCCGGAAACAGCACTGACCCCTTCTATCATAGAATACAGCATAAACATGAACGCCTTTATGACCGTGGCTGTCAGCCGCGAGGGCAGTTCGGTGTACGAGCTTTCTGATTTTATCAAAAACACCATGACCCCCTACGTCCAGCGCAAGGGCGGCGTGTCCAGCGTGTCTGCCAGCGCTCTGGTGGAGCAGCTGGTGCAGGTGCAGCTGAATCAGGCCAAGGTGGATGCCATCAACGAAAAGCTGCTGGAGCTCATCGACACCCAGCTGGAAGCGGCACACGCCCAGCTGGAGGATGCCGAGGCCAAGATCGCAGCCGGCCGTGCGGAATACGATAAGCAGTACTGGAACTTCGGCAATACCGTGTCCAACACGGTCATGGGCACTTTGAGCTCTGAGGTCGGGGATGCCGTAGAGGTGGTGCGCAAGCAGGCCGAAGCACTGCTGCAGAGCGTCAACAACCTCATCGCTGTGGTCAAGCAACCCGAGGTGCAGCAGGCACTTATCGAGGTGCAGGCCGGCCTGCAGCGGGTCATGGACAAGTTCAACAACACCGGTATGCGGGATATCGACTCCCTCATCGAGATCGTGTCCGAGCTGCGCGATATCACGGATAAGCTTTCCACTGCGTTGCAGACTTTGCAGCAGCGCATCAACACCGAGACCGGCAGTCAGGGCGAAGGCGCTGCGGATCTGGCAGACGAGCTGCAGCTGCAGGACAGCCTGAACGTCATCTACAAGACGCTGGACGACACCATCAAGGCCATGGACAACGTGCCCAGCCTGATGGCAGAGTTCTCCAAAGCACTGGGCAACTATACCCAGCAGCAGCTCAATGCCTATATGCAGTTTACCGAGGCCCGTGAGATGCTGAACGAGTACGAAAAGCAGCTCAGCGAGGCCAAGACCCAGTACGAGGCCGCCAAGGAAAAGGCCCTTGCCAGCGCCGATGTGGCCAAGCAGCTGGATATCAAGACCCTTTCCACCCTCATCTACGCCCAGAACTTCTCTATGCCCGCCGGTTACATCAAGGACGAAAGCGGCGAGTCGTGGCTGCTGAAGGTGGGCGAGGAATACGACAGCGTGGAGGATATCCGGGGTGCGCTGCTGCTGCACGTGGAGGGCTACGGCGACGTGCGCCTTTCCGATGTGGCAGATGTGGAGGTCATCGACAACGCCGCCGACAGCTATACCCGCCTGAACGGCGAGCAGGCCTCGGTGCTGAAAATTTACAAGGACGACAGCTCCAGCGCAGGTGACGTATCGGCCAACTGTCTGGACGCTTTCAAGGAGCTGGAAGCCCAGTACGACGGCCTGCACGTTGTGGTGCTGTCCAATCAGGGCAACTACATCAGCATCCTGATCAAGAGCATCCTTACCAGTATGCTGGTGGGTGCGGCACTGGCCATCATCGTGCTGGCCATCTTCCTGAAGGACATCAAGCCCACCATGGTGGTCGGCGTCAGTATCCCGCTGTCGGTGTTGTTTGCCGTGGTGCTGATGTACTTTACCGGGCTGGACCTGAACGTTATGACGCTGGCGGGTCTTTCGCTGGGCATCGGTATGCTGGTGGATAACTCGGTGGTCGTTATCGAGAACATCTACCGTCTGCGCGGCCGCGGCGTGCCCGCTGCCCGTGCTGCCGTGCAGGGCGCACGGCAGGTGGGTATGTCGGTCGTGGCCTCTACCCTTACCTCGGTGTGCGTCTTCCTGCCGGCAGTGTTCTCTACCAGCCTGATCCGCAGCCTGATGGGCCCCATGTCCCTGTGCATCGGCTACTGCCTGATGGCCTCCCTTATCGTGGCACTGACCGTGGTGCCCGCCGCCTCCGCTACCGTGCTGAAGAACGCCCAGCCCAAAAAGCTGGCATGGTTCGATAAGATCCAGGACGCCTACGGCCGCAGTCTGGAAAAGGCGCTGGAAAAGCGCGCCGTGCCGCTGGCCGCCGCTGTGCTGCTGCTGGCCTTCTGCTGCTGGCGGGTGTTCTCCATGGGCATCGAGCTGCTGCCCACCAGCACCAGCAACGAGGCCATGATCACCCTTTCCACCACCGACACCCTCTCGCAGGACGAGTCCTACGATGTGGCCGGCAAGGTGGTGCAGGCTGTGATGGCCGTGGACGGCGTGGAGGAGGTAGGCATTACCCCGGACAACACCGTGTCGGGTATGGATGTTTCCAACCTTGGCCTGCCCTCTGCCATTACCGACCTGCTGAACGCCGCCAACGGCTACGGCAAGTACAAGATCAACGTCAAGCTCAACGAGAGCCTTTCCTCTTCCAAGATCGATGCCGCCTGCAAGGCCATGGAAGAAGCCGTGGCCGGTGTTGCGGACTGCACCGCCACCGTCAAGCAGTACGGCATGACCGATGATTTGACCAGTCAGCTGACCACCGGCCTGACCATCAAGATCTACGGCACGGATGCCGAGACTCTGGCCGCCCTGTCCGAGAAGGTAGTGGATATCGTAAACAACAGCCCGGGCTTCCAGAACGCCACCAACGGTCTGGGTGCGGGCGACTCCACCATCATCCTGCAGGTGGACCGCGACAAGGTACGCGCCAACGGCCTGACCGTTGCGCAGGTGTACCAGCAGATCGCGGCGAAGCTGACCACCACCACCACAGCACAGACCCCCGTTACCGTGGACGGCACCACCATGGATGTGCAGATCAGCAACAATCTGGACCCGCTGACCAAGGAAAACATGATGGACATGACCTTTGAGACCACCGTTATGTCCGCGGACGGCACCACCACCACCGGCACCTGCAAGCTGTCGGATATCGCCAGCTGGACCACCGGCACCGCACCGGACTCCATCGTAAGCGAGAACCAGAACCAGTTCGTTACCGTTACTGCCGAAACTGCCCCGGGCTACAACACCACAGTGCAGGCCCGTTCCGTGAAAAAGGCGCTGGATGCCTTTGCCCTCACCGATGAAATGCCGGAGGGCTGCTCCTTCTCCATGGGCGGCGAGAGCGACAGCGTCAACTATATGACCAACGAGATGATCCAGTGGATGGCACTGGCACTGCCCTTTGTGTACCTTGTTATGGTGGCACAGTTCCAGAGCCTGCTGTCCCCCTTCATCGTGCTGTTCACCGTGCCGCTGGCCTTTACCGGCGGTCTGCTGGGTCTGATGCTCACCGGCCAGCAGCTGACCATGATCTCCCTGATGGGCTTCATCGTGCTGATGGGCACGGTCGTCAACAACGGCATCGTGTTCGTGGACTACGCCAACCAGCTGCGCATGGGCGGCATGGAGCGCCGCGCCGCGCTGGTGGCCACCGGCAAGACCCGTATGCGCCCCATCCTGATGACCACTCTGACCACCGTGCTGGCCATGCTGCAGATCGTGTTCAGCAACGACATGGCAAGCCAGCTGATGAGCGGCATGGCCATCGTCATCATCTGCGGCCTGAGCTACGCCACCCTGATGACCCTGTATATCGTGCCCATCCTGTACGATATCCTGTTCAAGAAGCCGCCGCTCAACGTGGATATCGGCAGCGACGAGGACTTGGACGACATCCCGGACGATGCCGCCGAGTTCATTGCCGCCCAGTCCGCCGCAGCACAGCCTCAGCCGGAAGCATAAGGCTTACAAACGCAAGCGCCCCGCATTTCCACCGGAAGTGCGGGGCGCTTTTTGATATTGTAGTCACTTTCGATGATTCTAACAAAAAATCCCTGTAAAAATTGGATGGTAATTCTAAAATGAATCCAACACAAAACCATAAAACTGTGATATAATCATAAATACAGACAAGATGCAAAAGGGGGCAGTCTGCCCTCTTTTGCGTTTCCGAAAAAAGCTTTAGGAGGCGAGGCCCAATGGCACAGATCCGTTCCAAGCCCTTCGGTGTGACCAAAGAGGGCGCTAATGTTACTGAGTACATCCTCTCAAACCCCGGCGGAATGTCCGTCAGCGTGCTGGATTACGGCTGCGTGATCAAAAATATCATCGTTCCGGCAAAAAATGGCCCGGTGGACGTGGTGGTAGGCCACGACACCATGGCGGATTATGAAAACGACTTTACCTCGTCCGGCAGCACCTGCTGCGGTGCCTTTGTGGGGCGCTATGCCAACCGCATCGAGAACGCCGCCTTCACCTTGGGCGGCAAGACCTACCAGCTGGAAAAGAACAACGGCGAGAACCACCTGCACGGCTGCTTCTCCCGCAAGATCTACGAGGTAAAGTCCTTCGGTGATACGTTGCTGATGGAAGCTGTGAGCCCCGACGGCGAGGATGGCTTTCCCGGTACGCTGAAGATCGCGGTGCGCTACACCCTTACCGACGACAACACCTTCCGCATGGACTACCGTGTGTCCTCGGACGCCGACACCATCGTAAACCTGACCAACCACAGCTACTTCAATCTGGATGGCGGCGGCGATGTGCTGAACCAGAAGCTGCGTATCTACGCTTCCCGCTATCTGGAGGGCAACAACGCCACCTGCCCCACCGGCAACATTCTGCCCGTGGCAAACACCCCCATGGACTTTACCGCAGGCAAGCTCATCGGCAAGGAGATCGATACCGGCTTCTCCCAGACCACCATGGTGGGCGGCGGCTACGACCACTGCTATGTCATCGACCGCGCCCGCGGCTCCAGCCAGAGCATCTGCGCATGGGCTACCAGCGATAAGACCGGCATCAGCATGAAACTGTACACCACTCAGCCGGGCATCCAGCTGTACACCGGCAACTTTTTGCAGGATTGCCCCGCCCCGGGCAAGGGCGGCGAGCCTATGCGGAAGTACGGCGGCTTTGCGCTGGAGACCCAGCACTTCCCCTGCAGCCCCTCCCACCCGGAGTTCCCCTCCACGGTGCTGCGGGCAGGCAAGGTGTTCCGCGCCACCACCACCCTGCGGTTCTTCACCGGCAAGCAGTGCGGAAAGCTTTAAAAGATGATACACCACGCAAAAAACGTCTGCTCTGGCAGACGTTTTTTGCGTGGCTACCCCCTCAGCCTCGCATTCGCTCGGCAGCTCCCCCAAGGGGACGCCTTTGAGTTGCGCCGGAAACTTTCCCGCCGCCAAAAGCCGTCCCCTTGGGGAAGGTGGCATCGCGCAGCGATGACGGAAGGGGTATCCTCCCTCTCCATTTCTATGTTTTGCACAAACAGCGCATTCTCTCCATGTGAAAAGTGCGAAAAATCTCTGTCAATCAAAAGTGTAATGCACGAAGATGCAACAAAAATATATCTGAATAAAGAAAGCGCCCCTTGCAGTCGGCGGCAAAAAGCGGTATGCTTTAAACAGACCGGGCAGCGCCCGGCGCAAAGTGATAATAATATGTGAGAGAGGTACTGGGCTATGGCAATTTTGGTTTCCGGCGGTGCCGGCTACATCGGCAGCCACACCTGCATCGAGCTGTTGAACGCTGGCTACGATATCGTGGTGGCAGATAACTATTATAACGCTTCTCCTGTGGTTCTGGACCGGGTCAAGCAGATCACCGGCAAGGATTTCCGCTTCTACAAGGCAGATATGACCTGCCACGAGGACGTGGAAAAGATCTTCTCCGAGTGCCCGGATATCACCGCTGTCATCCAGTTTGCAGCCTACAAGGCTGTGGGCGAAAGTGTTTCCAAGCCCATCGAGTACTACTACAATAACCTCAACTGCACGCTGGTCATTCTGGACGTGATGCGCCGCCACGGCTGCCACAACTTCGTGTTCAGCTCCTCCGCTACCGTCTACGGCGACCCCGCCAGTGTGCCCATTACCGAGGACTTCCCCGTGGGGGCAACCACCAACCCCTACGGCACCACCAAGGCCTTTACCGAGCGCATCCTGCAGGACGTCTGCCATGCAGACCCGGAGCTGAACGTGGCCCTGCTGCGCTACTTCAACCCCATCGGCGCCCACAAGAGCGGCCTGATCGGCGAGGACCCCAACGGCATCCCCAACAACCTGATGCCCTACATTGCCAAGGTGGCTGTGGGCAAGCTGGAAAAGGTGCACGTCTTTGGCAACGACTACCCCACCCCGGACGGCACCGGTGTACGGGACTACATCCACGTTGTGGATCTGGCACGCGGCCATGTGTGCGCCATCCGCAAGCTGGAGACCAAGTGCGGCCTCTTCATCTGCAATCTGGGCACCGGCAAGGGCTACAGCGTGCTGGAGGTCATTCGCGCCTTCTCCAAGGCCTGCGGCAAGGAGATCCCCTACGTTATCGATCCCCGCCGCCCCGGCGATATCGCCGAGTGCTACGCCGACCCCACCAAGGCCAAGAACGAGCTGGGCTGGGTGGCAGAGTATGGCATTGAGGAGATGTGCGCCGACAGCTGGAACTGGCAGAGCCACAACCCCGATGGCTACCACACCGTGAAATAACTTATAAAAACGGAGCACCGCATCTTCTCGCCTGAGAGTGTGCGGTGCTTTTTTGTTACCACTTTAACTTTAGCGGGCTCGCCCTCTCAGCCTCGCGTTGCTCGGCAGCTCTCCCAAAGGGAGAGCCTCTGGCGTGACCGGAAACATTGCGGTTGAGCCAGAAACTGTACCGCTATGCCAAGGCCTCTCCCTTTGGGAGAGGTGGATTTGCGAAGCAAAGACGGAGAGGGCGAGGATGCTGCCCTTTGAGCAGCTCCCCCATATTCTCTATTGACATCCGCTGCCAGTTAGCCTATACTACATTTGTTAACACGGACTAACACACCGAAACGGTACATATAAAGAAGGCGGACGGATATGACGTTAAAAGAGTTACAGATCGGCAAAAGCGCCATTGTGGAGGCTGTGGGCGGTGCAGGCGCGCTGCGGCAGCATTTTCTGGATATGGGTCTGATCCCGGGTGCGGAGGTCACACTGGTAAAGCTGGCCCCCATGGGCGACCCTATGGAGCTGCGCATCCACGGCTATGAGCTGACCCTGCGTCTGGACGACGCGGCACAGATCACCGTGACCCCCACCGAAAAAGCCCCGGCGGTGCACGCCCCGGTGGCAGAGAAGAAGGTGGAGCACCCGGGTCTTGGCGAGGGCGGCAAGTACCACACCAAAGAGGGGGAGCATCCCCTGCCGGAGGATAAGACCCTGACCTTTGCGCTGGCGGGCAACCAGAACTGCGGCAAGACCACCCTGTTCAATCAGCTCACCGGTTCCAACCAGCATGTGGGCAACTTTCCGGGCGTGACGGTGGACCGCAAGAGCGGCGCCATCAAGGGCCACCCGGAGACCGAGGTCACCGACCTGCCGGGCATCTACTCCATGTCCCCCTATTCCAGCGAGGAGATCGTTACCCGGCAGTTCATCATCGGCGAAAAGCCCACCGGCATCATCAATATCGTGGACGCCACCAACATCGAGCGCAACCTCTACCTGACCATGCAGCTGATGGAGCTGGATATCCCCATGGTGCTGGCGCTGAACATGATGGACGAGATGCGCGGCAACGGCGGCACGGTGCGCATCAACAAGATGGAGGCCATGCTGGGCATCCCGGTCATCCCCATCTCCGCCGCCAAGAACGAGGGCGTGGACGAGCTGGTAGACCACGCCGTCCATGTGGCAAAGTATCAGGAGTGCCCCGGGCGCATGGATTTTTGCAGCGAGGACGACCACGGCGGCGCAGTGCACCGCTGCATCCACGGCATCCTGCACCTGATCGAGGACCACGCCAAGGCGGCGGGCATCCCGGTGCGTTTTGCTGCCACCAAGCTGGTGGAGGGCGACCCCCGCATTGAGGAAGCGTTGAAGCTGGATCAGAACGAAAAAGAAATGATCGAGCATATCATCGTGCAGATGGAGCAGGAGCGCGGGCTGGACCGCGCCGCCGCCATTGCGGATATGCGCTTCTCCTTTATTCAGGAGCTGGTGGCGCAGACGGTGGTAAAGCCCCACGAAAGCAAGGAGCAGCTGCGCTCCAACCGCATCGATAAGTTCCTTACCGGCAAGTACACCGCCATCCCGGCGTTTATCGCCATCATGGGTCTGGTGTTCTTCCTTACCTTCAACGTCATCGGCCTGTTCTTCCAGAACCTCATGGAAATGGGCATCAACGCCCTGACCGGCCTTGTGGACACCGCCCTGACCAGCTGGAACGTCAACGCGGCGGTACACTCGCTGGTCATCGATGGCATCTTTACCGGCGTGGGCAGCGTGCTGAGCTTCCTGCCCATCATCGTGGTGCTGTTCTTCTTCCTCTCCATGCTGGAGGATACCGGCTACATGGCGCGTGTCGCCTTTGTAATGGATAAGCTGCTGCGCCGCATCGGCCTTTCCGGCCGCAGCATCGTGCCCATGCTCATCGGCTTTGGCTGCACCGTGCCCGGCGTGATGGCAAGCCGCACCCTGCCCTCGGAGCGCGACCGCAAAATGACCATCCTGCTTACCCCGTTCATGAGCTGCTCCGCAAAGCTGCCCATCTACAGCCTGTTTGCGGCGGCCTTCTTCCCCAAGTACGCGGGGCTTGTAATGGTGCTGCTGTACTTCACCGGCATTCTGGTGGGCGTGCTGGCGGCGCTGCTGCTCAAGAGCACCGTGTTCAAGGGCGAGGCCGTGCCCTTTGTCATGGAGCTGCCCAACTACCGCCTGCCCGGCCTGAAAAACGTGGCGCAGCTGCTGTGGGAAAAGGCGCGGGATTTTTTGCAGAAGGCATTCACGGTCATCTTTGCCGCCACCATCGTTATCTGGTTCTTGCAGAACTTTGATCTGCAGCTGCGGCTGACCGCCGACCCGCAGGCCAGCATTCTGGCACGCATCGCGGGCGACATCGCCCCGCTGTTTGCCCCGCTGGGCTTTGCGGACTGGCGCATCTCCACCGCCCTCATCACCGGCTTTATGGCCAAGGAGAGCGTGGTCTCCTCGCTGCTCATCCTCTTCGGCTCTACCGCTGCCCTGACCGCAGCCCTTACCCCGGCGCAGGCCGCGCCCCTGCTGGTATTCTGCCTGCTGTACACCCCCTGCATCGCGGCGGTGGCCTCGGTCAAGCGGGAGCTTGGCGGTAAGTGGGCTGCCATCATGGTGGTGAATCAGTGCGCCGTGGCATGGCTGTGTGCCCTACTGGTGCGTCTGGCTGCCGTGGCGCTGTTCTGAACGCAATCATTATACTGAAAAAAGAGAACCGGCGCGTCCGCAGGACGTGCTGGTTCTCTTTTTCTCTTGACATCTCCCTGCATCTGCACTATAATACTTCAAAAATGAACTATCTACACAAAACCCAAGGAGCGCCCCATGAATCCTACCATAGAGATCAGCTTCAAGACCGCGCAGGCGTACAGCGCCATGTGCAAGCCGCTGTGTCAGGAGCTCAAGCTGCCCCAGACTGCCTTTGACATCCTGATGTTTCTGGCAAACAACCCGGACTGCACCACCGCCCGGGACATCGTAGAGTTCCGCAAGATCAAGGCAAACCTTGTATCGGTAAACGTGGACCGTCTGGTGCAGGAGGGGTATCTGGAGCGCCGCGCCGTGGCGGGTGACCGCCGCAAGACCCAGCTGCTGTGCACCGAAAAGGCACAGCCGGTCATCGCGCGGGGGCGCGCGGTGCAGGAGCGCTTTTTTGCCCGCCTGCTGAACAACACGGATGCCGCCACCCGGGAGGCGTTTTTTCGCACCATGGAGGTCATCGGGAAAAATCTGGACGAGATCTTAAAGGAGAACGTATAAAATGAGTGTACTGTTTAAGGTGCTTGTCACCTTTTTGCCGGCATGGGTGCCGGCCTTGGAACCGGCTTTGCCGGTATGAGCGCGGCGGCGGTCATCAGCCCCATGCTCATCACCTTTCTGCACATGGACCCCTACATGGCTGTGGGCATTGCTCTTTCCTCGGATGTGCTTGACCGGCAGCCGCAACGGCATTTCTGCTTTTACTCCTGCAGCAGCCAATCGGCTATATCGTGAATCTCGATCCCTTCATAGGTATATTTCGGATGCATGGTTCGGGCAAGGATCATTTTGGGATAGGCATCTCGGATCTGAAGTAACGGAGAACATTCTCTTTCAAATGTTTCCTGCCCGGAAATGTTGTCGCTTACCTGAATATAAATCTTCTCGCTGCCTCTCTGCACAACAAAATCGATTTCCTTTTGATAGAGCTTGCCGACATAAACATCGTATCCACGGCGAAGAAGTTCGATGCAAACGATGTTTTCGTATACTCTGCCATAGTCTATGTTTCTGCTTCCCAGGATCGCATATCGAATGCCGCTGTCACACAAGTAGAATTTCTCAGAGCTTTCAAGATATTTCTTGCCGCGGATATCGTATCTCTTGATATCATAAAATACAAAAGCATTGCACAGATACTTAATGTACTTGCCGATGGTCACATGATTGGTTGGGGTCTCATTCGCTGTCAGAAGCTGACTGACTTTATTCGGAGAAGTCAGGTTGCTGATGTTATCCATAAGGAACTCGCTCAGGCGTTGTAAAACCAAAGTGTCCGGCAAAGCGTACTTTTGTACCAAATCTCTTGTGATAATGGTTTCATAGACCTCTTTGATATAATTTGTTCTGTCTTTTTCGGTTCTGTAAGCATAGGAGCCTGCTAAACCGCCCTTAATGGCGTAATCATCAAAGAGCTTGTTTTTATCACTGACATCATCATAATATTGGCAATATTCCCGGAAGCTGAAAGGAAATACATGGATTTCAATATAGCGTCCGGTAAACAGAGTTGCCAGATCTGTACTCAGCAGGAAAGCGTTGGAGCCTGTTACATAGATGTCGTATTTTCCTTTAGAGTACAGGCTGTTGATCGCCAGCTCAAACCGGGGGCACATCTGAACCTCGTCCACAAACAGGTAGTTCGTTTTACCTTCCTGATAATGTTCTTCCACATAGGTGTGTAAGGCATGGTATTCCTTGATTTCTTCATACGCCAGATCCATGAAATCAATAAAGATGATATTGATGTTTTCGAAATTGCTTTTCAGATATGCAATGTACGCCTGCATCAGTTTGGACTTACCGGATCGACGGATCCCCGTGATGATCTTGATGTCGGGAGTGCCGTTCAGTTCAATGATCCTATTGAGATAGTTTGCTCTCGTTATAGTTTTCATAGCGTTGCCCACTTTCGAAAATTAAAGAATTTTCATTTTTTGAAACCGTCTCGATGTGCTTATTATACTGTCTGTTCATAGGATGTGCAAGATGTCACTTTCGAAAACACATGATTTTTTATTTTTTGAAAGTGAAAACTGTGCAAAGGCAGCCCGCCTTAATAAATATTCCGGGTAATTCTTTCTGCCCCAACAAAAAAACAGCCAAACCTGCCGGTTTGGCTGTTTTTTGTATCATAGTCTTACTTGCTTTCGACCTTTTCCTCGATGGTGGAGTGGTCGATGACCCAGTCGGCAGCCTTGCGGATGCCCTCATTGCGGCGCAGGGCGGCGATGTCGGTGTTAGCCTTGATCTCCTCCAGCGTCTTTTTGGTCTTTTCGGCGCGCTCTGCCAGCTGCTTGTCGATCTCCTCGTCGGTGGGCAGCAGGTTCTCCTGCTGCGCGATCTGCAGCAGAGCCATGCGGGCGCGGGTGTTCTTCTCTGCGGCGGCGTGCACCTTGGCAGTAAAGCTCTCGCGGGTCTCATGGATCTGGCTCAGGTAGGTGTTCAGGCTCATGCGCTGCATCTGCAGCTGCTGCTGGATGCCCTGCATCTGCTGCTGGTAGGCGCTTTCCACCAGAACACTGGGGATCTCGCCCTCTGCGGCATCGGCCAGCTGACCAAGGATCATGTCCTTGGCGTGGTTCAGCGCACCGCCGTGACGGCCGTCGAACAGCTGCTTCTTCACGAAGGCACGGTACTCCTCCATGGTCTCCTTGCCCATCTTCTTGGCAAAATCGCTGTTCAGGGCGGGCAGCTGACGTACGCACACGTCATGCAGCTTGATCTTGAACACAGCGGGCTTGCCGGCCAGCTCTTTGCCGTGGTAGTTCTTGGGGAAGGTGACGTTGATCTCGAACTCGTCCCCTGCCTTATGGCCCAGAATGCCGTCCTCAAAGCCGGGGATCATGCGGCCGCTGCCCAGCTGCACGGACTGATCCTTTGCCGTGCCGCCCTCAAAGGGCACGCCGTCCAGAAGGCCCTCAAAGTCCATGTGCACCACATTGCCCTTCACAGCGGGGCCCTTGTGGGGCACCAGCTCCGCGGCGTAGTTGCGGCGGCGCTCCAGCACCGCGTCGATCTCCTTGTCGGTCACCTCCGGAGTGACGCACTGGGAGGTAAAGCCGGAGATCCGGTTCAGCTTCAGCTCGGGCTGCAGGGCTACGGTGGCGGTAGCCACAAAGCCCTCGTCCTTCTTCACGCTTACCAGATCATAGCTGGGCTCGTCCACCGGCTCAAAGCCGTGTTCCTTCAAAGCAGCCTCGTACAAAGCAGGCACATCCTGATCCATCAGGTCGTTGATGGCATCGTACCAGAAGGTGTGCTCGCCGCGATCCGCCTCGATCTGCGCGCGGTCGGCTTCGCCCTTCTGAAAGCCCTTGATGGTGTAAGTGGCGCGGGTGCGCTCATAGACCGCGTTGGAGGCGGTCTCCAGTTCCTCAGCCGTAGCGCTGAAGGTCATTTTGCAGACACTCTTTTCAGGAGTTTCCACGCTTACCAGTTTCATAGGATCTACCCTCCGTGTTGTTCCCTTGGCGGCGGGGCGGCGCTGCCTTGGCAGCGGCCGGAACGCCATTTGGGGGACATTTTCAAACATTAGTAAAGTTATTATAGCACAAGTGCAGCAAAAGCGGTATAATAAACTTGATAAAAATGTGCCCTTTTGGTAATTTTTGTCCATTCAAGCAGAAAAAAGCGCGTTTTGCAGCAGCAGCTGCCGCGCCAAAGTGGGAAAACCCTCAGGAAAGGAAGGCTGTCCCCTATGCGATTATTTGATGTTCTGGGCCCGGTGATGATCGGGCCCTCCTCCAGCCACACCGCCGGTGCGGCAAAGATCGGCTACACTGCCCAGAAGCTTCTGGGCGAGATCCCGGCGCGGGCAGATATCGGCCTGTACGGCAGCTTTGCCACCACCGGCAAGGGCCACGGCACCGACCGCGCGCT
>ERZ791930.903-NODE-903-length-16118-cov-6.747556_pt1 | contig 16118 bp, 11 predicted proteins | sample MGYA00510128_ERZ791930 | MGnify/ENA primary metagenome ERZ791930 (study PRJEB30046, sample SAMN00792057) | human gut metagenome | study: EMG produced TPA metagenomics assembly of the A metagenome-wide association study of gut microbiota in type 2... | reverse complement strand
CATTCATGATGGGCATCTGGATGTCCATAAAAATGAGATCGTACCACTTTTCCGGTGCTTCCATCACCTTTTCGACTGCAATTTTTCCGTTTTCGGCAATGTCAATGGTCACGCCCGTCATGCCTATGATCTCGGTCGCGATCTCACGGTTCAGCTCGTTATCTTCCACAAGAAGGATCCGCTTACCCGCATAGTTTTCCTTCGCAAAATCTTCCAGATAGTTCCGGGCGTTTTTCTCCTGCTTCCCGGATGTAAACTGCCGCAGAGTTGCCGTCAGGCGGGAACGGAACAGCGGTTTTGCCATAAACGCATTCACGCCCGCCGCTCTGGCTTCTTCTTCAATTTCGCTGAAGTCAAAGGAAGTCAGGATGATGATCGTGACCTCTTCTCCTACCCGTTCCCGGATTTTTCTGGCGGTTGCAATACCGTCCATTTCCGGCATCTTCCAGTCCAGAATCACCGCAAAATAGTCACTGTTGGTCTCGTGACGCGCATAGCAGCGCTCCACAGCTTCCTTACCGGTCAGGACCCATTCGCCCGCTATGCCGATCTCCTGAAGGGTCGCAACGGTGCTTTCGCAGCAGGTCTTGTCATCGTCCACGACCAGTACCGGCAGATCGAGCAGTTCTTTTTCCTGTTCCTTCTCGTTCTCCTGAAGCTTCAGATAGACCGTGACCGTGATCTTCGTTCCCTTGTTGGGAGCGCTTTCGACCTGAATGTCACCATTCATCAGGTTGACGATGTTTCTTGCAATGGCCATGCCAAGACCGGTGCCCTGCACCTTGGTCGTCCGGTGATCGTCTGCCCGGCTGAACGGCTCGAACATGATCTTCTGGAACTCCGGCGTCATACCGATGCCGTTGTCCTCAATGGAAAACTCGTAGCAGCCAAGTTCCGAGAAACCATTCGGTTTTTCCTTGATCGTAAGGGTGATGTTTCCTCCATCCGGGGTGTACTTGACGGCGTTGCTCATCAGGTTCACAAAGACCTGCTGGATGCGCAGACTATCGCCGCAGACAGCTTCGTGCTCAATGTGCTCAACATGGACTTCGAGCTGATGTTTGTGCTCATCGATTGCTGGTTTTGTGAGGGTGAGCAGGTTATCGACCAGTTCCGGCAGGCTGAAATCCTCCTCGGCAAGGCTCATTCGCCCGCTCTCGATTCTGGCCATATCCAGCACTTCATTGATCAGTCCCAACAGATGACGGCTCGATTTTGTGATCTTGCTAAGGCACTCGACCACCCTGTCCTGACTCTCGATATTCGCACCCGCAATGGCGGTCAAGCCAACGATCGCATTCATCGGTGTACGGATATCATGGGACATATTGGAGAGAAATTCTGTCTTGGCGCGGCTTGCGTTTTCCGCCGCCCGGTACGCATCCTTCAGTGCCTTATGGGATTCGATCTCGGCCTTTTTCTCCTGTGACACATCCATAGAGGCCAACAGTGCTTTGACCAGCTTTGTGCCATTCCACTCCAGCGGAATGAAGGAAGCGATCTTATAGGTGTTCTCATCTATGGAGCAGTATTCAAATTTATAGATGTCGTTCTCATCCTGCAAATTCTTGCGGATATTTTCCGGTGAAATCAAAGCAGCCAATGCGTCCAGCGGTTCCAGTGTCTTATACTTTGCAACCACCTGCTCCACAAAATCATGGTAGGTTCCGATCGGTGCGTATATCATTTCACCTTGCAGATTGTAGAACCGATACCGGTCATTCTCCAGATCGCAGACGACAAAGCGGTCCAGCAGATGCACCATACTCTTGATCAAAAGATCCATCGATGCGTTATCTGAGGCCATCTGCATCCGCCGTGCCGTCTCTGCTTTGGACTCTGTGATGTCCCGCAGAAAAATCATCGCATATTCGGAATCTTCGATCTCACCGCGCATGACCACGTTGCTGACCCATCGTTCCTCCCCATCCAGAACGATGCGGCACTCCTGCCGCAGCTCGGTCTCCAGCCCCTTTAATTTTTCCGTGATGTAGGCGCGATTATAGAAATTTGTTACGGTCTTTTTGTCCTCTTCCACCACATAGTTATCCACAAAGAACTTGACCAGTCCATCCCATGTGTGGTTCTGCTCAAAGGCCGTCATCAAAGAAGGCTCCACTTTGAAAGTATCAAAGGAGTTCTTTTCCAGATTCACATAGTATTCGCAGAGGTTTGCGCTGGTAAATGCACGGTGAAATGCTGCCGCCCGCTGCGCCTGCATCAGGCTTCTTTTTTCTGCGTCAATGTTGCTGATGATTCCGGCAATTCGATTGGCCGAGCCATCCAGACGGCGGATCACCTCCGCCGATGCCCGGAACCACTGGTACCTGCCATCCTGCATTTTCAGCCGGTACTCTACATTATACTTCGTGGCATTGGTTTTGTCCGCAATCGTTTTCAAAAGCAGCTGCATTACCCGGTCATAGTCCTCCGGGTGCAAAAGGTTCGACCACGAATCCAGTTTGTTCGGAAAATCCAGAATGTCATGATATCCAAGGATCTGCCGGAACGCATGGCTCCAGTTTACCCGGACGATTTCACTGGTTTCATTGCACTCAAAATACCACAGCGCGGAGTGGATGGATTCATTGACTAACGCAAGATTTTCATACGCCCAGTTCATCTGTACCGACAGGACCCAGATCGGCGTTCCATCCGTATCGGCTGCATCTTCTTTATAGAGACGCACATAGACGGGAGAGCCATCTGCTGTAAGGATCTGGCCTTCTCCTTCGCCTTTGATCTGACGAAAGCGTGCATTGTCAAGGAATGTGGCATCTCCCTTATAGAAAAGATTCTTCAGCGAACCCTTTGTCTGCTCCATCAGGGACTCATAGCTGTGGTTCAGATTATGCAGCACCAGATCGCTGGCCGACAGGATCGACAATTCCGCATCATAGTACCCGGTAATGGTTCCGACGCCACCATTATGATAGATCGTGTTCTGCATGGCTCGAAGCGCATTTTCTCCAAACTTTGCAGTATTGGAAGTATAGATTTCATCCGTAAATTTACTATCGAATTTCATTTTCATCCTCGCGCGTTTTCCATTCCGCTGGTTCCTTCCATTCCAGCGCTTCCATTGTATCTCACAAGGCACACTGCAACATTTTATATTATATCCCCCCGCACTGTTATTTCAAGTCCTGCCAGACGTTGGCTGTGTAAAAACAGTTGTAAACAAAAAAGCGAGCGGCCTTTTCAGGTCACTCGCTATGGAATCTATTTAGTCGATTGTTGTTTCAACTGCACTTCTCGCAGAACTCCCAATCATTTCAACAATGCCTTCAAATCTTCTTCCGGCGTTGTAATCGGCGCGATACCATAGTTTTCTACCAGGAAGTTAAGGATGTTCGGCGAAATGAATGCCGGCAGCGTGGGGCCAAGGCGGATATTCTTAATGCCCAGATACAGCAGCGTCAGCAGAATGCACACAGCCTTCTGCTCGTACCAGGAGAGCACCATGGACAGTGGCAGGTCATTCACACCGCAGCCGAAAGCATCCGCAAGGGCAACAGCGATCTGGATGGCACTGTAAGCATCGTTGCACTGTCCGACATCCATCAGGCGGGGCAGACCGCCGATGGTGCCGAGGTCAAGGTCGTTGAAGCGGTATTTGCCGCAGGCAAGGGTCAGCACTACGGTGTCGGCAGGTGTCTGCTTTACAAACTCTGTGTAATAGTTTCGGCCGGGGCGTGCGCCGTCGCAGCCGGCAACCAGAAAGAAGTGCCGGATCGCGCCGGACTTGACCGCCTCGATGACCTGATCTGCCACGCCAAGTACCGTGCCACGGGCAAAGCCAGTCGTGACGGTGCTGCCGCCGTTGATGCCGGTGAAGGATTTATCCTCGGAATAACCGCCCAGCTCCAAAGCCTTTTCAATCACCGGGGTAAAGTCCTTGTCTGCTCCGATGTGCGTCATTTCGGGGTAAGACACCACCGACGTGGTGAACACCCGGTCGGCATAGCTTGCTTTGGGCGGCATCAGACAATTGGTGGTGAACAGCACCGGTGCGGGAAGCTCCGCAAACTCCTTTTGCTGGTTCTGCCATGCCGTGCCGAAATTGCCCTTGAGGTGGGAATACTTTTTCAGTTCAGGATAGCCGTGAGCGGGTAGCATTTCGCCATGGGTGTAGATGTTGATGCCTTTCCCCTCAGTCTGCTCCAGCAGCAGCTTCAGGTCGTGGAGGTCATGGCCGGAGACGACGATGAACGGTCCCTTTTCCACGGTCAGCGGAACGGTAACAGGCACGGGCGTTCCGTAGCTTTCGGTGTTGGCCTTATCCAGAAGCGCCATGCACTTGAGGTTTTTCTCGCCAACCTCCATCACGATAGGCAGCAATTCCTCCATGCCCCAGTCCTCGCCAATGGCGAAGAGCGCCTTGGCAAAGAAGCAGTTCACCTCGTCATCGGTATACCCCAAGACCAAGGCGTGATGTGCATACGCTGCCATGCCGCGCACGCCAAACAGAATAAGAGACTTCAGGCTTCGGATATCCTCATCGGCGCTCCAAAGCAGATTCATATCATAGTCGCTGGTGCGTCCGCAGGGGGCAGCGCAGCCTGCGCAGTCGGGTGCCAGCCGCGCCTTTTCGGCATATACCCGGCCGATCAGTTCCCGAATCGTTTTTTCGTTGAAGTTCACATTGGTGACCGTGGTGAAAAGTCCCTCGATCATCAGATGCCAGACCTCCGGCGTTGCCTGCATACCGCCGTCCGTGGCTCTGGACAGTCCAACCAGAGCGCCAGTCAGTTCATCCTGAAGCTGTGCAACATCGGCAGTCTTGCCGCACACCCCCGCCTTTCCGGTGCAGCCGGAGCAGGCTGCCGTCTGCTCGCATTGAAAGCAAAACATTTTACGTTCCATCTTGAGGTTCTCTCTTTCGTTTAATCCAGAATTTTTCCGTCAATGGAGATGGTTACCACCTGCCACGGAATGAACTTTCCGCTGGTCTGCAGTGCCTTTTTTGCTGCCATCTCCAAGCCGCCGCAGCAGGGCACCTCCATGCGGAGGATGGTCACGCTCTGGATGTCGTTGCTGCGTAGGATCTCGGTGAGCTTTTCGCTGTAATCCACAGCATCCAGCTTCGGGCAGCCGATGAGAGTCACCTTGCCCCGCATAAACTCCTGATGGAAATTTGCGTAGGCGTATGCCGTGCAGTCCGCTGCGATCAGGAGCTTTGCGCCTGCAAAGTAGGGCGCATGGACAGGTGCCAGCTTGATCTGCACCGGCCAGTTGCGCAGGCGGGAAACTGACTGCACGGGGGCAGAAGCTGCGCTTTCGGCAGCGGTCTCCGGCTGTTCCAGCATCCGCATCCGGGAGCCGGGGCAGCCGCCCTCGTGGAGGTGCTTCATCTTTTCCTGCAATTCCTTTTTCTTTTTGTTCTCCTGCACCGCCGCCTCATCGTAAGCGGGGGCTTCCCGCTCCTCAAAGGTGATGGCACCGGTGGGGCATCCCGGCAGGCAGTCTCCAAAGCCATCGCAGAAATTTTCCCGCACCAGCTTTGCCTTGCCGTTGATAATATCAATGGCTCCCTCATGGCAGGCGGTTGCGCACAAGCCGCAGCCGTTGCATTTTTCTTCGTCAATATGGATGATCTTCCGAATCATATCTATACTCTCCTGTTGTGGGTGTTTTTTGCATTTGCAAGTTTATTATAGTATACTAAAGCCATCTTGTATGTTTGAATTCCAACAAGGAGAGCATTTATGCAAAAATATCTGCCTGTTCTGCGGAGCTGCCCCTTCTTTACCGGGCTTACCGACGATGAAATTTTGTCCATCCTGCACTGTGTCAGTGCAACGAAAATCACCCGCCCCCGGGGCTCCTATATTTTCCGCGCAGGAGATTCCACAGAGGTCATGGGGCTCATGTTGTCCGGTTCCACCCTTGTGATCCAGGAGGATCTTTGGGGACACCGCAACATCCTGTCCAAGTGCAATACCGGGGACTTTTTCGGCGAGCCTTACGCCGCCACCCCCGGTGCCATCCTGAACATCAGCGTGGTGGCAGAAGAGGATTGCGAAATTCTGCTGCTGAACGTCAAGCGGCTGCTCACCGCCTGCCCCACCGCCTGCGACCACCACCAGAAGCTCATCCGCAATCTGGTCAGCGTTCTGGCAAACAAAATATTGCTTTTCAACGAGAAGATCACCCATATCAGCAAGCGGACCACCCGGGAAAAGCTGCTGTCCTATCTGTCCGCCGAGTCCATCCGGCAGTCGTCCCTCTCCTTTGACATTCCCTTTGACCGTCAGCAGCTGGCGGATTTTCTCTGCGTGGAGCGTGCCGCCATGTCAGTGGAGCTTTCCAAGCTGCAAAAGGAAGGGCTGCTGGTCACCAAACGGAATCATTTTGAGCTGTTGACCCATTGATTTCTCTATACCTACCCGCAGACGGTTTCGCTGGGCAGTTTTCCCCCCAAGATGCGCTGGCATAAAAAGAGCGGGCAACCGTTTTGGGGTTGTCCGCAGAAGGATGTATAAAGGAGCGCCTAACTCCTTCCGTTCAGGACAGCTTGATCTTCAGGTCGGCAAGCAGATTCACGGCCTCCGGCAGGGAGAACTTGGCATCCTTCAGGCGGCTGCCCAGAATATCCACCTTATAGCCGGTGGCATCCCGGAAATCGGCTTTCCGCAAGTCGCACTGGTAGAACTCTGTTTCGTGCAGCTCTGTGCCCTTGAGATTTACCAGCTGCATCTCGCACTTGGCAAACATGGAACCTACGATCTCGTTGCCGTTTGAAAAATCAAAGCGGTTGAAGTTCATTTCGGTAAAGGTGTTGTATTTCAGGCTGCAATCCTTCAGGGTGTGGATGGGGTCCGGGAATGCACCGCTCGATAGCAGCGGTGCCCACTCGATTTCCTGCAGGCGGCAGTCCTCAAAATCCAAGGACTGCACCGAGGAGGACACGCTCCGCAGCCCGGTGATCTCACACCGCACGAACCGGCACTCGTTCAGGGTGGTGTGGTCCAGCTCACATTTTGTAAAGGAGCAGTCCACAAATACGCAGTCTGCAAAATCGCAGCTTTCAAAGACCTCCCCGGCAAACGATAGCCCAGTAAACCGTTCGCCCTCGCAATAACGTTCCGTCATACCCTTCCCCTTTTATCGCAGCTCTTCCAGCAGGGCGGAGCAGCCCTCCAGCACATCCTGCCATGTGGCTTCAAAGTCCCCGGTGTACCACGGGTCTGCCACATCGCCGGGGCGGCGAGTGTGATCCATCAGCAGCGATACCTTGTGGTCGGGGTCGCTGCCCACAAAGCGGGTCATGTTCCGCAGGTTGTTGCGGTCCATGGCAATGAGATAATCGTAGCTCTCATAGTCCCGCCGGGTCATCTGCCGGGCGGTCTTGCCCGCACAGGAGATGCCGTGCTCTGCCAGCTTACGCCGGGCTGGCGGATAGACCGGGTTGCCGATCTCCTCGGTGCTGGTAGCCGCCGAGGCAATTTCAAACTGCCCGGAAAGCCCAGCTTTTTCCACCAGATTCTTCATTACAAATTCTGCCATGGGGCTGCGGCAGATATTGCCGTGGCAGACAAACAGCACCTTCTTCATCTTACTCCCCCAGCACCTCGCCCAATGCCAGCACGGCGTTGCGGACGCACTCCGGGCAGGGGCACAACGGTGCGCCAGTCTCCATGCCCTTCAGGTCCTTGCAGAGGGTAGCGCCGCACTTTTCCTGAAAGCTTTGCAGCAATTCCTTGGAGATACGGGGCGTGCCCTTGCCGTCGGTGACGATGCCTGCCACCATCACAGCACCAATCAGTGCGCCGCAGGTGCTTTCCATACAGCCCATGCCGGCGGCATAGCCTGCTCCCAGCTTCATCAGGGTGTCGGCATCCACCGGGATCTTGTCCTCAAATGCTTTCATCACTGCCTGTGCGCAGTTGCACTGTCCGGCTGCTTTCCATGCGGCAGCCTGTGCTGCCCGTTCTTCGATGTTCATTTTATAGTCCTCGCTTTTCTTTGGTAAATCCAGAGTTGTCGAGTTTAGTATACCACGCTTTTTCCCCACAGAAAAGCGTCTGCACGCAAAAAGCCGCTCACCTTACAGGATGCCCTGCACGGTGAGCGGCTTTCTTGTTCATGCTTGGTGCCGGGCGTTTTACATCAGGAATGCTCGTGCAGCCGAAAAACGCATAAAAAGCTGCAGCCCTTCGGGCCGGACGCCAGAGCATCCGGTACAGGACTGCAGCTTTTTGTATTCTATGGCTTTTACTCCCCGATGGGCATAGTCTGGTAGAACCAGTCCGCAATCGCCTTGCGGGTTTCGGCAAAGAACTTCTTCACCGGGCAGGCGGCATCGCGGGCTTCCTGCTCCAGATCTGTACCTGCGGGGAAGTTGCGGATAACGGTATACGCCACCGACTGCGGCGGCAGCGACATCATCACGGCAGAGTCATGCACCACGCAGATCTCCTCGCCTACCGCAAGGGTGGCAGGGTCGGAGGTTGTCTTTGCGTCATGGTCCTGCCACACGGTGCTGTCGGTAATGATCATCTGATAGGACTCCTGCTCTTCTGCAGACACCACAATGGACTCCACCTTGCCATCCACAGTGCGGCTGACGCCCTCTACCGTACCATAGTAGTAGAGCCGCTGGGAAAACAGCGCCGAAGCAGAGGGCAGCGCGCTGACGCTGAGCAGCAGCACGGCAAGCAGGCCGAAAAGCGAACGATAAGTCTTTTTCATAGAAAGCCTCCATTTTTCATGTTGCAGCAGAGCGCCCGCCGCACGGCGCTCCCGGATGCCTTATTTTACCACAACCACCGTCGGATTTCTATATCCGGGCTTAACCTGAGAGGGTAAAAAAGTGGGTCAGAAACGCCCACAGACGTTTCTGACCCACAAATAGAGCTATATTTTCTGTTTTACAGCTGGCAGGCGGTATCGTAACCGGTGCGGATAGCATTGGAGATGTCTGCAGCCTTACCGGCGGCATCGCCGATGGAGTACACCGGGATGTTGGCATTTTCCAGCGCAGCAGCGTCAAACTCGTTGGAGCGTGCGCCCATGGCCAGCACGATGTGATCGCAGGGGATGGTCACCTCTGCGCCGTCCTTGTTCTCGCAGACAACGGCATCCATGCGGAACTCCTTGACCTTGTGGCCGGGGTACTGCTCCACGCCGTAGGTCTTGTAGTTTTCCAGCAGGGTGGGCAGAATGGTGGTGCTCTCGCCTGCTGCGATCTTGTCCATCATCTCAATGACCGACACCTTGCAGCCGCGGGCAGCCAGATACTCTGCGGTCTCGCAGCCTACCATGCCGCCGCCAATGACGGCCACCGTGCCATACACCTGCTGCTCACCGGCCAGCACCTTCCACGCATCGGCCACATTCACGCTGTCGATGCCGGGGATGCGGGGTGCGGCGCTGTGTGCGCCCACAGCGTTGATGACTGCCTCAAAACCGGCATCCTTCAGCTGCTCTGCGGTGCGGGTCTGACCCATGCACAGGTGCACACCGGCGTTGCAGACAGCGTGGATCAGGTCCTGTGCGGCGCGGCGCATCTCCTCCTTGCGGGGAGGCACGCAGGCAATGTTCAGCTGACCGCCCAGAGAGGTGGTCTTTTCAAACAGGGTCACGTCGTGGCCGCGCAGGGCTGCCACACGGGCAGCTTCCAAGCCGGCAGGGCCGCCGCCGAGCACGGCGATCTTCTTTTTCTGCTCTGCGGGCTGGATGCTGCGGGTGTTCTCGTAGCCGTTCTCTGCGTTCAGCACGCAGGAGAGGAACTGGCGGTTCTGGATAGCATCGGTGCAGCCCTTGTTGCAGCTGATGCAGCGGCGGATATCGCAGGCCTTACCGGCAGCGATCTTGGTGCCCCAGTCGGGGTCTGCCAGCAGCGGGCGGCCCATGGCAACCATATCAGCCATGCCGCTCTCGATGACGCGCTCCGCCATCTCGGCATCCACGATACGGCCCACGGCGCTGACCGGCACGTTGACAGCCTTTTTGATGTCGCCGGCGATCTTGACGAAGAAGCCGTAGGGCTGCACACCCATGGGGGGAATGGTATCGGCCATGTTGCCGGTGTGGTTGGCCTGTGCAACGTGGAACATATCCACACCGTCCTCCACCAGCCACTGGGCGAACTGCACGGCATCGGCCTCATCGACGCCGCCCTTGCCGCGCTGCGGGGTAACGATGGACAGCTTGTAGTCGATGATCATATCCGGCACAGCCTTGCGGATGGCGCGGGTCAGCATGCGGGCAAAGCGGACGCGGTTCTCCAGACTGCCGCCGAACTTGTCGGTGCGGTGGTTCATGCGGGTGGAGCACAGGCAGCCGTTCAGGCGGTCGCCGTGGATCTGGATCACGTCCACACCGGCCTTCTGGGCACGCACTGCGCAGGCGCACATCTTATCGATGATGGACATCAGCATCTCCTCGCTGACCTCATCGGTAAAGAACATCATATCGTGGTGCAGGCGCTGACGCATCTCGTCAAACTTCTTCTGCATGAACAGGCTGTTGATGGCGTCCACATCGTACTCCGGGTGGAAGAGCTGGACGCCCAGCTTGGTGCCGTAGGCGTGCACGCTGTCGGCCAGTGCCTTGAAGGCAGGGATCTGGCTGTCGTCAAACAGCTTGGGGGTGGGAGAAAAACTGTTGATGGGTGCAACGTCGCCCAGCACGATGTAGCCCACGCCGCCCTTTGCCAGACGGGTGTAGAAGCCCATGTCCTGCTCGCTGATCATGCCGTTTTTCTCGTAGCCGGTGGTCAGCGGGGGGAACATGATGCGGTTTTTAAAGGTCTGTCCGCCCACCTCAATGGGCTGCAGAATAATGTTTTGCATACGAAAGCCTCCTTGCAGATGCGCTTTGCTTTACAGATTTGCTTTGATGAATGCTGCGGTCTTTTCCTCCACGGCGGCACGGGCTGCCAGCGTGGCAAAGTTGTGGCCGCCGCCTGCAATGGTGTCCATCTCGGGTGCGGTGTACACCTGTGCGTAGCGGTTGCAGGTGCCCTCGTCCACCAGACGGTCATCGTCGGCGCGCAGCAGCAGCACCGGGCCGTTGTAGCCCTTGGCCTCGGTGAAGGGGTCGGGGTGCTTTGCCATCTCGTAGTTGAAGGCCATCTTGTAGCACAGGCCCTCCATGTCGGCGTAGTCCTTGCCGGTCTGCATCACGCCGTCGGCGCGCTGTGCGCAGCCGAACCACATACCGGCACCCGGGCACAGCAGGATCAGGCCGTGGGGCTGGATGACCGGTGCGCAGGAGGCTGCAATGTAGCCGCCCATGCTCTGGCCGGAGAGGAACAGCTTTTCGCTGTCCACATAGGGCTGCTCAGCGGCCCATGCAAAGATATCCTGCGCATCGGTGTGCAACCCGTCGAAGCTCATATCCTCGAACTCGCCGTCGCTCTCGCCGTTGCCGTAGAAATCGAACCGGGCACTGCCGATGCCCTGCGCTGCCAGAGCGCGGGACAGGTGGGTGTACATGGACTTGTAGCCGCTGCAGCTGCCGGCAAAGCCGTGCAGATGCACCACAAAGGGTACCTTGCCTTCGGTATCGGGCAGGGTCACGATGCCGCGCAGGGTGTGACCGTTGCGGTTTTTAAACTGGACCTGTAAAATCTTCATGGTTTAGTTGCTCTCCTTTGCGGCACGGCGAGCCTTCAGCTCTGCCAGCATCTCGGCAGTCTTCTGCTTGGTCAGGGGGTAAACGAAGATCAGGATGGCAACTGCAATGCCGTAGCCCAGGAAGTAGATGCCGGTATAGCTCTTCCAGATAGCGTTCACAACGCCTGCGGTCTGCACAGCGCCTGCGGTAACATTGTAGCCGATGGCACCCAGCACAAAGCTGGACAGGCTGCCGGAAATAGCGCTTGCGAGCTTGCGGAAGAAGGAGTAGGTGGAGTAGACGATGCCCTCGTTACGCTCGCCGGTCTTCAGCTCATGGTAGTCGATGGCGTCGTTGACCATAGCCCAGATCAGCACCTGCATACCGGAAGCGCCCAGATAGCAGATACCGTTGATGACGATGAAGGCAACAGGGTTGTGGACGGGGAAGAAGAACAGGATGCCGAACACGATGGCAGCAAAGCCGGCACCCATGCAGCACCACTCCTTCTTGCCGAACTTGTTGGCCAGAGGCTGGGTGATGGCAAAGGACAGCACAGCGTACAGAACGCTCAGCATACCGGAAACTGCCTGGATCTTGACGTTGCCGAAGAAGTCCTTGTACAGGTAGGTGTTCAGACCGTTGACCACGGAAGCGCCGATCATGCCGGTCAGGCTGAAGAACATAACGCCCAGCAGAGCCTTATTGTGGGAGATCTCCTTGAGCACATGCAGGTAGTTCAGCTTTTCGCCCTGCGGACGCTCGGGCACTTCCACGCGCTCCTTGCACCACACGCAGGTGATCTGCAGGCACAGCAGGCCCAGCATAGCGCAGATGCAGGCCAGCATCAGGAAGCGGCCGGCCACGGGCTTGTTGTCCACATACAGGAACAGGGGGCCGATCATGACCATGACGGTCATGAAGATGGTGCCGCCAAGGCTGCGGTAGCGGGACAGAGCGGTACGCTGGCTGACATCATCGGTCATCACGCTGGACAGCGTACCAAAGGGCACGTTGACGCAGGTGTACAGTGCCTCGTACAGCACATAGGTGACGAACATGTAGGCCAGACGCAGGCCGTAGTTGATGTTGCCCACATTGACAAAGCCCAGCACGCACAGCACTGCCATGGGGAAGGAGAAGGCGCGGATCCACGGGATGAACTTGCCGCCCTTGGTGGCCTTGCGGGAGTCCACAATAGCACCGATGATGGGGTCGTTGACGGCATCCCAGATCTTGGTGACCAGCAGCAGGATACCCACGTGGAAGGGGTTGACCTGCAGGATCAGGGTGTAGAAGATCGACAGATACATGGCGCGGTACTGCTCGGTGAAGCAGCAGCCCAGATCGCCCAGCGTATAGCCGATCTTGTCCTTCATGGAGAAGGGTCGGACGGTCTTTTTCTGGTCCATTGTGTTTTATCCTCCTTAAAAACAGTGAAACCACGAGACTTTTCGCACAAGTCTCTTTTCTACGCTTGCATTATACGTTAATTTTGCATCAATACATATCCAAAAAATGATTGAAAACTATCGCAAATTGATGTATTATGCAATTATAACAGTTGTACTTTTCTGTTGTGTACAACAAACTGTCACACCTGCCAGTTCCACGGAGGGATTTTGGGTGAATTACACAGCCACACGTTATCTTTTTACGCAAAGCGCCGTGCGGGAGTTTTTTTCCGGCGCATATTATGACCTGTTTCTGGTCATCCGGGGCAGCGGTGTGTTCCGCTGCCCCGAGGTAGCGCTGCCCGCCCAGCAGCAGAACCTGATCATCTTCAAGCCCGGTCAGGGCGGCAGGCTGGAATATGCCGGCGCCTACGGCCCGCTGGAGGTCATCCGGGTGCAGCTGTCCCCCCAGACGCTGGCACAGCTTTCGGACGCGGACACCGACCTTGAAAAAAGCTTCAACGTGGTACCCTTCCGGCAGGTGGCTGTGCGCCCAGACAGCCAGATCTATATGCTGCTGAAAAACCTTGCCCGGAAGCTGCTGATGCTCCCGCAGCAGAGCACGCAGTTCGGCGCAACGGTGTTTGAGCACGGCATATTGCAAATGTTCGTGGTGCTGGCGCTGCGCGCCTGCATCCATGCGGAGTTCCACACCGCGCCGGTCAGCCGCCATCACCTGATGCTGGACGAGGTGTTTTTGTTTATTCAGGCACATCTTACCGAAGAGCTTACGCTGGAGCGGCTGGAAAAGGAGTTCTTTGTCTCCCGGGAGCACATTGCCCGGGAATTCAAGCGCCAGACCGGGCAGACGGTGCACCGCTACATCGTAAAGGCGCGCTTAGACCGCTGCCGTACCCTCATCGAGCAGGGGCTGCCCATCACCGAGGTGTACAAGACCAGCGGCTTTGGCGGCTACAACCACTTTTTCCGCGCCTTCAAAAAGGAGTACGGCATGACCCCCAAGGAGTATTTCAACACCACCCGGCAGGATGCCCGGGGATGATCTTTGTAAAAGCAGGACCCCGGAGCATCCGCAGATGCTCCGGGGTCCTATGATTATAAAGACTATGGATCAGATGCTGAACTGCACGGCGCAGAAGGCGGCATAGATGCACAGCAGTGCAATGCCCTGCGGACGGCTCAGTTTGCCCTTGATCAGTGCGGGCAGGGTGAGCAGCAGCATTACGGCAAACATGACAGGGATATCCATCACCAGCGAGGCGTTCATGCCTGCGATGGTGGAATTCTGCGGGATGCTGAAGGGGGCCAGCGTCACGGACACGCCGCTGACCAGCACCAGATTGAACACGTTTGCACCGATGACGTTGCCCAGCGACAGCGCCCCGTGCCCCTTAGCCAGCGAGGTGATGGCGGTGACCAGCTCCGGCAGCGAGGTGCCCAGTGCCACAAAGGTCAGCGCAATGACCGACTCCGGCACGCCCAGTGCCTGTGCGATCAGGGTGCCGTTGTCCACCAGCAGGTCAGCGCCCACAGCAATGAGCACTGCGCCGATGGCCAGCAGCCCAAGCTCCTTGCCAAAGGAGCCCTCTTCCCCCTGCTCCTCCTCTTCCGGGGCGGGGGCGTTCTTCATGGCCAGTACGTTGCATACGATGTAAGCCACAAACATGGCCAGCAGGATCAGGCCGACCGGGCGGGTGAAGGAGCCGGTGGTGTAGGCCACACCGGCGTAGAAAGCGGCAGCCACAAAGAAGAAGGCCACCGGGGTGCGCAGGCTCTTGGGATCCACCTTGCCCGGGCGCACCGCAATGGTGATAGCGGCGATCAGTGCAGAATTGCAGATGACTGAGCCGATGGCGTTGCCATAGGCGATCTCGCCGTGACCGGTGAGCGCGGAGGTGGTGGACACCATGACCTCCGGCAGGGTGGTGCCGATGGAAACCACCGTGGCACCAATGAGCAGCTCCGGCACATGGAAGCGGCGGGCAATGCCGGTAGCACCGTCCACAAACCAGTCACCGCCCTTGATCAGGCACAACAGGCCCACAATAAACAGCAGAACAGGGATCAGCATAATATCTCTCCTTTTTTGAATGATGGTGGCAGAAGCGCAATAAAAAAGACCCTTATCACATCCTGCCCAGAACGGGAAAATGTGATAAAAGTCTCAAGCATCCGGTACTGCATCGGGCATTTCTGCCGGGTCTGTCGCTGCAGCACAGCGCACTGTTTTTTACAAAAGTGCGCCCCTTACTCCCTTTTATCCAGAGGGTATTATACCCGCTTTTTGGCAAAAGCGCAAGGGGAAATATAGAATTTATTCTGCCTTGGTCACTTTTTTGGCGTTGGGATAGATGCGCTCCATGCGGGCATTGTCGAAATGTTCATCTAAGAACACCTCCAGCTGGCCGCTGGGGGCTTCGCCGCTGGTGCGGGCATCGTACCGCGCCAGTGCCAGCGCACTGGTGAGCATATTCACCGCCATGAACACCGCCAGCGCCGCCGTCATCCACGGACGGATATGGCTGCGCACCTTTTTCATCAACTTCAGCACCAGCGGGTAGCCGTAGCGCATCCACAGCACCGCCGCAATGCCCCAGAAAAAGCAGTACAGCAGGTTGATGCGCCCGCCCAGATTGAATTTGAACTTGCTGTAATCCCAGAATACCGTGCCGAACAGCAGCTCGGTGACGGCGCTGCACACATACTCGTACACGCCGCCCAGCACCGTACCAAAGGCGAAGAGATAACGGTCGCTTTTTTCCTGGTTCTGCCGCAGCAGCACAGTTGCCATTGCCAGCGCCAGCCCCCACACCACGCTGAAGGGTCCCCAAACCAGACTGGAACGGCTCATCCACACCCCGGCGGTCAGGCGGCAGAACACGGTCTCCACCATATCGCCCAAAAACGCCCCGATGACGAACAGCCACAGCAGGTCGCCCACGCTGAGGAAGTCGGTCTCCCCCTTCTGCACCGCCGTGGGCTGCTGCCGGGCGGCCTCCGGGTAGGCGCGCTGGATACGCTTTTCCACATACACGGCAATGCGGCGGCGCAAGGTATCGGAGCGTTCCTCCAGCTTCTGGTTCAGCTGCTCCAGCACCGGGTGCTGCGCCGCGTACCGCCCCACCAGCACCGCCGAGC
>ERZ791930.888-NODE-888-length-16407-cov-5.928877_pt1 | contig 16407 bp, 16 predicted proteins | sample MGYA00510128_ERZ791930 | MGnify/ENA primary metagenome ERZ791930 (study PRJEB30046, sample SAMN00792057) | human gut metagenome | study: EMG produced TPA metagenomics assembly of the A metagenome-wide association study of gut microbiota in type 2... | reverse complement strand
GTGGAGTGCTGCCTGTTCGGCAACGGCGAGCGCACCGGCAACGTGGACGCCGTGACGCTGGCCATGAATATGTACAGCCACGGCGTAGACCCCAAGCTGGATTTCTCGGATATGCCCGCCATCTGCGCTACCTACGAGCGGGTGACCCGGATGCACATCTACGAGCGCACCCCCTACGCCGGGCAGCTGGTGTTTGCCGCTTTCTCCGGCAGCCATCAGGACGCCATTGCCAAGGGCATGGCCTACCGCAAGCAGACCGGCGAGCACCGCTGGACCTGCCCCTACATCCCGGTGGACCCCCACGACATCGGCCGCACCTACGATGCGGACGTCATCCGCATCAACAGCCAGAGCGGCAAGGGCGGCATCGGCTTTGTGCTGGAGCAGAACTACGGCTACAACCTGCCCCCCAAGATGCGGGAGGCGCTGGGCTACATGGTCAAGAGCGTGTCCGACCACAGCCACAAGGAGCTGAGCACCGCCGAGGTGCTGCACATCTTCGAGGATGCCTACCTGAACCGCGCAAAGCCGCTGAACGTGGTGGAAGCCCACTTTGCACAGGTGAACGGCATCACCGCCACAGTCACGCTGGAGCTGAACGGTCAGCGCAAGGTGGTCACCTCGGTGGGCAACGGCCGTCTGGACGCCGTAGCCAACGCCATACAGAGCGCCACCGGTATGGACTTCCATCTGGAAAACTACTCGGAGCACAGTCTGGACGAGGGTTCTACCTCCCGCGCGGCCTCCTATGTGGGCCTTGTCTGGGGCGATAACACGGTCACATGGGGTGCCGGTACCGACACCGATATCATCGTGGCCGGTATCCGCGCCCTTGTCAGTGCCATCAATAATCGATAAAAAGGAGAAAACTACCATGGGAATGACCCTGACACAGAAGATCCTTGCCGCACACGCCGGACTGCCGGAGGTCAAGGCAGGCCAGCTCATCAACGCAAAGCTGGACATCGTGCTGGGCAACGATATCACCACCCCGGTGGCCATCAACGAGTTTGAGCGCGCCGGTTTTGACCGCGTGTTTGATAAAGAGCATATCGCCATTGTGCTGGATCACTTTGTGCCCAATAAGGATATCAAGAGTGCTACCCAGTCCAAGCAGTGCCGGGAGTTCGCCAATAAGTACGATATCCTCAACTTCTACGATGTCGGCCAGATGGGGATTGAGCACGCCCTGCTGCCGGAAAAAGGCATCGTTACCGCCGGTGACTGCGTCATCGGCGCGGACAGCCACACCTGCACCTATGGTGCGCTGGGTGCCTTTTCCACCGGCGTGGGCTCTACCGATATGGCCGCAGGCATGGCCACCGGTATGGCGTGGTTCAAGGTGCCCTCTGCCATCAAGTTCGTGCTTACCGGCAAGTTCAACCCCAGGGTGTCCGGCAAAGACCTGATCCTGCACATCATCGGCATGATCGGTGTGGACGGCGCACTGTATAAATCCATGGAATTCACCGGCCCGGGCGTGGCAGGGCTGACGATGGACGACCGCCTGTGCATCTGCAACATGGCCATTGAGGCCGGTGCGAAAAACGGCATCTTCCCGGTGGACGAGGTGACTCGCGGCTACCTTGCGGGCCGCAGCCAGCGCCCGCCGGTGTTCTACGAGGCCGACCCCGATGCCGTGTACGAAAAGACCATCGAGATCGACCTTGGCGCACTGGAGCCCACCGTCAGCTACCCCCACCTGCCCGAGAACACCCATAAGGCCAGCGAAGGCAAGGACATCAAGATCGATCAGGTGGTCATCGGCAGCTGTACCAACGGCCGCTTGGAGGATATGGAGGCCGCCTACAACATCCTCAAGGGTAAGCACATCGCCAAGGGCGTGCGCGGCATCATCATCCCCGCCACGATGGCGGTGTATAAGGAGTGCATCCTGCGCGGCTGGACCACCGCCTTTATCGATGCGGGCTGCATCGTATCCACCCCCACCTGCGGCCCCTGTCTGGGCGGTTACATGGGCATTCTGGCAGCGGGCGAGCGCTGCGTTTCCACCACCAACCGCAACTTTGTGGGACGCATGGGCCATGTGGACAGCGAGGTCTATCTGGCCTCTCCCGCTACCGCCGCCGCCAGCGCCCTGACCGGCTATATCACCGACCCGCGCACGGTCTGACCCGAAAGGAGCATGAGCATGAACGCAAGAGGTTCTGTTTTCAAATACCCGGATAACGTGGATACCGACGTCATCATTCCGGCACGCCACCTGAATACGCAGGACGCCAAGGAGCTTGCCAGCCACTGTATGGAGGATATCGACAAGGACTTTGTAAACCGGGTGCAGCCCGGCGATATCATGGTGGGCGGCTGGAACTTTGGCTGCGGTTCCTCCCGCGAGCACGCGCCTTTGTGCATCAAGACCGCCGGTATTTCTGTCGTCATTGCCAAGAGCTTTGCCCGCATCTTCTACCGCAACAGTATCAACATCGGTCTGCCCATCATGGAGTGCCCGGAGGCGGTGGACGCCATCGAAGCAGGGGATACCGTTCAGGTGGATTTTGACACCGGCGTCATCACCGACGAGACCAACGGTAAGGTGTTCCACGCCGAGCCCTTCCCACCCTTTATCCAGAACATTATCTCTGCCGGCGGCTTGATGAAGGCCATCCAGAAATAAACCCGGCTGTTCATCCGATGAGAAATTAACCAATAAGGAGAACAAACCTCATGGAAAAAAATATTGCTGTCATCTGGGGCGATTGTTCCAGCCCGGAGATCGTAAAGCAGACCCTCCGGGTGCTGGATAAAGTGGCCGAAAAGTACGGCCATACCTTCCATTATACCGCTGCCGCTATGGGCGGCGAGGCCATTGATAAATACGGCGACCCACTGCCCCAGCACGAGCTGGACAAGTGCCTTGCCGCCGACAGCGTGCTGCTGGGCGCAGTGGGCGGCCCCAAGTGGGAAGGCCTGCCCGGGGAGCAGCGACCGGAAAAAGGCCTGCTGCGGCTGCGCGCCGGGATGGAACTGTACGCCAATAACCGCCCCGCGAAAATCTGGCCGCAGCTGGCGCCTGCCAGCCCCTTAAAGCCCGAGATCGTGGCACAGGGCATTGATTTTATCATCGTGCGGGAACTGATCGGCGGCGTGTACTTTGGCCAGCACACCACCCACACGCTGGAAAACGGCGAAAAACAGGCCGTGGACACCATGCCCTACGCTGAGCACGAGATCGAGCGCATTGGCCGCATCGGCTTTGAGACCGCCCGCAAGCGCCGCAAAAAGCTGTGCTGCGTGGATAAGGCCAACGTGCTGGACACCAGCCGTCTGTGGCGCGCCGTGATGCACCGGCTGCAGGCCGAGTACCCGGACGTGGAGTACAGCGAAATGTTCGTGGACAACTGCGCCATGCAGATCGTGAAGAACCCCGCCCAGTTTGATGTGATCGTTACCGAGAATATGTTCGGCGATATCCTGTCGGACGAGGCCTCCATGATCACCGGCTCCATCGGCATGATCCCTTCCTCCAGCCTTGGCGACGGCACCCGCGGCCTGTACGAGCCTATCCACGGCTCCGCTCCGGACATTGCAGGCAAAGACATTGTAAACCCTACCGCCTGCATCCTGTCTGCAGCCATGATGCTGCGGTACTCCTTTGGCATGGCAACAGAAGCCGATGCCATTGAGAATGCCGTGAGCCGTGTGCTGGACAAGGGGCTGCGCACCGCCGACAACATGAGCGACGGCTGCACCTGCCTTGGTTGCACCGCCATGGGCGATGCCATTCTGGCAGAGCTTTCATGATTTAAAATGCGCTCCGCTTTGCTCTGCGCATAGTTCAAGGAAAAATTATTTATAATTTCGGAATACCGGAGCGTCTGCGGACGCTCCGGTATTCCATTTTCACGGGGAGGGGGCGTAAAGGTAAGCGGCAGCTGCAGTGCTCGTTTCCTGCGGAAACAGTCGCGCTGCGGGGCGCGGAACCCTCCCGTGAAAAAAGGGATTCTGAAAAGCCCGCAGGCTTTTCAGAATCCCTAATAAAAATACTAATTCTTCTGAATAAATAAGTCCGCTTACAGCATCTTGGAGAGGAAGGCTTTCAGGCGGGGGTGCTTGGGGTTTGTGAACAGCTCCTGCGGCGGCTCATCCTCCTGAATGCGGCCGTCATCAATGAAGATGACCCGGTTGGACACCTCGCGGGCAAAGCCCATCTCGTGGGTGACCACCAGCATGGTAATACCGGTGTGTGCCAGCTCCTTCATCAGCTCCAGCACCTCGCCCACCATCTCGGGGTCAAGGGCGCTGGTGGGCTCGTCAAACAGGATCACGTCCGGGTCCATGGCCAGCGCGCGGGCAATGGCGATGCGCTGCTGCTGGCCGCCGGACAGGCTCTTGGGGTAGGCGTTGGCCTTATCGGCCAGACCCACGCGGGCCAGCAGCTCGTCTGCGCGGGCAGAGATGGCCTCATTGTCCTTCAGCTTCAGCAGGCTGGGGGCAAGCTCGAGGTTACGCTTCACAGTCAGGTGGGGGAAGAGGTTGAAGTGCTGGAACACCATGCCCATCTTCTGGCGCACGGCGTCGATGTGTGCTTCGTCTACCTCCACGCCCTCAAATTTGATAGAGCCGGAGGAGGGAATCTCCAAACGGTTCAGGCAGCGCAGAAAGGTGGACTTGCCGCAGCCGGAAGGGCCGATCAGGCACACCACGTCGCCGCGGTAGATGTCAAGGTCGATGCCCTTCAAAACGTCCAACGTAGGGTCGGCCTTTTTTGCGCCGCGTTTCTTTACGCCGCCGTAGGTCTTGGTCAGGCCACGGACTTCCAGAATCTTTTCAGGTGCATTAGCGGTCACTTTGTGCCAGCCTCCTCTCAAACTTGCCCAACAGCCATGTAAACAGCATAACAAGGATCAGGTAGATCAGTGCAACGCCCAGCAGGGGGAACATAGCGTCGTAGGTGCGGTTCATAATGCCCTGTGCGGCGTACAGCAGCTCCTTGCCGCCAATGACCGTGATCAGGGAGGTATCCTTCAGCAGCACGATAAACTCGTTGCCAAGGGCAGGCAGCACCGCACGGATGGCCTGCGGGATAATGATGACCACCATGGTGGTCATGTAGTTCAGGCCAAGGCTGCGGCCGGCTTCCATCTGGCCGGGGTCTACAGCCATCAGACCGCCGCGGATGATCTCCGATACATATGCGCCGGAGTTGATGCCTAAGGTAAGCGCACCCACCATGGTAAAGTTGCGGCTGTTGGAGAAGATGACCATGCTCATGATCAGCAGCTGCACCATCATGGGCGTGCCACGGATGATGGTAGTGTACACCTGACACACCGCGTTAAAAAAGCCCAGCACCGGGTTATGCGTACCGGGGCGCTGCTGGTCGTGGGTAACGCGCAGCATGGCCACCACGCTGCCCAGCACAACGCCCAGCGCCAGCGCAATGGCGGTGACCAGCAGGGTGGTGCCCACGCCGTTGATGTATTGCAGCCAGCGGTCCTTCAGGATAAAGGCCTGATAAAACTTGAAAAAGAGCTCCTGCCCAAGGTTCAGCGTTGTGCCGCTGTTCAGCAGCTCCTTGAGCAGTTCGTATTGAGCAGCCATTCACATCCTCACTTTCTGTTTGTCAATAAATTGTAACCACTTTTTTCCAAAAAAAGAGGTGCCCCTGCATGGGGCGCCTCCTCGGGTACGGGGATCATACGGGATACACAGCTTAGTTTGCGTTGATGTACTTATCCACGATGGACTGCAGGGTGCCGTCCTCCTTCAGCTCCTCCAGAGCCTTGTTGATGGCGTCCTCCAGTGCAGAGCCCTTTGCCATGCCAATAGCGTAGTCCTCCTCGGCGTAGCTGGTGTCCAGCACCTTCAGGCCGGGGTTGGCAGCAACGTACTGCGTAGCGGGAGCGTTGTCGATGACCACTGCATCCACCTGACCGTTGTTCAGCGCCTGCACGGCGGTCAGGCCGCTGTCGTAGGCCACAACAGCGTCATCACCAAAATCATCGGAGCAGTAGATGTAGCCGGTGGTGCCGCGCTGGGTACCGATCTTCTTGCCAGCCAGATCATCGGGAGAAGCAATGTCGGAATCGTTGGGCACGATGATGGACTGGATGCCGGTGGCGTAGCTGTCGGAGAAGTCCATCACAGCCTTGCGCTCGTCGGTCACGGTAACGCCGGCCATCACGATGTCTGCCTTGCCCTGCTGCACGCTGAGCAGTGCGGCATCAAACTCCATGTCGTCCACCTGCAGCTCCAGACCCAGCTTTTCAGCAATGGCCTTGGCGGTGTCCACATCAATGCCCTCGATCTCACCGGAGTCGGTGGTCATCTCATACGGAGGGAAGGTGGCGTTGGTAGCCATGGTCAGCTTACCAGCCAGAACGGTGGACAGTGCGGCAGCGCCGGAGGAAGCAGCAGAGCTTGCCACAGAGGAAGCGGCAGAGCTTGCAGAACCACCGCAGGCGGTCATAGCCAGAGCAGCAGCGGAAACAGCGGCGGCAGCCAGAAAGCTGCGGCGAGAAATCTTTTTCATATTCAAACACTCCTCTATATATGCATTTTATTTTGTTTGCCCCGATGGGATGCGATTCATCGCGCTTTCGGGGAACGCACTTAGTATAGTTTGTACAAATCAAAAAGTCAATACTTGTGCATAATAATCCGTAAAATTGATACGAATTTGCAAACATTTATGCAATAACGGAGAAAATGTGTGAATATATGCAGTATAAAACTCCTTTACACGCTTCTTGCAAGCTCCTCGGCGCTGCGCTTGGGCACGCAGTAGTCGCGGTTTGCGTCCAGATAGTACTTTACGCCGGTCTGCTCGGTCAGGGGCACAACGCGTGCGGCGTGGGTGGGGTAGCCAAAGGCCACCATAAAGGCCAGCTTCTGCGGCTCTTCAATGCCCAGCAGTGCGGTCAGGGCGGGCTTATCAATGGCGCCCATGATGCAGCTGCCCACGCCCTTGTCCCATGCGGCAAGGGTCATGTTGGCCAGCGCAATGCCGGTGTCGGTGGCAAGGTCGCCGGGAATGGCGGTGTCCTGCACCACAGCTGCATAAAAGGTGGGCAGCTCGTCCGCCTTGGGCGTGCCCTGCTCCGGCGGCAGGTAGGCGGCCCACTTGACCAGCGGCTGCACCTTAGCCACCATTTCGGGGCTTTGCACCAGCACCAGCCGCACCGCCTGCCGGTTTGCCCCACAGGAGGAAAGCCGCACGGCCTGTACGATATCGTTTACCACATCCTGCGGCACGGCCTTTTGCGCAAACCGGCGGTAGGTGCGGCGGGTGGACAGAAGTTCCATTGCGTTCATAGAAATCACTCCTTTATATTACTCTATATCACCGCTGTTTTTTCGGCAGCGACCCCTTCCGTCAAAGCCTGCGGCTTTGCCACCTTCCCCAAGGGGACGGCTTTAGGGCTATACCAGAAAGTTTTCCTCCTAGCCAAAGGCGTCCCCTTGGGGGAGCTGGCGCGTTAGCGCCTGAGGGGGTACGCCATGCCTGAGAGGTTCTATTTCCGTTTCTTCGGCAGCGGCACGCACAGCACCAGACTGATGCCGATGGCCAGCGCCACGGCGATTTTAAAGGTACTGATGCCCTTGGCAAGGGCAAGGGTGTTTTCGTTCTGGATGAAATAGTAGGCGGTGTAGTAGATGCCCGCGCCCGGCACAAGCGGAAAAATACCGGACAGCAAAAATACCGTGACCGGCGTTTTTTGGGTAATGGCAAACACGCGGGTAAGGATGGTAAGCGGGATGACCGACAGCAGGGATGCCGTGGCGGCGTCTGCACCCAGCAGGGTCAGAAGCTCATACCCCAGCCAGCCCACAGCGCCCACCAGTGCGCAGTAGGGCAGACAGCGGCGGGGGCACGCAAACAGAATGGCAAAGCTCAGCGTGCCCACCCCGGCCAGAAAAAACTGCGCGGTCAGCTCGCTGATCTGTACAGCTGTAAGGGACATCATACCACGACCACCCCCGTAAGTACCGTGTACAGCCGCAGTACAAGACCGGTGCCTATGGCAATGCTGGCGGCAATGAGCAAAGCGTCGATCATGCGGATGGTGCCGGAAAGGTAATCTCCCTGCACAAAGTCCCGGATGCCCATGGTAAAGGCGATGCCCGGGGTCAGGATCATCAGCGTACCGATGATGGCGTGGCTGGCAGAGGTGTGCAGCAGATTGCACAGCAGGATGCACATCAGCGTGATCAGCGCGGCGGTGCTGATCTTCTGGAAGCCGCCGGGCACTTCGTGACGCCCGCACCACAGCAGATACCAGCTGGCCGCCACCCCTGCTCCGGCAGCCGCCAGCGCGCTGCGCAGGCTGCCGCCGAACATCATGGCAAAGCAGAACGCCCCGCACAGCCCGGACAGCAGCTGCACAGAATCCTTGGGGAAGGGCAGCCGCCGCGCCAGCACCAGACGGCTCTCGGCCTCGTCTAAGGTCATCCCGGTCTGGGCGATCTGGCGGGAAAGCTCGTTCACCGCTGCCACCCGCCCCAGATGGGTGGTGCGCACCGGCACATTGCGTACCTCGCTGATCTCGGCAGTGCCGGCGCTGGCAAAAATGCCGTTGGTCAGCACATAAACATGGAACTCCCGCAAATGGAAGCTGCGCGCCATGATCTCCATGGTCTGCTCCACCCGGAACACCTCTGCGCCGTTTTCCAGCAGGGTCTGCCCTGCGGCCATGATAAAATCCATGATGCGGCGGCGCAGCTCCTCGTCGGGAAAAGGGTCTCTGCTGTTCATTGCCTGTTCTCCTTGAAAAAGATGTTACCCTATTTTATCATGGCCACCAGCCGCATACAAGGGTGTATCATAAAAAACGGGCGCTGCGGCACACCGGAAGCCATATCCCTACCAAAAAACTTCGTTAGGGGTGTTGACAAATGCCGCCAATGGGTTTATTATAGTGTCAATATCACAAAAATGGCTGTGAAGAGAAGAGTAGGCCTTCGCATTGATCCTTACCAGAGAGCCCGGGCGGTGGAAAAGGGCAGGAAACAGGAGGCTGAAAATGGTCTCGGAGCCGTGCGGACGAGGCGCAGGAGTGCTAAGCCCGCAACGGGATGCGCCCGTTACAGCGTCCGGCTGTAAGCAGCACATGCTGCCGCAGCATCGAGGCTGTGTCCGCAAGGGTGCAGTGAACCAAGGTGGTACCACGGAAGGATATTCATGCCTCCGTCCTTGCAGAGCTTAAGGCTTGTAAGGGCGGAGGCATTTTTTATTCGTCCGTCCATGGCCGCGTGCGGAATTGTGCCGTGCGGGCCGCTGTACATTATAATAGCAAATAGAGAGGGAACAAAACTATGATTACTCGTCGCGATTTTCTGAAAGTTACCGGTGTGGCAGCCGCAGCCGCTGCCCTGACTGCCTGCGGTGGTTCTTCTACCTCTGCTGCATCCGGCAGCACGGCATCCTCTGCCGCAGCCAAGCTGGATAAGATCAAGGTGGCTGTGCCCAACGATACCACCAACGAGGCCCGTGCCCTGACCCTGCTGGAGAAGAACGGCTTCTTCAAGCTGAAGGCAGATGCCGGCCTGACCGCCACCAAGAACGACATTGCCGAGAACCCCCTGAACGTCACTGTGGACGAGGTGGAGGCCGCTCAGGTGCCCAACGTCCTGCAGGACGAGGACTACGCCGTCATCAACTCCAACTACGCTATCTCTGCCGGGCTGGACCCCATGACCGATGCACTGGCTATGGAGGACGGCACCTCTGCCTACGTTAACATTCTGGTGTGCAAGGACGGCAATCAGGAAGAGCCCAAGATCAAGGCTCTGGCAGCTGCCCTGCAGAGCCAGAAGGTGAAGGACTTCATGGACGAAACCTACAAGGGCGCTGTGGTGTCCGTTGTGGAGAACCCCACCGATGGCTACGATCCCACCGTGGACTACGACGCACTGAACGGCCAGACCGTGAGCTGCGCCGCCACCCCCGCCCCCCACTGCGAGGTGCTGGAGGTGTGCAAGGAGATCCTTGCCGCCAAGGGCATCACGCTGGATATTCAGGAGTACGATGACTATGTCATCCCCAACCAGATCGTCGAGGACGGTCAGGTAGACACCAACTACTTCCAGCATCAGCCGTATCTGGACAACTTCAACGCCGAAAAGGGTACCCATCTGGTAACCGTTGCCGGTATTCACGTAGAGCCCATGGGCATCTACGGCGGCAAGCAGGACAGTCTGGCACCCATCGAGGGATAAAGAAGCCGTTTTCATAGCTAAAGGAGCAATTTCTGTGATCGAACTCAAGTACCTTTCCAAGACCTTCCAGATGAAGGATGGCGCGGTGAAAGCGCTGCAGAACATCAACCTCACCATTCCCGATGGCTCCATCTATGGCATCATCGGGATGTCTGGTGCGGGCAAATCCACGCTGGTGCGCTGCATCAACCTGCTGGAGCGCCCCACCGGCGGCAGCGTGGTGATCGACGGCGTGGCCATGGAGACCCTGTCTCCCGCTTCGCTGCGCAAGCGCCGCCGGGAGATCACCATGATCTTCCAGCAGTTCAACCTGCTTATGCAGCGCACCTGCCTGAAGAACGTCTGCTTCCCCATGGAGCTGGCAGGCGTAAAGAAGGCTGAGGCCGAAAAGCGCGCCATGGAGCTGCTGGAAATGGTGGGTCTGCCGGATAAAGCCAACGCCTACCCGGCACAGCTGTCCGGCGGCCAGAAGCAGCGCATTGCCATTGCCCGCGCACTGGCCACCAACCCCAAGGTGCTGCTGTGCGACGAGGCCACCAGTGCGCTGGACCCCAACACCACCCACTCCATCCTGACCCTGATCAAGGATATCAACCGCAAGCTGGGCATCACCGTGGTGGTCATTACCCACCAGATGAGCGTGGTGGAGGAGATCTGCGACAGCGTGGCTATTCTGGACGGCGGTGTGGTCGTGGAACAGGGCTCGGTACAGGAAATTTTTGCAAACCCCAAAACGGCGGCTGCCAAGCGTCTGGTAGCTCCCAACGGCGGCAGCGCAGCGCGGGATCTTTCCTGCTTTGCGCCGGATGACCATGTGGTGCGCGTTACCTTTAACGGCGCTTCCACCGCAAAGCCGCTGGTGGCAAGCCTTGCCGCCGAAAAGGGCATTCTGGTGTCGGTGCTCAGCGCCGATACCCGTGATCTGAGCGGTCAGTGCTACGGCTCCATGCTGCTCAAGCTGCCCGCAGAGCTTGCTGTAGCACAGCAGGCTATGGAATATATGCGCAGCCAGTCCGGCGTAACGGTAGAGGAGGTGACCGGTATATGAATATCGCAGCTTACGGCTTTGCCATCTGGGAGACCTTTTATGTAACGGTGCTCTCCACCGCTTTTGCGCTGGTGCTGGGCCTGCCGCTGGGCGTGCTGCTGGTGGCCGGTGACAAGGACGGCATTCTGCCCCTGCCCGGCTGGCTGATGCACCTGATCAACATCGTCATCAACATCCTGCGCAGCGTGCCCTTCCTCATCCTGATGATCTGTGTGTTCCCGCTTACCCGCGCCATCGTGGGCACTACGGTGGGCACCAAGGCCACCATCGTTCCGCTGGTGGTCGCCGCCTTCCCCTTTGTGGCACGTCTGGTGGAGACCAGCCTGCGGGAGTTGGACGAGGGCGTGGTGGAGGCCGCCCAGAGCATGGGCGCCACCCCGTTCCAGATCATCACCAAGGTCATGATCCCGGAGTGCCTGCCCGGCCTGATCTCCAGCATGACCACCGCGCTGACCACCATTCTGGGCTACTCCGCCATGTCCGGCGTCATCGGCGGCGGCGGTCTGGGCAAAATCGCCTTGTCCTATGGCTACTACCGCTACCAGACCAACATCATGATCGTCTGCGTGGTGCTGCTGGTGCTGATGGTGCAGGCGTTCCAGTCTGTGGGTACTTTGTGGGCCACTAAGAGCGATAAGCGCCTGCGGAAATAAGAAGCTTTGAATTTTCGATTCCCCGCCGGAGGCAACCCCTCCTGCGGGGAATCGTCCTTCCCGACACAAAAACCAGCAAAGGAGTATGTTGTATGAACCGTGATACCATCTGCGTGCAGGGCGGCTACGCCCCCGGCAACGGCGAACCCCGTCAGATCCCCATCATCCAGTCCACCACCTTCAAGTACGCTACCAGCGAGGACATGGGCAAGCTGTTCGATCTGGAGGCAGACGGCTATTTCTATTCCCGCCTGCAGAACCCCACCTGCGACATGGTAGCCAAAAAGATCTGCGAGCTGGAGGGCGGCACCGCCGCCATGCTCACCTCCAGCGGACAGGCCGCAAACTTCTTTGCGCTGTTCAATCTCTGCGAGGCAGGGGACCACATCGTGGCCTCCAGCACCATCTACGGCGGCACCTTCAACCTCATCTCGGTCACCATGGCTAAAATGGGCATCACCGCCACCTTCGTGGACCCCCTGTGCACCGAGGAGGAGCTGAACGCCGCCTTCCGGCCCAATACCAAGGTGGTGTTCGGAGAGACCATTGCAAACCCCGCCCTGACCGTGCTGGACATTGAAAAGTTTGCCAAGGCTGCCCACGCCCACGGCGTGCCGCTGATGGTGGACAACACCTTCCCCACACCGGTCAACTGCCGCCCCTTTGAGTGGGGCGCGGACATCGTGACCCACTCCACCACCAAGTACATGGACGGCCACGGCGCAGTGCTGGGCGGTGCCATCGTGGACGGCGGCAAGTTCGACTGGATGGCCCACGCCGACAAGTTCCCGGGTCTGTGCACCCCGGACGACAGCTACCACGGCATTACCTACGCCGAGCGCTTTGGCAAGGAGGGGGCTTTCATCACCAAGGCCACCGCGCAGCTCATGCGGGACTTCGGCTCCATGCAGTCCCCCATGAACGCCTATATGCTGAACCTTGGGCTGGAAAGCCTGCACGTCCGGATGCAGCGCCACTGCGCCAACGGTATGGCCATGGCACAGTTCTTGGAAAGCCACCCCAAGGTAGCTTATGTGAACTACTGCGGGCTGGAAAGCAGCCCCTACCACGCACTGGCACAGAAGTATCTGCCGGGCGGCAGCTGCGGCGTGGTGAGCTTTGGTCTGGCCGGCGGACGACAGGCTGCCAGCACCTTTATGAAGGAGCTGAAGCTTGCCGCCATCGAGACCCATGTGGCGGATGCCCGCACCTGCTGCCTGAACCCTGCCTCCAGCACTCACCGTCAGATGAACGACGAGCAGCTGGCTGCCGCCGGTGTGCCCGCCGAGCTGGTGCGTATGAGCTGCGGTCTGGAATCCGCCGAGGATCTCATCGCCGATATTGCGCAGGCACTGGATAAGGTGTGATTTCCTCCCGTGAAAATACATTTGTCGCGGTCAATAGACCGCGACAAATGTGAAATCAAAAATTATGATTCCTCTGAAGATGGCAAAGCGAAGGCGGAGCCATTTTTGAATCGTCTAGCAAAGGAGCAACCATCCTATGCCGTTGATCATCCCCAAGACCCTGCCCGCCTTTGATGCCCTGTATGAAGAAAACGTCTTTGTCATGCACCGGGAGCGGGCGCTGGCGCAGCATATCCGCCCGCTGGAGATCCTGATCTTGAACCTGATGCCCACCAAGATCGCCACCGAGACCCAGATCGCCCGGCTGCTGGCCAACACCCCGCTGCAGGTGCACATGACCCTGCTGCAGACCGCCAGCCACTCTGCCACCCATGTATCTGCCGCCCACCTTGAGGCTTTTTACAAGACCTTTGACGAGGTGAAAAACAACCGCTACGATGGCATGATCATTACCGGTGCACCGGTGGAGACCATGGACTTTGAGCAGGTGGACTACTGGAACGAGCTGTGCGAGATCATGGACTTCAGCGAAACGAACGTCTACTCCACCCTCCATGTCTGCTGGGGCGCACAGGCTGGGCTGTACTACCACTACGGTGTGCGCAAGCAGCTGCTGCCGGAAAAGATGTTCGGTGTGTTCGAGCACCGGGTCACCCGCCCGGCAAACCCGCTGGTGCGTGGCTTCGATGAGGTGTTCTACGCTCCCCACAGCCGCCATACCGGCATCTGCCGGGAGGATGTGGACAACTGCACCGCCCTGCGCATTCTGGCGGAAAGCGATGCCGCCGGACCCTTCCTGATGAGCACCGAGAATGGGCGGCAGATCTTCGTCACCGGTCACCCGGAGTACGATAAGTACACGCTGGATGCCGAGTATAAGCGGGATGTGGCCAAGGGACTGCCCATCCATGTGCCCGCCAACTACTACCCGGACGACGACCCCGCAAAGCCGCCGCTGTTCCGCTGGCGCGCCCACGCCCACCTGCTGTATGAAAACTGGCTGAACTATTATGTCTACCAGAACACCCCCTATGATCTGGGGGATATCCAGCGGGTAAAACACGGAGAGTAAATAACAGAAAGGCGATGCCGCACGGCATCGCCTTTCTGTTATTTTTTACGTTTTGCAGGCTTTTTCTTGCGCACGCTGTAGCCAAAGGTGCCCAGCTTTTTGCCAAGGGCCAGATACTCGCCGTGGCTGTACACAATGAGGTTTGCCTTATCCAGACACAGCTTGCCTTTTTCGTCCAGCAGGCTTTCGTCCACATCGCAGGCCACCACCTCGGCCAAAAACAAATCGTGGCTGCCCAGCGGGATGCGCTGGGTGATGCGGCATTCCAGATTGACCGGGCTTTCCTCCAACACCGGGCAGTCGGTCAGCACGCTGCCGGGGGCGGCGTGCAGGCCGCAGGCGGCAAACTTGTCCACATCGCGCCCGCTCTTCACGCCGCACCAGTCGATGGCACGCACCAGCTTTTCGGTGGGCAGGTTGATGGCGAACTGTCCGCTCTCGCACAGCAGCTGATGGCTGTACCGCTCCGGGCGCACGCTGATGGATACCATGCTGGGCTGGGTGCAGATGGTGCCTGTCCAGCCAATGGTGATAAGGTTGGGTTTATCCAGCCCCCCGCAGGATACCAGTACCGGCGGTTCGGGGTTGAGAAGGGTGCTGCCCTTCCAGCTTTGTTTGCTCATCCGTGATATTTCCTTTCGTAGGGTGCCCATGTGCGCTCCGAGATGATGTAGCGCGGGCGGGCTTTCGTTTCCATATAGATCTTGCCGATATACTCGCCGATCACACCCAGACACACCAGCTGCACGCCGCCCATAAAGCAGACGATGCACACGGTGGAGGCCCAGCCTGCCACGCTGCTGCCCATGGCGGCGCAGATAATGGCCCAGATGACCCCGATAAAGCTGACAAGGCTTACCGCGATGCCCGCACCGGTGATGATGCGGATGGGCTTGTTGGAAAGGCTGGTAATGCCGTCAAAGGCCAGTGCCAGCATCTTGCTCAGGGGATAGTGGCTCTCGCCGGCTAAGCGCTCGTGGCGCTCGTAGGTGACCACATCGTGGGCAAAACCCACCAGCGGCACCATGCCGCGCAAAAAGATGTTGACCTCCTTGTAATCCGCAAAGCTTTCCAGCACGCGGGTGCTGATCAGGCGGTAGTCCGCGTGGTTGAACACGATGTCCGCGCCCAAGGCGTTCATCACATGATAAAAGCCCTCGGCGGTGAACCGCTTGAAGAAGGTGTCGGTGTCCCGGCGGCTGCGCACGCCGTACACCACCTCGGCACCGTCCAGATATTTTTTCACCATCTCGTCCATGGCGTTGATATCGTCCTGACCGTCGCAGTCGATGGAGATGGTAATGTCGCAGCTGTCGCTGTGCAGCGCCTCCATCAGCCCAGCCAGCACGGCGTTCTGGTGGCCGCGGTTGCGGCTCTGGGAAATGCCGATATAGTGCTCGTCCTGTGCGGCAAAGCCTTGGATCAGCTCCCACGTTTTGTCGCGGGAGCCATCGTTGACAAAAAGCACCCGGCTTTTATCGCTGACCAGCCCCTGTGCGGTCAGACTGTGGATCTTTTCCAGAAACATGGGTGCTGTAATGGGCAGCACCTGCTCCTCGTTGTAGCAGGGGATCACGATCCAGAGAACAGGCTTGGACATAGTAAATGCGCTCCTTTTTGTAAAATGACCCTTTCAGCCATCGCTGCGCGCCTGAGAGGGGGTTACTGCACCATCTGCTGCAGGGCGTCCGGCTCCAGCAGTTTGAAGCTGCTGCGGTAGGTATCAATGAGGCCTTCCTTCTGCATGGTGCTCAGCTCCCGGGAAAGGGCGCTGCGGTCGCAGTTGAGGTAGTCCGCCAGCTGGATGCGGGAGAAGGGGATGCTGAAGGTCAGGCTGTGGGCGCGGGCGGCCTCGCTGAGCAGATAGGCTGCCACCTTGGCGCGCAGGCTCTTCATCACCAGCAGGTCGATGCGGCGGGAGAGGGAAAAATATTTGTCGCTGATGGTGCGCACAAGGTTCTGTACCACCCGCTGGTGGGCGGGGGTGCCGTCTGAGAGCAGCAGCCGCTCGTAGGGCAGCAGCAGTACCTCGCAGGGGGTGGCAGCCAGCACGGTGACCGGGCTGGACAGGCTGCTGCCGCCCAGCAC
>ERZ791930.887-NODE-887-length-16411-cov-6.152910_pt1 | contig 16411 bp, 15 predicted proteins | sample MGYA00510128_ERZ791930 | MGnify/ENA primary metagenome ERZ791930 (study PRJEB30046, sample SAMN00792057) | human gut metagenome | study: EMG produced TPA metagenomics assembly of the A metagenome-wide association study of gut microbiota in type 2... | reverse complement strand
AGAAGGCGATGGAGAACATCATGCCCAGCCTCGAGTGCAAGACCCGCCGTGTTGGTGGTGCTAACTATCAGGTTCCCCTGGAGGTCAGCCCCGCTCGCCGCGAGACCCTGGGTCTGCGCTGGCTGACTGCCTACAGCCGCAGCCGTGGTGAGAAGACCATGGCACAGCGTCTGGCTGCTGAGATCATGGATGCTGCCAACAACACTGGTAACGCCGTGAAGAAGCGTGAGGACACTCACAAGATGGCAGAAGCTAACAAGGCTTTCGCACATTTCCGTTATTGATCTGTTCTGTAGGAGGTTAATTTCATGGCTACACCCAGAGAAGTTTCTCTTCAGATGACGAGAAATATCGGCATTATGGCCCATATCGATGCTGGTAAGACTACGACTACCGAGCGTATTCTGTACTACACCGGCGTCAACCACAAGATCGGCGAGACCCATGATGGCAGCGCCACCATGGACTGGATGGCACAGGAGCAGGAGCGTGGTATCACCATTACTTCTGCTGCTACCACCTGCTATTGGAGCCACTCTGAGACCCAGAAGGATCCCGTGGCTTTCCGCAAGAATCGCCATCGTATCAACATCATCGACACCCCGGGCCACGTGGACTTCACTGTTGAGGTTCAGCGTTCCCTGCGCGTGCTGGACGGTTCTGTGACCGTTCTGGCTGCTAAGGGCGGTGTCGAGCCCCAGTCTGAGACCGTTTGGCGTCAGGCTGACGAGTACAAGGTCCCCCGCATGGTTTACGTCAACAAGATGGATACCATCGGTGCCGACTTCTTCCGCTGCATCCAGATGATGCACGATCGTCTGCACGCGAACGGCGTGGCCATCCAGCTGCCCATCGGTCAGGAGGATACCTTCCGTGGTATCGTTGATCTGGTCGACATGAACGCTGAGATCTACTACGACGACATGGGCAACGATATGCGTACCGAGCCCATCCCCGAGGATATGCGTGAGCAGGCCGAGGAGTACCACAACATTCTTGTCGAGGCTGTTGCTGAGAACGACGAGGCTCTGATGGAGAAGTACCTCGAGGGTGAGGAGATCACCCGTGAGGAACTGAAGGCTGCTATCCGCAAAGAGACCATTGCTAACACTCTGGTCCCCGTTGTCTGTGGTTCTTCCTACAAGAACCGCGGCGTGCAGAAGCTGCTGGACGCTATCGTTGACTATATGCCCGCTCCCACCGATATCGATGATATCAAGGGTGTGAATCCTGAGACCGAAGAGCAGGAGACCCGTCCTTCTTCTGACGATGCTCCGTTTGCTGCTCTGGCTTTCAAGATCGCTACCGACCCGTTCGTTGGTAAGCTGGCATACTTCCGCGTGTACTCCGGTAAGGTTGAGGCAGGTACTTCTGTCTACAACTCCGTGAAGGACAGCAAGGAGCGTATGGGCCGCATCCTGCAGATGCATTCCAATCACCGCAAGGATATCGACTGCGTTTACGCAGGTGATATCGCTGCTGTTGTCGGCCTGAAGAACACCACCACTGGTGATACTCTGTGTGATGAGAATCATCCCATCATTCTGGAGTCCATGAAGTTCCCCGAGCCTGTTATCCGCGTTGCTATCGAGCCTAAGACCAAGGCTGGTAACGAGAAGATGGGCATCGCGCTGGCAAAGCTGGCTGAAGAGGATCCGACCTTCAAGACCTACACCGATGAAGAGACCGGCCAGACCATTATTGCTGGTATGGGCGAGCTGCATCTGGAGATCATTGTTGACCGTCTGCTGCGTGAGTTCAAGGTTGAGGCAAACGTGGGCGCACCCCAGGTTGCTTACCGTGAGACCATCCGCAAGGAGGCCAACCAGGAGACCAAGTACGCACGTCAGTCCGGTGGTAAGGGCCAGTACGGTCACGTTAAGATCAAGATCGAGCCCAATGAGGCTGGCAAGGGTTACGAGTTCGTCAACGCTGTTGTTGGCGGCGCTATCCCGAAGGAATACATCCCGGCTATCGACAACGGTATCCAGGGTGCTATGAAGGCCGGCGTTCTGGCAGGCTATCCTGTTGTTGATGTCAAGGTTACCCTGTACGATGGTTCTTACCATGAGGTCGACTCCTCTGAAATGGCTTTCTCCATCGCTGGTTCTATGGCATTCAAGGATGCTATGCGCAAGGCCGATCCTATCATCACTGAGCCCATCATGAAGGTTGCTGTTATCGTTCCCGACGAGTATCTGGGCGATGTTATCGGCGACCTGAACGCCCGCCGTGGTCAGATCCAGGGCATGGAAGCTATGGCTGGTACCCAGCGTGTCAACGCATTTGTGCCTCTGGCTCAGATGTTCGGCTACGCTACCGACCTGCGTTCCAAGACTCAGGGTCGTGGCCAGTATGTTATGGAGCCCTCTCACTACGAGCCGGTTCCCAAGAACATTGCTGACCAGATCATTGCTGGCCGTACCAAGGGCTAAGCGCTGTAAAGCATAAGAATTTTGCCGGGGTAGTGTAACTCCGGCAAAATTTCCTGTAAAAGCACTTGATTTTACAGGACAAATTTAGTAGAATAGCCTTGCAGTGCAATGTCTGCATTTTGCAGGGTTGTTGTAACCAATATCAAAACCTAAATTAAGGGAGGATATTCCAATGGCTGAAAAGGCAAAGTTCGACCGTTCTAAGCCGCATGTTAACATCGGCACCATCGGTCACGTTGACCACGGCAAGACCACTCTGACCGCTGCTATCACCAAGTACCTGGCTCTGAAGGGTGATGCAGAGTTCATGGACTACGCTAACATCGATAAGGCTCCTGAGGAGCGCGCTCGTGGTATCACGATTAACTCCGCTCACGTTGAGTACCAGACCGAGGCTCGTCACTACGCTCACGTTGACTGCCCGGGCCATGCTGACTACGTTAAGAACATGATCACCGGTGCTGCTCAGATGGACGGCGCTATTCTGGTCGTTGCTGCTACCGATGGTCCCATGCCCCAGACCCGTGAGCACATCCTGCTGGCTCGTCAGGTCGGCGTGCCCTATATCGTTGTGTTCATGAACAAGTGCGATATGGTCGACGACGAGGAGCTGCTGGATCTGGTCGAGATGGAGATCCGTGAGCTGCTGAGCGAGTACGACTTCCCGGGCGATGACACCCCGATCATTCGTGGTTCCGCTCTGAAGGCTCTGGAGGCTCCCAACGATCCTGAGGATCCCGCTTACGCTCCCATCAAGGAGCTGATGGATGCTGTTGACTCCTACATCCCCAACCCGGATCGTGAGGAGGACAAGCCCTTCCTGATGCCCATCGAGGATGTCATGACCATTTCTGGCCGTGGTACTGTTGCTACCGGTCGTGTTGAGCGTGGCGTTGCTAAGGTTGGCGATGCAATGGAGATCGTCGGCATTAAGCCCGACCGTCTGTCCACCACCGTCACCGGCCTGGAGATGTTCCGTAAGTCTCTGGACTTCGCTGAGGCTGGCGATAACATCGGCGCTCTGCTGCGTGGTGTTGATCGTACCCAGATCGAGCGTGGTCAGGTTCTGGCTAAGCCCGGTTCTGTGCACCCCCACAACGTCTTTGAGGCTCAGGTCTACGTCCTGACCAAGGACGAAGGCGGCCGTCACACTCCCTTCTTCTCCAACTATCGTCCTCAGTTCTACTTCCGTACCACTGACGTGACCGGCATCATCACCCTGCCCGAAGGCACCGAGATGTGCATGCCCGGCGATAACGTCATGATGCACGTTGAGCTGCTGACCCCCGTTGCTATGGAAGAGGGCCTGCGTTTCGCTATCCGTGAGGGTGGCCGTACCGTTGGTTCCGGCGTTGTTGGCAAGATCGTTGAGTGATTTTGTCCTTGAACGTAAGTTCCAAGGCTAACTAGCATTTATAAAGACCTTCCCGTTCCGGAGAGCGGGAAGGTCTTTTTGTTTGTTTATGGGTGCTGCAAGCGGTTCTGTTTTGCGGCTCTTTTACCGGGTCAGTGTGTTGTAGCAGTCTGCAAAGGCCTGCAGAAAGGCGGTCACTTCCGCCTCTGTGGTAAGGTGGCTCAGACTGATGCGCCAAGAGGAAAGAGCATTGCGCCGGTCCTGACTGACGGCCATTACTGCCCGGGAGGGCAGCCCGTTGGACGCACAGGCGGACCTGACCGAAACGCACACGCCCCGGGTATCCAGCTCCCGCTGAAATACAGTTCCCTTTACGTCCTGCACGCTCAGGTTCAGGATATGCGGCACGGCGTTTGCAGGGCTGTTGATGCGCACTTTTGGATAGAGGGAAAGCGCTGCGCGCAGCCGGTCATTCAGGCTGCGGACGGCTGCGGCACGGGCGGGAAGTTCTGCAGTGGCTTTCTCCAAGGCCAATGCCAGCGCGCAGGCAAGTGCTACAGTAGGCGTTCCGCTGCGGTAGGGCGTGGTACTTTTTCCGCCGTGGATAAGGGGCGGCAATGCCAGCCCCGGCCGCTTTACCAGCACGCCGATGCCGTTGAGTCCGTAAAACTTATGGGCTGTCAGGCTCATGGTGTCCATACCTTCAAACTGCAGGGGAATTTTTCCAACAGCCTGCGTGGCGTCCACATGGAAGCGGCAGTTGTGATATGCCCTTAAAAGCGCTGCAATTTCCGCTATGGGCTGCACCACGCCCAGCTCGCTGTCCACGACGGTCACAGCCACCAGCACAGTGTCCGGGCGCAGCCGCCTTTTCAGGTCTGCAAGGTCTACCGTGCCGTCCGGCCGGATGTCCAGCAGTTCCACCTCGTACCCTTGCTGCTGCAGCGCCTCCAGACTGCCGCTGACGGACGAATGCTCCAGCGGGGTAGAGAGAATGTGCCTGCCCGCTGCGCGTCCCAGTGCCGCCAGCCCCTTCACAGCAAGGTTATTGGCCTCGCTGGCACCGGAGGTATAGATGATTCCCGCAGGCGGTGCCCCAAGACAGCGGGCAATGCTGCAGGTCGCCTCGTCTATGGCAGCTTTTGCGGCAGCGCCTGCCTGATGGTGGGCGTTGGCATTGCCCGGGTAGCGCCGCTCTGCTTCACAGAACCGCTGCAGAACCGCCTCATCCACGGGGGTGTTAGCAGAATAATCCAGATAGAGCATAAAGCCTCCTGAGTAAACATATTGCATTGGTAGGTAATACGAACAGACTCTATTATAGGTCATTCTACCGCAAAGCGCAACCCCGCAGCCGACAACGCCATACAACAGACAAGAAAAAGCTGTCAACACCTTGCTGGAAAGCCCGAAATCTGCTATACTGATTAAAAAGGCTGCGGCACTGCTGCAGCCTTGCCGGAGCGGTTCCGGCGGTTGGAAGGAACACAAAAAGAAGGGGAGGAGTACCATGTTCAAGCGCGAGCGACTGCATAGCGGCTTCTTTCCTGTTTTTGTGTGGAGGTATTGTTCCTGAATTCAGAGGCACTGCTGTTTTAACGGCAATGCCTCTTTTTTTGGGAACAACATTACAGGAGGTTTTCCATGAGCGAAAAGATCGATTACTCCAAGGGCGTATACGACGCCAAAAAGCTGGGCACCGGCCGGATGTTCATTCTGGGTGTGCAGCACATGTTTGCCATGTTCGGCGCAACGGTTCTGGTGCCGCTGCTCACCGGCCTGAGCGTTTCCACCACCCTGCTGTGTGCCGGTCTGGGCACGCTGCTGTTCCACCTCATCACCAAAAAGAAGGTGCCTGCATTCCTTGGCTCCTCCTTTGCGTATCTGGGCGGCTTCTCCATCGTTGCCCCCATGTTGGCTGATGCCGACGGCAACCTGACCGTTGCCAACACCAAGATGCTGCCCTACGCCTGCGCTGCCATCGCGTTCTCCGGCTTGGTCTATCTGGTGGCCAGCCTGCTGATCTCCACCTTTGGCATCCGCCGCATCATGAAGTTCTTCCCGCCGGTGGTCACCGGCCCCATCATCATCTCTATCGGCCTGATCCTTGCTCCCTCTGCCATCACCAACTGTCAGGCAAACTGGCTGCTGGCTTTTGTGGCACTGGGCACCGTCATCGTGTGCAACATCTGGGGCAAGGGCATGGTAAAGATCCTGCCCATCCTCATCGGTGTGCTGGTCTCTTACGCAGTGGCACTGGTCACCGGCGCAGTGGACTTCCAGAAGATCTCCGAGGCTGCTTGGCTGGGCATTCCTCTGCACAAGGAGGCTATGGGCCTGTTTGCCATTGACGGCAGCCCGGAGTTCATCAGCGCTCTGTTCACCATCATCCCCATCGCACTGGCCACCATGATGGAGCACGTCGGCGATATCGCCGCCATCAGCGCTACCGTCGGCCACAACTATATCAATGACCCCGGCCTGAACCGCACCCTGATGGGCGATGGCTTGGCCACCACCATGGCCGGCCTGCTGGGCGGCCCCGCTAACACCACCTACGGCGAGAACACCGGCGTGCTGGCTCTGAGCAAGATCTACGACCCGCTGGTCATCCGCATTGCCGCTGTGCTGGCCATCATCCTGAGCTTCAGCCCCAAGTTTGAGGCTGTCATCAACACCATTCCCACCGGCATCATCGGTGGTATCAGCTTCGTGCTGTATGGCATGATCTCTGCCATCGGTGTGCGCAACGTGGTCGAAAACCGCGTGGACTTCACCAACAGCCGCAACCTGATCGTTGCTGCCGTCATTCTGGTGTGTGCACTGGGCTTCAACTCTGTGGGCGGCGTTGGCTTTACCATTGGCAGCGTTACCATCAACCTGTCCGGTCTGGCTGTGGCTGCTATCGCAGGCATCCTGCTCAACGCCATTCTGCCCGGCAACGACTACGAGTTTGACGCCACCGCCGGTACCGATGCTGCCACCAGCGGCAACCTGCAGGTCTGATCCCGGTAATGCGCCCAGTTTTCCGCAGTGGAATTTGGGCATTTTGCCAGATTTCAATAAGTAGGAATAATTCTCAAAAATACACTTGACTATCTAGGAATTATTCGCTATAATAGAGCCATGGAAAGGGAAGTGCCACAGGCACAAAGCTCCTTTTCATGGCTCTTTCTATACCCGGCAGTGTGGCTGCCCCGCATAGAAGCAACAGGCGGGTGGTTCCGTCCTGTATCGTTTTTAACAGATCGAATGGAGGTAAATTCTTATGAAGAAATACGTTTGCACCGTTTGTGGTTATATCGCTGAGGGTGAGATCCCCGCTCAGTGCCCCGTTTGCAAGGCTCCCGCTTCCGCTTTTGTAGAGAAGAAGGGCAACACCTACGTCACCGAGCACGTTGTTGGCATCGGCAAGGCTGAGGGCGTGCCGCAGGAGATCGTTGATGGTCTGCGCGCTAACTTCGAGGGCGAGTGCAGCGAGGTCGGCATGTATCTGGCTATGGCTCGCGTGGCAGAGCGTGAGGGCTACCCCGAGATCGCTGAGGCCTACAAGCGTTATGCTTACGAGGAGGCTGACCATGCATCCCGCTTTGCAGAGCTGCTGGGCGAGGTCGTGACCGACAGCACCAAGAAGAACCTGATGATGCGTGCTGAGGCCGAGTGCGGTGCCTGCGCCGGCAAGATGGATCTGGCCAAGAAGGCTAAGGCGCTGAATCTGGACGCTATCCACGATACCGTCCACGAGATGGCAAAGGACGAGGCTCGTCATGGCCGCGGCTTCGAGGGCCTGCTGAAGCGCTACTTCAACACCGAAGTCTGATAAGGGTTCCCCGGTTATCTATACTGCCCGCTGCAAGGACATTCCGCCTTGCAGCGGGCTTTTTGCGTTTTTGCTGGAAACTTCGCTTGTAAAAATGCCGTTTCCGCCTGCACACTTTCCCGTGAAAACGCAAGCGGGGAAGCTCCGCAGATCTTCCCCGCTTGCAAATATAAAAAATCTTTCCTCTGAAGATGCGCAAAGCGAACGCGGAGCGCATTCAAAGTCGTCCTACTGCAAAGAGGCAGCTACGCAAAATCTCGCGCAGCTGCCTCTTGCTGTTGCCGCCTTACTGGATGTCAGTAACAGGGTAGTCCTGTGCTTCCACGGCCTTCTTCAGAACATCATCGTCTACTTCGGCGTTCAGGGTAACGATGGCGGTACCGGCTTCATGGCTGACAACAGCCTCGTCCACCTGCGGCAAAGCCTCCAGCGCCTTCTTGACGCGGGCCTCACAGTGGGGGCACATCATACCTTCTACGGTCAGGGTCTTTTTCATAACGATCTTCTCCTTGTAAGTTGTATCTTCTTCCGCTGCGGGCTGCACAAGGGCAGCGGGCAGGGCAGGGACGTGTTTAGGCGGATGGTCACGCTTTGCACTGTGCAGGTCAAACAGGTTCAGCCGCAAAGCGTTGCTCACCACGCAGAAGCTGGAAAGGCTCATGGCAGCTGCGCCGAACATGGGGTTCAACGTCAGCCCCAAGGGAATGAACACACCGGCTGCCAGCGGAATGCCGATGATATTGTAGATGAACGCCCAGAACAGGTTTTCGTGGATGTTGCGCAGGGCGGCGCGGCTTAGCCGGATGGCGGCGGGCACGTCCGACAGCTTGGAGTTCATCAGCACCACGTCCGCAGCGTCAATGGCTACATCCGTGCCTGCACCGATGGCAATGCCGGTGTCGGCACGGGTCAGGGCAGGGGCATCGTTGATGCCGTCGCCCACCATGGCCACCTTGCCGTACTTTTGCAGCTGCCGGATGACGGCCTCTTTGCCCTCCGGCAGTACGCCCGCAATCACCTCATCCACGCCGGCCTGCTTGCCAATGGCCTCGGCGGTGCGCTGGTTGTCGCCGGTCAGCATCACCACCCGGATGCCCATGCCCTGCAGCTCCCGGATAGCCTGCGGGCTGTCCGCTTTGATGGTATCTGCCACCGCAATAACGCCCAGCAGACGGGCTGCACCGCCAAAGAAGAGAGGCGTTTTACCCTGTGCAGCCAGTGCGGCGGCCTGTGCCTGCAGTGCAGCAGGGATAGCGACCTTTGTGCAGGTAAAGGCCGCGTTGCCGCCAAAGATCTCCTTGCCCTCCAGCTTGGCTGTAAGGCCGTTGCCCGGCAGGGCGGTAAAATCAGTGACAGAGGGCAGCTCCAGCTGCTTTTCCTTTGCATAAGCCAGCACCGCCCGCGCCAGCGGGTGCTCGCTGCAGCCCTCCAGTGCGGCGGCCAGTGTAAGCAACTCGGTCTCGGTCACACCCGCAGCGGGCAGAAGGTCGGTGACAGTAGGCTCGCCGCAGGTGATGGTGCCGGTCTTGTCCAGTGCTACAATGCGGGTGCGGCCTGCTTCCTCCAGCGCTGCAGCAGTCTTGAACAGGATGCCGTTTTTCGCGCCCAAGCCGTTGCCCACCATAATAGCTACCGGTGTTGCCAGCCCCAGCGCACAGGGGCAGCTGATGACCAGCACTGAGATGCCCCGTGCCAGCGCGTAGCCTATGTCCCGCCCCAGCAGCAGCCACACAAGGGTGGTGACCGCCGCAATACTGATGACTGCAGGCACAAAAAAGCCGGATACGGTATCTGCGATCTTTGCAATGGGGGCCTTGGTGGCAGCGGCATCGCTGACCATGCGGATGATCTGCGCCAGCGTGGTGTCCTCGCCCACGCGAGTGGCGCGGCACTGCAGATAGCCGGATTGGTTGGTGGTGGCGGCGCTTACCTTATCGCCCACGGCCTTGTCCACCGGGATGCTTTCGCCGGTCAAAGCGCTCTCGTTCACGGCACTGCTGCCCTCCAGCACAATGCCGTCCACCGGGATATTCTCGCCCGGGCGCACCACAAAGACATCGTCCTTCTGCACCTGCTCAATGGGCACAGTCACCTCGGCACCGTCCCGCAGCAGGGTAGCGGTCTTGGGCGCAAGCTTCATCAGGCTCTTGAGCGCGTCGGTGGTCTTGCCCTTGGAGCGCGCCTCCAGCATTTTGCCCACCGTGATAAGGGTCAGGATCATGGCAGCAGACTCAAAATAGAACTCCATCATGTAGTGCATGACAAGCTCCTCGTTGCCGTGCAGCTGCGCATCGGTCATGGCAAACAGGGCGTAGGTGCTCCACACAAAGCTGGCCATTGAGCCCATGGCTACCAGTGTATCCATGTTGGGGGAGCGGTGTACCAGCCCTTTGAAGCCGTTGATGAAAAACTTCTGGTTGATCACCATCACAATGCCCGCCAGCAGCAGCTGTACCAGCCCCATAGCGATGTGGTTGCCGTCAAACCAGCGGGGCAGCGGCCAGCCCCACATCATGTGCCCCATGGAAAAGTACATCAATACCAGCAAAAACCCCAGCGAGGCTATCAGCCGCCGCTTCAGCTTGGGCGTTTCGTGGTCGGCCAATGCGTCCAGCTCTGCGTTGGTACTGGCGGCTGCGGCAGCCTTTTTAGGGCTTGCACCGTAACCGGCCTGCTCCACAGCACGGATAATGGCCGCATCGTCTGCGGTGCCTTCCACGCCCATGGAGTTTGTCAGCAGACTTACCGAACAGCCGGTGACGCCCGGCACGCTCTTTACGGCCTTTTCCACCCGGGCAGAGCAGGCCGCGCAGCTCATGCCGGTAACATTGAATTGTTCCATTGTGTTTCTCCTTGTGATCAGGCTGCCCGGCGGGCGGTCATTTCATCAGCTTTGGCAAAAGCCGGAGCAGTTCCTCCAGCTTTTCGTCGCTGCCGGCACGCAGGTCGTCGGCTACGCAGCTGCCGATGTGCTGCGCCAGCAATTCCCGGGAAAAGCTGTTCAGCGCCGCATTGGCTGCAGCTACCTGTACCAGAATGTCTACGCAGTAGGCGTCTTTTTCCAGCATCCCACGGATGCCCCGCACCTGCCCTTCAATGCGGTTCAGCCGGTTGAGCAGCGCCTTGTGTTCCTCCGGGCTGCGCTCTTTGTGTCGGCAGCAGCAGGGGACAGCGGCATCGGTTTCCGGCGTATCACAGCAACAACAGTGCTTTTGGCTTTCTTCCATATCGGAACGCTCCTTTCGTAAACCCCCATGGGGTATATTTGCTTGCAACAGTAGTATAGCACACAATACCCGACAATTCAAGTAGGAAATAAAAAATAAGAAAACGAGGGAAGCCCCGCAGGCTTTCCCTCGTTGTAAGCTCTTACTTTACTTCCAGAATGCGCGGTGCAAACAGGCTCCACATCTTGCCCCACCAGTACCAGTCGTGGGACACATCGCCGCCCCAGATCTCCAGATGTACGGGCATACCCTGATCCTTCAGCAGGTCAGCCAGTGCCTGCGTGTCGTCCAGTGCATCGCCCTCGTAAGCGCCCTGACCGGCGCAGAGGATCAGGCAGTTCTCTTCTGCCTTTTTCAACGTTAGCTTGTTGGCAATGCCGTTCTCCTGCAGGTAAGCCAGCGGAGAGCAGCGCAGCACCATGTCGTCGCTGTCGGTGCCCCAGAAGCGGGTCAGGTCGTAGATGCCGCCCATGCCCACAGCACCGGCAAACAGGGTTGGACGGCGCAGACGGCAGTGGACAGCGTGGTATGCGCCCAGATCCACACCGGCGGTCCAGATCCGGGTGCCCTTCTCGGCATTGTTCAGGGCCAGAATACGGGGAGCCAGCTCAGCGGTCAGATAGACGAAATACTTCTCCTGCAGCTCGGCGCGACGGCGCTGGGGCAGGTCACCGTTCAAAAGGCCTTCGCCGTCCACAACGTCTGCGCAGAACAACTGCACCTTGCCCTCGTTCAGCAGCTGGGCAATGGCATCGGGCATTCCGTTGTTCTCCCAGTCGTAAAAACGGCCGCCGCGGGCGGGCAGTGCCAGCACCGGCACACCGGCATGGCCATACACCTTAAACTCCATCTCACGGCCCAGAACCGTGCTCCACTCTTTGTAATAGGTACCCTGGATCATAAATCAAGCACTCCTTATTTTATCATTCACCGGCCCGGGCACAGTCGCTGCGCACCGGTGCCGGATTTGGAAGCTGTATTCAGACAAACTGGTTGCGCTGCGGGTCGTAATCGTACCCCACAGCGTGCAGCTTTGCGCACAGACCGGCCTTGTCGGCCTCCAGATCCTCGCACAGCGCATCAAGATCTTTATACTGATCCCGCAGTTTCAGGTTCACCACGCTCAGCAGCATGATGGGATCAACAGGCAAAGACATTTTCTTCATCTCCTTGCGGCAAATAAAAAAGCCGGCCACTCGACAAAGTGACCGGCCACATACACCAAATTAGACAGCGCGGGTAACTTTGCCAGCGCGCAGGCAACGGGAGCATGCGTAGACATACTTGGGAGAGCCCTCCACGACCGCCTTGACACGACGGACATTCGGCTTCCAGGTACGGTTGGAACGGCGATGAGAGTGAGAAACCTTAATACCAAAGGTAACACCCTTGCCGCAGCATTCACACTTAGCCATGGTAATTGCACCTCCTACAGTGAAGTATGGAATCAAAATAATCAGCTTAACTATTTTACCAGAGATGCAAAGAAAAAGCAAGCCTTTTTTCAAATTTCCTGTAGCTTTTTGCATTCCCGGTGCGGTGGGGCTTGTACAAGCCGCAAAAAAATAGTATTATAAAGGAAGAAATTCGTTTTGACAGGAGATTTACATGACCACACAGGCAGCCTATTATATCATCCGCGCACTGGTGGCGCTGGTGGCCATCCCGTTCCACGAGGCCGGCCATGCACTGGCAGCATGGCTGCTGGGCGATGCCACCGCCAAACGCGAGGGACGTCTTTCACTGAACCCCTTTGCCCACTTCGATCTGCTGGGCACGCTGTGCATGGTGTTTGCGGGCGTGGGCTGGGCAAAGCCTGTGTCCACCAACCCCCGCAACTTCAAAAACCCCAAGTGGGGCATGGCGCTTACCGCGCTGGCAGGCCCTGTGGCAAACCTTGTGCTGGCCTACCTTGGCATGGTGGCATGGAAGGTGATGTACTACTGGGCGCCGGTCAATAACGCCACCATTTACATTGCCATGTTTTTGCGGTATCTGGTGCTGATGAACGTCAGCCTTGCGGTGTTCAATCTGATCCCCGTGCCGCCGCTGGACGGCAGTCGTATTTTGCTGGTGGTGCTGCCGCAGCGTATTTACTTTGGTCTGATGCGGTACGAAAGATATATCATGATCGTTATGCTGGCAGCGGTCTGGGGCGGCTTTCTGGATGTGCCGCTGTACTACCTGAACAACGCTGTCTGGTCGCTTTTGAGCGCAGGCACCGGCTATATCGACGCCATTGCCTACGCCGTCTACACCAGCAGCCTTGGGGCGGTGATCTGATTGGCAGAAGAATTGACCTTTCATCTGGAAGATTTTGACGGCCCGCTGGAATTATTGCTGGCGTTGGTAGCCAAACATAAGATGGACCTGCACAACATTCCCATTCTGCAGCTCATCGACCAGTACACCCGCACCGTGGAGCAGGCCGACCCCGACCCCGAGACCGCCAGCGCCTTTATTGAGATGGCAGCACATCTGGTGGAGATGAAAAGCTTTCTGCTGCTGCCCCGCAGCGAAGAGGGCGAGCGCATGAAGCAGGAGCTTACCGGTCAGCTCATCGAGTACGACCAGTGCCGCCGCATGGCAGCCCTGCTACGCGCAAAAGGGGAGGCTGCGCCGGTGTTCGTGCGCCGTCCTATGGAGATGGAGTGGGATAACACCTACGCACTGCATCACGCCCCGCAGATACTGGCCGACTACTGGCAGGCGCTGGCAGGCCGCACCAAAATTCGCCGCGTGCCAACCCAGCAGCAGTTCGAGCCGCTGGTTACTGCGCCTATGGTGTCGGTCACCAGCCGGGTGGTGTATATCCTGCGCCGGATGCTGGGCGGCACTGTGGCAAAAATAGAGCAGCTGTTTTCCCGCAGCCAGAGCCGCAGCACCAACGTGGCCACCTTTCTGGCATTGTTGGAGCTGGTGCGCGGCGGACGCATCGCGCTGGACGACCGGGGAGAGCTGACCATGCGCCGCACCCGCCCGGAACGCAATAAGGAGAACCCATGAACCAGAAACAAACCATTGCCGCCGTGGAGGCCATGCTTTTTGCCTGCGGCGACCCCATAGGTGCCGATAAACTGGCACAGGCGGTGCAGCTGCCCCAGTCCAGTGTGGAGACCGCGCTGGAGGCTCTGCATACCCGCTACCAACGGGAGGACAGCGGCCTGTGCCTGCTGCATCTGAATACCCGGTGGCAGCTGGCTACCAAGACCCAGTGGGCAGACTGTGTGCGCCGCGTACTGGACAGCCGACGCGCTGTGCCGCTTGGCCCTGCGGCTATGGAGACCCTGACCGTCATCGCCTACAACCAGCCAGTGTCCCGCGCCTTTATTGAGCAGGTGCGCGGCGTGGACTCCTCGTCCAGCGTGTCCGGCCTGCTGGAAAAAGGCCTGATCGAAGAGGCCGGCCGTTTGGACCTGCCGGGCCGCCCGGTCAGTTTCCGTACTACCGATACATTTTTGCGTGTGTTCGGTCTGTCCAGTCTGGCAGACCTGCCGCCGGTGCATAGCAACGCACCGGCAGATGATCCGACCGAAAGTGAGGGCTGACCCATGGGCATGGTTCTTTCTGCAGTGGGCGCTTGCCTGCTGTTCATCCTCAAGGCGGTGGGCATCCTGCTGCTGATCATTCTGGTGCTGGCAGCGCTGTTGCTGCTGTGCCCCTTCTGCGCGGATGTCTGCTGGCAAAACGATACCCTTACCGTAAAAGCCGGGGCACTGGGCATCACCTTTCCGGTGTTCCAATACCCAAAGCCTGAACCTGCCGCCCAGCCGGAGGAGCCAAAGGGCTTTACCGGTAAGCTGAAAGCAAAATTCCGCGCATGGCGCGCCGAACGCAAGCGCCAAAAGGCTGAAAAAAAGGCTGCGCAGCCCGCAAAGCCCAAAGCGGAAAAGCCGCCCCGCCAAAAGGCAAAGCTCACACTGGATGTGCTCTGCACCATGCTGCGGGGCGTAGGCACGCTGCTGCGGGCGGTGTTTGGCGCTATCCGCGTTACAAAGATCTCGGTCTGCCTTGGTGTGCGCGGCGATGACCCCGCTGCGGCGGCACGCAGCTACGGCAAGCTGCAGGCGTGGCTGTACCCGACCCTTGGCGTGCTGGATCGCTTTTTCTTTCTGGAGTTTGACCAGCTGTGCGTTCTGCCGGACTTTGGCAGCGCCCAGCCCACCGTGCAGGACAGGGTAACCTTCCGGGTCAGCGCGCAGGCGCTGTTCATCGTCATTGCCGCTGTGCGGGTGCTGTACGAGTTCTGGCGCAAAAAAGTATTGGACATCTTTATATAAAGTGTGGTACACTGAATCTATATCAGAATGCTTTCCGGCGGGTCATTGCCTGCACGGATGAATAAAGGAGAGTTGTTTTATGGCAGAGCATCCTATTCAGGGCCTGATGAACGTTACTATGGAGAAGATCCACCAGATGGTGGACTCCAACACCATTATCGGCAAGCCCATCACCACCGAGGACGGCATCACCATTCTGCCGGTGTCCAAGGTGAGCTTCGGTTTCGCTTCCGGCGGCACCGATTTTAACGGCAAGAACGTAGCCAACAAGGATCTGTTCGGCGGCGGTTCTGGTGCCGGCGTCAATATTCAGCCGGTGGCATTTCTGGTTATTAAGGATGGCTGCGTACGCACCATTCAGCTGTCGGATAGCTCCAACAGCATCGACCGCGCCCTGACCATGCTGCCCGAGCTGGTGGAAAAGCTCACCACGCTGGTCAAAAAGGACGGCAAGGCACCCGAAGAGGAGCCCAAGGCAGAGTAACTTTTTATAATAATCAAGCCGCAGCCGCAGGCCTTTTTGGCTTGCGGTTTATATAGCCGCGCACCGGCGCCCCGCAAAACAGGGGAGCGGTGCGCGTTTTGAGCGCCGTGAGGCGCACAAGGAGTAAATATTATGGCAGAAGAACGTATTCAAAAGATCATGGCCGAGCAGGGTCTGTGCTCCCGCCGCGCCGCCGAACAGATCATTGCCGAGGGCCGCGTCAAGGTGAACGGCCACCCGGTCAAGGTGGGCGACAAGATGGACCCCAACCGTGACGTGCTCCATGTAGATGACGAGCGTATCTACATCCAGAAGAACCAGCAGCTATATTATCTGGCGCTGTACAAGCCCCGTGGCTATGTGACCACCGCCAGCGATGAGCTGGGCCGCAAGACTGTGATGGATCTGGTCAGCGACATCCCCGCCCGCCTGTACCCGGTGGGCCGTCTGGATAAGGACAGCGAGGGTCTGCTGCTGATGACAAACGACGGTGCCTTTGCACAGGCCGTCACCCATCCGTCCGGCGGCATCTCCAAACTGTACCGCGTTACCGTGCAGCCCCGCGCCGACGAGGCTACCATCCTCAAGCTGAGCAGCGGCGTTGTGCTGGACGACGGCACCAAGACCATGCCCTGTGCCATCAACGTGGTCACCGACGAGCCCGGCCGCACCGTAATGGAAATGACCCTGAAGGAGGGTAAGAACCGCGAGATCCGCCGGATGTGCGAGAGCGTGGGTCTTGAGGTGGTGCGCCTGAAGCGCAACGCCGAGGGCGTGGTCAAGCTGGGCATGCTCAAGCCCGGCACCTACC
>ERZ791930.872-NODE-872-length-16887-cov-5.756892_pt1 | contig 16887 bp, 18 predicted proteins | sample MGYA00510128_ERZ791930 | MGnify/ENA primary metagenome ERZ791930 (study PRJEB30046, sample SAMN00792057) | human gut metagenome | study: EMG produced TPA metagenomics assembly of the A metagenome-wide association study of gut microbiota in type 2... | reverse complement strand
GCGGCGTTACCGGCGTGATGCTGCCCTTTGTGCGCGGCGCTGCGGATATCCGGGCTCTGCGGCAGGCGCTGGCAGAGGCCGGCGCGCCCGGGCTGAAAATTCTTGCCAAAATTGAAAATCTTGCGGGCGTACAGGCGCTGCCGGAGTTTTTGCCGCTGGTGGATGAAATCGTCATTGCCCGGGGCGACCTTGGCAACGCCATGCCCCTATGGGAGCTGCCCCGCTGCCAGAAGCAGCTTTCTGCCGCCTGCCGGGCAGCCGGTGTGCCCTTTATGGTGGTGACCCAGATGCTGGACAGCATGCACACCCGGGCTGTGCCCACCCGCGCCGAGGTGAGCGACATCTACAATGCCGTACTGGACGGCGCATCCAGCCTGATGCTCACCGGCGAAACTGCCGCCGGGCAGTACCCGGTACAAGCCATGGAATATCTGGTGCGCACCGCCCGCACAGCGATGTGATGGAAACGGATTCAGATTGCCCTCCGCTGCGCTCTGGGCATCATCAGCGGAAGAATTATTTTTTATTTGGGATTCCGAAAAGTCTGCGGACTTTTCGGAATCCCCTTTTTCACGGAAAGGAGCCGTGACCGGCGGCGGCCCTCCCGGAAGATATTTTTCTGCAAAAAACGGCAAAAAGATAGCATCTTTTGTCTGCTTCCTGTATAATACAGGTAAAATCAACTGAAAGCAGAAAGGTTTATCGTTTATGGGCATCGTAGTCATCGGAGCTGTTTTTGTGGACATCAAGGGCTATCCCCTTTCCACCTATATCCCCGGCGGGCGCAACGCCGGCCGCATCGAGCAGGTACACGGCGGTGTAAGCCGCAATGTGGTGGAGGATATTGCCAACGTAGAGCTGCGCCCCACCTTTGTGGGTCTGGTGGACGACACCGGCATGGGGCAGGACGTCATCGACAAGCTGGCAAAGCACAAGGTGAACACCCGCTTTATCCGGAAAGTGCCGGACGGCATGGGCACATGGCTGGCCATCTTTGACAACGACGGCGATGTGCACGCCGCCATCTCCAAGCGCCCGGACACCACCCCGCTGACCGGGCTGCTGCAGGAGCAGGGCGACGAAATTTTTGCGGATTGCGACGCCATTGCACTGGAGCTGGACTTGGAAAAGGAAACGGTAAAGCAGACTTTGCGCTACGCCAAAAAGTACGGCAAAAAGGTGTTTGCGGTGGTCTCCAACATGAGCATTGCCATGGAGCGGCGGGATTTTTTGCAGCAGATCGATTGTTTTGTCTGCAACCAGCAGGAGGCCGGGCTGCTGTTCTCGGATGAGTACGACCACCTCTCCCCGGACGAGATGTGCCGGGTGCTCAGCAGTAACGTGCGCAGCGCCAACATTCCCAGCATGGTGGTGACCATGGGCGGGCAGGGCGCAGTTTACGCCTGCGCCGACGGCAGCAGCGGCATCGTGCCCGCCAAAAAGGTGGACGTTATGGACACCACCGGCGCGGGCGACGCCTTTTTTGCCGGCACGGTCATCGGCCTGACCTACGGCAAAACGCTGGCAGAATCCTGCGAGATCGGCAGCCGTCTGGCAGCTTCGGTCATCTGTATCACCGAGAATGTCTGCCCCCGCTTCCGCCCGCAGGAGTTCGGGCTGGATGTACCGGTGGTGGACTGACGATTTAAAATGGTCTCCGCTATCGGGTTGCGGCACCCAGCATCTGCATCGTGCCTTGGGCGGCACTTGCGTCTTGCTGGCCGCTGCCCCAACAACTCCTCCCTGTTTCCGCCACTGGCGGCGGTCGTCGTCGTTGCACTTTGATCATTTTCAGCGGAAAAATATTTATACTTTGCCAATCGGGAAAATCCGCGGATTTTCCCGATTGGCCTTTTCACGGGAGGATTTTTGCGCAAAACCGCAACTTCCCCCTTGACAGGAGCGGAAGTTTCTGGTATCAATAAAAAGGATAAAGGGGAGTAAAGGGCAGCCCTCCGGTCAAGGCTTTTCCGGCAGGCTGTTGCATGGCAGCGTCATCACGGCAGCAATGCCCGATGTCATGTGTTCGCTTGAGACTTTTGTCACAGATCTTACACTGTGGCAAGGGTCTCTTTTTTCTTGCCGCAGCATCAGAACAAAAGGAGGCAGGAAAACATTATGAATTTCTGGAACGCATTCGCCGCGCTTTTTTCAAACTTTGGGGCGCTGACATGGCAGATGGTGGTGATGTGGGGCATTGGTGCCCTGCTCATCTACCTTGCCATCGCCAAAAAAATGGAGCCCAGTCTGCTGCTGCCCATGGGGTTTGGTGCCATTCTGGTCAATCTTCCCGCATCCGGCGCTATCACGCAGGGGGATACCGTGGGTCCCATCTCCGCCCTGTTCGAGGCGGGCATGTCCAACGAGCTGTTCCCGCTGTTGCTGTTCATCGGCATTGGTGCCATGATCGATTTTGGCCCGCTGCTGGAAAAGCCGTGGCTCATGCTGTTTGGTGCAGCGGCGCAGTTTGGTATCTTTTTTACCCTGTTTCTGGCCGGGTTCTTCTTTGACATGAAGGACGCCGCGTCCATTGCCGTCATTGGCGCGGCGGACGGCCCTACCGCCATTTTTGTGGCAAACACCCTGAAATCCCAGTATCTGGGCGCCATTATGGTGGCGGCCTACAGCTACATGGCGCTGGTGCCCATCGTGCAGCCGCCGGTCATCCGGCTGCTGACCACCCAAAAGGAGCGCCGCATCCGTATGCCCTACGAAAAAGGTAATGTCACCCAGCTGACCAAGATCCTGTTCCCCGTTGTGGTCACGGTGGTCGCCGGTCTGGTGGCCCCGGCCAGCGTGGCGCTGGTGGGCTTTTTGATGTTCGGCAACCTGCTGCGGGAGTGCGGGGTGCTGAACTCCCTGAGCGAGACCGCGCAGAATGTGCTGGCAAACCTGATCACCCTGCTGCTGGGCCTGACCGTGGCCGGGCAGATGACCGCCGACAAGTTTGTCCGGCCGGACACTTTACTGATCATGGCACTGGGTCTTGTGGCCTTTATTTTTGATACCGCCGGCGGCGTGCTGTTTGCCAAGCTGCTGAACCTGTTCCTGCCCGAGGGCAAAAAGCTGAACCCGATGATCGGCGCGGCGGGCATCTCCGCCTTCCCCATGAGCGGGCGCGTGGTCAACAAGATGGGTCTGGCCGAGGACAGCCAGAATTTCCTGCTGATGTACTCCATCAGCGTCAACGTTTCCGGACAGATCGCATCCGTCCTTGCCGGCGGACTGATCCTTTCCCTGATGGCTTAACGGAGGTGCCTTTATGCTTCATCTTTCTTCCTGGATGACCACCCTGCCCATGATGCTCATCGGTATGACCGGTATTCTGCTGGTCATCGGCTTTCTTGTACTGGTGGTGATGGCGCTGAACCGCCTCACTCGCCGCAAGTAAGCGCTGCGGGAAATATTTTTATCGCAAGTCAAGAAATTAGCGCAACATTCAAACAGCATATTTGCGATAGTTTACAGTCCGGGATGATCTGCAGATCGTCCCGGACTGTTTTTTCACAAGAGGGAAAAGCAACATTGTAACTGCCGTTTGCCTTTACGACCCTTCCCGTGAAAACATGACAGCGGAATGCCCGCAGGCATTCCGCTGTCACAAAAGTTAAAATAATAATTCCGCTGAATATGGCCAAAGCGCACGCGGCGGCCATTCTGAATCGTCCACACAAAAAAGGGCTGCCGTGCAGCGCACGACAGCCCTTTTGTTCTATCGGTTTACTTGCTGATGGCGAGCGTGCCGAAGGCGGTCTCCTCAAAGTGGCTGCTGTACAGCTCCTGCATCAGCTTGATGAGCGAGAGGGTGTCCTCTGCGCCGGCGGTCTCGTAGCAGGAGTGCATGGCCAGCTGGGGCAGGCCGATGTCCACACAGTTCATGGACACCTGTGCCATGGCCAGATTGCCCAGCGTGCTGCCGCCCACCTTATCGGAGCGGTTTGCAAAGTACTGCAGCGGCACACCGGCGCGGGCAGCCAGCTCACGGGCGGCGGCAACGCTCATGCCGTCGCTGGTGTACTTCTGGCCGGCGTGGGTCTTGATGACCACGCCCTTGTTCATGTAGGTGCAGTTATTCACATCAGTGTGCTCCGGGTGGTTGGGGTGCACGGCGTGGGCGTTATCGGCGCTGACCATAAAGCTGGAAGCCACCGCACGGTGGAAGTCCTCGTCGTTGCCGCCAAGGCTCTGGGCAATGCGGTGCAGCACATCGTACAGGAAGGTGGAGGCTGCGCCCTGCTTCGTGCCGGAGCCGACCTCCTCGTTATCAAAGAAGGCGGCCACGCCGATGGAGCGGGCGTTCTTTGCGGTCAGCAGGCCCTTCAGGATGCCGTAGACGCACTGCTGGTCGTCCAGACGGCCGCAGGAGATGAACTCTTCATTGCAGCCCCAGACGGTGGCCTTTTCCCGCACATAGAGGAACAGGTCGCTGCCAAGGATCTGCTCCTCAGATACCTGCAGCTCCTCCGCGATCAGCTTTTTCAGCACGCCCTCCTCGCAGGCACCGCCCAGCAGGGGCAGCATATCCACCTGCTTGTTGAAGGAGGCCTTATCGTTGACCTCGCGGTTCATGTGGATGGCCACACTGGGGATCATCAGCAGGTCGCGGTCCAGCGCCACCAGACGGGATACGATGGCACCGTTCTCCTGCACCAGCACACGGCCCGCCACAGACAGCGGACGGTCCATCCATGTGGCGCAGATCATGCCGCCGTAGCCCTCGGTGTTCAGCTTGGTGTAGTTCTGACCCATGTGGATCTCAGCGTTCTCCTTGATGCGGAAGCAGGGAGAATCGGTGTGGGCGGCGGCAACATTGAAGCTGTAATTTTCCAGCTGGTCGCCCATGCGGAAAGCAATGATGCTGGAGCCGTTGCGGCAGACAAAGTAGTCCTTGCCGGGCTCCAGTGCCCACTTGCGGCTTTCCAGCAGCTCTGCAAAGCCTGCCTTCAGCAGGATATCCCGCACAGCGGCGGTGGTGTGGTATGCGGTGGGGTTGCCGTCGATGAAGGACAGCATTTCACGGACTTCGGATGCGATCATAAAAACAAACCTCCTATGGTGTATCTGAAAAGTCGAAAATTTAGTCTATTTCTACAAACACAGCTGGATTTTGCGTTAAACAGCCTTGAAATCCACAAAGGATTCCTGCGGCTATTTGCCTTAAATCCCGCTTGTGCTTGCGAAATATTCGTCATTTTCTTGGTTTTCAGATACACCTTAATTTCCTGAGAAAAGAGCCGGTCAGTGCTGACCGGCCCTTTTTAAGCATATTCAGGTTACTTTTTGGCAGCGGTCTGCTCGCGCTTTGCAAGGGCAGGCAGAATGAAACCCAGCACGGTCAGCACCACGGGGGTGATAACGTTCAGCGCAAAGGTGAAGGGGTCCTTATCATACATACCCAGCACGCAGCACACTGCGGTAACGGCAAAGCACCAGCCGCCGAAGAACTTGGCCACGGCCTGATTCTTGACAAAGCGGTACTCGGCAGGGATGGTATCGTAGGCATTGCGCAGGGCGATGTAGGCAGCAAACACCCACAGGTAGCGCATGGGCATGCACACAGAGTTCAGCTTGGTCAGCTGGCGCAGAACGGCAGCGGCACCGGGCACGAAGGACTGTGCCAGAATGATGGAGCCGGACAGCACAGCCACCATCTTGATGCCGTTGCTGTGCACGCCGTGGGCGTTGACCTTGTGCAGAGCCTGCGGGATGAACTGCTTGGTGTGCTCGTTATCCAGCAGCATACGCAGCGGTGCGTCGATGCTCAAGATCAGCACGGCGAGCTGGCTAATGACGTTGCACAGGGCATAGATGATCATGAACAGATCGCCCACATGGTAGTACTGACCCAGCTTCTGGAAAGCCCAGTAGGAGCTGTTTGCAACATAGGCGTTGAAGCTTTCGGCGCTGGCGTTGATGATGGCGGGGTCGAACATACGGCTCATGGCCAGCGTGCCCAGAATGGCGCAGGCGACCACCATGACGGCCAGCGCGATCATGCCGCGGGGGAAACCCTTGCTGGGGTTCTCGACCTTATTGACGTAGGGAGAGATCTTCTCGCAGCCGCCCACAGCGAACACCAGAATGGACAGAGAAGTAAAGTAGGTGACGTTGAAGTTGGGGATCATACTGCTGAAGCTCAGGTTGGCGTGGACGTACTCTGCCGTGGGGTTGATAGCCGGGGCAGCGAACATCATCACGATGTACAGCAGGGACATGACGAAGGTGCAGGTGCCGGCGGCGGTCAGCAGCTTCTTCAGGGGGTTCAGGCCCAGACTTGCAATGTAGCAGCCCAGCAGCAGGATGCAGAAGGTAGCCAGCTGGATGTAGCGGGTGGGGAAGGAATCGTAGGTCTCCGCATTGCGGAAAACAGCCCAGCTCAGCGCCTTCAGAAAGCCGCTGCCCTTGCTGGCGATGTAGGTGATGTGGCAGGCCCAGTAGGTCCAGCCGGCGTAGTAGGCCAGCTTGGCGTTGGTGGTCTGGTGCAGCCAGGAGCTGACACCGCCGCCCTCGTTTTTAAAGGCAGAGCCCAGCTCACCCACCATCAGAGCATAGGGGATAAAGTACAGGGCAAACATGAAGATCCAGCTGAAGATGACCTGCGGACCGTTAAAGTACACAAAGCCGTTGGTAATGTTGCCAAAGCCCCAGACCGTAGAGAAGGCCATGAAGGCAAGGGTAAGCCACGAGATCTTTGTGGCTTTTTCTTTGTTTGACATGCGGACAATTCCTCTCTTTCTTTTCCACACAGGGCGGAAGTTCCTGTAAGAAGGCCGATGTTCCGCATACATTTCGCAATTTTACCAAAAATACAGCAGTACTCGACCAGTCACTTTGATAGTATAGCATAGTTGCAGATTGTAGACAATCTGCAATTTGAATAAAATGACCAGCCAAAATTTAGACGGTCAGCCAAATTCCCCTTATTTTGCTGTGCTGTCCCCCGCCTGTATGCTGCTGCTTGCGCTGCGCATCCGCTCCATGGGCTCCATGTAGTGGGCGTAGACGGCGCGGCAGGCAGCCTCGGTATCGCCGCTTGCCAGCGCCTCGTACAGCTTGGCGTGGATGCCGTTCTGCCGCTGTGCCAGCGTCTCGTGGTTGGAGCCGCTGTTCGCCCCAACAAGCAGGTTGCCATAGTTCAGATCGTTCCAGAACCTCAGCAGTCTTGGCAGCCCCGCCCGCTGCACGATGACTGCGTGGAAACGGTTGTCGTTCTCCACGATCTGCGAAAGAGCCCCCGGCCGGACATTGCGCATTTCCTCTAAGATGCCGCGCAGGGTGCGCAGATCCTCCTCCGGGAATTTGCAATCAAAATAGCGCAGTGCCGTCATTTCCAGATTTGCCCGCAGCAGATAGATCTCGTAGGCGTCCTCCGGCAGCACCTTGCGCACCGAGCAGCCCACGTTGCGCGAATACTCTACCATCCCCTCCTGCTCCAGCTGCCGCAGCGCCTCGCGGACGGGTGCCCGGCTGGAGCCGAACTCCTCCGCCAGCTTCTGCTCGGCCAGCTTTGTGCCCGGCTGCAGCTCCCCGGTAAGGATCTTGCTTCTGATGGCGGAGGTGATGCTTTCCCGTAAAGTCTGAAAGGCAAATTCGCCCATGACCTTCATCCCCTTTTTTTCTTCTATACATTCCATACATTCCATTTGCAGCACACAGCCCGCAGCTGCTGCCAGTGCAGCGGCGGGCTTGTAAGGCGTGTGGCTCTATAAAGGATACCACGAAACGGTAGAAAAATAAAGTTTTTCAAGGAAAACGGGCGTCCCCCCTCTCCGTCAGCAGAAGCCCACACACAAAAATGCCCCCGGAGGGCCTTGCGGTTCCCCGGGGGCATCTTATGTGCGTTGTGCCTTGGCGCGCACGACCGGCGTTTTACTCGATCTCGATCAGATTCGGGTTCTCAGGCAAAGCCTTCGTCTGCTGAGGAGCGGGCAGCTGGATGTGCAGGACACCATCCTCGAACTTTGCGTGGATGTCCTCCTTCTTCACCTCGCCCACATAGAAGCTGCGGGCGCAGCTGCCGGAGAAGGTCTCGCGCCGCACATAGCGACCCTTGTTGTCCTTTTCGTCATTGCTGTGGCTGCGCACTGCCTGAATGGTCAGGTAGCCGTCGTTCAGATCCATCTGAACGTCCTCCTTCTTGCAGCCCGGCAGATCAACGTCTACTTCGTAGCCGTTGTCCGTCTGTTTGACATCGGTCTTCATCATGTTTGCACCGCGCTTACCAAAGGTGTCGCGAGCCTCGCGGTTCATCGCACGCTCCAGTGCAGCATCGTTCCAGAACGGATCGAAGAAATCATCGAACAGATTTTCATGGAAAACAGTCGGCATAAGCATAAATCATTCCTCCAATCCCGGCGTTCGGGTCGGGTATAAAATTACATTTTGAAGCTCTTTGCAAAGGGCTTTTCGGGGAGCCTTGCGGCTCTCCTTTTGCCCTTCCTCCTGAGCACGCCCCTGTTATAGCACCGGCAATTAGCAATGTCAAGCGCAGAGTGCTAAAATTCATAAAAGAATAATATTTTTATCACAGCTTATGCAATTTTTAAGAAAATAAAGCGCAGCAACGTATTTAATTCCGTTCAAACTCCAAGTAGCGCGTGCCCTGAAAGCTCAGCTTTCCGGTGTCACCTTCTGCCAGCTGGCCGTATTCTGTGCCGCTCAGCTGCAGTTCCATGCGGTCGCCGCTCTCCACCTGAAAGGTGACATAATAGGTGGTAGCGCTCGTGGCGGTATAACCGTGGGCACCGGTCATGTCCCCTGCATTGGCGGTGTGATGGCGGGAAACCTTCATCCGCTTGGCCACCACAGCGGCCGGGACGGTAAGGCGCGGGGAGGCATTATTTTTGCTCCATGTGCGCAGGTTGCCCACGATGGTAAACAAGATCATACCCAGCACCACCAGAAATACCAGCGGGAACAGGATGCTGAAAAGCGCGTCAAACCCACTATAAAACATGTTATCCCTCCAAAATTTCTTCCAACAGCTGCTTTACGTCCTCCAGAAAGGCATCCTCGCCGAGGGTGTTCACCTTAAAGAACACCGCCTGACTGCCGCCCGCCGCAATGGCCGACAGCCGGATGGGCTCGTCCCCGTTCTGGAACAGGGTCAGCGTCAGGCTGAGGCGGTTGCCGCCAACCATGCTGTACCGCTCAAACACCCGCACGCTGCACCGGGCGCTGCCGTCCTTGAAGTCGCTGCCTGCTTCCAGCTCTGCCGACCAGCTGCTGTCCGGGATGGCGTGCTCCAGCTTGCGCAGCAGGGTGTCGAAGTTCTGGTTGCGGATGGTCTTTTCAAAAATAGCCATAGGGTGCCTCCTTTTTGCAAAATGCAGTCCCTTTACCCTGAATACGAATGAGAGCGGGCAGCAATTGCAGTGCCCGCCCTTATTTTACCACTTTTTTCCGCAGCTTGGGTGCGGTGGCGGTGTAGCTCATATCAAGCACCAGACGGAGCTTATCCTCCGGGGCGCTGCCGTCCAGCGCGGCGGTGATCCAGTTTTCCTTGTTCATGTGGTAGGCCGGGTAAAAGCCCGGCTCTGCCCGCAAAGACCCGACCAAGATGGGATCGCACTTCAGGTTCACAATATCCACCGGCTGCTGCCCGGGCAGACCCAGCTTGCTTTTTGGCACGGTGGTGACCAGCGCAAACCATTTGCGGTTTGCCGCATGACGGAACACCGCCGACTCCGGGGTGTCCATCCACGGATAGTCCGGCTCTACGCTGTAGGTATCAAAAATAAGCTGTTCCAGTGCCTTGCGGTCCATCGGCCCTCCCCCTTTACGGCTGCTGTGCCAGCAGCTGCGCCAGCACATCCTCCGGGCGGGGGGTATGGTTTTTGTATTTTGCCCGCAGCGGGGCGGCGGCGTTATCCATAATATAGGGCACGCCCACCACGTCCAGCATGGTCTCGTCGTTGTAGTTATCGCCAAAAGCCATCACCTGCGCGGGGTCGATGCCAAGGGTGCTGCACACGCACTGCACCCCGATGCCCTTGTTGGCAAAGGTAGTATCGATCCAGAACGGGCCCGCCACGGCGCAGTTTGCCTGCTTCCAGCGGGGCACAAAGCGCTCTACATAGTTCTCCACGCCCTCGTGCAGGTACACCGACACCTTGGTGATATCCTCCGGCACCTCGGCAGGGCTGTGGATGATCTGGTAGCGGTTGCCCACAAACTGCACCCGCTGCAGCATCCCAAGGCCGCGCTCCATCAGGTAGGCGGTGTTCTGGCCGGAGAGCATCACCTCGCCCTGCCCCTCGCTGCGGGTCCACATATCGTTGGCGATCTCCTCTGCCAGCGCCCGGGGCATGGGGTTTTTGGCGATGCACTGTTCTTCTTTAAAAATAGTGCCGCCGTTTTCGCAAAGAAACACGCAGCAGTCCGCCACCGGTGCAAAAAGCCTGCGCAGGCTGGTATACTGCCGCCCGGAGGCCGGGCAGAACCAGATGCCCCGCTGATGCAGCGCCCGGATCTGTGCAAAGATCTCGCCCTCCAGCTCCTTTTTGCCGTATTGCAGCAGCGTACCGTCAATGTCGCTGCAAATCAGTCGGATGTCCATGACTGTCGTTCCTTTCTGCCGTGCCGTCAACACTCCACGGCCACCTTGATGACCCCGTCCCGCTTATTTTCAAATAGCTCGTAGCCCTCGGCGATACGGCGCAAGGGGTAGGTGTGGGTGATGAGCGGCTCGGTGTCCAGCTTGCCCTCGGCAATGAGCTGCAGGGTAGTGGCGCAGTCGCAGCCGTCCACGCCGCCAGTCTTGAAGGTAAGGTTCTTGCCGTACATCTCCGGCAGCGGCAGGGTCTGCGGAGCGTCGTACAGCGCCACCACGGTCACGATGGCGTTGGGTCTTGCGCACTCCCACGCCATGCGGAAGGTAGAAGCAGCGCCCGCCACCTCCAGCACCACGTCCGCCCCGCCGTGGTCGCTGTGCGCCTGCACAAAGGCAGCGCAATCCTCCGGCTGCACTGTGAGCACCTGCGGGTAGTGCTGCCGGAGGAACTGCAGGCGGTTTTCGTCCTTTTCGCAAACGATGATCCGCTTGGGGCTGTGCAGCATAGTGCACAGCAGGGTGCAGATGCCGGTAGGCCCTGCGCCAATGATCAGCACCGTGTCCTCCGGGGTGATCTCCGAGATGCGCGCCGCCCAGTAACCGGTGGCCAGCACATCGCCCACCAGCAGCGCCTGCCGGTCGGTCACGCTGTCCGGGATCTTGTTCAGACCCTGATCCGCAAAGGGCACACGGACATATTCCGCCTGCCCGCCGTCGATGCGGCAGCCCAGTGCCCAGCCGCCGTTTTTATCGATGCAGTTGTTCACAAAGCCCTTTTTGCAAAAGAAGCATTCCCCGCAAAAGGTCTCCACGTTCACAGTCACGCGGTCGCCGGGCTTTACGCTGGTCACCGCGCTGCCCACAGCCTCCACCACGCCCACCATCTCGTGGCCCACCGTGATGCCCGGCACAGCCCGGGGCACGCTGCCGTGCTTGATGTGCAGATCGCTGGAGCAGATGCTGGCAAGGGTCACCTTTACAATAGCGTCCCGCTCGTGCTGCAGCACCGGCTTTGGTTTTTCCATCAGTTCAAATTTGCCTTCAGAAACGTAGGTATAGGTCAGCATCGTTAGCCCTTCACTTTCTGTTTTTTCTTATTCTACCACGGTTTTCCGCCGCGGGAAAGCCCCGGTCACGGCTTTTGCCCCGGCAGCTCCCCCGCATCCAGCGCCGGGATGCCCGCCTGCTGCAGCATCTCGGCAAAAACGCCCTGCCCGGGGATCTTCCGGCCGGTAAAGCTGCCGTCGTAGATCTCCTTTACACCGCAGCTGGGGCTGCGGGACTGCAGAATGGCAAGCTCTGCCCCATTCTGCTTTGCAATGGCAAGGGCCTTTTCTGCCCCTGCCCGGAACTGCTCGTCCACGCTGATGCCGACTTTGTTGATAACTACGCCGTCCACCAGCTCGGCAGGGCTGCGGGGGATGGGCAAGCCGCCCAGCACCTCCGGGCAGACCGGGATGACCCGATGCCCCTGCACAAAATCCACAACTGCCTGATCATAATTGTTGCCGCCGCTGTATTTGCAGTTTTCGCCCAGCAGGCAGGCACTGACTAAGATGCGCATTGCTGCTCCTTTCTGTCCGGTACTGCTCAGCGCTTGGGCTGATACTGCATGCTGGACACATTATAAATGGTCACGAAGGCCTTGGGGTCCTCGCGGTTGATGAAGTTCATCAGCTTCTGATACTCGCTTTTGTCCACGATGGTAATGATCTCGTTGTGCTTTTCAAGGTTGTATGCGCCGATAGCCTCGTACATGGTAGCGCCGCTGTGCAGATCGTTGATGATGAACTGCCGCAGCGTTTCCTCCTTTTCGGTAATGATGCACACCCGGCGCTTGATGCTGTTATCAAAGATGAAATGGTCCAGCACGATACCGTTGAAGTAAGTACCAAGGATACTCAGCACCACGGTTTTTTTATCGTAGACAAGGGCGGCGGAAAGCGCCACGCACATGCCCGAAAGGGACATGGCCTTGCCCAGCTCCATGTGCAGGTACTTGTTCATGATCTTTGCCACGATATCCAGCCCGCCGGAGGATGCGTTGCGGTTGAACAGGATGCTCAGACCCACGCTGACCACCAGAATATAGCACAGCACATCCAGCTCCTGACTGCCGGTCATGGAGCCGAAATCCGGGAACAGCCGCTCGAACAGCCCCAGAAACACCGGCAGCATCACACTGGTATACACAGTTTTTGCACCAAACTCCTTGCCGCAGGTGAAAAAACCGATGATGAGCAGCACGGTATTCAGCACCATGGTAATAGCCGAAAGCGGCAGCGGCACAAAATTAGAAAGCACGATGCCAAGGCCGGAAATGCTGCTGACGGATGTATGGCTGGGCACGAGAAAAAAATAGACCGCCGCCGCAATAATGGCGACTGCCCCGGTCAGGATGGCCGCCTCTCTGGCGATTGCGGGGTAGTTCAGCTTTTTGTTTGTCATGGTTGCTCCTCCAAGCTTTTTGTTTTCAGCCCCCAGTATACCATGCTTTTCGCTTACAGGAAAGCTCCGGATACAAAAGACCAAAAAACGGGTCGGAAACGTCTGCAGGCGTTTCTGACCCGTTTATCTAATATTTTACCGGTTCACGAAGTTCAGCACCAGAACCAGCAACAGCATGTGCACAGGGTAAAATGCGTAGCAGGCATACTGGAAGGGCTTGCTGTGGTAACCCTGCCGCCCGCGGTACAGCCAGATGGGCACCAGCGCCAGCAGCGCCAGACCCTGCTGGCAAAGCTCAAATTCCATGCCGAAGAGCTGAAGGGGGTACACAAGCCCGCCCAGCAGCTCCACATTGACCCAGTACAGCGCGGCCAGCTGCCCCAGCAGACACCACCACTTGCGCCCGTGGAAGAAGTAGAAGATGAACACGGTCAGCACACCGGCGCCGTAGTAGTCCACCATGCCCAGCGTGCCCAGCACCGCGCCCGCTACCACCACAAGGGCGGATACCAGCAGGTACAGTCCTGTTTTCTGCTTTTTGCGCACGGTCTCCATCAAGTGGATGCCCACAATGCCCAGCAGCAGCGTCCAGATGACGTTCTGGTGCACCGGGTAAAACCATGTACCGCCGTACATCAGGTCAAAGGGCACTTCCGAAAGCAGGGCAAACAGCAGCAGGCGCAGGGTGTATTTTTTCAGGTCATGGGTGTGGAAATAGCCCTCCACCGCCATAAAGGCAAAGATGGGAAATGCCACCCGCCCCGCGCAGGTCAGCCATTCCTGCGCCGGCAGCAGCGTCGCCCACAGGTGGTCCATCAGCATCAGCGTCATGGCAAGGATATGAAGTGCCGCTGCGCTCAGGTCAAAGCGGGTCGCGGCAGTAGAATCGGTCGGTTTGGTCGACATGATCGCACCTCGTTTTTGTCGAAATTTGGTTGTTCTGTCTGGAATACGAACGGCTCCCGCAAAGAATTGCAGCCCCGACCAGATTTTTCCGCCTCCGGGGCTGCAGCAATGCTTTATTTTTTCTTCTGTGATGCACCCAGACACAAAAAGACAGCGCCAAGGCAGAGCCATACCACCGCTGCAGAGTGATTCTCGCCGGCAACAAAATTCAGCGCCGCAGCAAGAAAAAACAGCAGTCCGCTGAGATAGAACAGGTTATATTTCTTCATAGAGCATCCCTCCGGTTCTGGTTTTCCACCGGCTATTTTGGATACGGCAAGCGCAAGGGCGGCTGCCATTTGCTCCGCGCGCAAGGGGATGCAAAACACCCGCCCGGCACGCAGAAGATGTGCGCCCGCAAAATCTGCGGGGCAAAATCATGAAGGGTGGCTTGCCTGCCTGCCCATGGAGACGTAAGCACGGTAGCAGGAATGCGGGAAAGAGCAAGGGACGGTTTCGGCGGAAAAGCGTCTGGCGGTGGCGGAAAAGCCGGGCACAGGGTCTTTTCATCTATGCTGGCTCGTAAGGTGAGCCGGACCGAAGCTTCCTTGCGGAAATGTGCAGCGTTATAGTTCATCTGCACCTGAACCGGCAGCCGTGCACCCGGCGCTTGCCGCACCCAAAATAGCCGATGGAGCGTGGTTTAGCCCTTGGCGCTTTCCAGATAGGTCTCAAACGCCTCGGCAAAGCTGGCGTTCACGTCAAAGGGAACGGTGTAATCCACCTTGGAGGTGACAAGGCAGAGGTCCAGCCGGTTGGAGGTCTCGTCTGCCTGCCGGTTCAGCTTGCTCAGCGCGGCGTGGATGACCTTGCGGTCGTAGTTGATGGTGGTCACCCGCTTTACATCGCAGCAGTAGGAGATCTGGTTGCCCTCGGCGTTGAAGCGGTAGCCCGTGCCTCCGCCGGAGAGCAGCTGCTCGGAGCTGCGCAGGTCGTTCATCCGCTTAAAAGTGCGGGCGACGCTCTGGCGTGCGGCGTTCAGGCTGACCTCGCTGTCCATATCCATGTCCAGCGCATCCTTTGCCTTGCGGATAGCGGAAAACAATCGGCTTTTTTCCTCCAGCAGGTAGAGCATGAACCGGGCGATCTCGGTGATCTGCTCTGCATATTCGGTCTGTGCCACGTCCATGATGGTCTCGTCCTCGGCCTCGGGCATTACCTTGTGGCGCAGGTAGGTGTTTGCCACCTTGGTCACGTTGGAATCGCAGTCCAGAATACCCTGTGCCTCGTCCAGCAGGGACTGGAGCTTGTTCTGGTAACGGAAAGCTTCCTTCAGGTTCATAGTATTCACCTCTGTTTTGGTTTTTTCTGCCTTCAGCTTACCACAGACTGCGCGCTTGCGCAAGCTTTCCGGTAAAACAGGCAAAGCGCCCGCTCCGGCCAAAGCCGGGGCGGGCGCTTTACGTTTGCTATGACACTATATATAGGATCAAGAGATTGGCGTTGTTCAGCCGGCCACGCGCTCGGTGCGGCCTGCCTCCAGCATATAGCGCAGGAAGCCGGAAACGTCGGCGGGGTCGGTCACGGTCAGGTCAAAGCCCTTCTTGGGGGCAGTGTCCATCATCTGCAGCATGGAGCGTGCGGTAGCGTCCTTCTTCAGGTCGCAGGTCTTGCCGTTGTCCAGATGCAGCAGCACGCTGCCGTGGCTGGCAGAAAGCTGGTGCATGAAACGTTCCTTATCAAAATACTCGATACGAAGCATAGGAATACCTCCTTGATAAAATGGTTTATGTTACACTTGCCGCCCTGTCATACCTCTGGCAGGCGGCGGAAAATAGCGGTTTTGCCCGGCGGGGAAGATGCTTACACAGCTTGCGTTCCCGCGGTGCCGGTGCTATACTGAGCTTGGAAGCTCTGGTAGGATAATACCACAAAACAATCGATAATAATAGAACAAAACCGCATAGTATATGCAACAAAACCGGCATCGACAAAAAACATTCAAAGTATTGCGGAAAGGAATTGGTGAATATGGCATATCAGACAAGCTGTGCATCTTATACCAACGGTCGGGTGGGGTTGACCAGCGCTACTGCCGTGGTGGCGGATGCCGCCGGGCGGGAGCAGACCCAGCACGGCAGCCCGCTGTTCCCCATTGCCTGCTACGCCGAGGATCTTTCCAGCTACTCGGTGGCGTGGCACTGGCACGAGGAGTTCGAGTTTATTCTGGCGGTGCTTGGCCCTATCCATGTGGACGTAAACAAGACCCGCCTGACCCTGCAGACCGGGCAGGGCGTGTTCATCAACTCCGGTGCGCTGCACGCGGTAGAATCCTCCGAGGGCAGGGCGCTGCTGCACTCCGGTGTGTTCCACCCCCGACTGATCGGCGGCATGGACACCGTGTTCTGGCAAAAGCTCAACCGTCCCCTTTTGCAGCCGGGCACGCCGCCCTTCTTTTTGCTGGACGAAGCCGTGCCGTGGCAGCGGCAGGTGCTGCTCTGCCTGCGGGAGGCATGGAAGGGCGTGGCGGACGAGCCCTTTGATTACGAGAACCGGGTGCGGTACCACCTTACCGCGGCGCTGCGGCTGCTTATCACCCAATGCGTCGGCGGCAAGGTGAAGGTATCGGAGCAGGAGCAGATCGCCTCGGAGCGGATGAAGCAGATGCTGCGCTATGTAGAGGAGCACTACGCCGAGGAGCTGACCGTGGAAAAGCTTGCCGACTGCGTTGCCCTGAGTGAAAGTGCCTGCCTGCGCAGCTTCCGGCAGTTTCTGGGCATCACGCCCATCCAGTACGTCAAGCAGTTCCGGGTGGAAAAGGCCGCCGAGCTGCTGCGCTCCACCCGGCTCAAGACCGGCGAGGTTGGGCTGGAATGCGGCTTTTCGGATGCAAGCTACTTTATCAAGACCTTCCGGGAGATCAAGCATTGCACCCCCCGGGAGTACCGCATCCGCTTCTGCTGAATAAAAGATGAAAATACAATGCCGGGCAGCCGCAGGCT
>ERZ791930.843-NODE-843-length-17325-cov-3.151766_pt1 | contig 17325 bp, 18 predicted proteins | sample MGYA00510128_ERZ791930 | MGnify/ENA primary metagenome ERZ791930 (study PRJEB30046, sample SAMN00792057) | human gut metagenome | study: EMG produced TPA metagenomics assembly of the A metagenome-wide association study of gut microbiota in type 2... | reverse complement strand
GCACATTGACCGTGAGGAACACAAGAAGTTAAGCAGGGCGGTGCTGTTCAACGCCACCTGTGAGGAAGATTATCTTAGCGTCCTCACCGCCAAGCTCAACCACAACGTCAGCCTTTGGATACTTCTTGTTTACAGCGATAAAAGCTGAAAAGACCTCCTGCACGAAAGAGATACCGCTTGCCTCAGCGATGCCAAGACCTGCCGAGCCTGTTATTGCTATCCTGAACTTGTCCTCAGGATAAAGCTCTCTGATAGCACGCAGCTGCTCAGCCACCGTTTCCCTGACCTTTGAAAAGTGTCTTTCATATTTGTTATAAATAAACTCGCCCTCGTCAAGAATTACCGTCTTGACCGTGGTCGAACCTACGTCTATGCCTAAATCATAAATCTTGCCCATAGTAAAAACCTCACTGATTCTCGTTTGTACACTCTTAGTTATTATATCACACTTTTTCGCAAATTACAAGCTTTTTATATTAACAAATATGTATGCGTTCAGCTCAAAAGCCATTCAAAAACCAAAACGGGCGAACCTCCGTCACCCCCACTCTGTAGTAAAACATTGTAGAGGAGAACAGTGTTCGCCCGTGTGATATTCATTTTGTATCTATGCTTATTCCTGCTCTAAAAGGCAATCAGTAAGATTAAGGTCATAGAGATTGTTGTAAGTAGGCTGCTGAACAGGCTCACCTGCAAGTCTGTAGAACTGCTCTGAGCCGTACTTCTTGATGAAGTTTGTGGTGTGGCAATTTATTTTCAGCTCCTCGATAAACTTCTTCATAACATTGCTGTCAGCGCCATAAGCATTCTCAAGGAAGTCAAAAGCGTATTTCAGACCATTCATAGACTGCTGTGTAACGTTGTTTGCGCCATGGAGCAGATTGTTGAAGGAGTTCTGCAAAATAACAGTACAGCGGTTTTTGTTATCTCTTCCCTCGTTGGTACACTTATCAAGATAAGCTTCCAGATTGTGGAGTATCCAGTGCTGGATCTTCTTGTTAGACGGCGAGATGTTTCTTGCTCTTACCGCCTTGTCAAGGCTCTTGTTGCAGTCCATGATGTGTTCACTGATTATCTGACGGCATGAAAGGCCATTGTTTATCTTCACAAGGATATCTTCCATTCTTGGATGGATAAGTCTTATCATCTTCTCCATTTGGATACAGCTTCTCATTGTGTATGTGATGCCGTCCATAAGCAGATTCATAAGAGCCACAGCTTCCTCAGTGCCTGCCGCTCTTGCGTCAGCAATGTTCTGTGCAGTTATACCGCCCTCGAGGATAGCGTCAACGTCATATTTCTCACGATAGTAGTTGAATCTGTCATAATATTCCGCAAAGCCCTTTGAGAACTCTGGGTTCTGTACATACTGAGCAGCCAGAGCGTGGTCAACAAGGATACCGCTCTCCTCATAAAGCTGCATCATTTCAGAAAGGTCCTCCCAGCCACGGGCAGTAACAAAGCGGTAGTTGTTCTTATCGCTTGCGTCTACCATATAATAGTGGTCAGGGTGAAGCTCAAGATATGATATGATAGCAGGGTGAACGCCTGCATAGTAAGCATATTCTTTCCAAACGCCGAAATCAGGCTGACACTCGACCCTCTTAACACGATCGAGAGTAACGATATCGAACTCAGAAACAGATTTGTTGAACTCAGGCGGGTTACCTGCTGTAACAACTACCCAACCTGCCGGAACCTGATGAAGTCCGAAAACCTTATACTGCAAAAACTGGAGCATTGCAGGAGCAAGGGACTCGGAAACGCAGTTGATCTCATCGAGGAAGAGAATACCCTCTTTGATGCCAGTGGCTTCGATAGTGTCATAAAGTGTAGCCACGATCTCACTCATCGTGTACTCGGATATCTGCACGTCAGCACCGGTGTAGTTTCTATGTACAATAACAGGAAGACCGAGGGCAGACTCTCTTGTGTGGTGGGACATCGAGTAGGTAACAAGGTTTACGCCAGTTTCCTGAGCTATCTGCTCCATGATAGCGGTCTTACCGATACCAGGTGCGCCAAGCAGGAACACAGGTCTCTGATGTTCTATGCTGATTCGGTAATCGCCAAATTCGTCTTTAATGAGATAGGCTTGTATTGCATTAAGTATCTGTTGTTTTGCGTCTTTAATATTCATAGTCATTTCTCCTCAGTGCAGTCTGAAGCTGTGAACAAAAAGCACTGCACAATTAAATAATCTTACCATTTTATTATAGACTATCTCCAAATTAAAGTCAATAGTCATCACAAGTTTTGTCAGCTTACACAAACAATTGAAAATATTTTAGTTATTCTGTATTAAAGTCATAAAATTTAACTGTTAAAATATTGATATCAGAACAGAATTTTCAACAGGCCTTTAATTTTTTTCAAACGTTTTCGCCCATGCCCCAGCCGACCTCATAACCTCACTGCTCACTTGGTTTTGACATCTCCCAAACAATGTGCTATAATAATAAGGTATAAAATTTTTCTCTCGGAGGTCTGATCTATGCTTTATGAAATAAAAAATGATAAACTATCTATCTCAGCCGACACTTTCGGTGCTGAGCTTCACTCTATCAAACTGGACGGCAAAGAATATCTCTGGCAATGCGGTGACGCTTGGAAACGCTACGCTCCTATTCTCTTCCCGTTCATATGCTCCCCTAAAGACCGCACCTACAAGGCAGGCGGTCAGGAATATCACATGGCTGCAAACCACGGCTTCGCTCGTGACAGCGAATTTGCTTTCTCAGGCAGCACAAAAAATTCACTGAGCTTTACCCTCAAAGACAATGACGTGACACTTGCTCAATACCCATATCACTTTGAGCTTGAAGTCACCTACTCCATAAAAGGTTCAAAAGTCACCGTCACAAACACAGTAAAGAACACTGATGAAAAGGCTATGTACTTCTATCTCGGCGGTCACCCTGCTTTTATCTGCGATATCCAAGGTGGCAAATGCACAGTTGAGTACGAGAAAAACGAGCATATCGTTCAGCCTATCCCAAACGGCGAGAGGACTATCCTTGACGGTGAAAAGACTATCACTCTCACAAGAGAGCTTTTCGACTATGACGTTATCATGAAAGACCACCCTGCTTCAAAGGCTGTCACCCTGAAAAAGTCTGACGGCGGCTTCGTAAAGCTGTCATTCCCACACTCTGACTGCATTGCCGTATGGACTTCCACCGGCAACCCTGACGCTCAGTTTATCTGCCTTGAGCCTTGGACTAGCGTGCCTGTTTACGAGGACGACGCTTTTGAGGATATCGAAAACAAGCCTCACGCTATCAAGCTTGCACCTGAAGCTGTTTACACCTACAGCTACACCGTGGAGGTGGGCTGATGAGAGCGGTAATACAGAGGGTCACAAGTGCAAAAGTTGAGGTCGAGGGCAAGATCACAGGCGAGATAGAAAAGGGCTTTCTGATACTTTTCGGAGTAGGTCAGGAGGACACTGAGGCTGACTGCGACAAGCTTGCAGACAAGATATCAAAGCTTCGCATTTTCGCTGACGAGAACGACAAGACAAATCTTTCTATAAACGATGTTGGCGGAGATATTCTTTGCGTTTCACAGTTCACCCTTTATGCAGATTGTCACCATGGCAACCGCCCGTCATTTATCTATGCAGGCAAGCCTGATGAAGCCAACAGACTTTATGAATACTTCTGCAAGGTTTGTGACGATAAAATTACAGGCAAGGTAGAAAAGGGCGTTTTCGGTGCAGACATGAAAGTTTCACTGCTCAATGACGGTCCTTTTACTATCATTCTTGAATGCAGAAACGGAGAGATAATCCCATGAACATACAGATATTCGGCAAGTCAAAATCCTTTGACACCAAAAAGGCTGAGCGTTATTTTAAAGAGCGTGGAATAAAGTTCCAATCTGTTGACCTGCCTACAAAAGGGCTTAGCAAGGGCGAGCTTAACTCAGTGCTTGCGGCTGTTGGCGATATTGACAAGCTTATCGACCCAAAGGCAAAGGGAGAGCAGGCAATGCTCATAAAATATCTTGGAAGCACCGAGGAAAAGATAGAAAAGCTTCTTGACTATCCCGAGCTTTTTGCCGCACCTATCGTAAGAAACGGCAAGAAAGCCACAGTAGGCTTCTGCCCCGAGGTGTGGAAAAGCTGGGAATAGCCCTAGATGAAAATACTGTGAAAATTGCCGATATTCGTTGAAAGAGGCTTGAATTTGTGGTATAATACCATATGGAAAAGTATTTTCAGAAAGAGATGTTTTAAATGGTAATTGATTTTCACGTTCACGCCTTTAATCCAAAGGTAGCAGAAAAAGCTGTTGAAAAGCTTCAGGCTCAAAGCGGCATAACCCCTTTCACAAGAGGCACTGCAGAGGAAACTATACAGCGTTTTGACGAATGGGGCATTGACAAGGGCGTGCTGTTATCAGTGGCGACAAAGCCTGCTCAGCAGAGAGTTATAAACGATTGGTGTGCTGAACAAGACGGCGGAAGATTTATAAGCTTCGGCGGAATACACCCTGACGCTGAGGACTATGAGCAGGAGATAGCCCACATAAAGGAGCTTGGACTTCACGGCATAAAGCTTCACCCTGATTATCAGGGCTTTATGATAGATGATGAGCGCATGGACAAGATATATGACGCCATTGAGAAAGCTGATCTGCCTGTTATATTCCATTCGGGCTATGACTGTGTTTCCCCTGACCTTATCCACTCCACACCTGAGAGGGCGCTGAACATGATAAAAAAGCACCCTAAGCTCAAGGTCATTCTTGCACATCTTGGCGCAAACATGATGTGGGAGCAGGTGCGTGACGTTTTGGCAGGAGTTGACGGTGAAGTTTATTTTGACACCGCTTTCACAAGTATGTGTCCTGACGAGCTTATGCGGGCTATCGTTGAAAAGCATGGGGCTGACAGGATACTTTTTGCAAGCGACTGCCCTTGGGACAGTTCCTACCTTATAAAAGAAAAGATACTGCGCTTGAACCTTTCCGAGGATAACAAAGATAAAATTCTCGGCGGCAACGCAGAAAGACTTCTTGGCTTAAAATAAAATTGTGTAAATTCTGAAAAGAGGATATAAAAAAATGAGATCAAAACTGCTTGCGGCTGTGCTGGCTTGTTCTGCGGTTTTCGGGCTTGCGTCATGTGGGGCAATGCTTCCAGAAAGCTCCTCCGAAACGGAGACCACCACGGGTACTGCCGCCCAGAGAGTTATAGAGACCACAAAGACCGCCACAATGGGTGACGATTATGACGAGGACGATGAGGATTACGAGGGCTACACCACCACCACTTCTATGACGGCAGGCACACTTGAAAACCCTGACGTGAGCATTGACGAAGGCTACGACCCTGACATAATCGCAACGGCAACAAAGAGGACGACCACCACAACCACTACTGCCGCTGAAACTGAGGCAACTAAAAAGACCACCACCACAAAGTTCAAAAAGGACGCACTTTTCCCTTTGGGCGATGATGTTAAATACCCTGATTCTATCCCATTTCTTGTAAAGTCAGACACCTCTTATCTTAATCTCAGATACGGTCCGTCAAAGAAATATGACGTGATAGAAAAGATACCTGACGGCAAGACCATAAACGGCTATGGCGAAAGAACAGATGGTGACGGAGACATATGGGTATATGTAAAATATAACAATAAAAGCGGCTGGGTAATGAAAGAGCTTCTCAGCGGCACTGAATAAACGGAGGACGAATAATGGACAGCTTCAAGGAACAGATAGTTCGCAAGATTCCCACAAAGAACGATAAGATCCAGAAAATTTTCATCATGATAGCAAGCGTGGCACTTGCCGCACTGTGCTTTATCTTCCCTTTCGGCACGCAGTTTTCTGTAATAGGCATTTTTCTTGCCGCCGCCGCACTTTATGGCGGTTATTATCTTACAACAAAACTCGATGTGGAGTATGAATACATCTTCACAAACGGAGAAATAGACGTTGACAAGATAACGGCTCAGCGTTCAAGAAAGCGCCTTATCACATTCCGTTGCGGCAGTGCGACAGATTTCGGCATTGCTGACGAGAATTTCTCTGTACCTGAGGGCGCAACACAGGTCCTTGCCTGCGCTTGTGACGATAGCCTTACAGACTACTACATAACATTCAACCACAAAAATCTCGGGCTTACAACTGTTATCTTCACACCAGATGACGATATGCTGGAGCTTATGAAGCCTGCGCTTCCGAGAACACTGAGGAAATAAAAATGAAAATATTTGTCGGAACTGATCTTATTGAGATCGAACGCATAAAAAAAAGCTGTCAGAGCCGACGTTTCTGTGAAAGGGTTTACTCCGAAAAGGAGCTGACCCTTTTTTCACAGAAGAAAAACCCATACGAATCCATGGCGGCGAATTGGGCGGCTAAGGAAAGCTTCGCAAAGGCTTTAGGCACGGGGGTCGAGGGCTTCGCCTTGAACGAGGTGTCGTGCTTGCGTGACGAGCTTGGCTGTCCTTATCTGGAGCTTACGGGGAATGCGCTTTTGGCGGCTGAAAAGAGGGGGCTGACCTTTGCGGTGTCACTTTCCCACATCAAGGATATCGCTTCGGCAGTGGTGATAGCTTATGAAAAGGAGGATAAAAATGGATAGGATATTGACAGTTGAGCAAATGACATTTTGCGAGCATGAGTCGGAAAAATATGGCGTGAGCCTTGCTCAGCTCATGGACAATGCGGCGGCACAGCTTGCGGAGGTCATTGCGAGCAACTCGTCTGCGTCATCAAAGATAGTGCTTCTTATTGGCAAGGGAAACAATGGCGGTGACGGACTTGTGGCGGCAAATTTACTTGCGGAACAAGGCCTCAAGCCTGCGGTGGTCCTATGCTGCGGTGAGCCTGACACTGACCTCTCCTCGGCGGCGTTTGCTAGGCTTGATAAGAACGTAGAGGTGCTGAAAGCTGAAAATGCGCTGGATTTTATCGAGGGTGCTGACGTGCTTGTGGACTGCATTTTCGGAACGGGTTTTCACGGCAGTTTGCGTGAAAATATCCTGCCAGTGTTCAGAGCTTGTGAAAAATGTGACGGCATGAAGATAGCCTGCGACCTGCCGTCAGGAGTCAACGCACGGAATGGTCAGGCTGACAAGCTGTCGTTCAAGGCTGATGTGACAGTGACCTTTCATCGTGGCAAGCTGGGTCTTTATTTACAGCCTGCGGTGGACTTTTGCGGTGAGATTTTGGTAAAAGATATCGGCATTGACGAGCGTTGCGAGAATACCCTATACCCTGTCATAACGCCTTTTGACGTGGTAAAAGCAAGGGCTTCACTGCCTTTTAGACCCGCTGACGGACACAAGGGCACGTTCGGCAAGGTGGTGAGCGTGGCAGGCTCGGATAGCTATATAGGTGCGGCAGGGCTTTCAGCAATGGCGGCAATGCGAACAGGCGTGGGGCTTTTTGAGCTTTGCACTGCAAAAAGCGTAGTCAACTCCCTGTCGGCTGGTATGTATGAATGTACATACTCGGCAATGAAAACCGACAAGGACGGCTTTATGGTGGCAGAAAATGCGGAGACGATACTGAAAAAGTGCGAAAAGGCAAGCTGTTTGCTGATAGGCTGTGGGCTTGGTCACACGGCTCAAACAGAAAAGCTTGTGGCGGAGCTTACCCAAAATGCGGAGATACCCATAGTTTTGGACGCTGACGGAATAAATTCACTTTGTCCGAATATAGATGTACTGTTGAAGAAGAAAAGTACAGTTATCCTCACCCCTCACCCTGCGGAGCTTGCAAGGCTTTGTGGCGTGACGGTGGGCGAGGTCATGTCGGACAGACTTGGGTTTGCATATAGGCTGTCGGAAAAATATGGCGTGACGGTGCTTGCGAAGTCAGCTGACACCTTTGCGGTGGGCGGTGGAAAAGTTTATCTTTGCACCGAAGGCACAACTGCTCTTGCAAAGGGTGGCTCAGGGGATATGCTTGCAGGCATCGTTTCCTCCTATGTAGCTCAGGGGTGCAACGCTCTCGATGCGGCGGCACTTGGGTCGTTCACACTTGGCTCGACGGCACTACTTGCAGGATACAAAAGATCTGAGCGGGGAATCATTGCAAGAGATGTTATCGACGCTTTGCCACGATTTTTGTATGACCTTGAAAACGCCGACTAGGCTGTACTAAAAACAAAGACCTTCTTCTTATGAAGAGGGTCTTTTTTAATGGAGGGCAAAATGAAAAGAACAAAGGCATTTTTTCTAACGATTTTGGCGGTAATGGGCTTATGCTCATGCGGTGAAAGCAGCGAAGTCAAACCCGTAAAGCTGGCAGAGGATTACAAGACCCCGGCTGAGTTCACCATTGACGGCACGGAATACGTCGCAAGCTTCACCCGTGAGGGCGCAGATATGTGGGAGTGTGAGATAACTGCGCCAGAAACTGTCAGCGGTATGGTGATAACCTGCTCAGGAGAAAGCGCACGACTTGAATACAAGGGTTTGACCTACGAAACCGACCGAGGGAACATTCCCGAAAGCTCCGCTGTAACAATGACCGTCGCTGTGCTTGACAAGCTTATTTCGCAGAAAGGCGTGACGTATCTCAAAAATGACAAGGGAGATATCACCGCCACGGGACAGATAAAAGGGCAGGATTTTTCGGCTAAAATCAAAGGTGAAAAGGTGAAAAGCTTGGAGATATCAGGGGAGGTAAGCGTAAAATTCACATAAAAAAAGGTGCAGAGAAAATCTGCACCTTTCTTATGTATGGAAATAAATTATTTACCAAAGTTTGCGCAAGCGATAACGTTACCGTCCTCGTCCTCAAATCTGAGGTCAGCAATGTAGAAATCAGCCTGGTTTGGAATGCCCCATCTCATAAGTGAAACAAACTGTGGTTCAGTTGAGTTTACAAATGTAGCGCCGTCCTTGATACCAGGTCTCATTGTAAGCTCATAGGAACCCCACTCAGAAGTCCACTCAGCCTCGCCGAAGTCATAGAGGTCGTTCCAACTGTTTTCACCTTCACCTGTTGTAGGCTGTGTAACGAATGCACCCATGAAGTTACCAGGAACGAGTGATTTTGTGCCGTCGTCACCTGTGAACTCGCCAACTGCCTTTGTAACTACGTCAGCCTTGATAGTGAAGATCTTCTCAAGATCAGCCTCGTGACCCTCAAAGAACTTCTCCATGTGGAACTTGATCTTAGGGATCTTGTAGTTGCCATTATCCTGATCGAGAACCTCGACCTTGAGCATTGGAACACCTGCAAGTTCCTCAATAGAGAGATTTACATGAGACTCATCGTTCTCGTAATCCTTCTCAGCGAAAGGTTCAACGATAGAAGCAACGTCCATATCCTTCTTGAAATATACAGAAGCCTCCTCATAGTTCTTCAGAGTAGCTGGCATTTCGGAAATATCCTTTGCAGCCTCACCCTCGGACTCTGTGCCGGAAGCGGCTGTTGAATCAGCTGTTGACTCAGGAGCAGCTGTTGTTGTAGTAGCCTCTGTTGTTGTAGCAGCTGTAGTTGTTGTAGTAGTTTTTGCCTCAGCCTTTGATGAAGAAGAATCATCAGAGCTGCCGCAAGAAGCGAACATAGCACTTGTAAGTGTAAGTGCAAGAGCGCAAGCTAAAAACTTTTTCATTTTAATAACCTCCGTTTAATTGTCATGCTATACACATAGCCTGACCTATATTTACTTTTGTATTATAACACAATCGTCACATATTTTCAATATACTATTTGCACAATTTAAGCGCATGATTTCATATGTTTTGCACAGAAATCGTTTACAAATTAGTGCAGGTTACACAAACGAACAAAAAAACAGAGCTTCCCGAATGACAGAAAGCTCTGTATAAATTCACTTATTCAAGTGTGTTATCTGTGAGAGATTACTTTCTCTTAGAGATAACGATAGCTGCACCAGCAAGTGCTACGCCAGCGAGTGCAAGACCAGCTGTTGCGCCTGTAGCTGCTACGTTGTCAGAAGCTGCTGCTGAAGAAGTAGCTGCTGTGCTTGTTGTGCCAGCCTTTGAAGATGTAGCTGCTGTTGAAGTAGCTGCTGCAGAAGATGTCTTAGAATCGTCCTTCTTGGAGTCAGTCTTAGAATCTGTGCCTGAAGCTGTTGAATCAGTTTTAGAGCTTGACTCCTCAACTACTGGCTTCTTCTGAACTTCCTTCTTGTCCTTGTTAGAACCAGCCTCGTAGATAGCATTGCCGTCAGCGCCAAGAACCTTAACGCCTACAACGTCGATGCCCTTGAGGTCAGCTGCCCAGTTGTTGATACCAACTGCTGCATAACCCTTTTCCTCATCGTCAACTGCGTCAAAGAGAGGTGTATCGCCCTTGTATTCAAGAACGTATGTACCTTCCTCGTCTGTTGTGTAGCAGAGTGTGTCCTTTGGCTTATCATCTTCAACCCAAGAGCCGCCAGCCCAATCCTTAGCGTTCCAGCCGTTCTTTGTGTCGTTGAAGTTGATGGATCCGCCGCCGCCGATCGTGTTCCAGTCGTTGTTGTCAACCTTGATAGTGAAAGATGCACCGTAAACAGCTGTGATATCAGTGATACCGTCCTTAACTACGTTGCCCTCAGACTCATCGCCTCTAAAGAAAATTGCGAAAAGGTCATCCTGTGACTGTCTGCCGATTGCAAGAAGGTCATCGCTTACGTTGAGCTTTGTGCCTGCTGCAGATGCTGGGATCATTGCCATAGAAGCTACGATAGCTGCTGCTGACATACCAGCGAGAATCTTAGAAATTTTCATCGTTAATCTCCTCCATATGAATATAGTTTTATGAATTGTCATTCAATTCTAGTCTTATTATAGCAGACTTTCTCCCTAAAATCAAGGGGTTTTCACGTTTTTTATTCCAAAAAGTGTTGAAAATTCTAACAATATTGTCATACTTCTTTTGTGCATTAATCACAGAAAACGTTATCATTTTTTGCTTTTTACAACAATTGTCAGTCCTATCTGTCATTGAATCTCTGCAAGAACTGCTTTGTTCTTTCGTTCTGGGTCTGACCGAAAACTTCCTCCGGAGTACCCTCCTCCACGATATAGCCGTCGTCCATAAAGATAACATGATTTGCCACGTCACGGGCGAATGCCATTTCATGGGTGACGATGACCATGGTCATTTTCTCTTTGGCAAGCTCTTTTATTACCTTTAATATCTCCCCTGTAAGCTCAGGGTCAAGTGCGGAGGTCGGCTCGTCAAAGAAAAGTATCTGCGGTTTCAAAGCCAATGCTCTTGCGATAGAAACTCGCTGCTGCTGACCGCCTGAAAGCTCGCAGGGATAAGACTTCCCTTTAGTTTCGAGTCCCATTTTTTTCAGAAGCTCTTCGCAGTTGGCTTTTGCCTCGGCTTTTGGCTGTTTAAGGACATGGAGAGGTGCTTCCATTATATTCTGATTTACAGAAAAGTGCGGAAAAAGGTTGAAATTCTGGAATACAAGACCTATTTTCAGGCGGATATCCCTGAGGGTCTTAGAAGGTGCGTACACCGCCTTGCCGTTTTCCGTGTGGAACATATTCACGCCGTCAACGTTTATCTCTCCGCCGTCTGCTTTTTCAAGCTGGTTTATACAGCGCAGAAGCGTTGATTTACCGCTGCCCGACGGACCTATTATTGCGACTACCTCGCCCACCTCAACGTTAAAAGAAATATCTTTGAGCACCCTAAGGCTGTCAAAGCTTTTAGAAATATTTTTCACTTCAAGAATAGCCATATGAGTTCTCCTTATTTATAATAGTCGAATTTCTTTTCTATAACGGCAAATGCTACCGTCACGATAGCGTTGAGCACAAAATAGAATGCGCCTGCGATAAAAAGCGGTGTTATTGAGCTATACAGGTTCATCTGCTGTTTTGCCTTCATTGTTATCTCAGCGAATGCGATAACGTTTGCGAGTGAGGTATCCTTTACAAGGACGATGACCTCATTCGATGTGGCAGGGATAACACGCTTTGTGACCTGGGGCAGGATTATTCTGAAAAAGGTCTGCATTTTCGTCATGCCGAGCATTGAAGCCGCTTCGTACTGTCCCTTTGGGATAGCCTCGATACCGCCTCTGAATATCTCTGCGAAATACGCCGCATAGTTAAGGACAAATGCCGTAACAAGTGCGATAAACATATAGTTCTCGTTGTTTTTTATATTGGTAAGCACGTCATATACACCGCCTGTTTTGCCCTGCTTTGCAGCACTTGCGATAATAAGTGGCACTGCATAGTAGATAGCGATTATCTGAAGCATGAGCGGTGTGCCACGCATGACAAGTATATAGAGATTTGTCAGCCATGAGATCGGCTTGAAGCGGCATTTTTTCAGCATTGTCACAAGCACTCCCACAGGTATTGAAAGCACGATGGTCCATGCGAAAAGCTTCAGTGTATTAGGCAGGAACTCCAGCAGGATCTCCGTGACCTTTTTTACTTCCTCAAAAGTCATAAATATTCATTCCTTAACAAAATATTACGATAACACGTCACCGTATCAGCGTATTAATACATTATACTACATATTTTGCGACTTGTCAAACAATTTAGTGAGGAATGAGGTTGAATGAGGAATGAGGAGTGAGGAATGAAGGAATCGCCTGCGGCGATGATTTTTTTATTGCGAACTGCGTTCGCACAATTAACTCACCAACGTTCTTATTAACTTACCTCTTGGAGCATCTCAAACCACAGCTATGCTAATTCCTCATTCCTCATTCCTAATTCCTCATTTGTCATTCCTCACTCCTCACTTTAAATCAGTTTTCTTCGTTCTTCAAAGCCAAAACCGCTTCACGGACTTTCGCCATAAGCTCTTCGGGGGTTTCCCCATTTGGATATATCGGTTCGCCGTAAACGACTTTTACTTTATATTTGCTAAGACGCTTCCAGTTGAAAAGCCTTGGGAGCTTTCTGTCTGGCGGGAATATCTCGTGTCCACCTTTGATGTAGGCTGGTACTATAGGTACATTGGCTTCGATAGCAAGGACGGCTGCACCGCTTTTGAACTTGCCCATTTCACCAGTTTTGCTTCTTGTACCCTCCGGGTGAACCAGCACACCCCATTTCTGACCAAGCTTTTTACGCAGAGCCGCCATTGTTTCGTCTACTCTTCCGCCCCTGTCAACAGGCACCATACCGCCTATTCTTACTATAAGTCGGCTGGCTAAACTGCCGTTGAAAAGCTCTTTTTTCGCCATACAGCAGAATTTTGCAAAACGCTCATATCTGAAATTCAGGGTAAGGAAGATAAAATCAAAATTTGAAACGTGATTTGCACAGATTATATAGCCGCCCTTATCAGGTAGATTTTCCTCGTTTGCGACCTTGACCTCATAGAAGGCTGTCACAAGATTTCTGTAAAAGCGGTAAATACGATAGTCTATCTTTTTCTTATCCAGTGGATAGAGCATTGATTTCACTGTTTGCGGCTTTATACGGTTTGGGTTTTGAACGAGGGAGATAAGCTTGCCCACTGTCATGTTCTTATCCATACAGCCATCAACACGCACACCACTGAACTCCTCTATCTCCAATGCAAGCTCGATAGCTGAGAGGGAGTCTATGGTGAACTCCTGCAAAAATTTTGTACTGAACTTGACTTCATTCGGCTGAACGTGTGCTATTTTTGCCACGGCGTTTCTCACCATTGACGGGATATCCGACGGGTCGATACTCTTTTCTGCCTGCTTATTAAGGCTGTCAAGGTTATCCTCCATGACCATTTTCTTCAGCAGATAACGCTTTGGCTTGCCGATAGCCGTTCTTGGTATAGAATCCACAAAATGTATGCCGCTGAGTTTCATTGCCTGCCCTGCGGAGGAGCTTATCTCTTTTAGCTTTTCTTCCGTCTGCTCACGCTTATCCTCAGCACAGACCACAAAGGCGTGCACCTCGTCATAGCTTCCCTCTTTCGCAGGCACTCCGCAGACCACAAGCTCGTCAACGCTCTCGATGCCCCTATAGACCTGTTCGATATCGTCAGGGGCGGCTTTTTTGCCTGTGGATAGTACGATATTTTCTTTGCATCTGCCGAGAATGACGATATTTTTATGCTTATCGAACCTTGCAAGGTCGCCTGACTTGAACCAGCCGTCAGAAGTGAAAGCTTCATCTGTGGACTTTTTGTCGCCATAGTAGCCTATCATCATATAAGGTGACTTTATGAGAAGCTCACCGCTTCGGTCTATTTTTACTTTGATATCAGGATAGGCCTTGCCGCAGGTGTCAGCATAGACGTGCTTGCCATATGTGCCAATAGTTGGTATGCTCGTTTCAGTCGCGCCGTAATTGTTCACAATATTAAAGCCTGTGCCATAGAAGAAATCAAATGTATCCTTTGACATTGGCGAGCCTGCGGAGCAGAGAAATCTAAGCTCACCGCCCAAGGCTTTGTGTATCTTTGCGAAGATCTTTTTGCCACTGTTTATGCCGTATATCTTACGCTGATGCAGTGCGATCGGAAACATTTTCTTGAAAAGTGCGGATGATACCTTGCCCCCGTTGATCTGCTGCATTATCTGGGTTTTCAAAAGCTCATAGACCTTTGGCACGCCTGGGAAAACTGTAGGCTTGAAGTTTTGGAAGCCTGCGGAAAGACCCTTCGCACTGAGGGACTCAATAAAGCACACTGTTCCCCCTGTGAGGAGAGGGGCTAAGACCTGTGCAAAAAGTCCGTAGATATGGCTGTTTGGCAGGATACCGAGATAGCGTTCGTTATCGGTTATGCCGTTGCACCGGCAGACCATTTTGCAGGAATTTATCTGGGAATCGTGGGTGTGCATGATGCCTGAGGCTGTCCTTGTTGTGCCGCTTGAAAAGATTATCACTGCGATATCAGGATCGCCTACTTCACCTTGGCGGAGTATATTTTCCCCTGAACCTTCAAGTCTGTCAAGCTGGTTTTGGATATCGAGAACGGGGATATTTTTCACGCTTGTAAGCTTCTTTGCCGCCTTTTGAGAAGCGACAACGCACACGGGCTGTGACTTTTTCACCAGTGCGACAAGCTCTGCCGCAGGAAGTGAATAATCCAGAAGGACGGCTGTGGTATTTAGCTTTGCACAGGCGAGAAATGCGATATTCCACTCAGGTCTGCCCTCAGAGGCGATACAGACCCTATCCCCTGCCACAACACCCATGGCTTTAAGACGGCTGCAAAAAACATCAGCCTGCTGCAAAGTTTGTCCGAATGAATATTCCTTTGTTTCACCCTCGTCATTCATCATCACGAGAGCGGTCTTGCTATAGCGGTTTATTGCCGTTTTTCTAAATTCGTTATAAATGTTCATAGCAGTTTCCTTTCCGCACCTCAGACTTTCTGAGAGTTGCCTTTCATTGTATGCTCAAGCGCCGCAACAGCTTTTTCTGAGCTGTCAAGGAGCATATGAAGATTTTCTTCTCCCAAAGCGTCAACGAACACGCTGAAATATTTTTCAAGACGCTGTCGCTTTTCCTCTATAGTTTTTTCCCCATTTGGAAGCAGTTTCACTTGCACACGGCGTTTATCCTCAGGATCACGCACAAGGCTGACAAAGCCTTTTTTCTCCATTGTGCTGAGAACAGAGGTCACACGCTGACGTGATATCATAAGATCACGGCTTATGTCCGAGGGGTATACTATGCCCTCGGCTGTGCTAAGATAGACTATCACTTTGCTTTCGCCCTGAAAAAGCTCTGCAAGGTCGTCCATATATCCTGTTTCAAAAAATCGTCTGAAAACTTCTCCAAAACGCTGGGCTGTTTTATCGTTCATTGTTATTCCTCCAAATGTCAAGGCAGTTGATTGTCAACATTGTTGATTATACACCCTGTTGATGAATTTGTCAAGTGCTATGGGCGTATGGTACAAATGCCCTTGACAAAATGTCTATATCATACTATAATAATATGGTATAAATCTTTCGGCAAATGCCGAAACACCGAAAGGAGGATATGCTTTTCAAAGGTCGAAAGGCATGATCTGGATATGATTAAGGACGTACAGGAAAAAATTCTTCAGTTAAAGAAAGAAAACGATATTTGTATACTTGCGCACAGCTATCAGGCTAAGGAGATAGTAGAGATAGCAGATATTACGGGTGATTCATACAAGCTAAGCGTTGAGGCGCAGAAGGTCTCAAACAAAAACATACTTATGTGTGGAGTGCATTTTATGGCTGAGGCGGCAAAAATGCTCAACCCTAACAAGAACGTATATCTTGCAAATCCATCGGCAGGCTGTCCAATGGCAGAGCAAATGGAACCTGAGATGATAGAAATGATAAAGGCGCAGGAGCCTGACAGAAAGGTAGTATGCTACATAAACACCACAGCCGCACTCAAGAGGGTTTGCGACGTTTGCGTTACTTCCTCGTCTGCGGTGAAGATAGTAAAGAACATGGACGCTGACAAGATACTGTTCATTCCTGACTGCAATCTTGGTGCATTCGTAAAAAAAGCCTGTCCTGAAAAGGATATAATGCTTTTGCAGGGCGGATGTCCTGTTCATGCGTCGGTAACAAAGGCTGACATGATAGCGGCTAAGACGGCTCACCCTGATGCACTGGTGCTTTGTCACCCTGAGTGTATCCCTGCTGTAAGCGAAATGGCTGATTATGTTGGTTCGACTTCCGGCATAATGAATTTTGCGGCTGAGTCTGACGCAAAGGAGTTCATCATAGGCACTGAGATTTCCATTGCTGAGCATTTGCAGTACAGATTCCCTGAGAAGGAGTTTTACATACTCTCAAAGAAGATACTTTGTCCTAACATGAAGCTCACGACCCTTATGGACGTTTACAAGACTTGCGAGGGCATCGGCAACGGCGGCGGTTTTGAGATAAAGATGACAGACGATGAGATGACCTCTGCAAGAAGATGTATCGACGAAATGATACGTCTTGGAGGCTGATATAATGGATAATTACACCATAAAGATCGCAAAGGGGCTTGCAAACAACGCAGACGCCAGGCTCATAAGACAGCAGGTATTCGTTGAGGAGCAGGGCTTTGTGAACGAATTTGACGATATCGACCATGAGGCTTATCATGCTGTTATCTACACAGGAGGATATCCCATTGCAACAGGCAGGCTGTTTGACGAAAATGGTGAAGCGCACATTGGACGTATCTGCGTGAGAAAGGCATATCGTGGCAGAGATCTTGGCAGAATGATAGTGGAAGCCCTTGAAAAGCAGGCTGAAAAAGTGGGCTACAAGGAAGTCGGCTTATCGGCGCAAACGAGAGTACAGCAATTTTACGAGAAGCTCGGCTACAGGGCATATGGTGATGTTTACAAGGACGAATACTGTCCGCACATTGCAATGAAAAAGACCCTTTCAGGGGAATAGATATGAAAAAGGACGACTTGGTGTCGTCCTTTTTTGTGGCGTTTA
>ERZ791930.830-NODE-830-length-17667-cov-6.339541_pt1 | contig 17667 bp, 14 predicted proteins | sample MGYA00510128_ERZ791930 | MGnify/ENA primary metagenome ERZ791930 (study PRJEB30046, sample SAMN00792057) | human gut metagenome | study: EMG produced TPA metagenomics assembly of the A metagenome-wide association study of gut microbiota in type 2... | reverse complement strand
TGCGGCATCACGGACGAGATGCGCGCCGCAGACCGCAGGGCGCTGTGCAGCGTAGATGCCACCCTGTTGAAAGAGCAGGCCGCCGCGCTGTCAGCCGCCATGACGGGCGGCGTGCGGGTGGCCTTTGGCAGCAGGGATGCAGTAGAAGCCGCAAAAGCGCTCTTCGACCGGGTAGAAACGCTGTAAGTGCTGCCCCACGGGCGGAACGATTTTGAATGCGCTCCGCGTGCGCTTTGCGCATATTCAGCGGAAATAGATTTTTTATTTCGGGATAGCGGAACGTCTGCGGACGTTCCGCTATCCCCTTTTTGTGGCAAAGGGGTGTTTCGCCGCCCGCTTCCCGCAAACATCTTTTCTGCACAAAAGGCGTTCATTCCGTTCAAACCACCAAAAAATACCAGATTTTTTCGCGCATAAGTCATACTTATTCAAGAAAATTTGAACAAATTGCGAAAATTGTGTGTTTCTGATGTGGACAAAAACAATTTGAGCTGTTAGAATGGGTACTGTTCTTTCTCCGCCGCCCGCAACCGGCGGAGTGTTTTATTGGAAGCAGGAGGTTTCTCATGTTAGAAAAGTTCTTTCACTTGAAAGAAAACCACACCGATGCAAAGACCGAGATCATGGCCGGTATCACCACCTTCATGACCATGGCTTACATCCTTGCCGTCAACCCCAACATCCTGTCCGCTGCGGGCATGGATTCCAAGGCTGTGCTGATCGCTACCGCGCTGGCATCCTTCATTGCCACCGCACTGATGGCTGTGCTGGCCAACTATCCCTTTGCACTGGCTCCCGGTATGGGTCTGAACGCCTACTTTGCCTACACGGTCGTGCTGACCATGGGCTACAGCTGGCAGCTGGCTCTGATGGCCGTCTTTGTTGAGGGCATCATCTTCATTGCACTGTCCCTGACCAATGTGCGCGAGGGCATCTTCAACGCCATTCCCATGACCCTGAAGAGCGCTGTCAGCGTGGGCATCGGCCTGTTCGTGGCTTTCGTCGGCCTGCAGAACGCCAAGCTGATCGTCAACAGCGACGCTACGCTGGTCACCTACCAGCACTTCAAGGGCGCAACCTTCCACAGCGTTGGCATGGGCGCTATTCTGGCTCTGCTGGGCGTTGTCATCACCGCCATTCTGCTGGTCAAAAAGGTCAAGGGCGGCATCCTGTACGGCATCCTGATCACTTGGGTGCTGGGCATCGTGTGCGAGCTGACCGGCCTTTACGTCCCCGATGTGGAGGCTGGTATGTACTCCGTGATCCCCACCGCCTTTGTCAGCTTCGACTTCACTGCACTGGGCAAGACCTTTGGTCAGGTGTTCAAGACCGATTTCTCCGGTGTTGGCCTGCTGAACTTCTTCGCCGTGATGTTCTCCTTCCTGTTCGTGGACCTGTTCGATACACTGGGCACCCTGATCGGCGTGGCCTCCAAGGCTGATATGCTGGACGAGGATGGCCGCCTGCCCCGCATCAAGGGTGCACTGATGGCGGACTCCATCGGCACCTGCGTGGGCGCTGTGCTGGGCACTTCCACCACCACCACCTTCGTGGAGAGCGCTTCCGGCGTTACCGAGGGCGGCCGCACCGGTCTGACCGCTATGACCACCGGTGTGCTGTTCCTGCTGGCTACCATCTTCAGCCCGCTGTTCCTCACCATCCCCAGCTTTGCTACCGCTCCGGCTCTGATCATCGTCGGCTTCTACATGATGGGCTCTGCTGTCAAGATCGACTTCAATGATCCCAGCGAGGGCATCCCCGCCTTCCTGACCATTCTGGCCATGCCCACCGCTTACAGCATCTCCGAGGGTATCGCCATCGGCATCATCTCCTGGACCATCATCAACGTGGTCACCGGCAAGGCCAAGGAGAAGAAGATCAGCCCGCTGATGTATGTGCTCACCGTGCTGTTCATCCTCAAGTATGTGTTCCTCTAATTCCTTAAGCGTATAAAACCAAGCACCCCCTGCGGTCTGCCCGTACAGACTGCAGGGGGTGCTTTTTTCTTACTTTGAAATTACTCCGGGGCTTTCATGCTTTCCACCATGCTGATGCGCCGGACGTGCCGCCGCATCACAAAGCAGACCACCACGGTAAATACCATGGTCAGCGCCACCGCCAGCAGGTAGCTGCGCGGGGCAATGGTGCGGATGAACATGAGCTGGTCCATCTCCACGGTCAGGATAATGAACTTGTGCAGCGGCACACCCAGCGCCAGACCCACGCCGGAGCCGATGAGCGCCAGCAGCTCGATCTCGCGGAAGATGTAGCGGTACACCTCTTTATCGTAGAAGCCCAGCACTTTGATGGTAGCCAGCTCCTTTTTGCGCTCGCCAAGGTTGACGCTGATCAGGTTATACAGCACCACCGCTGCCAGCGCTGCCGCGCAGATGATGATCAGCACCACCACATAACCCAGACTGACGATCAGGTTGTCGAACAGCTCGGTGGTGTCCTCTGTAAAGCTGATACTGCTGACGTAGTTGCAGTCCAGCAGGTCGGTGCGCAGGGCGTTGTACCCGGCAGCATCGGTGCAGCTCGTCTTGCCGTAGACCGTGTTCCACGGGATGTCCGCTGTGCCCAACAGGCTTTCCAGCTGCGCGCGGGAAAGGTACAGCCGGGTGAACATATAGTTCTCGGTGATGCCGGTCAGGGTCAGCTCCACCCGTGCGCCCTCGGTGTTTTCCACCCAGAAGGTGTCGCCGGTATGCAGGCCCAGATTTTCGGCGGTCTTTTCGGTCAGGATGGCGCTGCCGCTGTCAAAGCCGATGGCCTTGTGCCCCTTGCGGGTGCGGAAGGTGACGTAGCGGGTCAGGTCGCTGTCCTTGGCCGCAGCCACGATGCTCACGCTTGCGCTCTGCCCTGCGGCATTGTAGATGGTAGTGGATTTGGTATACACCGCGCCCCAGTTCTGCACGGCGCTGTTGCCGTTCAGCTCGTCCGCCAGCCCCTGTTCCATGGTCAGGGCTTTGGTATCGCTGAGAGAGATGGACATATCGTTATGGGTCAGCTCCGTGGACTGCTTTGTAACGATGGGCAACAGGGAATCCTGTATGCCAAAGCCGATGAGCAGCAGCGCGGTGCAGCCCGCCACGCCCAGCACGGTCATGAAGAACCGCTTTTTATACCGGAACAGGTTGCGGGCGGTGGTCTTTTGCGAGAAGGACATCCGGGACCACAGCGGAGTGATGCGCTCCATCAGAATGCGCTTGCCCGCCATCGGAGCACGGGGCAGCAGCAGCGCTGCGGTCTTTTCCGCCAGACTGGAACGGCAGGCGAACCATGTGGCAAAGCCGATGACAGCGGCGCTGATGCCCACGCTTGCGGCTGCCATGCCCGGGTAGAAGTGCAAGGTAAAGGTGGGCAGGGTGAACACCATCTGATAGGCGTTCCAGATGATCACCGGGAAGATGACAAAGCCCACCACCATACCGACAATGCTGCCCAATATGCTGGCCAGCAGCGCGTAGAACAGGTACTTGCCCGCAATGCTGAAATTGGAGTAGCCCAGCGCCTTTAAGGTGCCCATCTGCAGCCGGTTCTCGTCCACCATGCGGGTCATGGTGGTGGTAGCCACCAGCGCTGCCACAAGGAAGAAGAACACCGGGAACACCCGGGCTATGGCGTCCATGCGGTCGGCGTACTGGGCAAAGGTGACGCAGCTCATGGTGGAGGTGCGGTCCAGCACATACCACTCGCCCTTTTTGATCTGGCTCACCTGCTCCTCGGCATCGTTCAGCTGGGCAAGGCCATCCGCCAGCTTCTGCTCTGCCTCGGCCTTCTTGCTCTCGTATTCGGTACGGGAGGCCTCCAGCTGGGTCTGTCCGGCGTTATACTCCGCCCAGCCCTCCTCCAGCTGCTTTTGTGCGGCATCGAACTGGGTGTAGGCACTGGCTGTGCCGGTGGTCAGCTGCAATTGCCCCTGCAAAAGCTGCAGCTTCATCTTGCGCAGGGCAGCCTTGGCCTCGGTCACCAGCTGGTCGTTGGAAAGGCTGGGCGAGGAGATCAGCCCCTGCTTGTACATCTGCCGCTTGCCCTCGTCCAGCTGCTGCTGATAGCCCTGCAGCTGGTTATCGATGTTATCGTAGGCGTCCTGTGCCTTGGCCAGCGCATCCCGCAGCTCAATGTAGTCCTCGTCCTCCGGCTCGGCCTCGTCCAGCGCCTTTTCGGCGTTGCGCAGGGCAGCCTCCGCGTAGGTCAGCAGCGGGTCAGCCACCTTTTTCAGGTTGACCAGCAGCTCGATCTGCTGCAGCTGCTCCTCAAATTCCAGCACCTGTGCTTCGCTGGTCACCAACTTGTCGGCACCGCTCTGCATGGTGTCCGGCAGGGCAGCCTTCTGGGCGGCAAGCTCCTTTTCACCGGCGTCCAGCTGCGCCTTGGCGGCATCCAGCTGCGCCTGCGCGTCTGCAAGCTTTGCCTCCGCCTCGGCAAACTGGCGCTCCGCCTCGGCCTTCTGGCTGTCGTACTCGGCGCGCGCCTCGGCCAGCTTGTCGTTGGCGGTGTCCATCAGTTCTTCCCGCCGTGCGGTGCACTGCACGTCCTGAATGGCCTTGAGGTTTTCGGCCACAGCATCCACGGCGGCCTGATATTCATCGGAATCATTATCATACAGCCCGGCGTTTTCCGCCTTGATATAGCATATCGTATAATAATCGGCGGTCAAAGTACCCTCCGGCACAAACAGGATGCAGTCCAGCTGGCCGTTGCCCACAGTGCTGCTCTCGGAATCGGTGGAAAAATGCAGCGGATCCTGCACCGTACCCACCACCGTAAACACCTGCCCACTGACTTCCCCGGTCTTTTCCGGCAGGGTGAACTGAGTGCCAGGCTCCACCGGGCTGCCATGCCCCATCACATGCACCACGCATTCCCCGGCTGCTTCCGGCATCCGGCCGGACAGCAGCACCAGACGGTTCATGTTCTCCGGCGTATTGGCCTGCGGGTCGGCAGGCAGCTGATACAGCCGCGCCACGTTGGTCTGCTCGTCCCCTGTCCAGTGGCCTTCCACGTCCTGATACTTCACCGCCTGCACGGCTTCTACCCCGTCCACAGCGGCAATGGCATCGATATCGCCCTGACTGAGGCCAAGGGTGGACAGCACCCGGATATCGAACACATTCTGCTGCACATAGTATTTCTGGGCAGCGGTACGCATATTGGGCGCAATGCACATCAGGCCGGTAAGCATCATCACGCCCAGCGCCACAATGCCAAACAGGGACACCACCCGACTGATGCTGCTTTTCATCTCGCGCAGGATATTTTTGCGGTAACTTTTCTGCACAGTACTCACCACTCGATCTGTTCCACCGGCACCGGGTGCTCGTTGACCTGATTGGACACGATGCGGCCGCTGCGCACCTGAATAATGCGGTCAGCCATGGCGGTCAGTGCCGTGTTGTGGGTAATAACAATAACAGTGCGCCCGGTCTTGCGGCAGGTATCCTGCAAAAGGCCCAGCACCTGCTTGCCGGTGCGGTAGTCCAGTGCACCGGTAGGTTCATCGCAGAGCAGCAGCTTGGGGTTTTTGGCCAGCGCGCGGGCAAGGGATACCCGCTGCTGCTCGCCGCCGGAAAGCTGCGCCGGGAAGTTATGCAGCCGCTCGCCCAGCCCCACGCTGCGCAAAGTCTCGGCGGGATCCAGCGGGTCGCGGCAGATCTCGCTGGCAAGCTCCACGTTTTCCAGCGCGGTCAGGTTCTGCACCAGATTGTAGAACTGGAACACAAAGCCCACATCATACCGGCGGTAGGTAGTAAGCTCCCGGGCGGAAAAGCGGCTCACATTGCGCCCATCCAGCCAGACATTTCCCTCGTCGCAGCTGTCCATGCCGCCCAGAATGTTCAGCAAGGTGGTCTTGCCCGCGCCGGAGGGCCCCACGATGATACAGAATTCGCCCTTGTCCACATAGAAATTCAGGTGGTCTGCGGCAGCGATCTTCACACTGCCGGTCTGGTAATATTTACAGACATTTTCAAACTCCACAAAGTGCTCCATGGCGTTTTTCCTTTCTGTCAGAGTGCAAAGTGTTTCAATTTAAATATAGCATAAATCCACAGGCTTTTGCAAAGCTCCCGGCACGAATTTTCAAAAACTTAACAGAAGCCGCCGTAAAACGCAAAAAGCCCCCGCACGCAGGGTGCAGGGGCTTTGGAACAGCTTTTTACTTGCGGTTTGCCAGCAGGTTCTCGATCTTCTTCAGGGGGTCGATGATGCTGGAAACAGACATATCGTGGTTCAGTGCCACCACAAAGTAGGCAGCGTACTTGGACACATCCACGTCCACATACCAGTCGCGGGTCAGCAGCTCGGGCATACGGTAGGTCAGGTTGGTGCCCACAACGTAGGTCAGGGTGCCTTCCTCCACAGCCTTGTCGAACTTCTCCAGACCGCTGGTGAACAGGGGGAAGGTGGCGTTGGCGATGATGTTGGCAGCGCCGCGCTCTTTCAGGTTGCTGGCAACCTCCAGCATGCTCTCGCCGGAAGCAATGATATCGTCTGCGATAAAGACGGTCTTGCCCTCCACGCTCTCGCCCAGATACTCATGGGCAACGATGGGGTTGCGGCCGTTCACCACGCGGGTGTAATCGCGGCGCTTGTAGAACATACCCAGGTTGCAGCCCAGCACGCTGGAGAAGTACATATTGCGGTTCATCGCGCCCTCGTCCGGGCTGACCACGGTGAACTTCTCCTTGTCGAAGGACAGGGTGGGGTCCTTCTTCAGCAGGCTCTTGAGCACCTGATAGGTGGGCATGGCATTATCAAAGCTCATCAGGGGCACTGCGTTCTGCACGCGGGGGTCGTGTGCGTCAAAGGTGATGATGTTGCGCACGCCCATGGTCTGCAGCTCCTGCAGGGCCACAGCGCAGTCCAGGCTCTCGCGCACCACGCGGCGGTGCTGACGGCCGCCGTACAGGCTGGGCATGATGACGGAAACGCGGTGTGCCTTACCGGCCACAGCCTGGATCAGACGCTTCAGGTTTGCAAAGTGGTCGTCCGGGGACATATGGTTCTCGTAGTTGAACAGCTTGTAGGTAACGCTGTAGTTGCCCGGATCCACCACGATAAAGATATCGTCGCCGCGGACAGACTCCTTGACCAGACCCTTGGCATCGCCGCTCTGGAAGCGGGGGCAGTCACAGGAAATAATGAAGGTGTCTTTTTCAATTCCGGCAGCCTTTGCCCAACGGACAAGGTGCTTGTCGATCAGGCCGGTCAGCTCCTCTGCACCGGGGCAGGCGATCAGCCGCATATCCGCCACACTGGGCTGCTCAAAGAAGGACTTAGGGGAAACTTCAATAGACATAATCATAGCTCCTTATTGCTGTTTACGATCCGTACCACGCTTACAAGCGCGCATATCTGGTTTTATTTTATCACATTTTGTCGATTGTTCCATATCATTTTGTTTCAAGTCTGGATTTTCTGCGCCTTGCACAGCTGTTTTTCTTTTTCCCATAAGAGAATGTGTGTTTCTCACAAAAACAGGAGCAATTCTTTCCCGTTTCGCAAATTTTAACTGGTTTTCAGAGAAAAGTAATACTTTTTCCACGGTGCTGCTCCGCGCCTTTGCACCGCTTGCTGCTTTTCTCTCTCCCCGGTGAAGCAAAGAAAGCCGCTGCACCGATCAGGTGCAGCGGCTTTCTTCTTCACTTACCTTCTATCAGGATAAAACGCCTTTTACAGGGCAGCCACGGCAGCCTTCAGGGCATCCACGCGGTCGGTGTTTTCCCACTTCACGCCCAGATCCTCGCGGCCCATGTGGCCGTAGGCAGCCAGCTGGCGGTAGATGGGCTTGCGCAGCTCAAGGTCGCGGATAATGGCGGCAGGGGTCAGGTCAAACACCTTCTCCACAGCCTGCTCGATCTTCTCGTCCGCCACAGTGCCGGTGCCGAAGGTATCCACCATGATGGACACGGGCTTTGCCACGCCGATGGCGTAGGCAACCTGCACCTCGCACTGCTTGGCAAGGCCTGCAGCCACGATGTTCTTGGCCACCCAGCGGGTAGCGTAGGCTGCGCTGCGGTCCACCTTGCTGGGATCCTTGCCGGAGAAGGCGCCGCCGCCGTGGCGTGCGTAGCCGCCGTAGGTGTCCACAATGATCTTGCGGCCGGTCAGGCCGGTATCACCCTGCGGGCCGCCCACAACAAAGCGGCCGGTGGGGTTGATGTAGTACTTGGTGTTCTCGTCCAGCAGCTCGGCGGGAATGGTGGCCTTGATGACCTTTTCCATCACGTCTGCGCGCAGCTGCTCCATGCTCACGCTCTCGCTGTGCTGGCTGGAGATGACCACGGCGTCCACGCGCACGGGCTTATTGTTCTCGTCGTACTCCACGGTCACCTGACTTTTGCCGTCCGGGCGCAGGTAGTCCATCTCGCCGCTCTTGCGCACGGCGGTCAGGCGCTTTGCCAGCTTGTGGGCAAGGCTGATGGGCATGGGCATCAGCTCGGGGGTCTCGTCGCAGGCATAACCGAACATCATGCCCTGATCACCGGCACCACCAACCTGATCGTTGGTGCCCAGTGCAATGTCGGGGCTCTGGCCGTCGATGTTGGAAATGACGGCGCAGGTGTCGGCGTCAAAGCCGAACTTTGCGCGGGTGTAGCCGATATCTGCCACCACCTCACGGACGACCTTCTGGAAGTCCACATAGCAGCTGGTGGTGATCTCGCCCATGATGTGCACAAGGCCGGTGGATGCGCAGGTCTCGCAGGCCACGCGGGCATCAGGGTCGTGGGTCAGGATCTCGTCCAGAATTGCGTCCGAGATCTGGTCGCAGATCTTGTCGGGATGTCCCTCGGTGACGGACTCCGAAGTAAACAGGTGTCTAGCCATTTTTTGCCTCCTAAATTTTGCAGTTGCGTGTATTTACCATTCCATCAAGTTTGTTTTGAAAAACAAAAGCGCCCAGAGCCGAAAGCTCTGAGCGTTGCACTCTTATCTTCCGGTTTCCCGCAGGATTTGGCACCTTACGCTCTCGCGCAGGTTGTCGGGCTTCACAGGGCCTGTCCCCTCAGCCGCTCTTGATAAGTCGGTATTCAGTTGGTACGCTACATATTCTATCATTGCAGCGTCAGATTGTCAAGAATAGTATCACTCTTTTTTGGCAAGTTTCTGAAATTGATGCAAAAATCTTATGCTTTTTCCAAAGATCCACGCTATACAAAAAGGGCCGCTGCACCGGATCCGGTGCAGCAGCCCCTTGCGCAAAGCGATATTGCTTAGTAGCCCTTTGCCTGCTCGCCGTTCAAGATCTTGACAGCGCGGGAGGTGCCCAGACGGTCAGCGCCCAGTGCAAGGAAAGTTTCCATATCCTCCACGGTGGAAATGCCGCCGGCAGCCTTGACCTTGCAGCGGCCGCGCACGCCCTTGACCATCAGCTCCACATCGTGGAAGTTTGCACCTGCAGTGGAAAAGCCGGTGCTGGTCTTGATGTAGTCGGCACCGGCCTCACAGACGATGTCGCACATCTTTTCCTTCTCTTCCTCGGTCAGCAGGCAGGTCTCGATGATGACCTTCAGGATCTTATCGCCCACAGCCTGCTTCACGGCACGGATATCCTCGCGGACAGCGTCGTACTCCTTGTTCTTCAGGCGGCCGATGTTGATGACCATATCCACCTCGGCTGCGCCGTTGGCGATGGCAGTCTTGGCTTCAAAGGCCTTGCTGGCGGTATCCATTGCACCCAGAGGGAAGCCCACCACGCAGCACACGGGGATGCGGCCTGCCATATACTCCACAGCCTGCTTGACATAGCAGGTGTTGATGCAGACGGATGCGGTGCGGTTTGCAATGGCTTCGTCACACAGCTGCTGGATCTGGGGCCATGTGGCCTCTGGCTTCAGCAGAGTATGATCGACATGGGACAGGATCTCTTCGCGGTTCATGTTCGTTCCTCCGTTGTTTTTACTTGCCGGCACGGCGCACCTTTGCCATGCCCACAGCGCTGAGTGCGATCGCGGTCACCGATGCCGTTGCACCAATGATGCCCAGCACAAGACCAGAGACCAGGAATGCGAACCCTTTCAGACCACGTTTCATAATACCGTACCTCCTAAATTATATTGGATATTTTCTCCACCTGCGGCGGAGAAAATATCTCACTTGCGATTTTTAAAGATGATCAGCTTGCTGAACACATAGTTCAGCACCACGACCACCACGTTGGAGAACACTTTGACGCACAGCCCCCACAGCTCCTGCGCTGTGATGAGGGTCGTGACAAAGATTGCCGTAGGACCGTCTGCACCGCCAATGATGGCAACGCCCGCTGCCGATGCTGCCGCCGAAGCCGCCGCGCCGGTGTAGCTGCCCGATACTGTCAGGAAACTGCCGAACAGGCTCTCCATCAGCGCCGCGCCCTGCGCGGCCAGCAGGTTGCCGCCCACGATCATGATGACGGCATCCAGCACCATGGTGCCCAGACGGCAGCTGACAAAGGTGCAAAACTCCTTGGCCATGGCTTTGCCAGTGGTCTTGCTGCGGAACACGAACGCCCGGTTGGTGCAGTAGGCAAACAGGATGCACAACGCATTATCCAGCACATTGCCCCAGCTGTTGGCAGCGGTGTAGCCGAACAGGTTATTGAACAGGGCATACAGCAGGATATTCAGCAGGGTGGTCAGCACGCCAAAGATCAGGTAACTGAGCACTTCCCAGTGTTTTTTTAAAAATTTCATCATGGCTTTGTTAACAAAAACAGCCCCGCCGCCGTTTTCCCGGCAACGGGGCTGCAGATCGCATTGTGTCAGAAGCTATGCTTTTGCACGAAGGGCTGATTACTCAGCGTCGTCGTTCAGCAGAGCCTTCATGGACAGGCTGATGCGCTTCTTGTCGAAGTCAACATCCAGCAGTTTCACGTCGACCATATCGCCGACCTTCAGTGCGTCGGAGACCTTCTCAACGCGGTCATTGCTGATCTCGCTGATGTGGACCAGACCGTCAACACCCGGCAGGATGCGGACGAATGCACCAAACTTGGTCAGAGAAACGACCGGAGCGTGGAAGGTGCTGCCGATGGGGTAGTTGTTCTTCAGCTGCTCCCAAGGATTGTCCTCGGACTTCTTGTAGCCCAGAGAAACCTTGTGGTTCTCGGTGTCGATGTCCTTGACATACACTTCGATGGTGTCGCCAACGGAGACAACCTCAGAGGGATGCTTGATGCGGTTCCAGCTCAGCTCGCTGATGTGGCACAGGCCGTCGACACCACCGATGTCAACGAATGCACCATAAGAGGTCAGGCTCTTGACAACGCCGGTGTAGCTCTTGCCCACCTCAACGTTTGCCCAGAACTCCTCGCGCTTTGCCTTGTTCTGCTCAGCGGTCACCTTGTTGATGCTGCCCACGATCTTGCGGCCGGAGCACTCGGTGACAACCAGCTGAACATGCTGGCCGACCAGAGCAGTGTAGTCCTCGTCGCGGCGCATAGTGGCCTGAGAACGGGGAACGAACACCTTGACGCCCTTGACGTTGACGACAACGCCGCCCTTATTGAACTCGGTAACATCGCCCTCGACGACTTCACCGGATTCTGCTGCCTTGGCGATCTCTTCCATGCCCTTGCGAGATGCGAGCTTCTTGCGGGAGAGCTGGATGACGCCATCCTGATCCATAACCTTCTCGACGATGAGGTCCAGCTCATCGCCAACTTTCACCAGGTCCTCGACCTTGGCGGAGGAATCATCGGTCAGCTCGCTCAGCTTGACAAAGCCGGTCTGCTTAGCTCCGATATCCACCTGGATCTCGTTGGCAGAGATGCTGGTCACGATTCCTTTCACAATACTGCCTGCATGAACACGCTTTTCCTCGGATGCGTTCAGCATCTCCTCAAAGCTCATGCTGTCATTGATTTCTGCGCTCATACTGTTAAGTACCTCCTCAATAATAGACGATGGCGTTGAAGCCCCGGCTGTGACGCCCGCCGTCTTTACATCTGCAAACCATTCCGGCCGAAGTTCGCTCGCTGTCTCGACCGTTACGGCTCGCGTATGCTTTGCGGCGACCTGTACCAGCTTTTGGGTATTGGAAGAATGATGACCGCCAATGACAACAATGATGTCGCATTGTTGGCTGAGGTCTTCCGCTTCCTGTTGCCTCGCCCACGTCGCATTACATATTGTATCAAAAATTCGGGCGTTTGTATAGGCTTTTTTGAGAAACTCCGAACTTTCTTTCCATTTTGTTACCTGAAATGTGGTCTGTGCAACTGCAAAAAGGGGTTTTTGGGGGTCAGAAGGGCCTTTCCACGCCTCTAACTCGGCCAGATCCGCAAAAACGAACACCTCGCCCCGGGTGTGTCCCACAATGCCCTGCACCTCCGGGTGGTTCTTATCGCCCGCCACCAGCAGCACCGCACCCTCTTTTTCCGCCTCGGCGGCAATGCGCTGGATCTTCTGCACAAAGGGGCAGGTGGCATCGTGGTACGGAATGCCGTTTGCCTCCAGCTCGTCGTAAACGCTGCGGGGCACCCCGTGGCTGCGGATGACCACCTCGCACCCGGGGGGCACCTGCTGCACGGTGTTTACCACCTGTGCCCCCTTGCGCCGCATATCCTCCACCGCCTGCGGGTTGTGGATCAGCGGGCCCAGCGTAGCAACTTTATGCCCCTCTGCCAGCAGCCCGTAGGTCAGCTCTACCGCGCGGTTCACGCCAAAGCAGAACCCCGCCGTCTTTGCCAAATGGATCTCCATCTCTTACGCTCCCATCTTTTCCCATGCTTCCAGCAGCGCCTGCTTGTTGGCACGGAGTTTTTTGGTATCGCGGCGGCTTTCCATCGCAAACTGCGCCGCAGGCATCGGCTCACCGTAGATCACCCGCACTTTGCAGAACAGGTGCATCCTTCCGTCCGGGGTGTCGTACAGCAACCGGCAGGGCACAACATCCACCCCTGCCTCGGCGGCAATAACGAACAGGCCGCTCTTGGGGGGCAGAAGCTTGCCCTCCTTTTCGCGGGTGCCCTCCGGAAAGATGAGCAGGGTCCGGCCCTGCTTACAGGCCTCCACCGTCTGCGCAATGACCTGCACCTCGTCCTTCGTGCCGCGCACGCACACACCGCCGCAGCAGCGGAAGAACCATGTCAGCAGGGCGTTGATCTCGAACAGCTCCTTTTTGGCGAACACCACCATCCGCTTGCCCCACCGGGTGATCACAATGAACACCGGGTCGATGGCAGATACATGGGTGGGCGCAAGGATGTAGCCCTTCGTCTGCACCTTTTTCAGGTTTTCGCGGCCCTCCACCCGGATGCGGAAACCGATGTGCCACACAAGCCACGCAAGGGGCATGAGAATATAATATAATACCATTTTCTATTCCTGTCCTGTTTGTTGTATCAGCCGATCTTTTTTGCAATGATCTGCTTCATGGCCTCAAGGCTCTGCTCAAAATCCAGTTCCGAGGTATCCAGCAGCACAGCATCCTCCGCCTGCTTCAGCGGAGCGGCGGCGCGGTGGGTGTCCTGATAATCCCGCTGCTTCACGTCCGTCAGCACCTCCTCGTAGGGGGTGTCGATGCCCTTGGCCTGATACTCCTTCCAGCGGCGGGTGGCGCGTGCCTCCGGGCTGGCGGTCAGGAAGATCTTCACCGTAGCATCCGGCAGCACCACCGTGCCGATATCTCGGCCATCCATCAGCACATCCTGCTTTTTTGCCATGCTGCGCTGCAGCTCCAGCAAAAATGCCCGCACGGCAGGGTTTGCACCCACGGCAGAGGCTGCCATACCGGCTTCTTCGGTGCGGATGGCGGTGCTCACGTCCTCGTCCTTTAAGTAGATGTGCTGCTCGCCCGCAATAGAGGCCAGCCGCAGCTCGATCTCGGGCAGCAGGGCATCCACCGCCGCGTTGTCCTTGGGGTCCTTGCCCGCGCGCAAAGCATACAGGCCGATGGCGCGGTACATTGCACCGGTGTCCACATAGATATAGCCCAGCTCTGCCGCCAGACGGCGTGCCAGAGTGGATTTGCCTGCACCCGCAGGCCCATCGATCGCAACAGATACCATGATATGTTCTCCTTATTTATATATAGTACACAGAAAATTGACTGCGCTGTTTTTTACAGGTTATTCGCAAAGCTCTGCGCGGTGCAGAAGGCGATCTGCAGATTGTAGCCGCCGGTGTAGGCGTCCACATCCAGCACCTCGCCCGCAAAGTACAGCCCCAGCGCCTTTTTGCTTTGCATAGTCTTGGGGTCTACCTCCCGCACCGATACGCCGCCGCTGGTGATCACCGCGTGGGCAAGGTCGCCCCGGGCATCAATGGACACCTGCCAGTGCTTGATCAACTGCACCAGCTCCCGCTTCTGCTCCCGGGTGATCTGGTTGGCCTTGGTGGCGGGGTCGATGCCCCAGCGCGCCACCATCACCGGCTGCATGCTGGAAGGCAGCAGCTTGACCAGCGCGCCCTGCGCCGCGTGGTTTGCCAGCAGGGCAAAATCCCGGGTGATGCGGTCGTACAGCTGCTCCTCGCTCAGGGCAGGCTTCAGGTCGATGTCCGCGATGTAACGGTGCTTTTTCATATCCCCCAGATGGCTGGAAGCGCTCAGGGTCAGCGGCCCGCTGATGCCAAAGTGGGTAAACAGCATCTCGCCCTGCTCGTCAAAAATGGCCTTGCCGTCCTCCAGCAGGGTCAGGGTGACGTTTTTCAGCGCCAGACCCATCATCTTTTTGCAGTCCGGGTCGCGGCTGACCAGACTGACCAGACTGGGCACCGGCTCTACAAGGGTGTGCCCGGCTTGCTGCGCCAACTTGTAGCCGTCGCCGGTCGAGCCGGTGGTAGGGTAGCTCACGCCGCCGGTAGCCACCAGCACCGCGTCCGCCCGGTATTCCCTGCCGGAAATGCCCCGCACGCCCACGCAGCGCAGCGCCGGGCCGGCCTTTTTCTTTTTGGGGTGGCGCGGGTTTTCTTCTGCCGCCGGGGCAGGCTCTGCCTCCGGTGCAACGTCCTCCAGTAGCAGCTTTTTTGCGCCGTCGTAGACGATATCGGCATCCTGCGCATAGCGCAGCAGCGCCTGCCGGATCTCCTCGGCCTTATCCGATACCGGGAACACCCGGCGGCCGCGCTCCACCTTCAGCTCCACGCCAAGGCTTTCGAACAGTTCCATGGTCTTTGCCGGGGGGAACGCCCCCAGCGAAGAGTACAAAAAGCGCGGGTTCGTGCGCACATGGCGCAAAAACTCCTCCGCCGAGCAGTCGTTGGTCACATTGCAGCGCCCCTTGCCGGTGACAAGGATCTTCTGGCCGGGCTTCTCGGTATGCTCCAGCACCGTTACCTGATGTCCCTGCCGCACAGCGGCACCCGCCGCCATCAGTCCGGCTGCCCCGGCTCCCACGATCAAAACCCTTGCCATCTGTCATCCTCCCAAAATCGCCTGTTGATTCTATTGTATCATACCAGAAACCCCGCGCAAAAGCAATGCAGCGCCGCAGGAAATGAATGGATTTTCAGTTCCATCCCCTCTTGACAAAGCTGCCGGGCTGCTGTATTCTTTTTACAGACCGTCAGTTTGTAAAGGAGGAGCATCTGCCATGCCGCGCAACAAATACCCAGAACAGACTATAGAAAAGATCCTGGACGCCGCCGCCCTGCTCTTTATCCAGAAGGGCTACCAGAATACCACCCTGCAGGACATCATCGATGCCACAAAGCTTTCCAAAGGGGCGGTGTACCATCACTTTCGCTCCAAGGAGGAGATCGCGCAGCGCGTCGGTGACCGTTTGGGCGACCAGATGTGGGAGCCGCTGCGCCATATCCGGGACAACCCGGCCCTGACCGGGCTGCAAAAGCTGCAGGCGGTGTTTGCAGCATCCTTTGCCGGGCAGCGGCAGCAGCAGATCGCGCAGACTTTGCCGCACCTGTGCAGCAACCCGCAGTTCCTTGCCATGGAGCTGACCAACATTGAAGCGCATCTGGCCCCGGAGTGCATTGCACCCATGATCCGGCAGGGCATGGCAGACGGCTCCATCCACGCCGCCGATGCCAATGCGCTGGCCGAAGCGCTGTTCGTGCTGGCAGACATCTGGCTTTCTCCCCAGACACGCCCCACCACACCGACCGAGCAGCGGGCGCGGAACGTCGTGTTTCAGCAAATGACCCATGCACTTGGGCTGGATCTTTTGACGGATGCACAGGCCGAACAGCTGGTGCAGCTGTGCACACCGGTCAAGGACTGAATTTCCCGGGCGGAACGCTCCGCCTTTTTTTGTATGTAAATACAGACCAACAGTCTGTAAACAAAAAAGCAGGAGGTTTCCATGAACACTTTTATCCTTATCGTCCTCGGACAGATCGTCTCCCTGTTCAGCAATGCCGCCCTGCGGTTTGCGCTGCCGCTGTATCTGCTGCGGCAGACCGGTTCCGCCGCGCTGTACGGCGGCATCACCGCGCTGGCCATGCTGCCCGCCCTTGCTGGAATGCTGACCGGCGGCGCGCTGGCAGACCGCTGCCGTAAAACCCGCCTGATGGCGCTACTGGATCTGGTGACCGCCGGTATTGCGGCTGCAACCGCTGCCGGACTGCCGTATCTGCCCCTGCTTCCGCTGATCCTGACAGTGCTGGGCAGTCTGTACGCCATCCAAGGGCTTTACCAGCCCGTGGTACGCGCCTGCCTGCCCCTGCTGCTGAACGACACCCAGCTGCTGCGCGGCAACGCGGTCATCCAGCTGGTGGATACCGTGGACGAGCTTCTCGGTCCCCTGCTGGGTGCTGTTCTGCTGGAGCAGTTCGGCATCCGGGGTCTGCTGGCGCTCTGCGGCGGCTGTTTTACCCTTTCCGCCGGGATGGAGCTGTGCCTGCACATCCCACAGGATGTCCCATGCGACACAAAGCTCTCCGTCCGTTCTCTGTGGGCAGACCTGCGGGAAAGTACGCAGTTTCTCACCGAGCAGGCTGCGGTGCTGCAGTTAGCTGCCGCCATGGCGGCTGTAAATCTGCTGGAAGTCCCCGCTCTCACCGTAGGTGTCCCGGTGCTGGTGGTACAGACCTTGCAGAAAAGTGATGCCTCCCTTGGTCTTGTGCAGGCGGTGCTGAGCGCGGGCGGCATTTTAGGCGGCGTGCTGGCCGGAACCGTCTTTGTCCGGCATCCCATCCGCAGCGGCACAGGTCTTTTGCTGGCGCTCAGCGGCGTGTGCGCCGCGCTGGGTCTTGCCCTCCGGGTCCCCACACTCCAATTCGGCAGCATTCTGGTGCTGGGAGCCGTGTTTATGGCCGTAGCAGCGCTGTTCAATGTGTGGTTCTTTGCGCAGCTGCAAGTGTTAGTGCCGCAGGCGCAGCTGGGCAAAACTACCGCCTGCATCTCCGTGCTGGCCTGCCTTACCCAGCCCATCGGGCAGGCAGCCTATGGCAGTGCCTTCCAGCACTGGGCCGCACACCCCGCAGATGTACTGCTGGCTGCCGGGGTGCTTTCGGCGCTGGTTCTCCGGCTGCTGCAAACGCGCCGTACCGCCTGACACAGCAAAAAAGGAGCCGCTGCTGCAGCCCCTTTTATCGTTTGCTTATTCCGGCAGCTTTGCCGGGTCGAGGTACGTTTCGCCCTGCTTTACCTCTACATGGATGTGGCTTTCCTCGGCGCACTCGCAGCCGACAGTGCCCACCGTGCCCAGCTTCTGCCCGGCGGCTACGGTCTCCCCGGCCTTTACGGCAGGGTCTGCCACGCCGCACAGCCGCCAGCTGCGCCCTT
>ERZ791930.824-NODE-824-length-17804-cov-5.727759_pt1 | contig 17804 bp, 13 predicted proteins | sample MGYA00510128_ERZ791930 | MGnify/ENA primary metagenome ERZ791930 (study PRJEB30046, sample SAMN00792057) | human gut metagenome | study: EMG produced TPA metagenomics assembly of the A metagenome-wide association study of gut microbiota in type 2... | reverse complement strand
TGGGGGCGTTCTTGGCGATGGTCTCGGCCATCTTCTCGGCGGCGGGCATCAGCTGCCCGGTGCCCAGCACCACGGTCACATTTTCCATCCGGCTGTCCGGGATGGGTGCACCCTCCAGAAAGCCCTCGAAATCCAGCGTGACCCGCATCCCGCGCGCAGCGGGCACGGTGACCGGCACAAAGGGGGCGTGCACCCGCGCCATGTTGCCGATCTCGGCCTCCACGGCCTTTTCCGACACCGGGCGCACCCGGCGGGTAAAGACAAGGCCCTTGTACTGCCCTAAGGTGGCAGCGGGCATGGTGTTTGCAGTCTGTTCCATAGTCGAACACTCCTTTTTCTGGCAGAGCGGCGTTACAGCCCACGGGCTGCCAGCCAGCTTTCTGCGATGTCGGAGAACATCTCCGGGTATTTGGCATCTTCCTCGGTAAAGGCGCTCAGGTAATATTCCACCTCGGCGCGGGTGGGAGCCACGGTGCGCCGCCAGATGGTAAAGGTGGTGCCGTTGCCCATATCAAAGGTGGCATCCAGCACAAAGTATTCGTCCCGCACGGCAAGGAACATCTCGTTCAGCTTGTGGGACATCTCGCCATTGCCCACAAAGGTCTGGGGGAAGGGGTCGGCGGTGAGGACGTACTTTGCCTCAAAGAACTGCATGGGGAAGTTGTGCGTGCCCGGCACCGAGAAGCCGAAGGCCAGCTTATCGTTGATGGGGGTTTCGGGCAGCTGGCAGTTCTTGAAGTGGTCCGGGCAGTACAGCATATCGTGGGGGATCATGTAGCTGATCTCGCCCTCGGCGCAGTGGGTATCGATCCAGTTGGCAATGGCCTTGATCTGCGGCAGGTCCTTGCGGTTATAGATGAGCTTATCCAGCCGGACGAACTCCTCGGTGACCGCCAGCGGGAAGTGATCGATCATGAACCCGGGCATGGCAATGGTGGCAAGGGGAGAGCAGCGCACCGAGGTGGCAAACACCAGCGTGAACACCCAGAACACGAGCTTTGCCGTGCGGAAACGGCTAATGCCCTCTGCCAGCGCCGCTGCGCCCAGTAAGAACAGGAGGAACCACCCCGGGATAAACAGCAGCATCTGGTGAGAGCCGGAGTTTTGCACCCGGATGAACAGCAAAAGGCTGATCAGCAGCTCTGCGCCCGCAAGACAGGGCAGGGCGGGCAGGTGGCGCTTTGCCGCAAACCACAGTCCCAGCCCGATGAGGATAAAGTTCAGCAGCCCGATGCGCAAAGCCTGTGCGACCAGCTCCAGCGTAAGGCCGCCGAAGTTGTAGTAGGAGTAGCGCCCGGCGTAGTCAAAGCCGAGGATCTTGCGCACCATGGGCCACAGCAGGATGAGCATGGCAACCATGCTCATCAGCCCGAACAGCACCAGATTGCGCACCTGCACAAGGGCCTGCTTTTTCTGCCCGGCGCGGGCAATGCGTACGCTGCTTACCAGCACCAGCACCGCATAGGCAAAGTAGTAGCCTACCACAAAGTATAAGTACCACCGGCGGGACAGGATGATGGCAGCGGTGGCAAGGAACAGCAGGCAGAAACGCACCGGCTCCAGCTTTTCAAACCGGAAGTCCAGCGTGAGCAGCAGGATGCTGAAGCCGAAGATCAGGCCGAACCAGTCCGGCTGGCTGAGCATGGCGCTCATGCGCAAAAAAGGGAAGGTGACGCACCACGACATCCCGATGAGGAAGTACCAGAAGCGGTTCTTCACCCGCAGCATCTGCCCCACCTTGATGGTAAGCCCCGCCAGCAGCACCAGCAGCATGGGCAGGACGCTGAACACCTGACAAAAGGCAAAGCTGTCGCCGGTGCGGTCGCTCAGGCAGAACGGAAACTCCAGAAACAGGGTGATGAAGTTGGTGTAGTCCTCGGCAAAAGAGCCGAAGATGAAATGGAAACCGGCCGCCGGGCTTTGTAAAAAGGCGGCCTCGGCCCAGTACTGTTTGTTGATATAGTTGACATAATCCCAGATGTAAACAAAGCTGCGGCGGCCAAGTGCCCAGAAAAAGTAGACCAGCGCCGCCGCCCACAGGCCGACGATGACCGCCTTGTGGAAGAGGTCGAACTTTACCCCTGCCACCCGCAGCACCAGCAGTACGCAGGCAAACACGGCAAGGTTGCACCACAGACTCACCAGCGGGAAAAAGAACTTACTGCCGGGTGCTACCCGGGCAAAAACAGCCAGCAGCACCGCCGCTGCAGCCAGTGCCAGCACGCACTTTGCCGCAGCGGAAACGCGGGGCTTTGTAATAGGTTCGGACATCGGGGGCGATCCCTCCTTGCAAAGTTTCACATTCTACAGTATAACAACTCCCCCGGGCACTGTCCAGCACTCCGGCGGCGAAAAATGCAGAATGTCCCGCCGCTTTCAAAGCAGACGGGACATTTTTGCACAAATATTACTTGTTGGAATCTTCTGCGGCCTTGGCGGCCTTGGCTGCCTTGCGCTTTTGCGCCAGTGCCTTGTTGGCGCTCAGGCGGGCGGCATCCGGGTTCAGGGCTTCCGGGGTAAGCCGCACTAGGTAGCTGCCCATGGCGGGCAGATCCAGCGTAAGGGTGTAGTCCCGTCCGTACACGCCGCCGTCGGTGGTGTGGAAGTTCTGCTTGCGGTGCGCCTTGTGCACGCCGCCCCAGGTACCGGCCTCGGTGTCCAGCACCATTTCTGCGCTGCAGGGGAACTTGAGGTACAGGGGGTACTTTTTGTGGGCGTGGTCCTGCGTGTTCATCACGCAGAGCATCGTCTGCCCGCGCCCCTTGCGCAGCCATGCGTACACGCCCTCGGCGCAGCTTTCGCTGGCCACCCATTCAAAGCAGTCCGGGTTGTACTCGCCGTCGTAGAGCGCAGGCTCGGAGGCATAGATGCGGCATAGGTTTGCAAAGTATTTCTGGAACGCATCGTGGAAGGGGTATTCCAGCAAGCCCCAGTCCAGCTCCCGCTTTTCGTCCCACTCCCGGAAGTGTGCCAGCTCGTTGCCCATAAAGTTCAGCTTTTTGCCGGGATGGGTGTACATATAAAAATACAGGGTGCGCAGCTGGGCGCATTTTTCCGCGTAGGTGCCCCACAGCTTATCGATGATGGTCTTTTTGCCGTGCACCACCTCATCGTGGCTCAGCGCCAGCAGATACAGCTCGTTGTAGAAGTAGTGCATACTGAACAAAAGCTTGCCGTAGCAGCCCGGGCGCTCGCCAAAGGGGGTGGCAAAGTAATCCAGCGTGTCGTGCATCCAGCCCATGTCCCACTTGTAGTCAAAGCCCACGCCGTCGTAGCGGGTGGGGGCGGTCACCTTTAAAAAGTTGGTAGAGTCCTCGGCCATGTAGATGCCGGAGGGCCAGCGCTGGTTCAGCCCGTGGTTCAGGCTGCGCAAAAAGTTCACCGCGCCCTCGTTCACGCCGCGGTTGGGGTCGCCCTGCCAGTACAGCGCGCGGGAGATGGCGTCCATGCGGATGCCGTCGCAGTGGTACACGTCCATCCACAGCCCGGCGGCGCTGCTCAAAAAGCTGCACACCTCCCGGCGGTAGTAGTTGAAGTTGCAGGTGCCCCACTCGCTCTGTCCCACATCGCTGTCGTACTCGTACAGGTGGGTGCCGTCAAATTTTGCCAGCGCGTCGGCGTTGGCCGCAAAGTGCACCGGCACAAAGTCCATGATAACGCCAATACCCATGCGGTGGCAGGCGTTGACAAAGCCCGCGAACTGGGCGGGAGAGCCATAGCGGCTGGTCACCGAGAAATAGCCGGTGGTCTGGTAGCCCCAGCTGCCGTCAAAGGGGTGCTCGGCCAGCGGCAGCAGCTCCACATGGGTAAAGTGGTGCTCCAGCAGCCACGGGATCAGCTCCCGCGCCAGCTCCTCGTAGTTGTACCACCCGTCCGAGCCGTCCGGCTGGGCTGCGCCGGGCTTATGCTTCCAGCTGCCAACGTGCAGCTCGTAGATGTTCAGCGGGCGGTTGTGGCATTTATCCCGCCGCTCCATCCATGCGGTGTCGTCAAAGGGAAAGTCCAGCTTTGTCAGCCTGCTGGCGGTGCCGGGGCGCAGCTCGGTGGCAAAGGCGTAGGGATCGCTGCGCATCACGGTGCTGCCGTCCGCGCCGTGCACGCGGTATTTGTACAGATCCCCCTCCGCAAGGCCGGGGATAAAGGCGCTCCACACGCCGGTATCGGCTTTTTCCATGGGCACACCGCGCTCCCAGCCGTCAAAGCCGCCGCACACCTCCACGGCGGTGGCACCGGGTGCCCACACGGCAAAGCGCCAGCCCTCGGTGCCATCCGGGGCGGTGCAGGGATGCGCACCCAGAATGCGGTAGGCATCGAAGCAGTCGCCATTAAAAAACGCGCGGGGGATCACAGGGTAATTCATGCAAAGATCTCCTTACTTCTCTATGTTGACCGGCGGCGTGCGCCGGTTGTTCCAAAGCAGATTTGGGCAAACTATCCAAGAAAAACGGTTCTTTACCGGCATGGTAGCCGATATTCTTAGCAAATCTTGACAAAAATAGGCAAATTTTCACATATTTGCCAAATGCTGTGGTATACTGTTGCTACCGCCGTGCAAGCGGTGCAACTTTTTTATAGCAATAGAACGGGAGCGAATGATCATGGCTTGGTATGACGAAGCAGTATTTTATCACATTTATCCGCTGGGGCTGTGCGGCTGTGCGCACGAAAACGATGGCCGGCCCACCCCGGGCGCTTTTGCAAAGCTGGAGGCATGGGCAACCCATGCGGCAGCACTTGGCTGCACGGCTATCTACATCGGCCCGCTGTTCGAGAGCGGCTCCCACGGCTACGATACCATCGACTACCGTCTGGTGGACCGCCGCCTTGGCACCAACGAGGAGTTCAAGGCTTTTGTGGCAGCCTGCCACGCCCGCGGGCAGCGGGTCATCGTGGACGGCGTGTTCAACCACGTAGGCCGCGATTTCTTCGCGTTTCAGGACCTGAAGTCGAACCGCGAGAACGCCCGGTATAAGGACTGGTTCTGCGATGTGAACTTCTGGGGCAACAACGAGTATAACGACGGCTTCAGCTACGGCAACTGGGGCGGCTACAACCTGCTGGTCAAGCTGAACCAGCGCAACCCGGAGGTGCAGCAGTACCACTTTGATACCATCCGCTTCTGGGTGGAGCAGTTCGACATCGACGGCATCCGTCTGGACGCAGCCGACGTGCTGGATTTTGATTTCATGCGCGGGCTGCGCCGTCTGGCAAACGAGGTAAAGCCGGAGTTCTGGCTGATGGGAGAGGTCATCCACGGGGATTACAGCCGCTGGGCAAACCCGGAAATGCTGCACTCCGTCACCAACTACGAGCTGCACAAGGGCCTGTGGAGCGGCCACAACGACCATAATTACTTTGAAATTGCCCATACCATGCGCCGGCTGCAGGGGCTGTGCCATGACACCCGGCTGTACCTCTTCTCGGATAACCACGACGTGGAGCGCCTGCCCAACAAGCTGCGCAACCGGGAGCACATCCGGCACATTGCCATTCTGGTGTACAGCCTGTGGGGCATCCCGTCCATCTACTATGGTTCGGAGTTCGGTATCGAAGGCAAAAAGGAGTGGGGCAGCGACTGGCCGCTGCGCCCCTGTCTGGAGCTTGACGACTACGCCGATGCAGAACACACAAATCCTGTTACCAGTGTATACAAAGTTCTGGGGAAATGCAAGGCTGAATTGCCGGAAATGACCTATGGCGAGGCAAAAGAGCTGCAGCTCACCACCCAGTGCTACGCCTTTGCCCGTGTGCTGGACGGCAAGGCCGTGGTAGCCGTGCTGAACAACGGCGATACCCCCGCGCAGCTGGAGTTCCCGCTGCCGGTGGAGGCGGCAAAGGTGACCGACCTTCTGACCGACACCGTGGGCGCACAGCCGGTGGACGTTACCACCGAGTGGGGCCGCATGAAGGTGCAGCTGCCCGCCAACTATGCCACCCTGCTGCGGGTGGAATAAGTCGACGCTTGAAGCCTGACCCGGAGCAAAAGCTTTCCCTTTTGGGGATGGATTTCCCCCTTCCGGGGGAAACCTTTGTTCAGAAAGCTGCGGCTGGAATAATCTTGCACATTTTGCCGCGTTTTGCTACAATAAGAGCAGAATAGTTGTTTTACGGAAAGGAAGCCTGACCCCCTATGAATGCAGCACAGCGCAGAGAACGCATCCTGACCCGGCTGAACAGCGCCGGAGCACCCCTGAGCGCCAGTGTACTGGCCGCAGAGCTTGGGGTGTCGCGGCAGATCGTGGTAGGGGATGTGGCGCTGCTGCGCGCCGGCGGGGCGCAGATCGATGCCACCCCCCGGGGCTACCAGCTGCACCCGGCGGAAAAGGGTTATACCGGCATTCTGGCCTGTGTGCACCGCACGCAGGAGGAGATGCGCCGGGAGCTGTACACCGTGGTGGATCAGGGCGGCACTGTGGTGGATGTGGCGGTGGAAAACAGCCTCTACGGCGAGATCCGCGCCCCGCTGAACCTGTGCAACCGGTACGATGTAGACAACTTTATCCGTCAGGCGGCCGATGCGCCCGAAAGCCTGCTGAGCCGCATGACCGGCGGCGTGCACCTGCACACCCTGCGCTGCCCGGATAAGGACACCTTTGCCCGCATCCGCGCTGCTTTGGAGCAGCAGGGGCTTTTGTACCGCAAGGAGTAACGCTGCAGCGCTTATACCCAGTATAAAAAGGGCTGCGGGGCTTGTCTATCCGCAAAACCGGAAAAACGTTGGAAAATCAACAAAAAAGCAAAAGAGGTGGGTTTTCTGGATATCCGCATCGAAAAGACCGAGCGCGCCATCAAAGAAGCCTTTATGGAGCTGCGCACCGAAAAACCGGTGGAGAAGATCCGTGTCAAGGAGCTGTGCGACCGCGCCTGCATCAATAAATCCACATTCTACGCCCATTATCAGGATATCTATGCGCTGGCCAACGCCATGGAAGACGAGATGGTGCACGCGGTGGTGGAAAGCCTGCCCCGCCTGACCGCCAGCGATGTGAGCGAGCGCACCGAGTGGCTGACGCGGGAGATGTTCCGCGCCTTCACCGCGCATCAGGCCGAGATCGGCGTGTTGTTCTCCGGCTCGCGGCAGGGGCTGTTCATCAACCGGGTGGAGCAGGCCATGTGCCAATGTATCGCCCAGACCGACCCCACCTTTGAGACCGACGTAGTGCGCAAGGTGGTGCTTTCCTTCTGCGTGCAGGGGTGCTACTACACCTTTACCACCTACTGCGGCCAGATGGACGAAAAGCGCCTTGTGGCTCTGCTTGCCTCCATTGCCCACGCCGCCCAGCGGATAAGAATGTAAGAGAAAAAGACCTCCGGCTGCCGCCGGAGGTCTTTTGTTTTTGAATCTTTATACCCCGGAGGCACCATAGTTTGCCAGCACGCGGGCAGAGGGGTCGTTGACATTGCAGCCCGGCCATGCCTTGTTGGGCATCCAGAAGCCCACGATGGTGCGGCTCTGGTCGTAGTAATATTTTTCAAAGATCTCCCGGTACAGCAGGCTCTCCTTGGTAAAAGGCATACAATGGGCCGAGTAGTTTGCCCGCCGCATCTGGAACTCCTCGTCGGTGTACAGGCTCTCGGCGTATTCCTTGATGTCGTCCACCATGCTGTGGCCCACAGCGTCCGAGAAAGCGGCCTTTTCCCGCCACAGGATCTCCGGCGGCAGCCAGTCACCCTCAAAGGCCTTGCGCAGCAGGTACTTGCCCTTGCCATAGCGGTTCAGTTTCTTTTCCGGGTCAATGGCCATGACGTAGCGCACAAAATCCAGATCGCCAAAGGGCACCCGCGCCTCGATGCTGTTGGAGGAGATGCAGCGGTCTGCCCGCAGCACATCGTACATATACAGCTCCCGGATGCGCTTCTGGCTCTCCTGCTGGAAGGCGTCGGCGGTGGGGGCGTAGTCAGTGTATTTGTAGCCGAACAGCTCGTCCGAGATCTCGCCGGTCAGCAGCACCCGCACATCGGTCTGCGCGTGAATGGCCTTGCACAGCAGGTACATGCCCATGCTGGCGCGGATGGTGGTGATATCCCATGTGCCCAGCAGCCGGATGACCTCCTCTAAGCTGCTGAGCACCATCTCGCGGTTGATGATGATCTCGTGGTGCTCGCTGCCCAGATACTCTGCGGTCTGCCGGGCGTATTTCAGGTCGATGGCATCCGTGTCCATGCCGATGGCAAAGGTGCGGATGGGTTTGGCCAGCTTTTTGGCGGCAATGGAGCACACCAGCGAGGAATCCAACCCGCCGGAGAGCAGAAAGCCCACGGGCGCATCCGCGTCCAGCCGCTTTTCCACCCCGGCGATGAGCTTTTCGCGGATGTTCTGCAGGATGGTGGGCATGTCGTCCTGCATGGGGGCGGGCACGTCCGCAATGTCCTCGTAGCGCACAAAACGGCCGTCACAGTAGTAGCTGCCGATGGGGAAGGGACGGATATCGTCGCACCAGCCGATGAGGTTGCGCAGCTCGGAGGCAAAGGCGATCTTGTGGCTGGACTTGGAGTAGCCGTAGAACAGCGGCCGGATGCCGATGGGGTCGCGCGCGGCGATCAGCCTGTCCTTGCGGGAATCGTACAGGATAAGCGCAAACTCCGCGTCCATGTGGCGGAACATATCCAGCCCGTACTCGTAGTACAGCGGCAGCAGGATCTCGCAGTCGCAGTCGGATCTGAATTTGTACCCCCGGCGCTTTAAGATCTCTTTTTCAAACCGGAAACCGTACAATTCGCCGTTGCACACCACACAGTCGGCGCCCCGGTAAAAGGGCTGCATCCCCTCCGGGGTAAGCCCCATGATGGCAAGCCGCCCAAAGCCCATCAGGCCGTAGGGCCCCTCCACCACCCGCTGGTCGTCCGGCCCGCGGTCCACGGTGCGCAGCAGGTATTCCCGGAATTTTTCGGCACTCAAATCGTGCCCCGTATAACCCATGACACAACACATATTTCTTACCCCTCTAAATAAAAATACGGCAGCACATTCATCCGTTTCTAGGACGAATATGCTGCCGTATCCGTGGTGCCACCTAAATTACCGGCATACGCAATACGCCGGTCACTTTTGTGCGCTCTCCCCGTTGAAAGCACTGCCGCGATAACGAGCGGCGCACGTCTGCCCCTACTGCTGCACACGCAGGTTCAAGGAGCGGCTCACGGGTGTTCTTCGGGCTTCGTTTTCTGCGCGGCTTCCACCGTCCCGCGCTCTCTGCAAGAAAAGGCTGAGGCCTTACTTTTCCCGGTCAACGCTTTTATTGGTTGCATTGTATCACTGGTTTTTGTCCGTGTCAACACAGCAGGCGCATTTTTTTGCGGGCTGTTTTTCTGCTGCGGACGGTGCATCCTGCTGCGCGCAATGACGGCACAGCCCGTACAGCACGCTGCCCTCGCACTGCAGGGTAAAGCCGTGCTCCGCCATCAGGTGGGCGCGCACCTCATCCATAAAATGGCAGTCCAGATGATAGATGCGCCCGCACTGCACGCACTTCAGGTGCAGGTGCTCCCGGCAGTGGCGGCCCTCGTCCACATACTGGAACACCGCCCGCTCGCCTTTGTCGGCCACATATTTCATGATGCGCTGCTCCCCGGCAAGCTTGTCCAGATAGCGGTACACGGTGGTGGGGTTGGGGCTTGCGCCCTGCGCCTCCAGATGCTCCAGAATGTTGGAGGCGCTTACCGCGTGCTGGCGGTTGTTGATAAGGTAATCTAAGATGAGCTGCCGGGTGCGGGTGTTGTAGCCATCGCTTCGTGCCATGAGAGATACGATCCTTTCCGGTGTAGATGTGTTGTTTTTCAGCCCTATTGTAGCACAGTTTGCGCTTGGATGCAAAAGAAGCGGGCGAAAAGTCCGTCTGTTTAGCGACAAGCACAAAAAACATTGTAAAAAGTAGCAAAATCCGGGCGTAATCTTTGTATAAAACGGAAAACACGCCAAAGTTATGCAAAAAGTCTTGTAAAAAATGCCCTAATGTGAAATAATATACTAGATAAAGTGGTTGGATTGCAGCCGGGATACAAGCTGGCTGAACATGAAGAAGAAACCGGCAGCGGTGGGTTTGCGCTGCCGGTCCGGACGTTTTTGGAACGTTTTGGGAAGAAACTGAAGAATAGGAGAGTGTGCTTATGAAAGAGCAGGAAGCACAGGCAAAGCTCAGCCTGAAGCTGCAGGCGTACCAGTACCTCAAGACCAAGATCCTGAACTGCGAGTACCGCCCCAACGAGTTTTTGAACGAGCAGAAGCTCTGCGCCGAGATGGGCAACATCAGCCGCACCCCCATGCGGGATGCGCTGGGGCGTCTGGAGCAGGAGGGGCTGATCACCATTCTGCCCAAAAAGGGCCTGATGGTCTCCGGCATCACCGAAGAGGACGTGCACAGCATGTTTGAGATGCGTCTGCTGGTGGAGCCCTACGCCCTGCGTACTTACGGCAGTGCCATCCCCCGCGAGCAGCTGGAGGCATACGCCGAGCTGATGCACCACAGCGAGCGCATCGAGGACTTCTGTGAGTCCGACGATACCTTCCACGAGCTGCTGATGAGCACCCTGCCCAACAAGTATCTGCGCTCCGCCTACGACCGTATCACCGGCCTGAACACCCGTTTCCGCATCATGACCGGCAAGGTGAGCATGATCAATCAGGAGCAGACCTGTGAGGAGCACCTGCAGATCCTGCACGCTGCCTTGTCCGATGACTGGGACGGCGCGGCCATGGCGCTGCAGCACCATCTGGAGCTGGCCCGCGATAAAGCCGAGGGCGTGATCAAGGTCATCCGCCTGTGGTAAAGGAATAAAAGTTAAAAAGGTCTGCTGCATCGTGCCGGTGCAGCAGACCTTTTTCGCTTTTACGAGAAGGAACACAGCATAGAAGGAAGTCTCCCTCAGATAAGGTGGTTTTCAAGGCAGTAATGATAGACCCCGTCCTCTTCCACAGAGCGGCAGCGGACGGCAGCTCTGGCCTTGACCTCTTCGAGCGCGTTTCCCATGGCAACGCCTGTACCGACTGCTTCCAGCATTTCAATGTCGTTCCGTCCGTCCCCAAAGGCAATGGCTTCGGACTTTGAAAATCCATAATGCGCCAAGACCGCCCTTACAGCGTTTCCCTTGCCGCAGGAGAGCGGAATAATATCTACTGCCTTGTCCCACCATGCGGTGATCTGTGTGGCGTGCGTCCCCTGTAAGATCTGTGTGTATTCGGCGCTGTTGCAGGAGCACATGATCTGATAGATCTCCTCCTCGCACAGCGCATCAAAATGCTCGGAAATCACCAGCTTTTCGCTGCCAAAGGAAAAGTATTGTGCCAGATCGGGGTCTGTCCCGTTTGTTACGATAAAGTGCTCATTGCTGATAGCAGCTGCCCGGTGCATCTGCTTCAGGTTTTGTAGAATCTTGTGTTTGTCGTCAGCGTCCAGCGGATTTTTGAAGAGCACAGTATCCTTGCTGCGGACATAGGAGCCGTTGAAGGTAAGCCAGATATCAAAATCGACACCTTCAAAATGCGGGATGGAGAGATAGCCTCTGCCGGTCGCCATGCACAACAAGACCCCGTTTGCTTGCAGCTGCTGTAAAGCCTGCACAGTTTTTGGGGATGGCTCCTTGCTGCCCAGCTTGAGCAAGGTTCCGTCTACATCAAAAAAAGCAATTTTTATCATACGACACCTCTGGTAAAAATATTTTTATTTCTCCACCTTGCTCAGCAGGATGCGGTCATTATCAAGGTTTTTGCCCGCGTTCTCGCGGAACTTTTCCAGCAGGTCGTCCACGGTCATCCTGCTGCGCGCGGCACCCTTTACATCAAACACGATGCGTCCGGCGTCCATCATCAGGGTGCGGTTGCCCAGCTCCAGCGCCTGATGCATATTGTGGGTCACCATCAGGCAGGTAATCTTTTTCTCGGCCACGATGCTCTTGGTCAGCGCCAGCACCTTTTCGGCGGTGGCGGGGTCCAGCGCGGCGGTGTGCTCGTCCAGCAATAGCAGTTTCGGGGTGACAAGGGTGGCCATGAGCAGGGTAAGCGCCTGCCGCTGCCCGCCGGAGAGCAGCCCCACCGGCTGCTTCATGCGATCCTCCAGCCCCATATCCAGCAACGCCAGCTTTTCGCGGAAAAGCGCCTTATCCTTGCGGGAGATGCGGGAGAAGATGGCACCGGGCGCAGTGCCCGCACGCAGGTAAGCCAGCGCCAGATTTTCCTCAATGGTCATGTTGGGCGCAGTACCCTTGAGCGGGTCCTGAAACAGATGCCCGATGACCTTGCTGCGCTGGTGCTCCGGCGCAAAGGTGATGTCCTGCCCGCCCAGCAGGATGCTGCCCTCGTCGGCGATAAAGCCGCCGGTGATGGCATTGAACAGGGTGGATTTGCCCGCGCCGTTGGAGCCCACGATGGTGGCAAAATCCCCGGCGTCCATCTGCAGGCTTACCCCGTCCAGCGCCACCTTTTCGTTGACGGTGCCGGGGTTAAAGGTCTTGTGCAGGTCGTTCAGCTGCAGCATTTCCATCTTACTGTCCCTCCCTGTTGGTCGTAGTGCGGCGGGCGCGTGCGGCGTGCCGGCGCTTTTCAAAGGCAAAATGCTCCCGGATGGCGGGCATGGAGATAGCCACCGCCACAATGAGGGCGGAAACCAGCTTCATGGCGGCGGCGGGCACGTTGAACCGCAGCGCCACCGCTACGATAAAGCGGTACAGGCAGCTGCCGAACACCACGCCAAGGATGCGGCGCAGCATGGTGCGCTTGCCCACCAGCGTTTCGCCAATGATCAGGGAAGCCAGTGCAATGGTCACCATGCCGGTGCCCACATTGATATCGCAGCTTTTCTGGTACTGCGCCAGCAGTCCGCCGGACAGCGCACACAGCGCACCGGACACGCACAGACCTACTGTGATGGTAAAGGCGGGGTTGATGCTGGAAGCACGCACCATGGCGGTGTTGTCACCGGTGGCGCGGATGGAAAGCCCCAGCCGCGTGCCCAGAAAGCCCAGCATCGCCGCGCAGGCTGCGGCAAGAATGACCGCCGCCAGCGCCAGCTTGTACCAGCTGCCCAGAAAGCCCAGCGAGGTCTTTGCCATGGAGAAGATGGTGGGGGTCTTGACCAGCGACATGGTGGAGGAAAAGCCCATCACCGCCAGATTGATGGTGTACAGGCCGGTATTGACGATGATGCCCGCCATAATGCTTTCCACCCCGAGCTTTGTCTGCAAAAAGGCGGTGACAAAGCCGGAGCACACCCCCGCAGCCATAGCAGCCGCCAGCGCAAGGATAGGGTGACCGGTCAACGCTACCTGACAGGCCACCGCGCAGCCCAGCGTAAAGCAGCCGTCGGTGGAAAGGTCAGCAATGTTCAGGATGGAGTAGCTCAGAAACAGCGCCAACGCCACCAGCCCGTAGATGCAGCCCAGCTCCAGCGCTGTCTGCAGGACATTGAGGGAAAAGATACTCGCCAGCATGGTGTATGCTCCTTTTATGTTTTTTGAATGGACGAATTGACCGGTATTTCATTTTTCACGGGAGGGAGAACGCTTTCCCGGAACCGCCAAAAGCTCTCCCTTGCGGGAGAGCCGGCAAAACCGTCAGAACCTGACGGAGCGGGGTTCAGGAAAAGTCCTCGGCAGTGGTCACCTCGCAGATCTCGGTGCAGTAGGGCTTGAAGGCCTCCTTCAGGGCGGCAAGGTCCAGCCCCAGTGCCGCAGCGGTCTCGGTGTTGATGGTAACGATGCCGTTATCAAAGGTCTGGTAGGGCAGGTCTGCGGGGGTCTTGCCGTCGCACAGCAGCTGGCTTACCATGTCCGCAGTGGCTTCGCCCAGCTGCACATAGTCCACGCCGTAGCCCACCAGCGCACCGTTCAGCGCAAAGCTGTCGGCACCGGTGTAGTGCTGCACCCCGGCCTCGATGAAGCTTTCGTAGATGGACAGCTCCGCAGTCATGATGGTGTTGTCGGTGGGGGTGAACACCGCCTTGACCCCGGCGGCTACTAGCGCCTCGGCAGCCATCTGCACCTCGGCGGTGGTGGTGCCGTTCTTTTCCACCACCTTGATGCCGTTCTTTTCGCAGAAGGCTTTGGCGTCCGCAATGGCCTGCGTGGAGGAATCCTGACTCAGGTCATACAGCAGACCGATGGTGTCGATGCCGGGGTTTGCCGCCACAATCAGGTTCATGATGGCATCGGTGTTCAGCGCATCGGAGGTGCCGGTAATGTTCTCCTCGCCGTCAAAGCCTGCGGCGGCGGGGTCGGTCACGGCAGAGTAGACCACCGGGATGTCGGTGTCCTCCACAGCGGCCAGCATGGTAGCGGCGGTGGGGGTGGCCACAGCCACGATCACGTCCACACCGTCTGCCACAAGGTCTGCGCCGATCTGGTTCAGGTTGGACTGGTCGGCCTGTGCGTTGGCGTAGTAATCCGCGTAGTCAAAGGTGACGCCCTTCTCCTTGCCGATGGCATCCAGACGACTCTCCACCGAGGCCACGATCTGGTTGAGGGAGGCGTGGTCCACATAGTTGACGATGCCTACCTTGAAGCTCTGCCCGGCGGCAGAAGCGCTGCCGGAGGCCGCTGCAGAGGAGGAGACCGCTGCGCCGGAAGCAGCGCCGCCGCAGCCGGTCAGTGCCATGGCAGAAGCGGCGGAAGCGGCCAGAGCGGCCTTCAGGAAGCTGCGGCGGGAGATCATGTTCAGGTTTTTCATAGTGGTTAACTCCTTTCCCGGAGCGGGCGGCAAACAAAAAGACCCGCTCCCTTTGCGGGATGGGTCTTACAATAAAACGACCCTGTCCCTGTGTGTTATCCACAAGGACAGGATCGGTAAATACGATTCTGCGGTGCCACCTTGCTTGCTCTGCATCCAATACAGCAGAGCCACTCACGGAGAGCCAACACTCCCCTGCCCTGTAACGGAGGCTTCCGTCCAAAGCTACTAAGGTTTGCGCCCGTTTGCCCGGCCCTCGGCGGCCCACGAACTCTGCCTCGCTTTCGCCCGTTTGCACTGTCCGGGCTCACTGCAGATGCGCTGTGCAGGTTCTCTTCCGCCTCATCGGTTTGATTGCATTATACACTTTATCCTCGTAAAGTCAAGAGGAAATTTTAATTTTTTTATTTTGCGCCCGGCCAAAGTCATTCTTCTGCCGGGGCGCCGGTACTGCGGCGTTTGCGGCGCACAAAGTAAGCAACGTACACCACCCACACCGGAATGGCTACGGCGGTCACCACCCGGCTTGCGGAAAGCCCGGCGGCCTGATACACAAAGTCGATGCTGCTTGCGCCCGCCGGGCAGAGCACCGCCATCAGGCCCTTGTCCACCCGCAGGATGTCGGCCTTTTCACCGTTGACGTAAGCGATAAAGCCGTCATCGTAGGGCACGGAGAAAAAGACGAGGTTCGCTTTTTCCAGCGTGATCTCGGCGTGGAAGCCCGCGTTGTTCATCTGGAACACGCTGCAGCTGTGGGCGCGGCGGTCGGCGCAGTCCCGGGTGTAGCTGTCGTAATACAGCTCGTCCAGCATCGCGTCCGGCAGCTCGGTCAGGTACTGGCCGTATTTTTCAACATCCTCGTCCTCCAGCACCAATGCCCGCAGCAGCAGGTTGGAGCGCAGGGATTTGATGGAGCTTTCGTAGGTGGCCTCGGTCACATAGTAATTGTAGGTAAAGCCCATGGGCACATAGTTATCGTTGTGGTACAAGGCATAGCCGTCCACATCGGCAAGATACGTCCAGCCTGCGTCTGCCTCTTCCTCAAAGCTTTCGCGCTTTTCCGGGGTGGTGATGAGGTACTCCACGCTCAACAGGCCGCGCAAAGCGTAGTTTGCGATCTCCGGCTCGCTGCGCACATCCCGCTTGACCCCCAGTGCCGGGTAAAAGCTGAGGATGCTCGGTGCAGCCGTGCTGCCAAAGTATTGCAGGCAGCTTTTATCCAGCCACACGCCGATGTTATCGTGAATTTTGTAGGTGTCTATCCGGTAGTCGCCCTCCGGCAGGTCGTTTTTCAGCAGCAGGGCGTTTTTATCCTGCTCCACAAGGTCGCTGTCCGTGTACCACTGACCAAACTTGCCAATGCCGATGTGCACCATGCTGAACACGCAGGCAAACACCATGACCGCCGCCGTCATGCGCTGCACAAAGCGGCGGTCATGCCGCCACCGGAGGCAGAAGTAGCGGTACAGCCAAAGCCCCAGCAGACCAAAGCCCAGCACGGCAAAGAACTGCCCCGGGTTTTTCAGCACACCCAGCGACCATGTCCCGGTGGTGTCGTCCCGCACGGGCACTACCGCAAACACCAGCGTTGCCAGCATCAGCCAGCCGATGCCCCGGGCAGGGGTGTCCAGATCGACCGTCGGGTCCTCCAGCGCGTTCACGGTCATGGCGGCAAGGATGAGGGTGGGCATATAGTACCAGCGTGCGTAGTAGCTGGAATTGAGCGCGTAGAAGGCGCTGTTCAGCACCGGCACCAGCGCGCACACGGCACACACCGCCACGATACGCTTTTTGCTGTCCGCCTTCCGGCTGCGCCAGTAGGCCACAGCACCCGCCAGACTGCACAGCGGCAGGTAGGCGGTCATGCTCGTCCACTTGATAACGCCCTCCGACCAGATCGAGGTGAGGTAGGGGGAGTCCGGGGGCAGGATCCAGCTGAGCAGGATGGCCAGATACTGCTGCACCTTGGCGTAGGTCAGAAAGCCCCAGCCGGAGGAAAGATCGATGGTGCGCGGGTTCTGCAACAGGCTGAGCACCGCCGGGAACAGCAGCAGACAGCCCATGGCCACGCCCAGCACGCTCTCCCACAAGAGATGGCAGAACTTGCGCCCGGTCAGCCGGAAGTCCCGCGCCGAGAGCTTGCACACAAAGTAGATGCACAAAAACAGCACCTGCCCCACAAAGAAGAAGTAGTTGTTCAGCAGGTTCACCGCCACCCAGAAAGCAAACAGCCCGTGGCGGTCCTCATAAATGGCTTCGTCCAGCGCCCAGAGCAGGTAGGGGAACAGCGCTACCACATCCACAAAGTGGTTAAAGAACACGTTGTACACCGCAAAGCCGGAAAGCGCATACAGGCACGCACCCAGCACCGCGTAGTTCGCGTTTTTGACGTAGCGGCGCAGGTACAGGTACGCGCCGCCGCCCGCCACGCCGAACTTGAGCACCAGCAGCGGCACCATCATATAGGGCAGCCAGCTTTGCGGCAGCAGCACCGACAGCCAGAAAAACGGCGAGCCGTACAGGTAAAAGGAGTAGGCGTTCATCACGCCGCTGCCAAGGTCGGTCGCCCACGAAAAGGTATTGCGCGGCGCACCGGCAAAGGTGCTGTCCGGGTAGCCCGTGCCCTTTACAAAGCCGTTCATATACCGGTAAAAGCTGATCTGCTGGCTGTTAAAATCGCCTGCATAGTGGAAAAAGCCGCCGTCAAGGATGTAGAACGGCAAAAAGAAGATGGCCGCCGTCAGGGCGCACAGCCCCACCGCCTGCCAGAATTTTTTATGGTCCTGCTCTCGTTGCGTGAGCAGCCGTGGTTTTATAAACTTTTCCATCGCGTTCCTCTTTCTCCGCGCACCGGCGCGGAAATGGATTTGATAACACCTTGTAGTATTATAACACGGCAGCGTGCAAGAAAAAAGGGCTTGACAATCAGGCACCGGGCGGGTATGGTGAAGAAAAGGAGGCGTTTGCCATGCTGTATCCCTTCAGCGCCTTACTGGCGCGCATGAAGTACATTACCCGGTGGAGCCTGATGCACTCCACCCGGGCGGAATCCCTCAGCGAGCACACCTGCGACACCGCGCTGCTGGCGCACCTGCTGTGCCTCATCGCCAAGCACTACACCGGCACGCCCTGCCGCCCCGAGGCAGTG
>ERZ791930.823-NODE-823-length-17830-cov-7.317243_pt1 | contig 17830 bp, 10 predicted proteins | sample MGYA00510128_ERZ791930 | MGnify/ENA primary metagenome ERZ791930 (study PRJEB30046, sample SAMN00792057) | human gut metagenome | study: EMG produced TPA metagenomics assembly of the A metagenome-wide association study of gut microbiota in type 2... | reverse complement strand
TAAGACAATATAATGGTGTAACATACGATTACCGTTTCTTTATCTAAAAAGTAGCCCGCCATAAACAGTCTTCATTTATGGCGGGCTACTTGATTATAAATTCTGTTGTATCGAAAAGATTCTATACAGTTTACACTACGTATCACACAAAGGTCTATCAACCACAGATTTCACAAGTTCAAATTTTTCAGGATTATTTACCGGATGATAATTGCATCTTGCCTGCAAACAGGTCCGGAAGTGTGAAACAACAGGTCATAAATGAATGTGGCTGAAGCAATAGCTTTTGTTCCGTCTTGAAGTTCAACGGCGGACAAGTATCTACTTCAATCTTTATCTTTATTGACTTCTCTGTTTGGGAAGCCTTTAGTTATTTAATATGCCATCTAAAACGCATAAAAGTGGATGTGTCATAATGGTTTGTCATGGCAACTCGAAGTTTTACAGTCATAGCATCAACTTTATCCGCACATTCATCTTCCATATCGAACAGTTGGCGTTGTTTCTGACGTAATTGCTTTGCTATTTTAGCTTCGTTCTCCTGAAGCTCAAGTTTCAATTTTGCATTTCTTTCTTTACGAATTTGTCTTTTCAAGGCTTCATCTTCCTTGCGAAGAACAATAACTTCATTCTCTAGTGAGTAAACTTGATCTTCTGCCCAAGCTTGGTACTTATCAATCTCAAAACTAACGTATTCTTCAGATCTGCTATAAACATCATGTTTCAAGTCATACAATTGTTGCTCATATGATTCGGTCAGCTGCTCTTCAATATTTTCTCCAGACCATTTCGATTCGTTAATAGCGTTTGCTTCAAACAATTTTTTAAGAAAATCTGGTGAAAGATTCTCTCCATCATCAGTTTTGCTACAGAAAAGAAGATGTTCATGTGAATCTAATTCATTGTAAACCTTTACTTTATATACGACAGCTACGCCGGATTTTCCCTTATACTTTTCCAGCAAAACTTGTCTAGAGGATAAATTGTCTACTTCAAATTCAATACTAGCATCAGAAACAGGGGTCTCTAAAGCTCTGCTTATAATATATTCGCCAAGAGGATGCGTTACTCTTAACTGATGAAAATCTCCATGATCTTTGTTTAATATGTAAGTACCGAAAGGTATATTGCTTTTTAGTGATACAGGTAAAACAAAAGTAAGATTTTCATTATCAATGTCAGTAATTGAATCTTTCAAAACACTCTTGGCTAGTCGCCAGAAATGACGATTATAAGAATTTATTCTATCACGATCTTCGCTTTGTCGAATCTTCAGCTTATCAACAACCTCTTCATCAAAATTTTCAAGTAAAGACTTTTTAGTGTCTTTAATTCGTTGTTGTATAATCTCTTCCAATTCAGACTGAAGTTGATTAAATGCAGCCTCAATTTCTCTTTCTGTACGACAAGTTTGGTAAATATGATTAAGCTTCTTCTCAAAATCAACTCCAGACTCCAATGAGCCTAAGACTTCGTCACTACTACCAAATACGCCTTCAAAAAGATTAAACTTCTCATTTAGCAATTCATAGACTCTACAGTCTGCGTAATTCAACTGATTTACAAAATTCACTACAACCACATCGAATTTTTGTCCATATCTGTGGCAACGTCCTATTCGCTGTTCTATTCTTTGAGGATTCCACGGCATGTCGTAGTTGACAAGAAGTGAGCAGAATTGCAGGTTGATACCTTCAGCACCTGATTCTGTTGCAATCATGATTTCGGCATCTGTCCTAAAATGGTCAACCAATGCTTGTTTTCTATCTATAATTGTTCTTCCTGATATACGTTTAGAACCTGCATATAGAGATAGCCATTTTCGATAGATGGATTTAGAATCATCATCATTGTTTGAGCCATTAAAGCAAACGACTTTTCCTTGGTATCCGTTATTCTGAAGGAAAGATTTTAAATACTCTTGAGTTTTACGACTTTCAGTAAAAATTAAAGCCTTTTTGGGTGCTCCAAGTATCTCATTTTTATGGAATGTCTTTTCTAGAGCAACGAGTAATTGCTTTGCCTTAGTCTCATTTACAATAGACTTTGCCTGTTCCTGATACATACGTAATTCAGCTATCTCCAAATCAATCGCATCAGAAATTGCAGGATTCAGTCCTTCGTTGATTTCGTCTTTCTCTTCATCGAGTGTTACTTCATAGTCGTTTTCTACCGTTGACATGGCCGATAACAATTCACCAGTAACTTTGTAATGTTCTAGTCTTTCAACAAAACGCTGTAAAGTAAAACTTAACGCATATGCAGAAGAAGACATTATCTTTCTGACAATTAATGACAACATAGGCCTTACCTTCTCAGGAATGCCATATGTTCCTGGCCTTTGAAGGTATTCACTTATATTTTCATACAATTGTACTTCTTCAGGAGAAGCTTCATATTCTTGTACAAATGCAGTTCTCTTAGTATAGTTGACATATTCTTTGACCTGTTGACGCAGTGTTCTATGTACAATATGAGACAGTCTACCTTTGAGTTCTCCAAATTTTGCAGAGTCTCTGGTAGTAATCGTATTGTATTGCTCATTAAACGAATCAACGGTAGAAAAGAAATGTGGATCTATAATGCTTATTAAGCCATATAGTTCCTTTAGGTTGTTCTGTAATGGCGTTGCAGTTAACAAAATCTTTTTATAATGCTTAAAAGTATTCATCATTGTGTTACCAATGATATTACCTTTTTTGTAGACATTACGCATTTTGTGAGCTTCGTCAAATACGACCAAATCCCAATCAACCAACTGAAGTTCTTCTGAATGCTTTATTGCGAAATTATATGAGCAGATTATGATATGTCTACCATCTTCAAAGAGATTAGTGTCCAACTCCTTAATTTCCTTATAGCTTTCATTTTCGAGAATCACTGATGGTAAGTAAAATTTCTCCATCAATTCCAAATTCCACTGGTTTCTCAGAGATGCAGGAACAACAATAATAATTCGCCTCTTATGTTCTGCCCATAGTTCTGAAAGAATAATGCCAGCTTCAATAGTTTTACCCAAACCAACCTCGTCCGCTAAAATAGCACCTTTACTTAGTGGAGATTTGAATGCAAACAAAGCTGCTTCAACTTGGTGAGGATTCATATCAACTTTAGCTTCAGACAATACGCCAGTAAATCGACTATCGTCACTGATCGATTTCTTATGCGATAAATCCCATGCATAATAAAGTTGTTGAGCAGGAGTTATACTATTTTTCATCTTACTTCTTTTCTATCTTAATAGAATATTCTGGTGACAATGCATCGAATTGTTCAATCTTTGCACCTCTCCAATACTTCTTGGCAATTTTCAAACAATCCTCTTTGAGTCTTTCGTCAATCATAGGATTTGCTTCTTTACCATAAATATCTCTTATTCTTTCATACGATTTCTGCAAATCCAAGTCGTTTAATGATATTCGAACTATATGGTATTTCTCATTGGGATGCTTTTGCATAAAAGTATTTTGAGATTTATGTAAATAGAATGGAGCAGTACCATCTTTAAGACTATACAATGTCGTTTTAACATCGACATAAATCCTGTCTGTAATATTATGGAAGTCATAATCTCCAATACCTTCTATTGCAGCATACTTATAATCCTTACCTTGGGCCAATAGATATTGCTCATAAATAAGTTCACCAATATATCCAATTGTTTGACGAACTTGCGACTCTTGAGTTTCATCATCAACCTCTTGCATTTCATGAAGAATCTCTAATATCATGTCTTTCTTATCAGCAAGTTCCATCAATTCATCTGCATCAAATGATTCAGCCAACTCTTTAATATTGTCAAGTTTATCTTCATCGACCTTTAAGTTCGCATCATTATCACCTGTATTACTAATTGATTTTTCTGAAGTTTGAACTATCGTAGCGATATCTGTTCCTTTTTCTTCTGCAATTTGCTCAAGTTTTTCCAATTGGTCTACATATAGTCCTTGCAATACAATAAAAGGTTGCTGGAAGAACTCCATATCGGCAATATGTTTCTCTATCATCTTTATTGCAGAGATTTTTTCTGTATTGGGATATTGAACAACTACCAAACCATTAGTGTCATAACCAAATTCCTTGTTATCTATTGCTTTTGAGAAAACCTGTTCCCTATTTTTGAGCATTGTAAAGTTTATACCAATAGGTTTCTTTGATGTTTTAATCAAGATACCTCTAGATTCGGGCATATTCTTCCAAATCTGATATGGTTCTGTTGCAATTTCATTATAATCTCCTTCATGAGCCTTAACAGAAACCTCTAGTTTAGGAGATTTATGTAGTTTATGTTTAGAAAGTAATTCTAATCCTTCATAAGCAAACACAACTTCATTTACAAAGAAATTCTGCACCTTCTTGTCATTCATCAACATATCCAAGAATATTGGTGTCCAAGAATAAATAGATAAGAAACATGATTCTTTATCATATTCTTCAAGAGTAAATGTAGGGCAAATAGAGTCAAGTGACTTATTACGACATTCGACATTACCAGTATACCTTAAGAATACCATGTTAACAATGCCTTCTGGTAGTCTATCGATTATACGTTTTATATTCTTATAGGCATTATCACCATAAACGTATATAAGTTCAGCATTCAATAACCAGTTTATTATTGATTCAGTTTTATCTGGGTCTTCAAAATCAGGAATAGCTATAGCTTCTTCGTTATCACGAATGAGTCTTCTTACAGAAATGTATGATTCACTGTCGGTTCTGATATTCTCAAACAAATTGATAGCATCAACATTCTGTTCCAACCATTTCTGCATTTCGTTGGGAAGCTTTTCTTCGTCATTAAGTAAAGATTGCTCTGCAAATACTTGGGTCTCTGAATCAAAATCAGAAATCTTGAAATACTCATCAAACCCTCTATACTGGTTAGTCTTAATCATTGTCAAAGCCTCGCTAAGACTCTCTTCTTTACCTATTTCAAGATTGTAATAATCAGGCTCATCATTAAGTGAATAGTCAAGACAGAAGCGGAGTTGTTCTATTGTGAGATGTTTATTTTTTATCTCGTCATAGATTTCTTTGCAAGAAACGTTCTCCTTCTTGTCTCCATAAAATTGTTCCTTAAACCACTCTGCATCATTATCTGAAGGAAGACAATCCAGGAATGAATCGATATGTTCATTCTCTTCTTGATAATCACCATTTAAGGCATACAGACTATACTCATGATCATAAGCAATGAAAACACTATCCTTTATTGTCTCAGGAAGTCCTTCATTATTATGTCTGATACAATTAAATATGGTTTTTCTAAATTCATTCTCTTTAGTATCACGTGACACGGCAAATTTAATAATCTGCCAACGAATATCAGAATCTGTAATCTTATGGTTGATAGATATTATAGACAACGAATTGATATAATGTTCCACAACAGCAGAGCTACAATCTCTGATAAGGGGGAATATTAGATTCTTATCTGAAATCTTATCTACAACAGAATTTGCAAAGTCGTCCCGAGTTATATTGAAAGCATTTGTATCTGATGGAATAAGAGTTTGTACCTTTTGAGGTATATAGTAAAATCCAATCTCTAACAAAGCACTTCTCAAATCCGTGTCAAGGTCATTAGTATAGTTTTTCCCACCATTAAGGGCCTGAACTATAAAGCTATTATCATTACCTATAACCCTGTATTTAAGCAAGAATCCATCAGATGATATCTTCGACAAAATAGCCAATGTATCAAAGTCTATAAACTGATTAGGGTCAATCAAGTCGTAGACATATAAGGTATTCATCATGAATGGTGCAGAACTTAACACCTTTTCGTACTTATATGGCACAAAATTATAATCAGAATATGAAGCTTGAAGTTTTTCATATTCTGCTTCAGATAACTTATCGAAGTTTTCTACATTCTGACATGGTTCATCTGTAGGTTTACCATCCTTGTCAAGATATAATCTAAGTAATGAACCTGCAACAGATGTTCCACCTGCCTTGTAAGCATTCTGTATATCTCTTAGATATGCATCTGTGTTGTCGCCCCAGCCATCTTCTTGCTTTATATCATCGAAATGATTTACGATCCAATTCCATAGTGCAGTATTGTCGCCTTGTTTGTCAATAAGCCAATCTCGCTGTTTAATACATTCAGGTATGCTACCTTTGATGCGGAAATTGTCAAACAAAATAGTCCCGTCCAAACGCTCTTCAAATAGTTCAGAGAATGGCAAATAATCACCACGCCAGTTCTGAAGAACAGTGATTCCATTTATAATTTCATCTTCGTAATCAGATTCATTTTCGGCAATCATACAGAGCGTTTGACATACAGCATCTCTGCCCATAGAAGTTTCTCTCAATTCTGCAAGATTTGCTTTTATCTTACCGAAAAGATTTGAATAATCATCTTTATCATATTCCTCACACATAGGTTCTACTATATATTCTTGATCCACAAAAATTGGTTGTGTCGTTTGAGCCATATAGTAAACGTTAATATCAGACTTCAATTCCCCCCATGAATATAAATTATTCTCATTTGAACGGAATAATTGTATTGTTTCAATATCTGAGATACAATCAAGACAATTGGTATGGAATAGTCTATAATCCTCCTTAGACATACACTTTATCCATGCGGACAATTTTTCCATGTCTGCCATTTGAAGCATCTCAGCAAAACGTAAAACACGAACCTTTTTATCAAAGTGGAAAGAATATTTTTTTCTGCTTTCATTGTCAATCCAATGTAAATCAGTTATACCAATATCTTTCAATAAAACATTCGTTTCCTTTTCTTCCTCACATACTTGTTCAAAAGGTACGTAAGTACCCTCAGATGTATAAGCATATTCCTTCAAGAATGGACGAATAACATCATAGAATGCTTTACGGATCTTCTGTTCATCTTCAGAGTTATCTTCTGGGCGTGATGATATCAAGGACTGATAGATATAATCAAACTTTTCTCTATTTGTAACCAAAAGTGACTTCAATTCATCAACCAAATGTGTATAGGCAAGACGCAATTGATCACAAGTTTTTTCTGTATCGCTTATACGCTGACGGCTATCATCTACCTCTAAAATCTGGCTGTCCAAAATAAAACCAAATCGATATTTTGTTTGTAGAATAGGCAATCCCTTAAAGAAATTAACCACATTTTTTTCAGCGAATATTGGATTGAAAGCAAAGTGATAATGGAATTTATTCCCTTCTTCTACAAAATCAACAAATAACGAACTAACAGGATGCTGCTCTGCTTCCTTACCCATCACATATATATGTTTAAGTGATTTGCCTACATTACGCTCTTGATCAGCTGTAATAGAAGCAAAAACGCCTAAACGTGCACGAACATTCTCAAGGTTGTTTTCTTCAATGATCGCATCATACTTACCCTTTCCTAAAGGTATAATTAAAGCCGTTCCCCTAGTCAAGAACGATTTATTTCTTGGTGGATCAACTAATTCATTGAATGCCTTAATTGCTCTTTGCGCTTCTTCATTGCTAAATCTTTCTAAATCTTGACCTGGTGCTATTGGATAATAACTCATAAGAATTTTCGCAAACAGTATATGGTTCTCTACGTCGTCTGCTTGAGCAGGAATCCACTCATCATCGTTAATAAGCCAAGCATCCAACTGGGACATATTGTGCCAACTAACAAGGTATGGTCCTTTTTTGTTATTAATGATGGCATCTTTAAGAAGTTCTTCTGTATTGACGTTATGATTTATATCTGCCAAAAGTGTATAAAGCAACTTAGAACCTTGACCATATTTACCTAGTTTATCATCATCGTTTAACTTCAAGGATTTACCTTTTGCCAAAAAATTATATAACTGACCATCTCTAGGCTCTTCGCCTTCAGGAAGATCAAAAATATTGAGATCTGTAAAAAACGGTTCTCCGTTATTTAGTACTATCAAGAACTCTTCATTAGCATAGAAGAATAAAGAATCTGCACTTGCATCATAAGCATTCTGCACAAATTCATAGAACAACTGTTCTTTTGCATTATTTGCAAAACTGGCTGCACCTGCTATGAGAGCATCGACTTTTTGTCCCTGCCCACTCATCATATTCAAAAAGTATTCTTTATTCGAACCTACTAGTTCAAGGGTTTCATTACCTTTTGAAATTGTTTTTATATATTGTCTGAGGTCTCTTACTTTCATAATTCCTCTACTTTATTTGATGTAAGGGATGATTTGAATGATAAATGTTTTGTTGAGTTCTTCTTGGCCTGGAGTATTGGGATATCTACCTTGACCACCAAAACCCGAACCAGAAATAAACACTTCTCCATTCATTTCTTGAATGGATTTAATTATCCCATTTTGATTCCAAAGATTATATAAGCTCAATGCACGTTCATAGCTACGAATTTCCATTGTGTGCCATACAGCTCTATCCGCTGCTTCATTTGCTTCCTTGGAACCTTTGTTCAAATGTCTGGCTGCTCGTCCTTCTATTATAATTTTGAAAGAGATGTTTACAGACTCTTTAAATTTGGACAAAATTTTGTTAACCAACTCTTTTCCCGCTTCTATAAAAATTTCTTCTTTATCAGCCGGGATATTTGCCAAATTAGGTTCAAACATTATATCTGATTTACACTCAAATCTTTGATATTGCTCATTATAATGGAAATACTCACTTACCAATGACTTTTGTGCTTCGTTGAACTCTCGAATCATTCTTGATTGTTCAATGGTGACTTTTATACTACCACCATCACCACCAATAGCTCCTGTTACCTTAATGTAGCCATACCATGCAACAAGACTGGTTATGATAAATACAACCAGAAAACCTGACATTAAATCTGTATAATTCTGCCAGAAATTATGCTCGTCACCTTCGTTTTTTAAATTCAACCTACTCATTTGTTGGTAATTCTGTTAAGTTGACTTTCAAGTTTCTGAAGAGTCTCAATTGTTGTGCTGATTTCATTGATGTGAGAAATCAGGTTCTCTATACGTTCTTGTCTTTCTTCCATTACAGCAATGACTTCATCTACCTTTTCATTTGTGTGGACAATATGCTTCATGCTATCATTAATCGTCGAAAGCATATTTTCTTGACTCTCATTCATCCTATGAGCATTATTTACGGCATCAATATATGCTTGAGCTGCACTCTCATAGTTGCCCTTAATATTTCGAACATGATCACTGATGTATGCATAACTCTTTTCTAATGCTTCTACATTTATGACAATTGCTGAACTGAGGGCATTAACTTCATCAGTAACAGTCTTCTGTAAGTCCGTTACGAATGTAGAAAGAGAATTGCGTAATTCAGCACTTACTTCACGATTCATAGATGTACTGCTTTGAAGCATTTTTTGATTTACTTCAGCATAAGCGTCCTTCAAATCAACCATCTGTTGCAAGCTGTTTGTACTTTGTTCCTGAATCTTTTTATATTCAGCATTAAATTGTGCATTCATCTTTTCAGCGAAATCTGAGTTCTGACTAGCCAATTTCTCTGACAAAGCATTATAGTTTTCAACGATAGAAGTCAATCTTTCATCCTGGCTAGAACGTAAATTAGCCAATGCAGAAGTCATTTGAGTACAGAGTGATGTGATTTGTTCTGTTACATTGTTAGATACAAACTGTAACTCTGTATTGGTCCCTGCAATCATTTGCTGGATATTAGTCTTTTGTTCTTCAAGCAGGCCTGTAGAGAGTGAAGACATTTTATCTGTCAAGGCCTCAAGAGTATCTGCACATTTTTTGAACTGCTCTTCACCAAAGTCCTTAATATTCTGTTCAATCTGACCATGCATCTTAGTAAAGATATCATCCATTCTCTTTACAAAGTCATTGATAAATTGCTCAAGAATCTTACTTTGCTGGCTAATAGTAGTATTGAGTCGTTCATTATATACTTCATTTTTGGCACTTTGTTCTACAAGTTGCTGTGAAATCCTTGATAAAGATTCATTTGCTGTAGTTGACAACAGGGTAAGGTTATACAAACACTCTTCAGGTGTTTGTAGGTTAATTTTCTTTTCCAATTTCCGGTCTTCATATGAATACCATATCTTACATCCTGCTGTTGCGATAAACGCAGAAATAAGACCTGCTATAGAAGATGTAAAGGCAGGTACTAAATTTCGAATTATGGTATCTATTTCAAGTGTATCTTGGTTGATGTCGCCTAATGAATTACAGATAGCCACGAATGTTCCCAAAAGACCTAAAGATGTAAACAGTCCTGGTAAGCTATTCAGCAATTGTCTAGATCTATTCTTATAGTATATAAATCCAAAAATTACAGCTATTACAATGCTCACAATAAACACCCCTTTACCTGTTAGTAAAACAGCGAGAGGTTCAGTTAACCATTTGAATTCAATTTCAGTCATGACTTCTATTTATTGTTTCAACTTGTTATTCTTTACTAATTATTATACTGCAAAAGTAATCTATTTTAAGGAGAACAACTCCAAATCAATTTGCATAAAAAGCAGATTCTTTGATAAATTTTCGATGATTATTTTATAGTTTCCTTATATTTGTCATTTTTTATTTACCGCTAAATGCATTACATAAATATAAGATTATCCCATTCTCATCATCCCTGCCAACTGCATGAAATAATCATTTGACCAAATATCAAGTTCTTTTGGATTGCGAAGGAAAGGCAATACATCTTCTTTCACTTGTTTTATATCAGCTGTAGAGAGACGCTCAATGAGTTTCTCCTTGAATAACTCTAGAGTAATATCCTCATTGTTGAATTGCTTGCAACGTTCTGCCAAATGAGTGAAATCCAGCGGAACATTATGGCGCACATACCATTCAAAGTCATACCAATCACGACCTTTGACTCTATTCTTCCATGCACGATAGACCAGTGCGTGCATCTTGCCTGCAAACAGGTCCGGAAGTGTGAAACAACGAGTCATAAATGAATGTGGTTGGAGCAATAGCTTTTGTTCCGTCTTGAAGTTCAACGGTGGACATGTATCTACTTCAATCTTTATCTTTATAGACTTCTCTGTTTGGAAAGTCACATCATACACATCGGTATTATCTTTAAGAAATGCCGATTCGACTTTCCCAAAATTCTTCTTATCTTTTTTCTTTATTTCAACCTCACGACCTACCATTGCAAAGGCATCAATGATAGCAGGAAAGTATTTCGTGAAATCAAACTTATCATCTTGCGTAAGCAATGAAAAATCCATATCCTCACTGAAGCGCTGCAAACCATGAAAGATTCTCAAACAAGTTCCGCCATAAAACGCAGCCGACTCAAAGAAGCCTCCGGCATACAAACCTGCAAGTATCATTTGCTGGTTCACTTCAAATATGGCGTTTCTCTTATGTTGCTCCGTTGTTAAATCGTAATGAGAGAGCATATTGTCGAATATTTCATTTTTCATTGTCTTAAGAATTTTAGAAGTGTCGAAATTGAATCAGCCTTTTTGCCAACCTTTATATAATCTTCAAATATGGTTGTGTCCATATTATAGAACTCATCCATATCCATACGAATATCCTGCTCAAGATATGTCTCTACATCCTTCATATAACGAAGAATGACTTTTGAGGAATTGGCAATCAAATCACACAAAGCCTTTTCCGGTGATGCAATAAGAAATGCATAATCACCCTTATTCATACTCTTTACTCCTATCGGAAATGCCTTTCTTGAAATATATTTGTAGTCATAGTTGCCGACTGGAGTTTGAAAGCTTCGGGGATGTTTTACTGTCATTGATTGATGAACATATACAGCCTCTGGGATAAGTCCATAATATCGTAGTGCAGTAGACATTGAAATATACGAAGGTGTATAGAGATGATTGGCTATCAACTCACTCGATAGAGTCTTTCCTGAATATTCGGGGTTGATCACATAAAGTCCTCGCTTAAGTCTGATGATAACCCCTTGCTTTTCGAGCCAGGTTACTTTCTTATTAGCAGACTTAAGTTCCGGATATAACGATTCAATGATTGAAGTCGTTACTGGAATGGTTCCTATTTCATTTAATTGCCTGTCCATACTGCAAATATAGTAATATTTTGAACAATAAAAGAAATAATACTTCCTTTTCTGTTCAGAATATTACTGTTAAGGCTATCTTAAAAAAATAGCGACCGCTGTCACATAAGTCTGTTGTTTATAATAATCACCGAGACACTGGCACACAGCAACTGAACAATCTCAAGGCCCTTACTGCCGGAGAAAAGGCCATCAGTTTAACCAAGTGATACATCGCTATCAAATTTCTTCAACGACCTCAATTTCCCGTTCAAAGGTTGCTCTTATCAAGAATGATATATTGGATAATAAGGCTTGTGAAATCTTGTTCCAGACCCCGATTTATGCCTATTGGTTGAAGACTAAGTACTTCGCAAAATAATCATAATGTGGCTTTTGGTTTTAGAGCCATTTTTGTACCTTTTCTCATCAAAAAACGCCATTTTTCACAAGTTTTTGTACCGCACATTTTGATATTCAAGAAATTACACTTACTTTTACTTTCCAAAATGGAGGTACAAGCCGAGAATGGTACTAAAAATCACTAACTTACACATTCTCAGATACTTACCAACCTGCTGGTTGTACCTTTTAGAGTGCTATACTATTGATAATCAAAGATGTACACATACTTATAGGAAAGTGTCCTTACGCTATACTTTCATGGAGAAACAATTGGGATGATCTGACTGTTTTCTTCCAGTTCCCGCTGGAAATCAGAAAAATAATCTATACTACAAATCTCATTGAAAACCTGAATGGAAAAATCAGAAAGTACACGAAATCAAAGCTTTCATTCCCTTCGGATGATGCAGTCAAAAAGACCGTTTATCTTTCACTTATGGAGATTGAGAAGAAATGGACACAGCCTATTCATAACTGGGGCTTGATTATGAATCAATTTATAATTATTTTTAAAAACAGAATCCAAATATAAGAACAAACTTACAGCTGAATCCTGTTTCCATTTACACAAAATTTTGGACAGTGTCGTTTTGATACACCCTCTTAATATCATTAATACTAACAGCCCTTGTTATCCAAAAGTATCTTCGTCCTTTTCTCTTTTTGTTTTCTTGATTCCAGCCTGAACTTCGGGAAGAAGTTCCTGATTTGTAGCTCGACTGGTTCGTCTCGCTCTATCATCTGCCCAGCCTCTCAAACCACGAATTTTCTCAGACATAGTTTTAGCCAAAGGGATAATTTGTGAACATGCAGTTTCAGGATAGCGAACATTTACAACCGGATTTATAGGGTTCCAACTGCAAGGCATACAGCACACGCAGATAGATGCCGATGACCACGGTAGGCGTCCCCTTTTCAATGCGGCTTACTGTCAGAGGCGAACATGTTGTCCGCTCAGCCACCTGAGCAATGCTCAAATTCCGACGCAAACGAGCTAGTTTGATTTGCTCTCCCACAATTTGCATCTTCTGTTCCAGTTTTCGGGGTAACTTGATCCCCATCGTATTCTTCGCCATACTCTAAACTATATCAACCTATCACATAATAAAGTAAACATAGCTATTTTGGTTTATTACATGATAAATTGATAAAGAAAAACAATCAGCTTTTCAGTGGCCAATCACACATTTTCGAGGATACTTTTGCCTTAAAACTACACTTTTTAGAGGATAAATCCTTGTAAACCCAGAAAAATCCATCAAATATCCAACAAATATCACTATCTTTGCTCACAACAAAGTCAGCAAAAGGACTTCATACAAAGGAAGCAAACCAGGGACTTGGGATACATCGAAAGCACAAAAAAGCAACGGAATAGCATCATTCAAGCCAAAGCAAAAACTTGAACCACTATTCCACCACAAATTCAGCGCCGAAACCGGGTCAAGGACCACACGGACACAGAACTTGAACCACCGGTCTGCAAATCGCTGATACTCAACAGCCATCTAAAACTGCATCGAAAATTCCGCCAACGAGGATTTAGAAAGATGTAATTCTGGCAAAGAATTCAACTATATTGAGAAATTATCGGAATATTTTTTAAACTCTCCAATGAATATTGAAAATATTTCCGTATTTTTGAGATCATAATAAAAATACTTTCAATTTTTAGAAGCAAATATATGAAACAACAGTTTTGCCAGAGTTGCGGCATGCCTCTCACTGATACAAATAAAGGAACAAACTCTGATGGAAGTTTGAACAATGAATACTGTTCTTATTGTTATCAGAAAGGACAATTCACACAAGATTTTACCCTGAACCAGATGATAGAATTTTGTACCCAATTTACGGATCAGATAAATAAGGAGACAGGATGGAATCTTACTCCGGAACAGGCTAAAGAAAATATGAGACAATTCTTCCCTACTCTTAAACGATGGAAAGAAAAAGATGAAAGAACACTTACAGAAAAAGCAACCGGCTTGCTTGCACAATGTAAGGAGATTACGATTGTCTCAATTGACGCAGAAGGATTTCCACGTCCGGTTCCAATGTCCAAAATCAGTTCAAAAGGATGTAATGAGGTATGGTTAGCAACCGCTGCCAATTCAGTAAAGGTTGCAGACTTCAAATTGAACAACAAAGCCGGACTTTGTTATTCAAACTATGGTGACAGTGTTGGATTGAGAGGAATCATTGAGATTATAACTGATGACAACATACGAAAAGAAATGTGGCAAGACTGGCTCATCAATCATTTCCCGTATGGCCCTACAGATCCTAATTTTGTGCTTTTACATTTCATAGGAAAAGAAGCTACATTTTGGATTAATGGAGAATTCTCACACGAAAAGTTGTAACATAAATTCATATTATGAAGAATAGGCATAGCATTCTTTATGTCTTGCATTCATTATGGAAAGAATAAGATATTTAGGACAACAACCTCTTACTGAAAGGACAAAATTGCAAGATACAAATTAAAACAGCAGACAATGGAAATTCATAATTTACTGGATGTCAAATCAAGAACCGAGTGTCGCCTAACGGTTTTTACAATAGACAAGGATATATTGCAAAAACCACAATCTGACCCGGTAGTGTGAAACAACTTCTGCCAATTTCCTGATTTATATAAGCGAATCAGAATTGATGCTATCCAAATCAAGAAGAATCAGCCCGAACTTTTTGAAAGTCGCCTGAACAAATTCATAGAAAATACCCGAAAAGGACTCCTTTACGGAGAATGGAATGACAACGGAAGATTATAAAATTACAGAAAAGCATTAATCTATTTCTATATTTTGTTACCTTTGCATCTAAGATATTAAAAACAAAGATTGTTCAACCATATGAAATGGCAATTGTGCATATAGCTACGCATAATAAATAGCATTCTCAATTCAAGCTATTGTTAATATACAGGCTTATAATACAGGTCTGTGCTTTTTTATTTTGCCATTATATCAAATAATCACTTTACAAATAAGTTATGTCACCAGTTGACAGAACTTGTTGTATTTTATCATGTTGAACAATGAACTATACATATAAAAACATATGGCTCATCAACTTTCCGGTTATGATGAGCATCCTTATCGAACAACTTATTAATATAACTGACGCTATCTTCTTAGGTCATGTTGGTGAAATAGAATTAGGAGCATCTGCACTTGCCGGAATCTGGTACCTTGCCATTTATATGCTCGGTTTCGGATTCAGTATAGGTTTACAGGTTGTCATTGCACGGCGTAATGGCGAGCAGCAATATTCAGAAACAGGTAGGACATTCTTTCAGGGATTACTTTTTCTGTCGGGTTTAGCAGTTCTACTGTGCACTATTTCGAAAATATTATCTCCCATGATTCTGAGCAATCTGATTGCATCTGAGAAAGTATATTCTGCTGTTATTGACTATCTGGACTGGCGCATTTGGGGATTAATGTTTTCTTTCCCATTTCTTGCGTTACGATCTTTCCTGGTCGGTATCACACTTACAAAGCCCTTGAACAAAGCTGCCTTCACTGCAGTATTGGTGAATATACCTTGTAATTGGCTTCTCATATTTTATTTCGATATGGGAATAGCCGGTGCTGCAATAGCATCTTCATTTGCTGAATTATGCTCATTGATAATATTGTCAATCCATGTTTTACGAAAAATGGATAGAAAGGTTTATGGTATGAACTGGAAATTTGATAAAAACATATTCCATCATGTCTGTTGTGTTTCTATTTGGAGTATGTTCAATCCATTTATTGGAGTAGCCTCATGGTTCGCCTTCTTCGTAGCCATTGAGCATTTGGGAGAATTAGAACTGGCAGCAACAAATGTCATACGCAGTATATCCACCTTTTTTTTCGTCATTGTCAATTCACTGGCAGCAACTACCGGCTCATTGGTAAGTAATCTGTTGGGAGCAGGACAAAAGAATCAGGTTTTCCCGTTATGTAACCGGGTTATCCGTTTAGGGTATTCCGTGGGAATCCCACTTATTATCCTTTTTATAATCTGTTTCAATCCGCTTTTCAAAATTTATTCTGGTAATGAGAGCCTGATACAAATAGCACGGCTGCCATTTACAGTAGCCCTGTTGAATTATGCTTTTGCCTTACCTGGTTATGTATATATGAACGCCGTCACCGGGACAGGTGCCACACGTACAACCTTCATTTTTCAGACTGTAATCATTATAGCCTATCAGATTTATTTATGGACGATAAGCTATTTCAGCACATCCCTGTCTATATATTGGACAGCAGAATATTTATATGTGATATTGCTTGGAGGACTTTCCATTATCTATCTAAAATGCAAAAACTATTAATCGTTTGAATCCCATGATGAAAAAAATATATCCTCGTACAGGAGATACACAGACTGTTTACCTAAATGCTGTTGTAAAAGACCCGACTATTGAAGTCGGCGATTATACGATCTATAATGATTTTGTATCCAATCCGCTACTTTTTGAACAGAATAATGTACTGTATCATTATCCAATCAATCACGAGCGATTGATAATAGGTAAATTCTGCTCCATTGCTTGCGGCACAAAGTTTCTGTTCAATTGTGCCAACCATACATTAAAATCTCTATCAACCTATACATTCCCTTTGTTTTATGAGGATTGGAATTTGGAGAAATCCAATGTTTCAGATGCATGGGATAACAAAGGAGATATCATAATAGGTAATGATGTATGGATAGGTTATGAAGCAATTATAATGGCTGGGGTACATATCGGAGATGGAGCAATCATTGCCACCCGAGCTGTTGTCACTAAAGACATACCACCTTATACCATAGTAGGCGGTATTCCTGCCAACCCGATCAGGAAGCGTTTCAGCGATGATATTATTCAAAAATTGGAAATACTGAAATGGTGGGACTGGCCTATTGAAAAAATCCATCAAAAATTACCTTACATTCTCAATGGTGACATCAGCAACTTATTTGATAATAGAAAGTAAAGAATTGTCCAAATTTAAAACCTAAAAGAGTGTAATTCGCAGGGAAACACTCTTTTAGGTATTGGGAATCAATTCATCAGGTGATCATTTGCAAAAATATATCCTATTTGGTCAGAATTTATCCCGGTTACTCCTATTTCCACGTCAATATTGGTATGCAAGTATCCATATATACAGGCATCAGTCCTATCGCCCTAATGGTACGCAACTTCCACCTGGTAGGCAAATGATAGGTAACCACCACGATATGGTTTGCTATACTTTTCTCGATTTTTTTTGCAGATAAAGTCAAGAGGCCTCGTACATCCGGTTGAACTCCTCCACCTGCAACAGCTTCCCGTCAAACTTAATCTGACGGAAGTCGTTCATACCTTTCCACACAAAATACTCATCATCCGGGTTGATATGTGATCAAAACATAGTCAGAACAAAATCAGCATCATTGATGCGGAATATATAGAGAATTATTAGAA
>ERZ791930.814-NODE-814-length-18020-cov-3.391706_pt1 | contig 18020 bp, 14 predicted proteins | sample MGYA00510128_ERZ791930 | MGnify/ENA primary metagenome ERZ791930 (study PRJEB30046, sample SAMN00792057) | human gut metagenome | study: EMG produced TPA metagenomics assembly of the A metagenome-wide association study of gut microbiota in type 2... | reverse complement strand
GGTGTCGGACGTGCAATCGGTGAGACGATGGCAGTTATGATGGTAGCCGGAAACCAGGCGCGGGTTCCATCGAGTATTTTTAAAGGTGTCCGTACCTTAACGGCAAATATTGTAATGGAAATGGGATACGCAACGGATCTTCACAGAGAAGCACTGATCGCAACCGGTGTGGTACTGTTTGTGTTTATCCTCATCATCAATGTCTCTTTCTCTATTTTAAAAAGACGTACAAAGGACAATTAGAAAGGGGAAAGTAGTGTGAAAAATAAGATTTTTCACACGCAAGAAGGGAGATTAAGATGGAAAAACATATGGAAACTGAGATTGCTGCGATCAATCAGCAGTCTTTCAAAGATAAGATCAAATCATATACGAAACATCCGGGTTCATTCGTATTGCTGCTTTTAGTACTTGTCGCAGCAGTGCTGACCGTGGGTGTCCTGGTATTTCTGGTGGGCTATATTTTAATCCGCGGTATCCCATATTTAAAACCATCGCTGTTTGCATGGACTTATAATTCGGATAATGTGTCGATGCTCCCAGCGATGATCAACACACTGTTTATGACGGTGCTGGCGCTTTTGTTATCCGTACCGTTTGGTGTGGGTGCGGCAATCTATCTCGTAGAATACGCTAAAAAAGGAAACAAACTGGTTGGGATCATCCGTGTTACGGCGGAGACACTTTCCGGCATTCCGTCCATCATTTATGGACTGTTCGGTATGTTATTTTTTGTGACGGCATTAAAATGGGGCTACTCAATGATGGCAGGTGCAGCGACGCTTGCAATCATGGTACTCCCGGTCATCATGAGAACGACGGAGGAAGCACTTCTTTGCGTACCGGATTCATTCCGTGAGGGAAGTTTCGGACTCGGTGCAGGAAAACTGCGTACCATATTTAAAATTGTGCTTCCGAGTGCGATCCCGGGTATTTTATCCGGCATTATCTTAGCAATCGGGCGAATCGTCGGAGAGACGGCGGCACTTATTTACACCTCAGGTACGGTGGCAAACCTTGCAGGATTTTTTGATTCCGGCCGTACCTTAGCGATCCACATGTATTCGTTATCGCGTGAGGGTATGCATACCAATGAGGCATATGCGACGGCGGTTGTACTTCTTATCGTGGTACTGATCATCAACGGGGTATCCTCCCTGATCGCAAAAAAATTTGAAGCGCCGAAACAGTAGAATGGAGAAAAAAAAATGGCAGAAAAATTTAAAATTTCAAACCTGGATTTATATTATGGTGATTTTCATGCACTAAAAAATATCAATATGTCGATCGCATCGAACGAGATTACAGCATTTATCGGACCGAGCGGCTGCGGAAAATCCACCTTTTTGAAGAGTTTAAACAGAATGAACGATCTGGTCGAGGGATGTAAGATCACCGGCAGTGTTCTTTTGGATGGAGAGGATATTTACAACGGCATGGATGTCAACATTTTAAGAAAACGTGTCGGAATGGTATTCCAGAAACCGAATCCGTTTCCAATGAGTATCTATGACAATATCGCATATGGACCAAGAACACACGGTATCCGCTCCAAGGCAAAGTTGGATGAGATCGTGGAGAAATCCCTGCGGGATGCGGCGATCTGGGATGAGGTAAAGGACCGTCTGAAAAAAAGTGCGCTCGGCATGTCCGGTGGACAGCAGCAGAGACTTTGTATCGCCAGGGCACTTGCTGTGAACCCGGAAGTCATCTTAATGGATGAGCCGACTTCAGCACTTGACCCGATCTCAACATCAAAGATCGAGGATCTTGTCATTGAACTGAAAAAACAGTACACGATCATTATGGTAACACATAATATGCAGCAGGCAGTCCGTGTCTCTGATAAGACCGTATTTTTCCTGTTAGGGGAAGTGATCGAGTCGGGTGAGACAGAGCGGTTATTCTCCGTGCCGCAGGATAAGCGGACAGAGGATTACATCACCGGACGTTTTGGATGATACTGCGGGCTGGGTCAGTTATGACATACAGAAAAAAGTGTGGCAATGAGAGCAATCTATAACAGGAAAAGAAAGAGGGAAGTGGAAAATCATGAGAAACAGATTTGACAGACAGCTTCAGGTATTGAACGATGAATTGATTGAGATGGGAAGCCTGATCGAGCAGGCGATTGAGATGGCATGTTCGGCACTGGTCAGACAGGATGTGGAGAAAGCGCAGAAAGCGATCAGCTTTGATGAGGAGATTGACCATCAGGAGCGCGATATTGAAAGCCTCTGCATGAAATTATTATTGCAGCAGCAGCCGGTGGCAAAAGATCTCCGCCTGATCTCAGCAGCACTGAAAATGATCACAGATATGGAGCGTATCGGGGATCATGCATCCGATATTTCGGAAATGACAATCTTAATGGCGGACGCTGCTTATGAAACCGGGGATCCGATCAATCTTGACCTGATCAAGGCAATGGCAAAAGAGACAACAAATATGGTGATCAAGAGTGTGGATGCATTCGTGCAGAAAGACATGGATATGGCACACTGGGTCATCAAAGAAGATGATGTGGTGGATGATCTGTTCAACCAGTTCAAACAGCAGCTCATCAAAAAGATCAATGAGAATGTAAAAAATGGGGAGCAGGCAACGGATATGCTGATGGTTGCAAAATATTTTGAGCGTATCGGAGACCATGCGACCAATATTGCGGAGTGGGTGATCTATTCCATTACCGGACAGCATGAAAATTAAAAATAGACAAAAATAAATGGTTTCTTTGAGATTTTACATAGATTTTACATAAAGTTGACGGCGAATTTACATACTCCTTTTTATGCTAATTGCAAAATGACGAAAAATGCTGTATAAATAAATTATATGTCAAAAAAACGTAAAGAATAAGAAAAGCGGCATACAAAAGGAGATTGAGATGGATATTTTTGGAGTACTGACCCTCATTGGCGGATTGGCACTGTTCCTGTACGGAATGAATGTAATGGGTGCCGGACTGGAGAAGATGTCAGGAGGTAAATTAGAGAAGATATTAGAGACTCTGACATCAAACCCGATCAAGGCAGTGTTGCTTGGTGCAGGTGTAACCGCAGTGATCCAGTCGTCATCGGCGACGACGGTTATGGTGGTTGGTTTTGTGAACTCCGGTATTATGAAGCTGTCACAGGCTGTCGGCATCATCATGGGTGCAAATATCGGAACAACGGTAACGTCATGGCTTTTGAGCTTAAGTGGACTGCAGGGGGATAACTTTTTTATCCAGATGTTAAAACCATCCTCCTTCTCACCGATCCTTGCAATGATCGGTATCATACTTTGTATGTCGAAAAAGAGCGACAAGAAAAAAGATATCGGTGAGATCTTACTTGGATTTGCAGTATTGATGTACGGTATGGAGAGCATGAGCGGGGCGGTAGAACCGCTTGCAGATGTGCCGGAATTTACGAATATCTTAACGATGTTCCACAATCCGTTCCTTGGTGTATTGGCAGGAGCTGTACTTACTGCGATCATACAGAGTTCCTCTGCATCGGTCGGAATTTTACAGGCACTGTCTGTAACAGGAGCATTTACCTATGGCTCTGTGATCCCAATCATCATGGGACAGAATATCGGTACCTGTGTGACGGCAATGATTTCAGCAATCGGTGCAAACAGAGGTGCAAAGAGAACGGCATTCGTGCATCTTTATTTTAACGTGATCGGCACAGTTCTGTTTCTGGTATTGTTTTATACAGGCAATGCGCTGATCGGATTTGAATTTACCAATGAAGTCGTTGGAGCAGCGGGAATCGCAATGATCCACACCATATTTAATGTGTTCGCAACCCTGGTTTTACTTCCATTTACAAAGGGATTGGAGAAGCTGGCTTACTTGACGATCCCGAAAACAGCAGAGGAACAGAATCAGAAAGAGGATGTATTTGTTATTTTAGACGACCGTTTCTTAAACAGCCCTGCATTTGCGATTGAGCAGTGCCATTCTCTTGCCAATCAGATGGCAAAGATCACACACGAAGGATTTTTAGAGGCGATGACCGTATTGGATGAGTACTCCGAAGAAAAAATCGAGGATGTCATTGCAAAAGAAAACATCGTGGATACCTATGATGACAAACTCAGTGCATACTTAACGAAGTTAAGCAGCCAGAATTTATCTTACAAAGACAGTCTGAAGGTAACATCACTGCTTCACTGCCTGACAGATTTTGAGCGAATTTCTGACCATTCCATCAACGTGGTGGAAAATGCACAGCAGATGTATAAAGAGGGCGCTGTATTTTCCAAGAAAGCAAAGGAAGAAATGAAGGTATACAGCACAGCACTCCGTGATATCTTAGAGCGTACCACAAACGCATTTGTGGATGGTGATGAGGCACTTGCGCGTACGGTAGAACCGTTAGAAGAAGTCATTGATGAGTTAAACAAGACAGTAAAGAAAAACCATATGAAGCGTCTTAGAAAAGGGAAATGTACCATTGAGCTTGGTCTTGTATTGTCAGATCTTGCAATGAACTATGAGCGTGTTGCAGACCATTGTTCGAATATCGCGGTATATATGATGCAGTTAGAGGATACCCAGTTAGAGGAACACAGTTTTACCGAGCAGCTGGATGCAGAGGAGAGCGCAGAGTTTACAAAACAGTTAAACGAGTTCGAGAAGATATATCAGATTTAAGGGCGCAAAAATGGGGATTGAGGAAAAATATGGCAACGATCTATATAGTGGAAGACGATATTAATATTCGTGAAATTGAACGTTATGCGCTCAAAAACAGCGGTTATGAAGTGGAAGAATTTGAGGGCAGCGCATCATTTTTTAAGCGTCTGGAAAAAAATATCCCATCCCTGATCCTTTTAGATATCATGCTTCCGGGGGAAGACGGACTGGATATTTTAACAAGGATCCGGGCAGACAAGGCGACCGCGGATGTCCCGGTCATTATGGTAACGGCAAAGACAAGTGAGCTTGATAAGGTAAAGGGACTTGATCTTGGAGCAGATGATTATATCACTAAGCCGTTTGGAGTCATGGAGCTGATCTCCCGTGTGAAAGCACTGCTTCGAAGAACAAGCCGCATAAATGAAGATTCACAGCTGATACATGAAGATATCCTTATGGATATGGACAAACATGCCGTTACGGTCGCAGGGCAGCTGTGTGAGCTGACATTTAAAGAATTTGAATTGTTAAAGTACCTGATGCTCAATCAGGGAATCGTTTTATCAAGAGACAAGATTATGGATCAGGTATGGGGATTTGAGTACGAAGGAGAGAGCCGTACCGTTGATATGCATATCAAAACACTGCGGCAGAAACTTGGAGCAGCAGGAAGCTGCATCAAGACCGTGCGGAATGTGGGGTACATGATCGAATGAAAAAAAGAATTAATACCGGTTTTATGTTGATTGCGGCAATCGCCATTGTGGTGACTGCCGTTTGTTCTATGTTTCTTTTTTATCAGATTCTGGAAGAACAGATATTTGATGATTTAAAGGCAAGTGCACATGTTGTCTCGGTGATCAGTCCGAATGAACTTTCGAAGGATATCACGTATTCTTTGGAAAATGACGGGCTGCGCATCACCTGCGTGGATACGGATGGCACGGTCCTGTATGACAGTATGGAAGATGCTTCTTCCATGGAGAACCATAAGGAACGCCCGGAAATTGCGGAGGCCATAAAAAATGGCGAGGGAAAATCGATCCGTGTCTCAGCTACGTCGTCAAAGCATACCTTTTATTATGCACTTAGAAAAGAAGATGGGAGCGTTGTGCGTGTTGCGAAAGAGAGTGGAAGTATTTATCATCTGGTGTCTACGATGTCAGGTCTGATCTTAGCGGTTGGTCTGATGGTATTTCTGATGTGTGTATTTTATTCTTACCGTCTGACACGGAGACTCATGGCACCGATCGGGAAAATGGCAGATAATATTATCCTGGTGGATGAAACGGAAGTTTACGAGGAAATGCGCCCGTTTATTTCCATGATCAAAAAACAGCATATGGATATTTTAAATCATGCGCAGATGCGTCAGGAGTTTACAGCCAACGTTTCCCATGAATTAAAGACGCCGTTGACTGCGATCTCCGGATATGCGGAACTGATCGCAAGCGGAATGACGGGCGGGGAGGATACCGCGCATTTTGCAAATGAGATCCATAAGAGTGCAGAGCGTCTGCAGGCATTGATCAACGATATTATAAAGCTTTCAGAATTAGATGACAGTGATTTAAAACTTGAATTTGAGACGGTTGATCTGCATGATCTTGGGGAGCAGTGCATTCATTCCATGCAGATGCAGGCAGATAAAAATGAGGTGACGCTGCACTTAGAGGGGGCGTCTGTTCCAATGAACGGAAACAAGACGCTGCTTGAGGAACTGCTTTTTAACCTTTGCAGTAATGCGGTCCGTTATAATAAAAAAGGCGGCAGTGTCACGATCGTGACTACGATCGAAAATACCAGACCGGTCCTGATCGTAAAAGATACCGGTATCGGAATCCCGAAAGAACAGCAGGAACGCGTCTTTGAGCGTTTCTACCGTGTCGATAAGAGCCGGTCAAAATCCACTGGCGGCACAGGTCTGGGGCTTGCCATTGTAAAGCATATTGTCGCGCAGCATGATGCGCAGATGACGCTGACAAGTGAGGTTGGTGTGGGTACGGAGATCAAGATTGTATTTTAGTGAAAAAAGTCTAACCGAATCCTCAAATTTATGTTACAATAGAAAGATGCAAAAAATATACTATTGAGGAGCACAGCAATCATGTTTTCCATATCAGACATTAAGCAGGAAGCATATCCGGCAGCATACCGCCGGGGAAAGGAATTGTATGAGCGGGGACTCGTGCAGGAATTTTCCTATGACGTATACACGGAAGATGGCGTTCCAAAGGCAGAATTAATTGGAAGAGTAAAAGGAACAGTCGAGGATCACTACGATGTCCGGCTTGTGATAGATGAAGAATATGCGGAAGTTTCAGAGAGCCGCTGCAACTGTGAGGCGTTTTGTAACTATGAGGGCATCTGCAAACATTGTGTAGCCGTTGCGCTTGCCTATGTGAACCGCAGACAGGCGAAAGATATCTTAAATGCAAAACTTGGAGTAAGCGAGAAGACAGAGCAGAAGAACATCCGCACGGAAAAAGAGTTAAAAACGGATACTTCATTAAAAAATCTGTTAAACCGTTATTCCATGCGTGCAGGTTCCACCTATCTTTTACCGGAAAATATTTACGGCAAGGTGGAGTTAGAGCCTTATTTCAAGATGGAATACAGTTATGCCACGGTGGAATTTAAGATTGGAATGGAGCAGAAATATGTACTCAAAAATATTTCTGCATTTTTACACTCGATTAAAATCAATGAAAAAGTCCGTTACGGTAAAAAACTGGAGTTTTATCATCATCTGGATGCATTTACGGAATCTGCAAAACGTATGATTGCATTTATGGAACAGCAGGAGATGGATAAAAGACGTCAGAGCCAGTTCCATGCATATTATGCGTATACGGGCAGTTATGAACGCACGATGGAGTTAGACAGTGTGGGGATCGACCGTTTTTTTGAGGCAGTCGGGGATATGCCGTTTGAGGCAGAGGTAGGATTTTTACCGGAGGATACCTATACATTTTCACCGGAAGAAAAGCGTCCGAAGCTGGTTATCCGTCAGGGCGGTTCCGGTATTTTTCTGATGCTGGAAGATGATTCTGTGATCATCGGTGAAAAATATTTTTATTTCTATGACGCGGATATGATCTACCGCAGTCCGGCAGGAATGAAAGAAACGGTCGGAGAATTTTTTGAATTTCTGCACCGCCAGACCGGAGGACAGACTTATATCGCTGCAGATGAGCTTGCCATGTTCTGCCGCGACCTGCTTCCATTACTGAAAAAATATTTTAAAGTGGAAAAAGAGGCAGGATTTGATGAGAGCCTTTATGTGCCGCCGAAACCTGAGTTTGAACTTTATTTAGACAGACAGGATATGAATACGGTAGGTGCAAAACTGATGGCAGTTTACGGGGATGATAAATATAATGTCCTCGAGAAGATCGCACCGGGTGAAGTGCGCGATCTCGCAGAGGAACTCCGCATCAAAAATCTTGTGGAACCGTATTTCAATGAATATGCGCTGTCCCAGACAGTCTTTGTGCTGAAGAACAATGAGGAGATGTTGTATCAGTTAGTTTCAGGTGGATTGAGAAGACTGGGCGAATTTATGACCATTTATACAACGGAAAATTTCCGCAATTTAAAGGTCGTATCTTCCCCGGCCGTTTCCGTGGGTATCTCATTAAAAAGTGATCTTCTGGAATTAAAAATTCATTCCGATGAGATGTCACGGGAGGAACTTGCCTATCTGCTTTCCAAATATGACAGGAAAAAGAAGTATATCCGTTTGAAAAACGGCGACTTTTTAAATATTGAGGAGGATGGTTTAAGCACGTTGGCGGAAGTCAGCGAGGATCTGCGCCTGACGGAGACAAACCTCAAAAAAGGCACTGTAATTGTACCAAAATACCGCGCGATGTATCTGGACGCGGCATTAAAGAACAATCAGCTTCTCTCAATCGAGAAAAATAAAGAGTTCAAGGGCATGGTCCGCAACATGAAGACGATCGAGGACAGTGACTATGAAGTTCCGGAAGCGCTGAATTCTATCATGAGAAGTTATCAGAAGAATGGATTCCTGTGGTTAAAGACACTGCGTGAGAACGGATTCGGCGGTATTTTAGCCGATGATATGGGACTTGGAAAGACGCTTCAGGTCATCAGCCTTTTAACGGCAGAACAGGAAGAAATGCAGGCTGGGGAAAAGGAACTGCGCCGTTCCCTGATTGTGTGTCCGGCATCCTTGGTCTACAACTGGCAGAAAGAGATCAAGCGCTTTGCACCGCAGTTAAAGACGGTCATTGTTGCCGGAAGTGTACCGGATCGTGCATCGATCATCCGTCACAGCAAAGAGGGAGAGATTCTTATCACTTCGTATGATCTGTTAAAACGTGATGCCGAGGTGTACCAGAAGTTTGTATTCGCAATTCAGGTTATTGATGAAGCCCAGTATATCAAAAATCCATCCACACAGGCGGCAAAAGGTGTCAAAAAGATCACTGCGGCATTCAAGCTGGCTCTGACAGGAACACCGATCGAAAACAGACTCAGCGAGCTCTGGAGTATTTTTGATTATCTGATGCCTGGATTTTTGTATACCTATCAGAAGTTCAGGGAGGAGATCGAGCTTCCGATCGCTGTGAATCAGGATGCAAATAAGATGGAGCGTTTGCAGCGCATGATCCGTCCGTTTATTTTAAGACGTCTGAAAGGGGATGTATTAAAAGATCTTCCGGAGAAGATCGAAGAAAATGTATTCGCAAGACTCGATGGCGAACAGATGCAGTTATATGATGCTTATGCGACCAGGATGAAGGAAATGCTTAGTCAGCAGAATGAGAAAGAGTTCAAGAAAGGCAGGATGCAGATCCTTTCCGAACTTACCAAACTGCGTCAGCTCTGCTGTGATCCGGGACTTTTACTGGAAGATTATCACGGAGAATCCGCAAAGACGGATATGTGTATGGAACTGATCGTAAATGCAGTCGGAGCAGGACACAAGATCCTTTTGTTCTCGCAGTTTACATCCATGTTAGACCGTCTGACAGAGCGTCTGAAAAAGGAAGGGATCGACTACTATCTTCTGACCGGTTCTGTAAATAAGGAAAAACGTATGCAGATGGTGGAAAGTTTTAATAACGATGATGTTCCGGTATTCTGTATCAGCTTAAAGGCGGGTGGAACCGGATTAAATCTTACCTCAGCAGACATTGTCATCCATTATGATCCATGGTGGAATGTTGCTGTGCAGAACCAGGCGACAGACCGTGCGCACCGTATCGGGCAGAAGCATGTCGTGACGGTATACAAACTTGTGGCGGAGGGAACGATCGAGGAGAAGATCATTGACATTCAGGAACGGAAAAAGAAACTTGCCGAGCAGGTGCTCGAGGGCGAAGGAATGGATTCTGCAAGCTTCACAAAAGAAGAGATTCTTGAATTGCTTGGTTGATGTCTGACGGGAGAAGACCAGTGAAAAAGAGAAAAAAACATTTTAATGATCTGTTGCTGCCGGTGATCCTGATATTATGTGTTTTGCCGTTTGTAGTGTATCTTGCGGAATATGATACGGGATTTAGCCAGCACTCATGGAATTCCGATTACAGCATCGTACAGGATTTTTATACCTGTTACCGGAGGACGATTTTTCTTCTGGTAACAGCGTTTGCCGTGGTGATTCTGGCGTTCCGGCTGGGGCTTTACCGGGAAAAAACCAAACCGGTACGGTTGTTTGTACCGCTTGTGGTCTACAGTATTTTTGTGGCTCTTTCAGCGATGTTTTCCAAAAATCAAAAGGCGTCATGGCTCGGCGGCACCGTCAGCTTTGAAGGGGCATTTGTACTGATCGGTTATTGTGTGATGGCATTTTATACCTATCAGATATTGGAAAGCGAGTACGATTATTCGAGTGTCATGCATGCGATCCTTGTCATGTTTGCTCTGATCAGCGTACCGGGCTGGTTTCAGGTCTTTGGTCATGATCTGCTGAATAATGAGTGGGTACAGCGCCTTGTGATGCCGGATAATCTTTTTGCGGAATATGGAGGGCAGATTGAGGATCTGTTTACCGGAAATCATGTATTTCTGACACTGTACAACCCAAACTTTGCGGCAATCTTTCTGATCATGTTTTCTGCGGTGTTTGCAGTATTTTTTATTTCGGCGGACAATAAAAAAGAACGTATTTTATATGGCATTTTCCTTGTGGATGCGTGGATTTTGTGCTGGTTTACATATACGAGAGCGGCGATCGTGGCGCTGGTTGTGATTGCAATAGCGTTTTTTGGAATGAGACATAAAAACACCGGTACAGAAAAAAAGCCGTATTTCTTATGGCAGGTGCCGCAGTCATTTTGTTTGCCGTGCTTTTTCTTGCAGATGCGCTTGGAGATGGCAGATATCTAAGCAGAATTCTGGATCAAAAGAAAGATGACCGATTGGAGTCGATTGTTACGTCACAGGAAGGAGTGACGATCACCTATGATGGCAGGTCGTATCTGTTTGCAGTGGAAAATGGAAGTGTAAAAGTACAGGATGCACAGGGAAATGAGATAGAACTGGAGGAGACAGCAGACGGAGATTTTATCACACCGTTTTCGGACAGCTGTTATGTCAATGTCGTCCAGCTGGATGCAAAAGAAGAGCTGGTGTTTTTACTGGATGGATATACACTGGAGTTTTCAAAACTTGCTGCGGGATACTACTATGAGACAGAGTGGGGAAAAGCAGATGAGCTGGCGGAGATACCGCATGCTAATTTCCATGGAATCGAATATTTGGGAAGCGGCCGTCTTTACATCTGGTCAAGAATCCTTCCGATGTTAAAGCATGATATCTTAAAAGGGAGCGGTCCGGACACCTTTGCAGAAGTGTTTCCGCAAAATGATTATGTTGGAAAGATGATCTATGCGGAGAGCACCGGCAGGATCATGGAGCGTGCGCACAATGATTTCCTCGCGCACTGGGTGCAGACAGGATTGCTGTCACTTCTTGCACTGCTGGTATTTTATGTACTGTTTTTCCGGAAGACCATACCGTATTACCGGAACTGTGAGTTTACGGGCGTCAAAAATAAACTGGGATTTGGAGGTTTCCTTGGATGTGTGGGATATCTGGTCTGCTGTATGTTCAGTGATTCGACTTTGTATACGACGCCGGCGTTTTATGTGTTCCTTGGGATCGCGCTTGCGGCGGTGTAATGACTGCTAATAAATATAACGATGTAATGAAAAATATTAATTTAGAATAAAAGAGAGTTAGTGTATAAATTTGCAATTATTACTTACAAATGCAGTCTAAATAGAGCTTATGTACTATTGATATATGTATGAGAAAATGATATAATTTCAGAAGTAATTCAAACTACAATGGGCGTGTTAGGAGGATTGAGATATGAAAAAAACAATTACAGCTATATTATTAACAGTAATCATAAGCATTGTGGATATTGCTAATGTACAAGCGCATGATGTGATAATAAATAATTTTTGCAGCATGCAGACGGATATCACATATGGTGATATTAAGGATTCTATGTTGCTAAAAAAATATAATAATTATGCAAAAGTTATAGAAGAAAGTGGATATAGTCAAAACTATATAAAGGATTTGGATTTAGACACCCTTAGAGAAGTTGCAGAAACATTGAAAAAAAATCCTGAAAAGGTTGAGATTAATACACAGGTATATACATTTGATGAGTTAAAAAATATAGAATTAATAAATAATTTATCAGAGGATGAACTGAAAAATGACTATGGGATAGATGAACACCAGTTAGAACAGATAAAAAAAGAAATAGATAAGATAAAAGAAATGTCGACAAGACAGCTAGAAAATAAATATAATTTTTCAGAAGATGATATTATTCTTTTAAAAAAGGCTTTAAAAAAGACAGATAATTATACTAGGTATAAAGAGATAGATGAGAATAATAAAGTAACATTATCATCATCAATTGCTACTTCAAAACTAAGTTTTTCACAAACAGTATTAAATCAATCAACATATAAAGATGGAAAGCGAAAAAATTCTAAATATAAAGTTACAGAATCTTTTAATTGGTTAAAGTGTTATTATCCTTGGAGTTATACAGACACAATTGGTGTTGCATGGAGTGGAGGTTTTACCTATAATACAAAATCAAAAAGCATAACGTATTATAATATGCTAGGAACACTACCTTCGTTTAAATGGGCTAAAACATCAAAAGGAACTAAACAGGCATCAGCAGAGGGAACAGCATCGAAAGGATGTAAATATAATTTTTCACAAGCGTATAGCACATCGTTATCTAATTTGGCATATGCTAAAAAAGGAAAAATTGTAGTTACTCTGTCGCAAACTGGGTATAAAGGGAAAAAAGCGCAGGTCATTTCTAGATATTGTCACAAAGTTTTAGGGGTTGGTTCTGTGAGTGTTTCAGGTATACCTTCTGTCAATGTAAGCAGTTCAACATCGTATAATACAACAGATACAGACAATACAACAAATACGTTGTACTATTAAATTATGGGAAAATATAAAAGAATAATATTATTAGGTATAATTTTTGCGTTATTATTTATAGAAACTGCTGGATGTGAACAGCCTGAATATTGGAAAAATAAAATACATATTGAAGAGGTTTGGAAGGAAACATATGGAAATGAAAATATTATTGTGGGAATTGTAGATAGTGGTATAGATATTACGTCTGCTGATTTACAAAGTGTAATATATTATAATAATCAAGAAATTCCTAATAATCAAGTTGATGATGATAATAATGGATATGTTGATGATATAAATGGATGGAATTTTTATGATGATAACAATAATATTTATACATCATTTACGGCAGATTATCATGGGACAATGGTGGCAGGAATTATAGCAGGAAGTAAGTTTGGGGTAGCACCTAAAGTAAAAATTATTCCATTAAAAGCATTTAGAGGTACAGAAGCAGATATAGACGATGTGGTTGATGCAATTAAATATGGATATAATATGGGAATTCGTATTTTTAATTGTAGTTGGGATACGGAAGTGTATAGTGAAAAATTATACACAATAATGAAAGAATGTTCAGATGCAATTTTTGTATGCTCAGGTGGAAAAAATAGTTCTAATGTAGATGAACAACATGTGTATCCCGGTTGTTTTGAATTACCCAATGTTATATGTGTAGGAGGTTTGGGGATAAATGGCAAGATATATAAGTATTCTGGATACGGGGAAAAAATTGATATATACGCTCCGGCGGAGAAAGTATATTGTTTAATGCCGGAGGACACATATACTTATTCCGAAGGTGTGTCTATTTCAGTAGCATATGTTACAGGAACAATTGCATTGGCAAAAAGCATAAATCCTACATTGAAATGTGAAGAAATAAAAAATAGGTTGCATAAGTGTTACAATGACGAATTAAATATACCAGTGTTAGATGTAAAGAAGATATGTATTCAGGAGTGAAATAATGGATAGAATCATAATTTTAATCATAGGATATCTTATAGCATGTTATATATGGAAAAAGATTGACTGCTCGAGATTTATTAAGATACATAATGCAGTACTATTTATATCCAGTATAATGGTAATTATTGGCTGTATAACACCATTAAATTCCGCATATATGATTTTGTGCGCAATCATAATATTATTAGACTGTCTGATTAAAAAAGCATGGAATGTATAGGGTAATGTATTTTTATCAGAACATTCATTGACAAATCATGGTACATAAGATATGATGTGAAAACAGCGTTTGGCATAAGTGAAAAACTTATGATGAGCACAGGCTGTTTTGAAGGAAAGCAGTCTGTGAAACCGTGAGGGAGTAGTTCGCGTGATCGCGTGGTTTGTCAACATACCGGTTTCTTTTGGTGGGCACACACGAAAAGAACCTGGCAAATCTTAAAGAATGAGACTCATGTATATTTTTGTAGGGATATCTGCGAGGATATCCGGTACAGGAATATACGTGGAGTCTCTTTTTTTGTCGTATTTATTTGAGAAATATTATCATTTAAAGTATGTCAGAAATTGGAAATCACTGCAGGAATGACGCATACAGTACAAAATAACTGAGGAAACATCACGGAAAATGTCTGATACAAAAAGAAAGCGGGTAAAAAAAGATGGCTATTTTTATTGAATTGTTCCTGATGGGCGTCGGGCTGTCCATGGATGCATTTGCAGTGTCGATCTGCAAAGGACTTGGGATGCGTAAGGTCAACAAGAAACAGGCACTTGTGATCGGGTTATTTTTCGGAGGATTTCAGGCATTGATGCCATTTGTCGGATGGCTTTTAGGAAGTCAGTTTGAAAAGTATATCACAAGCATCGATCACTGGATCGCATTTATATTACTTGGAATTATTGGTGGAAAAATGATTGTGGAATCTGTGAAACCGGATAAGGAAGATGACGAAGTAAAAGAAATGGATGCACCGCTCGATTTAAAAGAGATGTTTGTGCTTGCAGTTGCAACAAGTATTGATGCACTTGCAGTTGGGATCACATTTGCATTTTTAGACTACCCGATCGTGGAGGCTATCACGATCATTGGAATTTCTACGTTTTTTATTTCCATTGGCGGCGTTTATGTCGGAAACTTTTTCGGAAACAAGTACGAAAAGAAAGCAGAGTTTGTTGGTGGACTGATCTTAGTTCTGCTCGGGGTGAGAATCCTTTTGACACATCTGGGTATTTTATAAATAACAGGAAAAACGAAGGAGGAAATGTGTATGGTGGCGATGATGCAGTCAATAGTTTTATTACTGGTGGGATTTGTTTTATTGATTAAAGGTGCAGATTTTTTTGTTGAGGGAAGTTCTTCCGTTGCAAGGGCTCTGCGGATTCCGTCTATGATTGTCGGACTCACGATCGTTGCAATGGGGACGAGCCTGCCGGAACTTGCTGTCAGTGTAACAGCTTCTGTTGCCGGAAATAATGCATTGGCAGTCAGCAATGTGATTGGCTCTAACCTATTTAATTTAATGCTTGTATGCGGGGCATGTGCATTATTTGCACCGCTGATCGTACAGAAAGATACATTAAAAAAAGAAATACCAGTTTCCGTTCTGTGTGCGGTGCTTTTGTTTGTTCTGGGAATTTCCGGCATGGAGATAGGAAGAACAGATGGTGTGATATTGTTACTTCTTTTTATTGGATTTTTGGTATGGATGGTACGGTCAGCATTAAAAGCGCATGCGGCATCGGCAGAAGCAGAAGATCCTTCCGGTGAATATAAAATTTATCCTGCATGGAAATGTATATTATATATTGTGGGTGGTGCAGTGGCTATTAAATTTGGCGGGGATTTTGTTGTAGATGGTGCGTCAGCGATTGCCGTAAAAGCCGGGTTAAGCCAGAATCTGATTGGACTTACGATCGTTGCAATGGGAACCAGCCTGCCGGAATTTGTCACCTCTGTGGTAGCTGCAAGAAAAAATGAAGTTGATATGGCATTTGGAAATGTGATCGGATCAAATATTTTTAATATTCTGTTTATTCTGGGAGTGACAGCAGCGATAAGTCCGGTAGCGTTTATTATGGAAAATGTGGTGGACAGTATACTTCTGGTGCTGGTAAGCATTCTTGTATGGGTGTTTGCATGGAGCAGGCTTCATATAGAGAAAAAAGAAGGTGTGGTGCTGCTTGCATTATATGCAGCATACCTGGTGTATATCTGTATGAGATAGGTGGGCGTTACTATTCACTCGCAATGTCATTTACTTAAGAAGGTAATTCGTAAAAACATATTCAACAATCCACGAACTTGGTGTACTTAAGGATTTATCTGAAATCTTGGGGATTATGTTTTAGATAAAATTATGTTTTATGACAACCATTTCTTCTATTGCAATAAAAATATCAGAAAATATATGTTTTTGGGGTAACCTTAATAAAAGTAAGCAAAAATTTATTTTTTGCTTCCCATTTATCTATAAAAGGTCTATATTAATCATGAGCGGTTATCGGTAACAAAAGCTCATTGGTAGTTTGAACCTGGCTTGACGGCGGAAGGTTCTGTTAGGTCTGATCGGTTCGATATTATCCGCGATCAGACCTTCTACATTTAGGACATTATTGTTTGTTTGATTACGTAAATAATCTCGGCATATTTTTATTGTTTCTGAGAAATTAACCTGATAGTTTAGTTTTCTGGATTGATCTGGTATTTCTACCTGTTTTGATATTTCAGCACAAAAATTATACATGATAGCTCTGGCAAATACTTCTTGAACAATATATGTATATTTTTTGCTATGAAATGAGTTTAAGCATAGAGGATATTTTAAATCACGATACGCTGTTTCTTGCGACCAACGTAGATGATATAGTTCTTTTAACTCATCCATATTAAACTCAATGTCTGGAAGGTTTGTAATCAGATTTTCATATACGCCGGGTGCGATTTCAATCCGCACAATTCGTAATGATAATGAATATTCATGACAAGTGTCGGACAAAAAAACCATGGGAACATTTTTACAAACATAACGATAATCTTCCAGACGCTCTGGATGCTTAAATTTCTTCTTTGCCTTTGTCCGACAAAGGATTCGATCAACATGGAAATCAAGTTCTTTGACTCCATCCAGAGAGAATCCGAGAAGTTTAGAGGTTTTAGCGTCTGTACATCGAATTAAGAAGTATTGTTGCTTATTCAAAACGTGAGCAAAATCATTATAAGAAGCATAACCACGATCTGCAATGTATATCGTAGGATAGTCGTTCCTGACACGATCAACCATGTCACAAAAGGCACGATATTCATTACGTTTTCTTGCTGGTTGAACAAGAATATCCAAGAACTGTTTATCTAAAATGGAATAAAGTGCATTGACATGAATTTGATTAAAACCTCTTGGAGACTTGTTGTTTGGTTCAAAATAAGTGTCTTTATCGTTCGCATCACGAAAGATATCGGCAACAGATCCATCACATGCGACGAGGCGATATTTATTCTTGTATAAAGCAGGTTTAAAATTCTGATTAAAGATTTGCAGCAAACGCCATAATGCATCATCTTTGAGTTTCGCACGCTGATGATAAAAGGCAGCCTTTGTTGGCGCATCTTCTGTACGACAAAAAAAACGATAAAGTTCTTCTCTCAAACAATCATCTTCCATGGTTAATAAAAGGAGAAGAAAATCCTTAAATCCAATTTTTCTGTTTCGAGTAAAATCGGTGTCAGGATGAACTGCATAATTTTCAGGTGTCTGAGAAAGTTCATGGATGGAATCCATGAGTGTTTGTTTTACAAAAGTTGAATACGTCATATTTGCCTCCTTAGTTAAGTGAATAAAACATTTCTTAACTAATTGGCTTTTTTCTGATTTATTGAATCAGAAAAAAGCCGCACAAATATGACGTATTGTCAAGTAAAATTTGAGTTACTGGTAGAAAAAAGAGAATTACCCGTTTTGTTAGAGAATTC